>Ga0114980_10001090_pt1 | contig 19487 bp, 13 predicted proteins | sample S_140806_EF_Meta_FD_87018 | JGI IMG/M metagenome (GOLD analysis project Ga0114980, IMG submission 87018) | Freshwater microbial communities from Lake Simoncouche, Canada to study carbon cycling - S_140806_EF_MetaG | ecosystem: Environmental > Aquatic > Freshwater > Lake | place: Lake...
CTTCGGTGGTTCGAATCCACCACTCCCCACGATTTTTTTTCCGTGTATCGACCCCCTGTCGACAACGGTTCAATGCGGGAGTAGCTCAGTTGGTAGAGCATTAGCCTTCCAAGCTAAATGTCGCGAGTTCGAGCCTCGTCTCCCGCTCCATTGTGTTACAAAAAGAAGCAGTTGTTCTTCAAAGCCGTTGTAGCTCAGGGGTAGAGCACTTCCTTGGTAAGGAAGAGGTCACGGGTTCAATTCCCGTCAACGGCTCAACGATTTCTTGCAGCACCCTCCCTATTCTATTGAAAAATCAGGTATTTCAGGTCCTTCGACCCGAATGTGTATTTTTTTTTAATTTATCTAGATAAAATAACAACAAAAACAATCGCCCATGGCTAAAGAGAATTTTGATCGTTCCAAACCCCACGTGAATATTGGAACAATTGGTCACGTTGACCACGGAAAGACCACTCTGACTGCTGCCATCACAACAGTTTTGGCTGCGGCTGGTCTTTCTGAAAAAAGAGACTTCGCGTCTATCGACAACGCTCCTGAAGAGAAAGAGCGTGGTATCACCATTAACACTGCTCACGTTGAGTACTCGACGGCTAACCGTCACTACGCTCACGTTGACTGTCCGGGTCACGCCGACTATGTAAAGAACATGGTTACAGGTGCTGCTCAAATGGACGGTGCTATCCTCGTGGTAGCTGCTACCGACGGACCAATGCCACAAACACGTGAGCACATCCTGTTGGGTCGTCAGGTGGGTGTTCCACGTATCGTTGTGTTCATGAACAAAGTGGACATGGTTGACGATACCGAACTTCTCGACCTCGTTGAAATGGAAATCCGTGAGCTTTTGAGCTTCTACGAATACGATGGTGACAACACTCCTATCATCCGCGGTTCTGCTTTGGGTGGTTTGAATGGTGATGCCAAGTGGGTTGAAAAAATCATGGAATTGATGTCTGCAGTAGATACTTGGATTCCAATTCCTCCCCGTGAAGTTGAAAAGCCATTCTTGATGTCGGTAGAAGACGTGTTCACGATCACTGGTCGTGGTACAGTTGCTACCGGTCGTATCGAGCGCGGTGTAATCAACTCAGGTGAAGAAGTTGACATCATTGGTTTCAATGAAGCTAAATTGAAGTCAACCGTTACAGGTGTTGAGATGTTCCGCAAAATTCTTGACCGTGGTGAGGCTGGTGACAACGTTGGTCTTCTCCTCCGCGGTATTGAAAAGAGCGACATCCGTCGTGGTATGGTAATCTGCAAGCCAGGTTCTATCCTACCTCACATGAAGTTCAAGGCTGAGATCTACGTATTGAAGAAAGAAGAAGGTGGTCGTCACACTCCATTCCACAACAAATACCGTCCTCAGTTCTACTTCCGTACAACTGACGTAACCGGAGAGATCAACCTCGAGGCTGGTCGCGAAATGGTACTTCCAGGCGATAACGTATCAATCGAAGTAAACTTGATTGCTCCAATCGCAATGGACAAGGGTCTTCGTTTCGCAATCCGCGAAGGTGGCCGTACCGTTGGTGCAGGTCAGGTAACTGAAATCATCGCGTAATCCTACGCGTGTGAAACATATAGTGAAGGCGATATCCGTCAAAAGATATCGCCTTCACTTTCACGTTTAAAACAGGATTGGCTAAAGTGCCTAATCCTTTGATAGAGGAAAAGAGGCCAAAAGCACTGATTCTCAATCAAAATAAAAACAGTGACGTTGTGAAGTGTTGAAATAGTGAAGTAGTTTTTCCTTCGCACCTCGTACTTCGCCCTTCGTCCCTAATACGGGCATAGTTCAATGGCAGAATAGCGGTCTCCAAAACCGTTGATCTAGGTTCGAGTCCTGGTGCCCGTGCAAACGAAAACCGAAGAAATTCGGATAAAAACGAAAACAATATGGCTGGAATAAAGACGTATTTGGAAGAGTCGTACAACGAATTAGTTCACAAAGTGACCTGGCCTACATGGGCTGAGTTGCAAGAGAGTACCGTGTTGGTTTTCATCACGACCTTGATACTTACTGTGTGCATCTTCGCCATGGACTTTATTTTCGGTGTAAGCGGCGATGCTGCTTCAACATGGAAAGGTTTGGTTGGCTTCCTGTATGCCTTCCTCACCTGATTTTTTTGAAACCATCCTATTTAGGCAACCAATCGACATGAGCGATATCGAAAAAAAATGGTACGTAGTGCGTGCCATCAGCGGTAAGGAAAAAAAGGTGAAGGAATACATCGAGAGCGAAATTAAAGCTCGCGGGATGCAGGACTATGTGTCTCAGGTGTTGATTCCAACCGAAAAAGTATTCCAAATCCGCAACGGTAAGAAAGTGAGCAAGGAGCGCAGTTACCTTCCTGGGTATGTGCTTATTGAGGCAGCGCTCATTGGAGAAATACCGCACATCATCAAGAACATCACAAACGTGATTGGCTTTTTGGGTGCAGAAAAGAAGGGAGAACCTATTCCACTCCGACTTTCGGAAGTAAACCGAATACTCGGTAAGGTGGACGAGTTGGCTGAGAGCGGCGAAGAACTGAACATTCCATTCGTAGTGGGTGAGAATGTGAAAGTAATTGACGGTCCATTCAACAATTTTGGCGGTGTAATCGAAGAGATTAACGAAGAGAAGAAGAAGTTGAAGGTGATGGTAAAGATCTTCGGCCGCAAAACACCTGTAGAGCTTGGCTACATGCAGGTGGAAAAAGAGTAATGACGAATGGCGAGTGACGAGTGGCGAATAATTAGTCACTAGCCATTCGCCACTCGCCACTAGAATAGAATTAAGACGCGTGTGGTGCGCATTGAATTTAAACAGATGTTACGATTCGCTTCCCCTTGCAAACCACGCACAAACCAAATAAACACAAAGTAAAATGGCGAAAGAAGTATCTGGATTCGTCAAACTGCAAATCAAAGGTGGTGCTGCAAACCCCTCGCCCCCAGTAGGCCCTGCTCTCGGTTCCAAAGGTGTTAACATCATGGAATTCTGTAAGCAGTTCAATGCGCGTACTCAGGACAAGGCAGGAAAAGTTTGCCCGGTATTGATCACCGTTTATACTGATAAGTCTTTTGACTTCATCGTTAAAACGGCACCGGCAGCTGTGCAACTCCTCGACGCCTCTAAGGCGAAAAAGGGAGCTGCAGAGCCAAACCGTCAGAAGATTGGGCAAGTAACCTGGGATCAGGTGCGTGCCATAGCAGAAGACAAAATGCCAGACCTCAATTGCTTCACCATCGAGTCGGCCATGACAATGGTCGCCGGAACGGCACGAAGCATGGGTCTGCAAGTAACCGGTAACCGTCCTTTCTAATTTTTTCGGAGGAAAACAGCAATGGGAAGTCTAACTAAAAATCGCAAAGCTTCACTCGAGAAGTACGATGCTGAAAAGGCATATACTCTTACTGAAGCAGCGTCGGTCGTGAAGAAAATCACGAATACAAAATTCGACGCTTCTGTAGACATCGCTGTTCGCCTCGGTGTAGACCCGAAAAAATCCAACCAAATGGTACGTGGCACTGTGTCGCTTCCACACGGAACGGGAAAAGCCGTGCGTGTTTTGGTACTCTGTACTCCCGACAAGGAGGCAGAAGCCAAAGCTGCAGGAGCTGATCACGTGGGTTTGAACGACTACATCGAAAAGATTAAAGGCGGATGGACCGATGTGGATGTAATTATCACCACACCCAACGTTATGGGGCAAGTAGGTGCGCTGGGCCGTATTCTCGGTCCGCGTGGTCTTATGCCAAACCCGAAAACGGGTACTGTGACTATGGATGTTGGAAAGGCTGTGACAGAAAAGAAGGCAGGTAACATCGATTTCAAAGTCGACAAAACAGGTATCGTACACGCAAGTGTTGGCCGCGTTTCGTTCGATGCGAATAAACTCGCTGAAAATGCCCAAGAGTTGATCCAAACGATCATCAAACTCAAGCCTTCTTCTGCAAAAGGGACATACATCAAGAGCGTCTCAATGAGCTCGACCATGAGTCCCGGGGTAAATGTTGAACCAAGATCAGTGAATTAATCACTGGTAAAATCGGAGGACTCTTTATATGACTAAAGAACAAAAGAACCAAGAGATCACCGCATTGGTAGATGCACTCAAGAACACTGAGATCTTCTATCTTTCGGACACTTCTTCTTTGAATGCCGAGGCTACCAGTTCACTTCGTCGCGAATGTTTCAAAGCTGGTGTTCAAATGCGTGTTGTAAAAAACACACTTTTGAAGAAGGCAATGGAACGCGTTGAAGGCAAGGATTATAGCCCACTCTATTCTGCTCTTCACGGCAACACTGCTGTGATGATTTCAGAGGTGGGAAATCTTCCTGCACGACTGATCAAGGACTTCAAAAAGAAGTACGACAAACCCGCATTCAAGGCGGCTTTCATTCAGGACGATTGTTATGTAGGTGCCGATCAACTCGAAGTATTGGTTGCTCTCAAGAGCAAGAACGAATTACTTGGAGACATCGTCGGTCTATTGCAATCTCCAGCCAAAAACGTTATCTCTGCGCTTAAGGGCAATGCAGGTGATAAGGTGGCCGGCCTCGTTAAAGCTCTCGAGGAAAGAAAGAGCTAACCAACAATTAATTATTAAACAACCTTTTAAAATCCAATAAAATGGCTGATTTGAAAGCAATGGCAGAAAACCTCGTTAATCTTACAGTAAAAGAAGTAAACGAGCTTGCCGCAATCCTAAAAGATGATTATGGTATCGAGCCAGCAGCTGCTGCACCTGTTATGATGGCAGGCGGTGGTGGTGCTGCTCCAGTAGAAGAAAAGACTGCATTTGATGTTATCCTCATCGCTGGTGGTGACAACAAACTCGCAGTAGTGAAATTGGTGAAAGACTTGACCGGTCTTGGCTTGAAAGAAGCTAAAGATGCAGTAGACAAGGCTCCATCTCCTCTCAAGACAGGTGTTACAAAAGACGAAGCAAACGCTTTGAAAACACAACTTGAAGAAGCAGGAGCGAAAGTTGAGATCAAGTAATCAACCCTCGCATTAAAACAGTTGAGGCCCCCTTCTACACTCTGTGTAGAGGGGTGGCCTAAACTCGTTTAACGCCCTGGCACTTTTACACGTGCTCCTACCCTAGCGGTAACGTCCATTTCGAAGCGACGATAAATCATCGAATAAAGCGGAATTAACCACCGCAACAAGGAAAGAAAGCAAAGTCGCTGGTTTAAGAAGCGAATTGACAACATTAAACACCTTAAGGACTTGGCAACACTTAAAAAATCAGACGAGAGACATAATTTCTCCTCTACCAAAAGCTTTTACGAATATCCTGACTTCCTGGAAATTCAATTGGCTTCGTTCAAGGAATTCTTCCAATTGGAAACAAACCCTGAAAACAGAAGCAACGAAGGTCTCTACAAAGTATTCTCAGAGAACTTCCCTATCACCGATACTCGAAACCAGTTCGTACTGGAATTCCTCGATTACTTCGTGGATCCACCACGTTACACCATCGAAGAATGTATCGAACGCGGACTCACCTACAGTGTGCCGCTGAAAGCCAAGCTTAAGCTCTACTGCACAGACCCGGAGCACGAAGACTTTGAAACCATCGTGCAAGACGTGTATTTGGGTACAATCCCTTACATGACACCGCAAGGATCGTTTGTCATCAATGGTGCTGAGCGCGTTATCGTATCGCAGCTCCACCGCTCACCGGGTGTATTCTTCGGACAAAGCCGCCATGCGAATGGCACTAAACTATACAGCGCTCGTATCATCCCATTCCGTGGTTCATGGATTGAGTTTGCTACCGACATTAACAACGTGATGTATGCTTACATCGACCGTAAGAAAAAACTTCCGGTAACCACGTTGTTGCGCGCAATCGGTTACGAAAGTGACCGCCAGATTCTAGAAATCTTCAACCTTGCTGAGGAAGTGAAAGTTTCCAAAGCCGGTATCCAACGCGTATTGGGCCGTCGCCTCGCTGCACGTGTTCTCAAGACCTGGATCGAAGACTTCGTAGATGAAGATACCGGTGAAGTGGTATCTATCGAACGTAATGAAGTTGTGCTTGACCGTGAGGTTGTTCTCGAGAACGACCACATCGACATCATCGTGGAAAGCGGCACTAAATCAATTATCCTGCATAAGGAAGAATCGAATTCTGCTGACTTTACCCTTATTCACAACACCCTTCAAAAGGATACTTCCAACTCGGAAAAGGAAGCGGTAGAATACATCTACCGTCAGCTGCGTAACGCAGAACCACCAGATTTGGAAACTGCCCGCGGTGTAATTGACAAACTCTTCTTCTCTGAGCAGCGTTATGACTTGGGTGAAGTAGGTCGTTTCCGTATCAACCGCAAATTGGGTAACACCAACTCACAAAGCCGTACACTCACGAAAGACGATATTATCCAAATCATCAAGTATTTGATTGAATTGGTTAATTCAAAGGCCGATGTCGATGATATCGACCACTTGTCTAACCGTCGTGTTCGTACTGTTGGTGAACAGTTGTACAACCAATTCGCTGTTGGTTTGGCCCGTATGGCACGCACCATACGTGAGCGTATGAACGTTCGCGACAACGAAGTTTTCACCCCTATCGACTTGATCAACGCCAAGACACTGTCTTCCGTTATCAACTCGTTCTTTGGTACCAACCAGCTTTCACAGTTCATGGACCAAACCAACCCGTTGGCTGAAGTGACGCACAAGCGTCGTATGTCGGCCCTCGGACCCGGCGGTCTCTCGCGTGAACGCGCAGGTTTCGAAGTCCGCGACGTACACTACACGCACTACGGTCGTTTGTGTACCATCGAAACTCCGGAAGGTCCAAACATCGGTCTGATTTCTTCGCTCTGTGTTTATGCGAAAATCAACCGTCTCGGATTTATTGAAACTCCCTATCGCAAAGTAGAAAACGGAAAAGCGATAATGAATGATAACGCGGTTACCTACCTCACTGCAGAAGACGAGGACACCATGGTAATTGCACAGGCCAACGCTGAGCTTAGCGACAAGGGTCAATTCTTGACCTCTACTGTAAAAGCTCGTTTGGAAGGTGACTTCCCGGTAACTGCTCCGGAAAGCCTCCACTTGATGGACGTTGCGCCCAACCAAATTGCATCGATTGCGGCATCGCTCATCCCATTCTTGGAACACGATGACGCCAACCGTGCACTTATGGGATCAAACATGATGCGTCAGGCAGTGCCGCTCATGCGTCCCGAAGCCCCTATCGTAGGTACAGGTTTGGAAAGCCGCGTTGCTGCCGACTCACGTGTACTGCTCACTGCAGAAGGCGATGGTGTGGTTGAATTTGTTGATGCCACTGAAATTCGTGTGCGTTACAAGCGCAGCGACGAAGATGAATTGGTGAGTTTCAACTCGCCTATGAAATCATACGGTATCCGCAAATTCATGAAGACCAACCAAAGCACCACCGTTAACCTGCGTCCGCTGGTTACGAAAGGTGAGCGCGTTACGAAAGGTCAAATCATGGTAGAAGGATATTCTACGAAAGGAGGAGAACTCGCAATCGGACGTAACTTGAAAGTGGCCTTCATGCCATGGAAAGGATACAACTTCGAAGATGCGATTGTTATCAGCGAGCGTGTTGTTCGTGATGACATTTTCACCTCTATTCACGTGGACGAGTACACCACAGAAGTGCGTGATACCAAGCGTGGTGTAGAAGAATTGACGGCCGATATCCCGAACGTAAGTGAGGAAGCAACCAAAGACCTTGATGAAAACGGTATCATTCGCGTTGGAGCCGAGGTAAAAGAAGGTGATATCCTCATCGGTAAAATCACTCCTAAAGGTGAAACCGATCCTACGCCGGAGGAAAAACTTCTTCGTGCCATCTTCGGTGACAAAGCCGGTGATGTGAAAGATGCTTCCTTGAAGGTGCCACCAAGCGCTTCAGGTGTTGTAATCGATAAGAAGTTGTTCTCACGCACGGTCAAGGATAAGAAGACTGTAAAAACCAATGAGAAGGCTGTTGTCGAGGCATTGGATAAAGAGCACGATAAAGAAGTAGCTGAATTGAAGAAAGTTTTGGTTGACAAGTTGGTTGCGATTCTGAAAGATCAGACTTGCCAAGGTGTCTACAACTACTTCAAGGAAGAACAGATTAAGAAAGGTACCAAGTTCACTGCGAAGTCGCTTGCTACCATCGACTACAGCGTTATCAATGCAGAAGCATGGACGAAGGATGAGCCTACCAATACATTGGTGAAGCGTTGCATCCACAACTTCAACATGCGTTACAACGAGTTACTGGGATCTTACAAGCGTCAGAAGTTCCAGCTTACCGTGGGTGATGAACTACCAACGGGTATTGTAAAGTTGGCGAAAGTATATATCGCACAAAAACGTAAGTTGCGTGTGGGTGATAAGATGGCAGGACGTCACGGAAACAAGGGTATTGTAGCCCGTATCGTTCGCGACGAAGACATGCCATTCTTGCACGACGGCACACCGGTAGATATCGTATTGAATCCACTCGGGGTACCATCACGTATGAACCTTGGTCAGATTTACGAAACCGTATTGGGTTGGGCAGGTTTGAATACCGGTAAGCGTTTCGCTACTCCTATCTTCGATGGTGCTTCACTCGACGATATTTTGAAAGAGATGAAAGATGCCGGCGTACCTGAGTGGGGAGTTACCTACCTCTACGATGGCGGCACAGGTGTTCGATTCGAACAGCAGGCTACAGTGGGTGTGATCTACATGATTAAACTGAGCCACATGGTCGACGATAAGATGCACGCTCGTTCAATCGGTCCATACTCGCTCATCACTCAGCAACCGCTTGGTGGTAAGGCGCAGTTCGGAGGTCAGCGTTTCGGAGAAATGGAGGTTTGGGCACTCGAGGCATTCGGTGCAGCCAACATCCTTCAGGAAATCCTAACGGTGAAGTCCGATGACGTAATGGGGCGTGCGAAAACGTACGAGTCTATCGTGAAGGGCGAAAACATGCCTGTACCTGGCATACCGGAATCCTTCAATGTATTGCTGCATGAATTGCGCGGTTTGGGTCTCAACATCACGTTGAACCAGAACTGATAAATAAGCTGCGGGTCGGGAGTCGAAAAACTCCCGTCCCTCCTACCCTTTCATAGAATTGTTTTATACCTGAAAAGAAATAAATCACAATGCTTCAAGCAAAAAAAGTAGCTCGCCCAAACAGCGATTTCAGATCTATCACCATTAGCCTGGCCTCTCCCGAAGAAATTCTGGAGCGTTCACACGGTGAAGTATTGAAGCCGGAAACCATCAACTACCGAACCTATAAGCCGGAACGTGATGGTCTTTTCTGCGAAAAAATATTTGGTCCGGTTAAGGACTATGAATGCCATTGCGGTAAATACAAGCGTATCCGTTACAAGGGTATTGTTTGTGACCGTTGCGGTGTAGAGGTAACCGAAAAGAAAGTACGTCGCGAACGTACAGGGCATATCACCCTGAGCGTGCCGGTTGCTCACATCTGGTACTTCCGCTCATTACCAAACAAAATCGGTTACTTGTTGGGTCTACCTACCAAGAAACTCGATCAAATTATCTACTACGAGCGTTATGTGGTAGTAAACGTGGGACCTGCATCGCGTCCTGATGGCAGTGGTCTTGCTGATTATGACTTCCTTACTGAAGAGGAATACCTCGACATCTTAGAGAAGCTTCCAAAAGAAAATCAATACCTCGACGACAAGGATCCCAACAAATTCGTTGCGAAAATGGGTGCCGAGGCTTTGTACGATTTGCTGGCCAAGGTAAAACTGGACGAGCTTTCATACGAATTGCGTCACAAAGCGAATGTAGAGACCTCACAGCAGCGTAAAAACGAAGCGTTGAAGCGTCTGCAAGTGGTTGAAGCATTTCGTGATGCCAACACGCGCGTAAATAACCGTCCTGAATGGATGGTTACGCGTGTAGTGCCTGTAATTCCACCCGAATTGCGCCCATTGGTGCCGTTGGATGGTGGCCGTTTCGCTACGTCCGACCTCAACGACTTGTATCGCCGAGTTATCATTCGTAACAACCGTTTGAAGCGCTTGGTTGAGATCAAGGCCCCTGAAGTAATCTTGCGTAACGAGAAGCGTATGTTGCAGGAAGCTGTTGACAGCTTGTTCGACAACTCACGCAAGTCTTCCGCAGTTAAAACAGAAAGCAATCGTCCATTGAAGTCACTTTCAGACTCTCTGAAAGGTAAGCAAGGACGTTTCCGTCAGAACCTTCTCGGTAAGCGTGTCGACTACTCTGCGCGTTCGGTAATTGTCGTAGGTCCGGAATTGAAACTGCACGAGTGCGGTATTCCTAAAGATATGGCGGCTGAGCTCTTCAAGCCGTTTATCATTCGTAAAATGATTGAGCGCGGTATAGTGAAGACTGTAAAGTCTGCTAAAAAAATCGTAGATAAGAAAGAGGCTGTGGTTTGGGATATCCTGGAAAACGTGTTGAAAGGACACCCTATTCTGCTCAACCGTGCTCCTACCCTTCACCGTTTGGGTATTCAGTCGTTCCAACCAAAGCTGATTGAAGGAAAAGCTATCCAATTGCACCCTCTTGTATGTACGGCCTTCAACGCCGACTTCGATGGTGACCAGATGGCGGTGCACGTACCGCTAGGCCCAGGCGCAATTCTCGAAGCACAGTTGTTGATGCTTGCATCACACAACATCCTCAACCCTGCTAACGGAGCCCCTATCACGGTACCATCGCAAGACATGGTATTGGGTCTTTACTACATTACCAAGTCTCGCAAAGGCACACCCGAGCACCCTGCATTGGGCGAAAACAAAACGTACTACTCAGAAGAGGAAGTAACGATTGCGTTCAACGAAGGCAAACTGGATTTGCACGCCAACATTAAGGTTCGCTGGACCGACATCGCGGGTAACACAAGCATAATCGAGACCACAACCGGTCGCGTTATCTTCAACCGCGTTGTTCCTCGCGAAGTTGGATTCATCAACCAGTTGCTCACCAAGAAGGCGCTTCGCGACATTATTGGCGACATTTTGAAACACGTAGGAATTGCTCGTACAGCTCGATTCCTTGACGATATGAAAGACCTGGGTTACTACTGGGCATTCAAAGGTGGTTTGTCGTTCAAACTCACCGACGTAGTAATTCCGGCTGAAAAAGACCGTCTCGTAGCCGATGCAACTGCGAAAGTGCAGGAAGTATTCGATAGCTACAACATGGGTCTTATCACCAACAACGAGCGTTACAACCAGGTAATCGACATCTGGACCAACACCAACTCGAAGTTGACCAACATTTTGATGGATCGCTTGAAAACCGACCAGGAAGGATTCAACAGCATTTACATGATGTTTGACTCCGGAGCGCGTGGTTCGAAAGAACAGATTCGTCAGCTGGCCGGTATGCGTGGTCTGATGGCCAAGCCTCAGAAGAACGCAGCAATGGGCGGTCAGGACATCATCGAAAACCCGATCTTGGCAAACTTCAAGGAAGGATTGTCGATTTTGGAGTACTTCATCTCTACTCACGGTGCGCGTAAGGGTCTTGCCGATACGGCGTTGAAGACGGCTGATGCCGGTTACCTCACCCGTCGTTTGGTGGACGTTGCACAAGACGTTATTATTAACGAAGTTGACTGTATGACACTTCGCGGTATTGTAGCTTCAGCATTGAAGAAGGCCGAAGAAGTTGTTGAATCACTTGAAGACCGCATCATGGGTCGCACAAGCGTACACGATGTAGTTCATCCGGAAACGCGTGAGCTGATTGTGGAGGCAGGGGAAACCATAGACGAGTTCAAAGCTGAGGCTATTTCGGCAGCGGGTATCGAAGAAGTAGAAATACGCTCCGTTTTGACATGCGAAAGCAAGCGCGGTGTGTGCGGTAAATGCTATGGTCGCGACTTGGCTACCGCCAAGTTGGTTCAGCAAGGTTTGGCTGTGGGTGTTATTGCCGCGCAGTCGATCGGTGAACCGGGTACACAGCTTACCCTCCGTACCTTCCACACGGGTGGTGCTGCGGGCGGTGGTGCTATCGATGCTGACATTCGCGCAAAATACGCAGGTACAGTTGAAATTGAAGAACTGCGCAGCGTAGAACACATGGGCGACAGTGGTGAAATGCGTACGATAGTGGTTTCGCGTTCTTCTGAAATGAAGATTATTGATCCAAAATCGGGAACGGTTCTCACCAATGCAAACATTCCTTACGGAGCCATTCTTCACACGAAGCCAGGTACTTCCGTAAAGAAAGGCGACCTTATTTGCGAATGGGATCCATACAACAGTGTAATCATCACAGAAGAAGAAGGAACTATCCAGTTCGACGCCGTTGAAGAAGGCATCACCTTCAAGACTGAACTTGACGAACAAACCGGCTTCTCTGAGAAGGTAATCATAGAAACCAAAGACAAGAAGAAGAACCCGGCCATCGAAATTGTACGCAACAAAGAAGTGGTTAAGGTATACTCACTTCCAGTAGGAGCCCACTTGAACATCGACAACAAGGTAAAAGTTGGTAAAGGAACTATCCTCGTGAAAATTCCACGTATGTCGGGTAAAACAAGCGATATCACCGGTGGTCTTCCACGCGTTACAGAATTGTTTGAAGCTCGAAATCCATCAAACCCAGCGGTAGTTGTGGAGATTGACGGTATCGTGGAATATGGTAAGATCAAGCGTGGTAACCGTGAAATCGCGGTGACAGCACGTACCGGTGAAGAGAAGAAGTATCTCATTCCGCTTTCTAAGCACATTCTTGTTCAAGATGGTGACTTCGTGCGCGCAGGTATGCAGCTGTCAGATGGTGCTATTTCACCTGGCGACATCCTCGACATTCAAGGTCCTACAGCGGTTCAAGAATATCTCGTAAACGAGATTCAGGAAGTTTACCGCTTGCAGGGCGTGAAAATCAACGACAAACACTTTGAGGTTATCGTGCGTCAAATGATGCGTAAGGTTGAAATTACCGACGCAGGTGACACGCGCTTCTTGGAAGGAACCAATGTTGACAAAGCTGAGTTCTTGGAAGAGAATGAGTTGTTGTTCGACAAAATGGTTGTTGTTGACAATGCTGGTAGCGAGAAGTTCCAAATAGGTCAGATAATCAGTGTACGTAGTCTGCGTGATGAAAATTCACAATTGAAGCGTAAGGATAAGCCAGAGCTTGTAGCCCGCGAAGCCATCACGGCTACCGCACGTCCAATGTTGCAGGGTATTACCCGTGCGTCGTTGCAAACTGACTCTTGGATATCAGCGGCATCGTTCCAGGAAACAACCAAGGTACTTAATGAAGCGGCCGTTCAAGGCAAGACGGACTACCTCATTGGTCTGAAAGAAAACGTTATCGTTGGTCACCCAATACCTGCGGGAGCCGGCGTTCGCAGATTCCAAAAGATGATCGTAGGCAACAGTGAAGACTATGTGAATTTGGTTGCAAAGCGCGGAGGTGGATCATCCGTTGAGCGCGAACAACACGCATAATATTCTTCCATTAATATTATTGAAAGCCCCGCTCTGCGGGGCTTTTTCATTATGCATAAATCGCCTTTTACAACGTGACCGAACAACGTTAAAAATAAATCATCCACTAGCCATCGGCTTAAACCATTCCTCTATATCCATTGAGTAAATCACGAATTCTAACTAAATCCAACACCCATAAAAAACATACGCTCTGTAAAATATATTTGCCAATGACTGCAATTAATTTCATTAACAGTAGTTTGCAGTGACGCTTATTATTGTAAAAAGTAAATAAACTGAAAGACTTCTCCCCGAGAGCAGAAAAAGTACACGATGCATAATCAAAACAAAATATTACGGGTATTTCAGCTGATTAATCTGCTTAAAACGGAGCCCGCCAAATCGATGCGCCATATTTCAGAGGTGCTTAACAGCACTGAGCGCACCTTGTATAGGTATTTCAATCTATTGGAGAATCTTGGTTTTCAAATTCATCGCGATGAATTAAACCGCATCTACATACCCTCCGACCCCATTAACAATGAAGTGGCATTCTCGCGCGATGAAATTGTATTCCTAAAAAAACTCCTTCAGTCGGCTGGAAAGAATGTAAAAATCAAGGACTCCATCTTAAGTAAATTACTGGTTCATTCAGATGTGCAGATTGGAACAAGGCTCGCACTCAATGCACATCTCGGAAAAATTGTGGACGCTATTGGCAAGGGTATAGAAACTAAGCGACAGGTTGTTTTACGCAAATACCATAGTTTTCACTCCAACTCTGTTTCAGACAGGTTGGTGGAACCCATCGCTTTTACAGAAAACTATGCGAGCCTCGTTGCGTACGAGATAAGTTCAAAACAAAACAAACTCTATAACATCGATCGAATAACTGCCGTAGAGATTACGAAGCACCCGTTCAGAAACAGCAAGCAACATCGGGTAGAAGAATTGGATGCCTTCGGGTTTTCTCGTAAAGACAGCGCATACACAATTGAGTTGCATCTTTCGATGCGCGCAGCATTGCTACTCAAGGAAGAGTACCCGATGACTGTTGAGCACATTAAATTACTGGAGACCAAAGGCTACTATTCTTTTAAAGCCGTTGTTTTTGACCTGCGACCTGTAGCTCGATTCATACTGGGGCTATCCCAAGAAATAAATATAATAGAAGGGAAAGAGTTGATCGAATTTCTCGATTTTCAACTCAAGCATGTTTTTTCCAAAAAACAACTGGAAACTCGCCCATCGAAGCCAGCCTCCAGAAGCGCAAAAAAAATTACTGCGCCCAGAAATAAATAATCACGATTGCTAGTGCGAAGCAAATAAGAGCAAACGTTACCGGACCGCCAATTTCATTTTGCTCAGCTTCCATATGACCATGGTGGTCGTGATTGTCGTGTGAATGTCCCATAGGATTGTTCGTTTTATCGGTACAAAAATAATCGGCCAAAGCAAATTTCCACATCCCATGCTCATATAAAATAGCATGGTTATGAACCGTGGTTAGTCAATTCAGTCTTGCTTCACCCAACGAGTAGAATATCGACTTCCCTCTGTTTCAACAACAACTTGATACACGCCTGCCTCCACTGAAGGATACCAAACCAACCGACTTGCATTGTTTACTGCATGACGCTCAGCGCAACGGCCCTGCATGTCAAACAAGATAATTTCTGCTGATTGCAATCGATTTTCCCATTCAAGGTGCATCATTCCAGTGCTTGGGTTCGGAAATAGGCGCATGTTTCCACTAACATATTGCGGCACTGCATTCGAACAATCTTCTACCGTAAAAACTAAATCATCGGCATACACGCAACCATCGGGAGTCGTTGCTGTAAGAATAATAGCATGCTGTCCCAATCCCCATTGGTCAGCCGAAATGGTGTAGAATTGATTGATGCTCATGTCTTGCCATTGATACAGCACACCTGCGGGACCGAGCACCATGTATTCTGCATCTAAACACAATGTGGTGTCATTGCCCAAATTGAAACTGAACGAATTTTCAGGTTCCAGAATTACGTACGCTGAGTTTTCGCAACCGTTATCATCGATTATTGTCACCTGGTAGTTACCGAACCCAATATTTTGAAGATCTTCCAAATCGGAAGCGAACGCTGACGGGCCAATCCATTCAAAGCTGTAGGGGGCAGTTGCGCCATTGATTGTAAGTTGTATGGAACCATCTGCAGTTGCTTCACATGTTGGACCTGTCTCCCCTACTGTAATGGTCCATAAGTCGGGCTGGGTAATCGTATAAGAAGACTGAAAAGTATTGCCACAGGCATCAACTACATTCAAGGTATAATCGCCTGGACCAATTTCATAGATGTTTTGATCTGAACTGCTGAAGCCGGCCGGGCCTGTCCAGGAGCAGTCGAAATTAGAACCGCTTCCCGTGAGATAAGGCAAGATTGAAGATTGGGGGATGTCACCTTTCGAAATGGGGCAACGAATGTTATTGAAAATAGCCTGAAGCTCATTTGCCACCTCAACAGTTCGCAACGAAATGATTGCAGCACCGGTCTTGCCTTCCCAGCCGTCAACCTGCACATAATAGGTAGCACCGGCTTCCAAACACGATGCGAACAGCAACGACGCGTATCCGTTGGAAATGCTGCATCCACCTGCCATATCATCACTCGCAGCAATGAGCTCAAATGAACTCCAACCCAAACAATCGGTTGCTTTGTACAATGCGAGTTGTGTATCGAAACCTGTGCCTTCATTGCAACTGGTAATTTCGTAGGTAGCATTGGCTTCAGCAACAAAGAAGGCCCATGCCGTATTCGTGATGCTGCCTTCGCACCATGCGCCCGGTAAGCTACAATTGCCCCCTGCAGGACGAGGTTCAGCAGTTTGGGCTACACAAGACACATTATCGATAAGCACACCCGCTGCATTCGGTGTAAGTTCCAATGCACCGCAAGGAGAGTCATAGGTCGCTAACCCGGAGTTGCCCACTTCGAATGTCCAAGTATTGCCTGCACCACCGCCGAAATAAGCGTGTGCAAATGACCCGTTCTCATACAATTCGAAAATGGGCCCACCATCTCCGTACGAATCCACGAAAATCAAATCGAACGATTGTCCATTGGGCAAGCAAAACGAAGGCACTTCAAAAACAGCATTGTCAGGATACCCGCCATCAACAGCAGGAGCCGTGCCTGCACAACCTACTAACTCATTGGCTCCATAATACAAAGTACCATTGCCACAGCCGTTGCCTGTTGGAACCAATTCCCAGTAATTCTCTTCTCCCCACGCATCGACAGTAATAAACATGTTTATGAGAGTAGAATCTGTACCGCACTGAGCATGAAGGAAACCCGGAGTAAAAAGAATGAAGAAAATAGCTGAAAAGCCAAGAGCTCGCATAGGGAAAAGATTTAGTTGACGCCAAATGTAAAGCATGATTATTCTGAAACACATATGGCAAACAGAAAAGTATGGAGCCAAAAAGCCCCGCTCGATAGCGGGGCTTCCTGGCTTAAACTGAAAAACTAAAAACTATCGTAATTGTCTTGAGTCATTGCGACTCAACTCAACTAACTCTAAATATGCCAATCATTTCTGACCAGCACGTTGCGAAATTAATAAAGCCTTGTTGATAATTCACAATTTTTTGCGCAAAATTGTCTCGAAAAAACGTAAGTAACAGGTTTTCAATCCATTTGTTTTGGAAATAATTTCCCCGGATTCAGGATTTGGTGAGGATCTAACGTCAACTTAATTGCTTTCATCGTTTGCAGTTCGGCCCCCTTGAACGCAATCTCCATATAATCGCGTTGAACCAACCCGATACCGTGTTCGCCGCTTAAGGTTCCTCCTAACTTCACGCAAAGCTCGAAAATTTCACGAATGGCAACAGGCAAATCATCATTCCACTGCTTGTCTGTTAGCTCTCCACGAATGATATTCACATGAAGGTTGCCATCACCAGCATGACCGTAGCATACTGATTTGAAACCATAGCGCTTCCCTATTTCCTTGACACCGTTGAGTAACACGGGAAGCTGGTATCTTGGAACTACGGTGTCTTCCTCCTTGTATACACTGTTCGACTTTACAGCCTCAGCCACTTTCCTTCTCAGTTTCCAAAGCTGATTCTTTTGTGCTTCATCATCTGCAAAAAGAATTTCACCGCATCCGAACGTTTGCACCACGGATGAAATTACCTCGCAGTCGGCCATCAAAGCATCCACATGGTTGCCATCCACTTCAATAAGCAAGTGAGCTTGTATTTCTTCATCAACCGGCACATGCACATCGTCTACGAATCGCAATACCCAATCGATTGCATCTCGCTCCATAAATTCAAGAGCGCTCGGTGTGATGCCAGCACGGAAAATCGCACTTACCGCTTCGCACGCCTTCGCTGCGTCGAAGAATGGCACCAGCATCAGCAGATTATTTTTCGGGAGTGGCACCAGCTTGAGGACTGCTTTGGTAATGACACCCAGCGTTCCTTCACTTCCCACCATCAACTGAGTAAGGTTGTAGCCTGTTGAGTTCTTTAAGGTGTTTGCACCTGTGTAAATGATATCACCATTTGCAAGTACTACTTCGAGGTTGAGCACGAAGTCTTTGGTTACACCGTATTTCACTGCCCTTGGTCCACCGGCATTTTCTGCGAGGTTGCCACCAATGAAACAAGAACCACGACTGCTCGGATCGGGCGGATAATAAAGTCCTTTGGCGGCGACAGTCTCTTGCAGCACCTGCGTAATAACCGCAGGTTCAACAACAACCTGCAAATTGAGTTCGTCAATCTCAACAATGCGGTTCATCTTCTCCATGCTCAGTCCTACCCCACCGTATACACTCAACGCGCCACCGCTCAAACCTGTTCTGCCTCCGATTGCGGTGACAGGAATAACATGCTCGTTACAATACTTCAAGATTGCACTCACCTCGATCACATTCAACGGTTTCAGCACCACTTCGGGCGGATGCACCAAGTCTTCGGTTTCATCATGCCCATAGGCCTTTCTGGTTTCATCGTCCGCAAAAACGCGGTTCGGTTCGAGCATTTGCTCAAACGCCTGTATATCCTCGAGTGTTAATGACTTATACTTCATATAGCATTAGGCCGTCAGTTGTTCGATAAGCTCTTCAATCGTCAAAACAGTCTGCTCGCCGCTCAACATGTGCTTGAGCGACACCACCTGCTTATTCATCTCTTCTTCGCCAATGACGGCCACGTATGGAACCTGCTTATCGTCGGCATACTTGAACTGCTTTTTAATTTTAGCATTCTCCGGGTAAATCTCAGCATTGATTCCTGCATCGCGCAATTGTCGCAACAGCTTCATGCTATGCTTTTCCTCTTGCTCGCCAAAATTGGCAAACAACACTTTCGTGCTCTGCATAGCATCAGCGGGAAACACATTCAATTCGCTCATAACATCGTAAATACGATCAGCCCCGAATGAAATACCCACGCCCGAAACGCCTTTCAAACCAAAGATGCCGGTGAGATCATCATAGCGACCACCGCCGCAAATGCTTCCCATTTGAACTCCCACGGCCTTAACTTCGAAAATGGCTCCGGTATAATAGTTTAGCCCTCGGGCCAGCGTAACATCTAGCTCGAGCGTTGCTGTTTTCAATCCTATATCCTGCGCGCGCGCCATTACATAACGTAGCTCATCAATCCCCTTCATTCCGGCTTGCGATTGGGCTAACAAATTTCCCAATGTCGCCAAGCGCTCTTCATTGCTTCCGCTAAGGGCAAACAATCCGCGAATAGTCTCAATTGATCCGTCTGAAAATCCACGCTCGTTCAACTCCTTAACGACACCGTCCTCTCCCACTTTGTCCAGCTTATCAATCGCAATGGTCATTTCCATCATGCGTTCAGCAACACCTGCCATCTCTGCAATTCCCTGAAGAATTTTGCGGTTATTGATTTTAATGACCGAGGGAACGCAAAGTACTGTGAGTGCGTCATCAAATATCTGAATGAGTTCAACCTCATTGATTAAGCTATCACTTCCTACCACGTCGGCATCGCATTGATAAAACTCGCGGTAACGACCTTTCTGTGGAC
>Ga0114980_10001091_pt1 | contig 19480 bp, 20 predicted proteins | sample S_140806_EF_Meta_FD_87018 | JGI IMG/M metagenome (GOLD analysis project Ga0114980, IMG submission 87018) | Freshwater microbial communities from Lake Simoncouche, Canada to study carbon cycling - S_140806_EF_MetaG | ecosystem: Environmental > Aquatic > Freshwater > Lake | place: Lake...
GAGGTCAAGCGTGTCGGAGCCTCCAGTATGTGCGGCGGTAGCGGTAGGGTTGAAGACTAGGCCATTGAACGAGATGCCGTTGGCATCAACCTTGATGGCCGCAGTAGCGTCTGGGGCCGTTCCGACTCCGACCTTGCCAAACTGGTCAACGACAAACTTGGTGGCGTCCGGGGTCGTAGAGTCTTCGACCTCGATGGCGTTGCCTGTTCCACGCTGAGTTACACGAAGTGCGGCAGTTCCCGAGGCAGTCGTATCAATCACCATTTGATTGGTGAATGTGTTAAACTGATTTAGGACAGGCAGATTGTAATTAGCACCGCCCATCTTGTATGTCAGTTTTGGAGAGGCGGCGTTGGAAATCCAGATGTCACCGTTTGCGGCAGACGCTGGGGCAGAGTCGCATTGTCCACCAAGGTTAATGCTTGGAGTTGCTACACCGAGCGTTGCTAGATTGACCTTCCCGGTGAAGGTAGCGCCAGAGAGTGATGCCTTTCCAGAAGCAATTGCATCTACTTCGGTTGTAGAATACACAGACAGATTGCTTCGTGCGTCCGACTTGCTAACAAGGTCAGCAAGGTTTAACGACTTCTTGGAGAAATTGGCTTGAGACCAATCCTGCGATGACAATGCCTGAATGGAGAACCCATCAGTATATCGAAGCACTCCACCTTCATACCAGAACTTTCCAGCGGTGAAGTATGGGTCTGGATTGTATGCAGTAGTTACAAGTTGGATTAGTCCAGTACTATTGAAAGATATGTAATTTTGTGAAGAAACCCAAGACTCCGTGGCGTAACCCTGTCCAGTCACCCAAGACATCGTAGCCATATCGCTGATGGCAGAAGAGGTCAGGTAACCTTCTCCCTGAACCCAAGACACGGTTGCGAAGCCCTGTGAAGTCACCCAACTCTCCGTGGCGAAGCCCTCATTGCCAGTATAGGCTAAAGTCTGTTGACTGCCATTAGGGAAAACAATTTTGTCTGGGTTGATAGTGACAGAACCAGTTCCGTTATAAACTTGAACGATGCCCGGCCCTGCTTGAAAGGCTTTCCAGGGATTTACACCATCATCATAAGTTGCTCCAAGTCCTGTAAGAGCAATGTTCATACCATTAACTCCGTCAGACCAATTGAAAGAACCAGAGTTGCCCATCACATTTTGTGCATCGTGTAGGAACCCACTTGTCTGCACCGTTGCGTCTGGGAATGTCAGCCCGATTGGGCTAACTTTCATATGGCTTGCACCATCGTAAGTGTCTAGGCCGTCAAACTCGACCGTAGTACCCTTGGTATGATCAGAAGAGAGTTGTACGCCTAAGCCCCAGCCAGCAAGTTCCGAGTCGGTGAGCGTGGATGTATCCGAAGCCGTTAGGCTTGCGTTGGCATCCAGCGCGCCGCCAGCAGTAGGCAAGACGGTTTCCCATTGACCAAATTTCCGTCCATAGGTGAAAGCGGTAGCACTTGCATCTTGGATAAAGCCAGACGGATTGCTGGCATCATACTTGGCGTCTAGGGCGCCCTGGAGATCAGTCTGTGAAGAGAGCGTCCCGGTGATGTTTCCCCATTCGGCAGGAAGCACAGAAGGAATGTCTGCGATTGTGGCAAATGCGTTGACGGCTGTAGGATAGTTTGCCGCGCTTAATGCACCAGCAATGTTAGTTCCAGAATTATTGCTGACACCAATGTTTTCCCAAATTTGGTTTTGAGTGTTTCCGTCTGGAGACTGGTCTGCATCCCGGCGCACGAAGCGCGCGTTGGCAACCTGTTCGGACATAGCCGTACCAAGCGGTAGAGGGACAAGTACGCCGTCGGAAACAACATCGGCGAATACATTGCAAGCCGTCTGAATCAGAGTGTAGCGCTTGCTGTCAACGCTCATAGAAACCTCAATCACGGTTGCCTTACGATCGGCTCCAGCAAGGAACTGATGGCACTCTGCCGTGGCAAAGTTGATAGATCCAGAGAAACCATTGTAACCAACTAGGTTCCCAGTTGCGGTAAGGACGCTATCTACGGCGATTGCAATGTCCCATTGGTACTGACCAGTAGCGAACACTTGGGCCGGGGAGAGTAGACTAGCGATAGACGAGGTACTGGCGTTGTAAGCCACAGTAGCCGTCTTGCTTCCGTAGGCGATGGTCATCGTCCCGGCCCTAGGCTGTGGATCGATGCTGACACGCCAGATACGATTGATTCCGTTCCAAGCCTGGATTTCGGATACCGTAACAGATGGGGTAGGGAGTGCAGTCCAGACAACGCCTAGAGCAATCGGATTTTGGCGCAGTTCAACAAAAACAATCTGGCGAGTCTCGGCATCACCTTCCTGGACGAGGCTGATGGACTCGTAGGAGGATGGGGTGAGGGTATCGGAGCCGATACCGATGGAGGGTTTGAGGCCATAGGAGTTCCAGGTTATGGTATAGCCATCCCCAGTCTTGGATACGGTAACGCCACCAGCGGTGGATACTTCGGTAAGGGCGTTGAGGGCGGCGGCCACTTGGGTGGTCGTCGCGTTGTAGGGCATAGGCTGTGTCTCGGTAGTCCCAACCATCAGTTCCCAAGTACCACCAGTAGGGTAGGTGTTGGTATCGCCTACGGCTACGCTGATCGCCGCGCCAGCCGGGAATGGAACCTCAACTGGAGATGTTCCTACCCCAGCAGAAGCAACAATATGCAGTTCAAGTTGGGCCACATTGCCCTGATAGAAGGACGGTGAAGCCGCCTGGATAAAAGCGTTCTGATTTGCAAGCAGACGGTTGGCATCAGTTGCCATCCAAAGTCGGTAGGTATTGATAGCCATAGTCCTATGCCTAGCCCCTAGTCAAAAGGGGGTTATTTGGAAAAGTCTATCCAGTTGATAGTCCAATTGTTTGGCGGGAACAGGCCGGGAGATGTGTAGGTTACATAGTTTGCAGACCCAATAAAGATCATAGTACCCCCATGCCTGTTTGTAGGAATGCTCCATTCTTGGTTATCTGGGAACATTTCTTCACCAATAGTGCAAGTAGCCGTGAACTCCTGTGGTTCTGGAGGGTCACCATTGGGCTTATTGGCATAAGGGATAGGCCAGTAACGGACGGTAACATTTACCGAGACTCCAACCAGCGACTTTTTGGTTGTCTCATAGTCGTAGCCAAGAAGGTAATCAACAAATGGCCCTCCAACCGGGTACTCTCCGTTATTAGGGAACTTGTATCGGCTCTGTGAACCTTGTTGTCCGTAAAAATATTCAAAATTACCGCTACCCAATCCAATCACAAGTTTTGCGTGTAATAGTCCTGCAAGATTGTCTGGATTAGGGTCTGGTGGTTCCCATCCCTCAACTTGCACATAACTAACGCCAATAGGTAGGCTGTGGCTTGAATAGTAACCAGTCTGGTCAATATCAAATGGAAACGATTTAAGTAAAGGGAAAGGTTGAAGTTCACGATTAATAGATGCTGGATATCCATATGAACGCTTCCCTGTTGGTGTAACATATGTGTTGGTAAACTCTCCCCAGTTACTTTCCTGTTCCAACTCTTCGACATAAGTACCAGAAGAAGGCCATAATGTTGAGCGAACTCTTGCCCAAGTATTTCCCCACATACCTCCAACCCGGTTGGCGGCCGTCTTGCTTGGGATTGGCAGGGACATCAGACCTGGGCGTAGTAGTAGTACGCATCCTGCGTTTCACCAGAGCCAACCTGGATACGGTCACCCCACAGAGATCCGCTAATCAATTGACGCGCTTTGCCTTCAACAATCTGTGCGATGGCAATATAGGATGTTTCGGTGTCTGATTGTGGAATAGAAGACCCTGTTGAGATATAAACATTATCTGGATCTGGGAATACCTTTCCTGCGCTATCATACCACACTTCGAGGTAGATGTACCCATCATTAAGTGGGTATGATGCGTCAATTCCTTGCGGGATGATATTGTTTACCATACCAGAGCAGACCGTGAACTCAACCGAATCATTAACGATACCAATGCTATGAACCTGGAATGGGAACACGCACACATCTCCTGTGCAACCACCAGCGATGAATAAACTTGGGTTGTTGTCGGTGAATCCAGATAATGAATATACGCCTTCAGTTGTAACATCTCCTGCAAAATCCTTACAAGCCAAGCAGTCTGCTTTGTTGATGATGTCTTTCCAGGGAGGGTTGCTATCTGCGTTCTTGTTGTAAGGATCGTCGACCTCTTTTTGATCTTCAACATTCATTAACTGGGTCATCCCCATCTGCATTGGAGTAGTGAGATCAAGGTTCCCGGTGTGATACTGGATAATCTCAAAACTGTTTTGATATTTAAGAACTCCAGCGGTGTTTGCGGTAATCAAACTGATTGGAAGACCCTGTAATTTATTTACAAAAGTTACATAGAAATATCCGTTTGCTCCAGATACTTGGACATTTCCTGTGAGTTCAGGGATGGCGTTAAGCGATCTGAAAAGATTTAAAGCGTCTGGGCCTACCGTGCCTGTAGCGTAATCCCAGATCACAGGGAATGGGATTGGAGAAGATATGAAGTTATATGAGAATACAATTGCCCCAGCCATAACATCTTTAAAATCAGACATATTAACATACTGAATCGTGTTACATACCATCGGAATCCCGGTCTGTTCATAGCCGATATAACAGTAAAACTGTCCAGCCCCTTTTGAAATTATTGTGGCAATCGCTTTATAGTTATAACCAATCTTACGAGGGTTAAGCCAAGTGGTGTGACAATGTCCCCAGTCTCCAGCCAACTCTGTGTCCTCTGCCTTGTACCCGGTCATAGGCTGAATGTTCATCGTCTGTTCGTAAACAGTAGGGCCGCAATCTTTGGTAATCTTGGCAATGTCAGTTGGGTTTGTTTGTGCGAATATTCCAATTGTAGGAAGTCCTCCTTTAATAAATGCCCCAGCGCTACTTCCAATACCCTCCCCGGCGTCCCACTTAAAGGCGTAGATTACAACTGGATCATTCGTATCAAACAACCTATAACCACCACCTCCCTCCATCATTTGATTTGAGAAACTAGGGTCTGGATCGTAGTATGGATTTGGATAAATATCGTTATAACTTGCCCTAGATCCAGTTCCGCAAATCTGAACTTTATTAAACCAAGCCTGTTTAATGTGGGTAAATGCGCCGTCCTTAATCATTGGCATAGCGCTTGAACTATACGACACGCTACCTGTTGCTATTTGAAGGTATCGGAAACCATTAACATTTGAAATCCAACACTCAAAAGGAGAAGAGATAGCACCCCTTCCTCCAGAGTCACCCAACTGTGCTGGAAGCATACCAGTTGGATCGCTCTTTCCGCTACCTGGAAGGGTCATAGACCCAATGAAGTTCTGGGTAATCTCCCAACCACCTTCGATGGGAGGATCTGCTTCCGGGTCTGGCTCGATATAAACAACGCTACCAATTTTAACCATCTCCCAAAACGCACCAGCAACAGGAGGTGTTCCTGGAAACGCTACTGGGCAAGACGGTGCGAAATCTGGACACGCAACAATAATAGGGTCTGGATCAATGGGAAGGTTAGTAGCCTTAAAGATGAATATCCCGATTGGGATTTCTGACTTTGGAACTCGGATGCCTCCGTCTCCAATGAAGATGGCGTTATCATCGTCAATTACTGGGAATGAAGGTAGCGCAAACCAGTTTTCAATCGTTGTCTGCGTCGTGCAAACAGGTGGCATAGGTACTCCAGGCACTTCTAGGAGTTTAGGACTCCATACCACTTCGCCCTTTACAACCCGGATGATGAATAGACCTGTGTCCTCCCCCATTATGAAGTAAGGCTCTACGACAATCTGGAACTGCTGAAGCAGTTCGGTGACAGGATCTTTGGGTGGCTGTGGGATGTACATCCCAACCCCTCCATTGTTAGCCGTAAACAGTACGCCGTCGGAAGGGCCAACTTGCGCCTTGTCCGCAGAGGTAGCCAACTTGTTGAATGTCTTGGCGTACAGGTGATCTCCAGGGGACATACCCCCAGAGGCGTTATTGGAAAAGCCTTCTAGTCCCATTAGTCGTGAGGGCTGGTTTCGTCGAAAGGATAGATATCTGGATCCCAACCAATGACACCAGACATCATAAGATCAGCCTGTACCTTGTACAGGCCGCCATAGACTTCAACGGAAGCACTAGTGCAAAGGTAGGTGCGATTGCGTGAAAGGCCATCTGGCAACGAGAGAGGTAGTTCACTATCAAAGTTATCAAGAAGGCTGTTATATGGAGCCGGGAGGACGATGGCTCCGATGTTACCCATATTAGCCCAACCTACCCGGAGTACGGTCTTCTGGGCTGTTTCGGCGCTATTCGTGTAAGCCAGACAGCGAAGAGTGACACCAGGCTTGAAGTATGCACGGACGCCAGCCTTTAAGTTGACAGGGTCTTCTGTTTTACGCGACGGCAAGAATGCCACAAACTGGTATTGAGTAAGTTGCCCTGATGCAGTTGTGGCTACAGAGAAGTGAGCCTTATTTGGGTTAATTTCAGGGTCATCTTCATTGTCGTAGATATGCTTGGCAGGGCCAGCAAGGGGGATTCCATTACCAATTTTAGCGCATTGAATCTTTGTGAAGTTTGGATGGGTCTCGATGGCCTCCTGTGAGGTGGCGCTGGAGACCTGGACTTGAGTGATTGTAGAATCGGATGCGCCGTCGATACCACAGTAGTCAGCCATCACCGTACAGATACCATTGTTGCTGGTAGCAACAGCCTTATGGAGGGTCATGTTCTCAAGCCCGGTGATAGGAGGGGCATCACCTCGCTTAAAGTCCGTGGTGATATCGTAGGACTTATCAGAGTCAGCGGTGAACTTGAGTTGCATCGTGACAAGGCCAAAACCATCGTGTTGGATTGTCCAGTTGCGATCCATCACATAGACGGATTGGAGTTTTACTCCATACTCCTTGAAGGTTGTACCGGGTGGTTGAAAAATAGGGAATGGCATTGTTATTTGGCTACAGGGCCGTTGGTGTCTTTGGGTTCACGATTCATGTACCCTTTGAGGGCAGATAGATCCATACCGCGTTCAAGGGCGTCTGCTGTTCGGCGGGTATTGTCAGCAGTCTCCTGGGCGAAGTCAACGCGAGAAATAGCGGACAGGACATCCCCACCGCCCATCTTCTGCATCGTGGAAGCCGCCTGGAACATCCCAGTCTGAAGGCTCATCTTGCCCTCTTCGGAGATGCGCTTATCAAACTCGGCAATGACGGCTTTCTGCGCTTCGCTCCAGGCTTGCGGATCACCGAACTCTTCGGCTACCTTATTGCGAACATCCTTGGTTTGTTCCCCAAGCCCCCTAATCCCATATGGGTTAGAATATCCTCCAAAATCCGGGGAAGACCCACCGGGTAAATCTCCAGCAATGTTTGAAAAAATTTTAGAAGCAGAGCGATCTGCTGGCTTTAAAAGTTTATCAACAATACCTTTAGATTCTTCTGGTTTTGCGAACCGCATTTGATCATTAAGGGTTTCAATGTCGTTTTGTGCAAATCCAGTAACACCAGCGGCAAAGTTTGTAGTAATCCAATCCCAGATACCAGCACCAGTCTTCCCCGCATCTGCGGCCGCTGATACGGAAATACCGCTTACGACAGGCGCTTGATCTTTCATCGCCTTAATGCCTTCGCTTCCCTGGCGAAGTAGGGGAATCATATTCTTAAACGAATCACCAAAGAGTTGGTTTCCAAGCGCCGCCATCTCCGATGTTTCGGCGTGTTTCTTATAGGCGTCGGCCATCTTCATCAGTACATCGGTTGATTGGATGCTATGATTCCTGACGCCTTCGATGCTAATCCCAAGTCGGCGCATAGCCACGATATTGACACCGCCCTCTAAGGACATCTTACCCATAGTCTTGTTTCCGTTAGCAATTGACTGAACAAACTCGTCAAAAGAAACACCAGACATTTTTGCGGCATATCCGAATTTCTGGACTTCCTCTGTAGACAGCCCGGTGATGCGTGAGGCTTTCTGGATCTGTTCAGCCCTGTCAACGCCGTGCTTAAAACCCTCAATACCAAAGTTAATAGCGGTGGAAAGTAGGTTAATACCAGAAAGCATACCAGCGGCTTGTCCAGCCAAGTCCTGTTGGAACTCCGCTCCCCAACCCTTCTCCCAAGGGAATGCAGATCGATTAGGGCCGCCAGCCCTGCCGCCACCGCCGCCAGAACCACCAGCGGGCGGGGTAGAACCAGCGTTGTTGCCACCGCTTGCACCACCAGCGCCACCCTTACCTCCAGTACCACCAGCGGCCGGGATCTGCCCAGGCACGGTGACATTCTGGAGACCAGTTGTGTCCGCAACAAATTTAACTTTTACTTCGTCGCTCATTTCTTGGTTGGGATATTCATATTTTTAAGCATTTCCATTGCTTTCTTGTCTTCAGGCGAGACAACATTGATGTCTGCGCCATTGGCTACGGCGTTGGCTACATACATCCATACTGCTTCAGATTCAGGCATAGTCCAGGCTTGCTCGTATGGAATTCCGTTACGAACAAGACTAGAGATACACGAAAGGATGACACCAACTCCGCGACCATCTCCATTGGATTTCTTATCCCAAAGGACAGGAGCATTGTCCTGGTATTGGAGGTATTCAGAAAACTTGACCATTTCGTTGTGATAGTTTTCGTCTGAAAGGAAAATTGATTTGAATCCACGCTTGTCCACTTCGTCTGGCTTAACGGCCAGCATCTCCTTAAGGCTGTATGTTGAAAGGATTCGGCAAGCCAGCACCAGATCCATAGGGGACATCCGCTTATCTTGACTTACTGCCCCTGATTCAATTTCCTGGAGGATAAGCCTGTGCCGAAGGCACATAGGCTTCAGTACGCGACCACAGACCTCCATCTCCAAGATGGAAGTCTTGATGGCCTGTGTATAGCGGCAATCCAAGGGCCGCTGTTGCCGTTAGGCAATCTCCTGGTACTTGACGGCCTTGACGGAAAGTTTGCGGTACTCGGTGTTGGAGCCACGATCCGTGACATCCTTCACGATCCAATCAAGACCACCATAGGACAGTTTGTTGCCGGGGATGACGGAGTCGGTAACCTTGATGACGCCTTCGATGGTAATTTCGTTGCGCTCATCGTCTAGGCGGTCGGTGATAACGCGACCAGTCTCGTCCATTACTTCAACATCGAGGGCAAAGCGCACAGTCCAATTGTCGGACTGAACAACGAGGCCAGTCACGGTGTCATAAAGACCATAAACAAGAGCCTGTCCAAATTCCTTTTCGGTTGCCATAGTGGTATGTTATACCACTAGCCTAGTGTCAAACTACTGGGGGTGGTAGAACGGCAACTAGGGTATAAGTGACCTTATTGCCGTAATTACGGCTATGCATAGCCTCATCGTCAGACTCAATCCAGGCGGCATACAGTTTACCGTCTTCGGGTTCCCAAAGATCCTGAAGGGTAACAAGGTCGGACATATATCCATGAACCTTTGAGACGCGCTCCCGGTGGGTGGCAAGGGTGTCATCGTCCGCGCTGGAGTAGACATAAACCTCAAGTTTGACATGGTAGTTACCAAGGGGATTGGCACCCAGTTCCCTGGGCGGTGAAGACTCGGACGCATAAACCACTACCATAGGCATAGAGCGCAGGGAGTCGGTGATGCCCTTGACCACCGTTGCGTCGGTGACATTAGTGGCTAAATAGGAGGAAATCTTGTCCTCCACGATGGCTCGGATGAGGGAACTCATTCGGAGATGTCGAAGCCTCCACCAATACCGTGGTGGGTGGCAAGATGAAAAAGCATATTAGCGTTACCATTTTTGACCAGTTTCTGGTAAATCTCTTCCCGCATAGAGTAGGATCTGTAGTTGAGGGCCAACCTGAAGCCGTCCCTAGTAGCCCTATGCAAGCCCTGGACTTTGTTGCCAACGGTTACGGAAGGGACGGTGGAGTTGCCCAGTTGGTCAATGAGGGTACCAGTATTCCATTGGTTACCCCTGATCCAGTAGCCCACGCCCTTCATTCTGCCGAGTTGTGAGCCTACGGAGTACCACCCGGCCTTAAGACGCCCCACATGGGCCTCCACGCGCTTGGAATAGGCTTTCACGGCGCTACCATCATCATCCACAACATATCGGGTTCCGAACTTCCCTGCGGCCTTCATGTTAGTGAAGTATTCAGGGATTGAGGTTCCACCTCGCTCGCGCTGGTGGATAGATTTGATTACGCCAGTTCCCTTGTTGTATGAAGCAAGGTTAACAAGGCCGGGACTCATTGCGGCGTTCTGTTGGGCAAACTCCCACTCTTGAAACTTCTTCCATAGCCCAGGGAAGTTGTCGCCATCCTTGAGCCAAGAGGGGAGCATAGGGTTGGTCAATTTCTTGCGGGCGCGGAGCCAAGCGCCAAATACGCCTTCGTTGCCATACTGTAGGATCTCCCCGGCCCCAACATACTGGAGGGGCAGGAAGATACTCTTGATCTGGGATTGAACTCGGTCTTTGCCGTTTAGTTGAGCGCGAGCGCTACGGCCGTCCTGCCCCATACCACCTTCCCAGGGCATAGTGAAGTCCAGCATATCATCGCAGAACAGGCGGGCTTGCTTCTTGAGGAGTTTGGATACCTTTGTACCCATGACGATGCAGTAGGCGCCAAGGGTCTGGCGAAACTGCTGTTCGTTGGTGACTACCCCCTTCTTGACGGTAATCGTACCGTTTGGGGTGATCATTGTTCCTTGGTCTGAACCTTGGCTACAAGCCAAGCAGACGGAGGACGATTGGCAATAGCCACGATGCGGTAGTCCTGCCCATCGTAGTTGATGATGTTGCCGTAGGCAAACAGGCCGGGATGGCTGGCCGCAACGGTACGCAGAACCTTTACTTCAAAGGTAGTGGAATTAAGGAAGCCCCCGGTTTCCATATCCTGGAGTACCATAGGCTGGGTAATCTGTGCCTTAAACGCAACAGGAGTGCCTCCAGGGACATTCTTGATCGTGATGTCCTTACCAATCTCATTGAGGATGGATTGGGCATCAGCCGTGAACTCGTCCCAGATAGACATACCGTTGGCCTCTGGTCAAAAGAAGAGGCCCACCACTTGTGTGGTGAGCCTCTCTGCATTGGCGCGGCGAGGGGGAGACTTTCCCCCTCTGAAACTTACACGAAGGTGATCTTCTGGAGCGCGTCCGGGTTGCCCTTCGCAGAACCGACGAGCCAGTTGGCCGACAGTTTGTGAAGACCAGCCGACCAGTCGTACCAGTAGCGGAGAGCGTACGAGAACTGGCTGTCCGGGTCGGTGACAATCGTCTGTTCGCCACCACCAGTCGTGGGAGCGGCAGGAACGCGGGTCACAACAACGAGACCTTCCTTGCAAGAGACAACACCATTGAGACCATCCTCGATACCAGCGACATCAAAGCCGTTGTACTCGAAGAAGTCAACGCCGTGGATCATACCGAGGCGATTGCCACGGATGACATCAGTCGTGCCGATGGAGAACGCCTGGGCGATCACCGGGTCGGAAATCAACTGCTGGTAAGCGTCGGGGCTGATAAGAGCCGAGCGGCCTTCCTGGGGGAGGTTTGCCTTGGTCAGGCTCTTGGCGATGTTGGAGACCGCAATGCGGTTGAAACCAGACTGGGCGCCAGAATAGCCATCAGCGAAGTCGCCGTCAACCTTGGTAAGAACCTGGTCGAAGAGGGACTTAACAACAGCGTTAGCCATCGGAGCCATGAAGAGGCGACGGAGGCGTTCCATCGAGAGCGTGGCAACTTCGTAGTCGGTGAAAGCGATGGTGACATGCTTCTGATCGACGAGGGTAACAGGGACATCCGTGGAGACGGCGTCCTGTTCAACGAAGCCAGTTGAGCGGGCGTAATTAGCGGCCGTGAACTTGCCAGCGTAGCGGGTGTGAACCGTGGTACCGCGCTCGGCAACATAGGCGCCGAAGTCGGTGACCGCGATCTTGGTGAGGGGCTGGAGTTGCGGGACAAGCGTCCGCAGGGACTCTTCAGCCACCAACTGGAGGGTCAAGCCTCCGATTGCATTAGACATATTAGTGTTTTAGGGTTTGAGGGTGAAAGTGATTAGGAAACAGTACCAGTAACCTTTTCAAAGGAACGCTGGGTAACTTCAGTTCGGTAATTATGCGTATATCCGATTTCAAACTCCATAGGGCCACCAGGAGGGCTGGTTTCCGTGAGTTTGATACTGAAGGTAAGACTGGTAACCCCGCTATTAGCGTTGGCGTCAGCCACGATCTGAGACCATGATGCGGTCAGCAGAGAGCCGATTTCAGCGGTAAGTGATGCAGGGAGAGCCATTTTGTATTAGCGAATGCCAGCGGCCTGGAGAAGCGCAGACTTGTTAAGGTCGTAGAACTTCTGGGCGGCCTTGGGATCGGACTTCTTGAGGAGCGCCCATTCTTGGGCAATCTCATCGGGGGTCTTGGAAGAAGTGGAGGCTTCAACCGGGCTGACTTCAACCGGGTCAACGCCAACCGAAGCGGCGATAGAGGCGGCTTTCTTGCCAGCGGTCTGGAAAGATGCTTCAAGAGCGGTATACTTCTTGGCGGCCTCGGCGATTGCGCCTTCAAGTTCAACAATCTTGGCGGCCATCTTTTCAATGGCGCCAGAGGCGTAAGCAACTTGAGAAGCGGATTCAGCCAGTTCGGCGTCCTTGGCAACGAGGGCTTCCTTGGAAGCGGCAAGTTCGACGGACGAGGCTTCGGCTTCAGCGGCCTTCCCGGTGAAGGCTTCCTTGAGCGAATTAAGGCGTTCTTCGATGGTCATAGCGGTATTGCTGTTAGCCTGATGTCAAACGATGTACTCGGACAGGACATCTTCGATGCCGCTTACGATCCCAGTCACAAAGCCCTTGTCAGCGGCCTTTTTACCCACAAAAGACTGGCCTTCCATATCCTCGTCTTTAACAAACTTTCGGACAGATTTGACCGTATTTTTGAATTCGGCGTGGGTTTCATTGACATCATCCTGAAGGTACTCGCGCTGTTCTTTTGAAAGACTGGTGCCTTCCATGCCAATAGCCTTGTACTTTCCGCTCTTGATGACCTCCATCTTAACGCCATCCATCGCATAGGCTTCCGACACATCGGGGAAGGCCATGTAGACCCCAACGGAGCCTACTTCAGCAGACTTGGTGATATTGAAGCGCTTTGCCTGGGAGCCTAGGTAATAGGCGGCAGACTGGCAGGAACGCTCGGAATAAGATTCGCAATGCTTCGGCATCGTGCGGATCTTTTCTGCAAGTTCGCCTAGACCTTCGGTGCTACCCCCAGGGGAGTCAAAATCTAGGACAACCTTCTCAACGGCCGTGTTAGCAATGGCATCGTCAATGTTTGCGGAGATGTCATCAACATCCACCGAATTACACATCTTCTCGATATCAGATAGGCCACGCCCGATGACACCCTTGACCGGGATAATGGCGGTCTTGCCAACAATCTCCATCTTGGGCTGTTCGCCAAACATCATCTTAAGAATCTCGGAGACCTCGGATGCATTAGTGTCCGTGGTGATCTCAAGAGCCTGGAAACGATCAATGTGAGACTTTGCAATTGATGGATGAATCATCAGGGGTCGCCCGGTCTTCATCGCTTTGATAAGATGTCGCATATGGTATAAAAAATAAAAAGAAAAATTAGTTACCCTGTGGGTCTTCAAGTTCGTCCGACTCGGCATCATCCTTTTCAGTCTGCTTGCCTTCGTTGGATACCTCTGCGCTGGACTTCTCGTCCAGGTCTTCATCCACATCTTCGCCTTCTTCCTTTGGTTCCTCGGCGGTGATGTCCTGAAGGGCAACATTGGTGGGCTTGATAAGCATCCAAAGCGGGACATCGTATTCTTCAGCCATGTCCTTGAAGAGTTTGGCTTCAATTGCGCGACGACGAACCATCGTGGAGAAGTGTTCACCCTCCTCAATGCAGTTGTCACCGATGGTCTTGAGACCGTACTCAATGTCGGCGCGGTTCTGGGCGGCGTCGCGTCCAGCGTCAACAGTCACAGATTTCGGGGTAGTCCACAGAACCTTGTTCCAGGACTCACAAGAAGGCACAGCACCAGAGGTGATTGCATCGCCCATCACATAGCCCCAGACAGGGGTAAGAAGTCGATTCATCAAGACGGACTGGAAATGACCGAATTTGCGAGCGGCTTTGGCAACGATTAGGCGCATCGAGGCACCGCCAGCCTTGGCCGGGTCATGGACAAACTCATAGGGCAAGATGCCAGCAAGTGAGTCGCGGATTAGATGCTCCATAAATCCGTTAAAAGTCGGGTTGGGGCGATTTGATACAAAAGATTCTAATTTTTCGCCTGGGCTTAAAGCCAGGATCTTGCCACCGATGAAGGTGGAAGCCTCATTGGGATCAGTAAGGCCATCCCCCACGGATTGCGGGCGCATACCAAAGGCTTCAAAGTCAGATTGAGCGCCGTCGAACTGGGCAGTCTCGCGAGTAAGGGTACGCACGATGTCGCTGTTCATCTTAACGGCAAACTTCTCAAGGCTGATGATTTCCAGCATATCAACGATATTGTTGATCGAGTGCTGGAGGGGGCTATACGCGCGGGCGCCTGAAGCCACTTCTGGTTCGTAAATGTGCATCACAGCGCCAGCAGGAACGCGGCGACTAGATCCATCGGAGCGCATGATATTGTACCACTCTGGCTTGCCGTACTTTCCAAACTTAATGCCATCCGTTTCGTCGGGAGGGGGAGCGCCGCTTTGGGCGCTTGAGACTCGGTGGGCTTCGATAATCTGTAGTTTAGGCAGACTAGATCCATCGCGTGTCTTGATAATAAAACATTCGCCGTCGCGATAGACTAGGCGGGTGATGATGTGCTGAATCTCGTAGAAGTTGAAGCGCCCGGTGATGTCACAGGGATTACGCGCCCAGTCATCGAAATACTCTTCGTACTGCTTATCGGCCATTCCAGACCCAGTACGAGCCGTAGCCTTGATGCCACCACCAACGCTGTAGAGCGCCATATCGGACAGAACCTGACGGATGATGCCAGAGTTTAGTTCCATCCAGCGCATTTTGCGCGTGGTCTCCAGGCGATCGAAGACCGTCATGGTCTTCTTGAAATCGGTGGGCCACGAAGACCAGATCCAAGAACGCTTGTTGCTGAACTTTGCGGACTCGAAATTTGAGAAGATTCCAGGGCCGCCTGTGGCCTGTTTCTTCAGAGGTTCAGACACGCCAGATTTACTGGGAGTCTTGGTAGTCTTTTTGCGCGCCATAGGTGTCAGAGTCCCCGGAAGTTATTCAAAAGGTTGCCAACTCGGCAACGATCAATTGCTCCGTAAACTTCTGGCAACTTGAGTTGCAGGGCATAACGGCATTCTAGGAGGATCGTTGGGGGGTCAATGGGCCAGTCCTTGCGGATATCCGTACCGCTATCACGGTATTCCATGATCGTCTTGCCTTCTTTGACAAGAGCAACGGCCTTGGTCTTAATCTCTTCAATATCAAGCACATCAAGGGTCATAAAGATGCCCTTGGGTGAGGTAGACCCACGATAATGCACGAATGCCATATGTGCTTGCCGCTGGTCAAAAGGATAACCTGTCCGCTACCACAACAACAACACCGCTTGAGAGCCACCCAGGCGAATATATAGCGGACAGGCTACTCCTTCACCTTTGCGTCCCCTTCGGGTTTGTCAACAGGCTTTTCGTCTGCGGCGTTCTTATTCTTACCGCGACCAACCAGTTTTGCCATCAAGGCGGGAAGGATGCCCATAACTTCGCAATCGAACAAGTGGTTGGGTCGATCGCCAATCTGTACCCAGATGGGGCGCCCAGTCTCCCCGGTGGTGCGGTGTTCGGACTGCATCTGCTTGCGGTAGTCATCCCCTGCGTCCTGGGCGTAGGTGTGGTGTCCAGCCCTACGAAGGCGGGTAAGGGTATCTTTCAGCACCAAGTTTGAGAACATGAACATACGGCAGGACTGCTTGCCAACCTGGATGACCTTGGCTGGAGCATAAGGACGATAGGCCATCTTCAGGCCGTAGGGTGTCTGAACTCGCCAGGGGAACTCGTTGTTGCCAGATCCCTTGGTGGCGTTCCAACCATATGTGGCGCAATTGCGGTAGACCTCATCCATATTGGGGCCGTCACCAGAGTCCACAAAAACGAAGTTAGGACTTACCTTGTACTTGGTCTGTTCGTTGCGTACCTGTTCCCAAGTATCTAGGTAACCCCACCAGATAAGCCGGGATCTGCCTTCAATATTCCACGCTCGGATAAGGGCAAAGAAGCCGCGTCTCTGCACATCAACGGACATAAACCGTAGACGAATGAAATGCGGTGAGTTATACATCTCGTCTGTAAACGGAGGGGGAGTAAGCCTGTTCTGGTAATTAGAGCCTTCCTCGATCCATTCCTCCTGCATCATGTATCCGCTGGGCAGGACTTCGCCGCCGCCGTCATCAGGATCATCAGACCAGGGAAGTGCTAGGCGCTTCTGCTTAAAGTCCCGGCGCTTGGTCTCATCTCCACCTTGGTCGAACGCCTGGGCGGCTTCAATTGCTTCAACGGCCAAGTCCCCCCACGAAAGCCCCCATAGCATTGACAGGGCATTAAAATGAAAACCTCGGCGCCCTTTGGGTGCGGCCGGGTTAAGCGGCACATACTCACACTTCATCTCCGAGCGGACGCTATTGCGGTCAAGGTGCGAGTGCTTGCATTGCTTACACTCGTAGGTTGTCCCAGCCTTGACACCGTCAAGATCCCACCCGTTTGCCGTCTTGGCTGACTCTGGGTACTTGATCTGCGACCACTCAAAAGGCTGGCGAGTGTTGCAAGACACACAGGTGAAAGACCATTCGCACCTATCTGTAGAATAAAATAAATCGGTAAACTCATCACCATCCACGCCCCCTTGCGAGACGAAGACTGACTTACCCTGCCAAGTAAATGCCGTGCGTCGAGCCAGCGCTTGCTTGAGGTGACCCTTGGGCCATTGCCAACACTCGTCACCACCTAGGAAGCGGATGGATCGGCGCTGAAGGTTGCGCTCATTGTTTGCACCCAGCACCCAAGTGACATTGCGTTCAAACTGGGTGGTGTGCCACTTGCTACGATCAATCTGGGAGATGCGGTCTTTGGTGGGCGGCGTGTTATCCCATAACGGACGGAGGCGTGTCTGTTGCCAGTCTTGCGCGTTCAAGTCCACATCCTGGAGCAGGAGCATTGGGCCTGGAGTTCGGGACGGAACAAAGGCAGACCACAGTTCCAGCACCATTGATTTACCGCTCTGGACATTGCCCATGACCACGATGGTCTCAACCTCTGGGTCTTGGAGCGCCCGAAGGATAGGGGCAAGATATGGGGTTGACTCTATGCGGAATGGCCCCGGTTGTGGGGAGTACGGCACATTCTTGATGTTCTTCTCCAACCAATCGATGATATCTCCGTCCGGGTCTGGCGCCAGCAGACTCCGAAGGGCATTCTCAAACAGGATCTCCGTTGGATTCGATTTCATCTGGTTTATCGTTTGCGACTTCTTCTTTCGGAGTTTCCAGTACCACGATTTCCTGTACTGCGTCCTTGGCATCCTCGGACTGGCCCGATAGACGATTGAGGATATTGGTGACCTCGGTGTCGATTGCTTTCATCGCCGTGCCTGGAGCGTCAGGGTTTGCCTTGACCGCAATCTTGGTGGACAACTGGGTCAGTTCGTTGCGTATGGACAGGACTACCTTTCCGAAGCGCTCGATGGCGGTCTGGGTCTTGATGTACTCTTTGGCGGCTATGTTGCGGGCGTGGAGTTCGCGCTCCAGCGCCACAAGCGTCTTCACCAATTTGTCGTAAGTTGCGTAGGATTTGGACTGGTTCGGGTCTTGGTTCCGTAGGTCATCCTCGTACTGATCGTAGGCTCGCGCTTTCAGACGGCGGTGCTTCTCAACAATCTCGGCAAAGTCCTTATCGTCATCCTCGTTCTGTTGGTCTGGCGTCAGGTGCTGATCCCGGCGAGCGGAGCGCTCATGGTACCACGCCTCGGCATCCTCGATGGATGTAATGGGCATCCCTTGACGGATGAATCCGTTGATGGTCTGTCGCGCAAGTCCAAGGCGCTCCGCAATGTCTACTGGTCTGACGCTCATTTCTTCCTGTTGTTTGCCGCGTGTTTAAGATTTTGGCAAGTCCGTTCGGATCTCATGTACACGCTCGGTTCGATACCTAGACGCTTCTGCACCTGTTTCACCCTCCAGGATATCGTGGCCTTGGATACGCCGTACTTCTTCGCCACATCGGCCATCGACTTGTAGTTGCGGTAGCCTAGGGCGATGCGGACGCAATCGTTGTTCATCATCACCTTTGGTTCGTACTCGCAGTCGAACGATGCGATCACCTTGGCGATGATGGAAGACAGCGGGCCAAACACGGATTCCTCTTCCTCTTCCTTCTTGGTGGAAAAGGCCAACTTGTCCGCAAATGAGTCTCCGTAGATGTATCGATGCGGGACGGCTGGTGTATCGTCGAAGTAATCTTGAGGGTTTACCCCGGCGGCCTTGAGGGCTTCAAGTTCCTCTGGACGCAGGGTCTTGACGAAGCGGTTCCACTCTTCGCCCATCTGTTGTCGGCTCATGGGTTCTTAAATTTCTCCAGTTGCTGGAGGACGAGCGCAAGTTCGGCGGCATCGTTGATTAACCATTGGGCGGCCTTCTTTGCCTTCTTGGGAATCCTTTCACTAGCCTGGGCGGCAAGGTACGCCTCAACCAAGTGCTGGGCAATATTCGATACCACTTCCTTGGACGCATCTAGTTGCTCCAGTTCGGAAGAGGTGAATCGGGACATGATCGCCAATGTGCGTATCTCCTACCCGGCCGTCAAGGTGTAAAGGTTAAGCCTGTCTTTGGTGAACAGGCCATGCTTGATGCAGAGACGCACGATGTTCCAGGCTTTGTTGGAGTTCAGGTTCTCGCCGTACACATCGTTCCAGCATTCGGCAACCTGATCTCGGAGCCGGGTGCAGGACATCGGCTCCTGGGGAAGCATATGGGTGATCGCCCTTACCTGGGCAACCTTCTCCTGGGCCTTCAGGATCTTGGTTGAGTTCAGGGCGTTGAGGTGAGCAGACATCTGCTCGCGTTTGTTCTTCCACTTGGCTCGCCAGTAGTTGGCGTAGTGGGGGCGGCGCTTGCGGGTTTTGGGGTCGTGGGTCATGGAGGGGGGAAGGGGAGATCAAAAAGGGACTCCTTTCGTAGCCCCCGAAGGGAGGCGTACAGAAAGGGGAAGGCAAAGCCTGTACCCTTTTGAATATTACTATATAAGGCGTTAGCCTTATGTAATATTATGTGAGTATATATGAGTTGTTATACGCTGGGATAGATGTGAATCACAGATATCCCGGCCTATGTCAAGAATAAGGTTTTCAGCACAATACCCCCGCCTTTTTTCCGAGGTGCGCGGTCTTCGACCGCCTCCCCCCCCCTACCCCTAAAGAGATTCCTTGGCGGGGGATCGGGCGGCGGGCGGCGGCGGGCTGGCGCCGTCGA
>Ga0114980_10001094_pt1 | contig 19462 bp, 15 predicted proteins | sample S_140806_EF_Meta_FD_87018 | JGI IMG/M metagenome (GOLD analysis project Ga0114980, IMG submission 87018) | Freshwater microbial communities from Lake Simoncouche, Canada to study carbon cycling - S_140806_EF_MetaG | ecosystem: Environmental > Aquatic > Freshwater > Lake | place: Lake...
GAATTGTCTCCATTAATATCCGCTGAGTAAATATAAGAGAATCTACCTTGTGTAGCACCTTCATAGAATGCAGAGATTGTAGTAGACGTTAATTTATTCCAATTGATTTTTTTAGATATACTAGCTATTATTCTGTGAGGCACGCAATACTGAGAAATACCAAGTACTTGAGCATTTGGCGTAGAAGCATTCGCTACAGATTGCCACGCAGAAATTGCACGAGAACCTGGATTGTTGCTCACGTCTGATACGCTAGAACCTGTATAAGCCGCCATTACGTATAAACCATTAGCAAAGTTCTTTTGGATTTGGGTAGTAAATATAAATCCTTCTCCTTTGTTTGTATTCGACAATACAGTAACGTTGTCTGTAGCCGTATTAAATTTACGAACAGTTGAGCTTGCGTAGTAAGGGCGAGTAGCGTTGCCTTCCGTTAACACTCTTGTTGTATTGTTTAAGTTAGCATCAAATTGGAATACTGCATTGATATCTTTGTTATAGATTGCTTCCAAAGTTAAGATATAGTTGTTTTTCAATTTAATATCTGTAGCTACATTTAAACGGATAATTTGCGGCATTTTGAAATTAGGATCCACTAATGCTAAACCAGATGTAGGTAATAATCTACCAGGTGTAGTAGGGAACCAAGTAGGATTATTAGTTTTAATTTGATTTACATCAGCTACTAGCGGAATGCTGTTTAAACGCGTAGTATCTGTAATGGTTACTAAGTTTAATAAGGTTCCTGTGCTACCTGGTTGGTTAGTAAACCAAACGAAAGGAACACGACCGCTAAATGCACCAACTCCACCACGAACTTGTAAACTTCTGTCTCCATTTACATCCCAGTTAAATCCAATTCTTGGATTGATGGTTGCAGGAGTAGTAGGCCACATGCCAGATTTGTAAGTTGTTGGTTTGCCATCCATGTTTAATAATCTTAAAGTATCAACAAATGGATTGTTGGTGATTTCGTTTTTGTAGAAAGGTTTGTCGATACGAACACCAGCAGTTAATACTAAACGATCGGTAACATTTACTTTGTCTTGGATATAAGCACTACCCATTCCAATGTTTAATTTAACATATGGATCTTGGCCATCATTTGCATAGCAATAAGAGAATGCTAATGGACGTTTGCCAGCTAAGAAGTCTGCAGTTGAGTTATATTGATAGTATCCTGTACCAGCACCATTTAAGAAACTATTTCCGAAGGTCATATAGTCATAAGCGATACCAGCTACAATAGTGTGTTTGCCAGTTTTGTAAGTTAAGTTGTCAATGAAGGTACCTACAGTGTTTTTAACATCATTTTTGTAAGTAAACAATTCATAACCTGCACTGATATAGTTAGCACCACTTTTTAAGATATCAATGAAAGGGAAGATATCGCTATTAGAAGTTCGTTGATCACGAATTTCTGTATAAGTAGCTAATAATTGATTGCTTAATTTACTTCCGAATTTAGAATTCAACTCAGCAGATAGGTTTTTAACTGTATTTTTAAATCCATAGTTAGAGTTGTCATACGTTAAAGCGGTATTAGAAATACGGTTGTTTGAACGACGCGTAACACCACCTGGAACAGAAGTTCCGTTGATAGATTGGTTGTTTTCTGAAGTTACCGTATTAAAACTGATATTGAATTTATGATTTTTGTTGATGTTATAATCCAAACGAACTAACGCTTTTGTATTTCTTGAACCCCAATTTTCTCCATATCCTTGGTAAGCACCAGTAGCATAGCCATAGTTGTTTTTTAAGAAATTAGAAACAGCTATTAAATCTGTTTCTAAAACAGAAGTTTGGTTAGGATTACCAGTTGCAGATCCAGGATTAGCAATTTGTGGGATTTGAGGAGTAATCGTTGATTCTTTTTCGAAGTTTACGAAATAGAATAATTTATTTTTCTTGATTGCACCACCTAATCTAAAACCAGTGATTTTCTTTGTAGAAGCTAATGGATCTGGCAATGTGTAATCTGCAATTTTTTTACCGTTATAATTTTGGTTACGGTAGAATCCATAAACAGAACCTGTTAGGGTGTTATTACCACTTCTTGTTACTGCATTGATATTAGCACCCGTAAAGTTACTTTGACGAATATCATAAGGCGCTATATTTACTTGAATTTCTTCAATCGCATCTAAAGAGATTGGTTGCGCATCACCACCCGGTAAATTGCTTGAAGAAACACCAAAGTTGTTGTTAAAATTAGCACCATTGATTTGGATATTGTTATAACGACCATCTCTACCACCAAATGAGTTGCCGCCACCACCTTGAGGTGTTAAACGCGTAAAGTCATTGATAGAACGACTGATAGTAGGTAAAGTAGAAATTTGACCTAATCCAATGTTTGTTGAAGCACCTGTACGTTGGTTATTCAAAATTGGATTGCGGCTAGTAGTTTTTACCGTTACATTTCCAAGTTCTTTTCCGCCATCTGCCATACGAGCATTTAAGCGATATGCTTCGCCTAAGGTAATGTAGATGTTGTCGAATACTTGTGCCTCATAACCAATGTAAGTGATTTCAACTTTATACGGACCGCCAATGCGAAGTCCATCTAGGTCAAAACTACCATTGTCTTGAGAACTGGTACCGTATACAGTTCCAGATGGTAAGTGCGTTGCTTTTACTGATGCACCAGGAAGGCCAGAGTTCTTTTGATCTTTAACCATACCTGTTAAATTACCAGAGGTAACTTGTGCAAAAGCTTGCAAACTTACAAAGGCTATAAGCATAGCCAAAATGCTGATTTTTTTAAGCATAAAATAGAATTTAGTTTGGGGCAAAATTCGCTATTTTTTTTAACAAATCCATGCCTTTCCCTTAACTTTCTTATAACTTAATGGTAAATTAATGTTGATAAATTATTATTTTTTTTAATTTGTTGAGGATAATCATATTTTGTTTGATGTTATAACCTTGAAAATCAATTACTTTTATACAAAATATTGGTATGCATATTAGTTTTCATGGGGCTGCCCAAACCGTTACGGGGTCTAAACATATTTTACATTTAAAAAATAGCAAGAAAATACTGCTAGACTGTGGAATGTTTCAAGGATTAGGTAAGGATACGTTGAGGCTAAATCAAGAATGGGGATTTGATCCATCCTCAATTTCAATGGTGCTTTTAAGTCACGCTCATATAGATCATTCTGGTTTATTGCCAAAATTGGTTAAAGATGGCTTTAAGGGATCAATATACTGCACTACAGCTACAGCTGATCTAGTTAAATTGATGCTTATAGATAGCGCTCATATTCAAGAAAATGATGTAAAGCATATTAATAAAAGAAGATTAAGAGACGAACGCCCATTGGTAGAGCCCTTATATACCTCTGAAGATGCAGAAAAGGTATTTGAGCTACTAGTTCCTGTGAAATATAATGATAACCTTAAAATAGATGAGCAAATAAGTGTGATATTCTCAGATTGTGGTCATATTTTAGGAAGTGCAGCAATTAATGTCCGAATTGAAGAGGAAGGTCAATTGAAAACACTGTGTTTTAGTGGCGATGTAGGTAGATATAGGGATATGATTTTAAGAGCACCCGAAGTTTTTCCTCAAGCAGATTACATTATTATGGAAGCTACTTATGGCAATAAGTTGCACGAAGAACATGTTCCTTCTGTAGAACGCTTTCTAGAAATACTTACCGATACTTGTTTAAGAAGGAAAGGGAAATTAATTATCCCTGCTTTTAGTATAGGAAGAACACAGGAGCTTTTATACCTTTTAAATAGATTAGAATTAGAACATCGTTTACCAGATTTAGATTATTTTGTAGATAGCCCTTTGTCTATTAATGCTACCGCTATTATCAAAAATCACCCTGAATGCTTTAATAGTCATGTTCAAGAATTATTGAAAAAAGATGATGATGTGTTTGGCTTTAAAGGTTTGCATCTAATAGAGAAAGCAGAAGATTCTATACGATTAAATGATTATGAAGGTCCTTGTGTAATAATTTCTGCTTCTGGTATGGCCGAAGCAGGCAGAATTAAACATCATATAGCACATACTATTGAGTCAACTAAAAATACTATTCTAATTGTAGGCTTTAGCGAGTCACATTCGCTAGCTGGTAAATTAAAATTAAATCCAAAAGAAGTGAAAATATTTGGCGAGCCTTACCAAGTAAATGCAGCTATTGAGACTATCGACTCTATGAGTGCCCATGGCGACTATGAAGATTTATTGAAATGGTTGTCTTGTCAAGATATTTCTAAAGTAGAACATTTTTTCTTAGTGCATGGTGAATATGAAAATCAACTCGCAATGCAAAAACGATTGCAGCAAAAAGGGTTTAAAAATGTAGTCATTCCTAAAATGCATCAAGAAATCACCTTATAAAAAAATGGCTCATATGATGAGCCATTTTTTTATAAAGAACTATTTATGTGATTTCGTTTTTCATAAATCCGCTTAAGCCTCTTCTCTGGTGCCGCAGAGAGCAGAAGAGGGTATTTTTCTACCGTTACCTCAGAAGAGTCTAAGCCAAAGCCACGCTCTTCTGACAAGGAAGATTTTTTTAGTATGAAATAAGCGCGCATGATTAAACGCTCTAGTAAAGGCAAGGCGTTGTCTCTAGAAAGTATTTTTTCTATTACAACAAATCGGAAATCCCCAACCAAATTATTTTTACCTAGAGAGTCGTATCTGCTAGTAACATTTACTTCTTTGTTTTTTACCATATCTTCCACTACTTGTCTAAACATCGATTGAATGCGATGTTCTACCCTAAAACCAAGCCTAAACTCTACTCTGATAATTTCATTCGGAATAATTGTTTGCACAATATATTCGGTAGTATAGGGATCATCTAAAACATCTACGTGCACAAACCAATAGATATCTGCACGCTTAGGCATATTATGGAAAATAGAGAACATAATTTTGTGCTCAATTTCTTTTTTATTATTTGCGCTAGTAAGATAAACAAGGTGGGTAGCATATTTTGGAATGCTTTTATCTAAGCTCAACTCTTGCATGAGTATTTCATAGTCATCTATTTTCACAAACTCTACGTATCGATTTTTAATTTTTCTTGCTTTGTACCAAACATACATACAAAGAAATAATAAACCTCCAATGATTACGGTTACATATCCTCCATGGCTAAACTTAATAACATTAGCTATCAAGAAACTCAATTCAATACTTAAGAAAACACTCAGATAGATGAAGATCGTAACTCTATTTATTCTGCGTATGAATAAGAAATAAGAGAATAATAAAGAGGTCATAATCATGCAGGCAGTGATGGCTAATCCATAAGCAGCATCCATATTAGCTGATTTCTGAAAATATAGTGTGATACCTACACAACCCACAAATAGAAGGGTATTAATGCCGGGTATATATAATTGGCCTCTTTCATCAGTTGGATAGTTTACTTTCATTTTAGGCCATAAATTCATTTTAATAGCTTCACTAATTAATGTAAAGGAACCAGATATTAAAGCTTGGCTGGCAATAATGGCAGCCATAGTCGCTATGATAATTCCAGGTATCAAAAACCAATGCGGCACTAATTCGAAAAATGGATTTTTAATAGAGGCATCCCATGTTTGACCTTTTAAAGTTAGCAAGTAAGCGCCTTGTCCTAAATAGTTAATTAATAAAGTTGTTTTCACAAAAGCCCAGGAAACACGAATATTTCCTTTTCCTACATGTCCTAAATCAGAGTATAAAGCTTCAGCTCCAGTGGTACATAAAAATACGGCACCCAATAGCCAAAATCCTTCATGATAATAGGTGAGTAAACGGAATGCGTAATAGGGGTTGAATGCTTTTAAAATGCTGATATCATCTGTAATATGTATAAAACCTAAAGCGGCTAACATTAAAAACCAGATGGTCATTATAGGGCCAAAAGCTTTCCCAATATAGGAAGTGCCAAATTGTTGGAAGAAAAATAACAGGGAGATGATGATGATGCCAATGCCTACTAGACTGCCTTCGCTAATTTCACTTAAAGCGGGAATGTTTCTTAAGCCCTCTACCGCAGAAATCACGGAAATAGGTGGTGTAATCATGCCATCGGCTAAAAGGGCTGCACCTCCTATCATGGCTAAAAATACGGGCCATGGCGCATGTCTTCTAACGAGTGCAAATAAAGAGAAAATGCCACCTTCGCCATTATTATCTGCACGCAGAGTGAGCATTACATATTTGATGGTAGTTTGTAAGGTAAGTGTCCAAATGATACAAGACAAGGCTCCAATAATAAGTTCGTCACTTATTACTTTGTTGTTGCAAATTGCATTGAATACATAGAGTGGGGATGTTCCGATGTCTCCAAATACAATGCCTAAGGCAATTAGAGAACCTGCTATGGAAGCTTTGTGTAAGTGTTTAGCCACAAAAAAGGGTATTAGAAATAATGAAAAACAAATTTAATAGGTTTCTTTTTACAAATATCTATTTAAGTATAAAAAATTTAGGATGCTTCTAAATTAATTGCATTTACTTCCTCCAAGATTTCAAAGAGTTCATTCTTGTCTAAAGAATTTACTAAGCGAGCTCTAAATTCTTTAATATTAGGGTATCCTTTCAAATAATTGGCATAATGACGGCGCATTTCTAAAATGCCTAATCGCTCTCCTTTCCATGCCATAGATCCTTCTAGATGCTTTTTGCAAGCTGCTATGCGCTCCTCAATACTGGGCGCTGCCAAATGCTCACCCGTATTTAAAAAGTGCTTAATTTCTCTAAAAATCCATGGGTAACCAATAGCTGCTCTGCCAATCATTACGCCATCTACGCCATAACGATTTTTATAAACCAAAGCTTTTTCAGGCGTGTCAATATCGCCATTGCCAAATATAGGAATATGAATGCGAGGATTGTTTTTCACTTTGGCTATCAACGACCAATCGGCCTCTCCTTTATACATTTGCATGCGGGTTCTGCCATGTATACTTAATGCTTGTACGCCCACATCTTGCAAGCGCTCCGCTACTTCTTCTATATTTAAACTATTGTTATCCCAGCCTAAACGTGTTTTTACGGTAACGGGTAAATCAGTTGCATTTACAACGGCTTTGGTTAGCCTTACCATTAAATCAATGTCCTTTAAAACACCAGCTCCGGCTCCTTTGCAAACCACTTTTTTTACGGGGCAACCAAAATTGATATCTACCAAATCGGGTTTAGTAACAGAAACAATTTTAGATGATAATGCCATAGCTTCTTCATCACCACCAAAAATTTGTATGCCAATAGGGCGCTCATAATCAAAAATGTCTAGCTTCTGTCTACTTTTTATAGCATCCCGTATAAGCCCTTCCGATGAAATGAATTCGGTATACATCAAATCGGCACCCTGTTCTTTGCACAAGGCTCTAAATGGAGGATCGCTTACATCTTCCATGGGTGCCAACAACAAAGGAAATGTTGGTAAGGTTATGGGGCCAATTTTTACCATTGCGACGCAAAATTAGTTTAGATTAACTAGATAATCGAATTTATTTTACTTGATAAAATTAACGAATATTAAAACAAACATTCGTTTCCGATTTGTACCTTTACGTATTAAAATTTAAAAGATGAACAACGCTTATTTTTACTATCCAGAACCAAAAAATGAAACGGTACTTAATTACGCGCCTAATAGTGCAGAAAGAGCAGCTTTAAAAGAAGCTATTGCACAATTAAAAAGTAAGCAAATCGACATTCCTATGTACATAGGTGCTGAAAAAGTTTTTACAAATCATAAAATACAAATACACCCACCACACGAAACGAGTCATGTTTTAGGCTGTTTTAATATGGGAGAAGAGCAGCATGTGCATGATGCTATAAAAGCTGCATTAGCTGCAAGATCACAATGGGCTGCTATGTCATGGGAGCATAGAGCTGGAATATTTATGCGCGCAGCAGAATTGTTGGCAACTAAATACCGCTTTAAAATGAATGCGGCTACTATGCTTGGGCAAAGTAAAAATGCTTTTCAAGCAGAAATTGATGCCGCTTGCGAGCTGATTGATTTCTTACGTTTCAATGTACATTTTTTATCTAAAATTTATCAAGAACAACCCATATCTCCAGTAGGTTTTAATAACCGAATGGAATATCGCCCATTAGAAGGATTTGTCTTAGCGGTAACGCCATTCAACTTTACAGCTATTGGCGCTAATTTAGCTTGCGCACCGGCGATGTGTGGTAATGTAATCGTTTGGAAACCTTCAGATGCTCAAATTTATTCTGCTCAGGTATTTATGGAAATTATGCAAGAAGCAGGATTACCAGATGGCGTTATTAATGTTATATATACCGATGGTCCTAAAACGGGTGAAATATGTTTCGCGCATCCAGATTTTTCTGGTATTCACTTTACGGGTTCAACAGGGGTATTTCAGCAAATGTGGAATGCTATTGGTACCAATATTCATAAGTATAAAACCTATCCAAGAATAGTAGGCGAAACCGGCGGAAAGGATTTTGTATTGGCACATAAAAGTGCTTTGCCAGATGCTGTTACGGCTAATTTAATCAGAGGCGCTTTTGAATATCAAGGCCAAAAATGTTCGGCAGCTTCAAGAGCTTATTTGCCTTCTAATTTAGCACCCGAGATTTTAGCTTCTTTAGTAGCTCAAACGAAGGACTTGAAAATGGGTGTAGTAGATGACTTTACTAATTTTGTAAATGCCGTTATCAATGAGCGTTCTTTTGATAAAATAGCAGCTTATTTAGATCGTGCAAAACAATCTAAAGAAGCAGAAATTATTATAGGGGGTAATTATAATAAAGAAAAAGGATGGTTTATAGAACCTACGGTTATCCTTACAACCAACCCATTCTATGAAACCATGTGTGAAGAGTTGTTTGGTCCGGTATTAACTATTTATGTATACCCAGAAAATGATTTCGAAGCAATTTTACATACTGTAGATACCACAAGTGCGTATGCGCTTACAGGTGCTATCTTCTCTCAAGACCGGTATGCTTTAGAAGTGGCTACCAATAAATTAGTAAATAGCGCAGGTAATTTTTATATCAATGATAAACCAACAGGTGCCGTTGTTGGTCAGCAACCATTTGGTGGTGCAAGAGCTTCTGGTACCAATGATAAAGCAGGGTCTATGTTGAATATGTTGCGTTGGTTAAGTCCGCGTACCATAAAAGAAACATTTGTACCGGTTACCAATTATCAATATCCATTTCATCAGGCCGATTAATTTTTTTACTAACTTTAATAAAATATTTATATGGAACAATTTTCAAATTACACAGTAGAAGGAACTCAGTTGGGTTCTAAGAACATTGCAAAATCTTTTATGTCCAATGTTTTTTCTTGGATGTTTGTTGCTTTAGCAGTTTCTACCGCTTTTGCCTACGCATTTAGCAGCAACGAAATGCTATTGAGCTATTTAATTGGCGAGCGTGGCTTAACAGGTCTAGGCAAAATAACCATGTTTGCACCATTAATTTTTGTATTGGTAATGTCTTTTGGTTTTGCTAGATTATCGGCACCAGTACTTACTTTGTTGTTTATTGCTTATGCTGCCATTACAGGTATCAGTTTCAGCTTTATTTTATTAGTATATACACAAGGTTCAGTAATTACCTGTTTCGCTGCGGCGGCTTCTATGTTTGGTATCATGGCAGTAATGGGCTATACCACTAAGCAAGATCTTACCTCTTTCGGACGAATTTTATCTATGGGTTTAATCGGTATTGTAATTGCCTCATTAATCAATATGTTCATGGGTAATGCTACAATCGATTATATTATTAGCATAGTTGGCGTTGCCGTATTTACAGGACTTACCGCTTATGATGTACAAAAATTAAAGAACATTGGTGCAGGTATTGGTGCAGAAGGCATAAGCGATAATGACGTTAAGAAGTTATCTATTTTTGGTGCGCTTACTTTATACTTAGATTTCATCAACCTATTTTTAATGTTGCTACGTCTATTTGGAAGCAAAAGAGACTAATTGCAATAGTTCTAAATTTTAAAATGGCTTACTCTAATTGGAGTAAGCCATTTTTCTTTTTATTGCGATTGAAAATGTATTTTTACATTCTATTATGGCCATCATACTTGCAATTGAATCTTCCTGCGATGATACCGGCGCTTCTATAATCAAAGATGGCGTGGTATTGAGCAATGTTATTGCTACCCAATTAGATCATAGTAAATATGGAGGGGTTATCCCAGAATTGGCATCGCGCGCGCATATGGATGCTATTTTGCCAGTAGTAGCAGCAGCAATAGAAAAAGCTGGAATAACAATGCCGGAAATAGAAGCAGTTGCTTTTACACAAGCTCCTGGGCTTATTGGTTCTTTAATGGTAGGTGCTTGTTTCGCAAAATCTTTTGCGCAAGCACGCTCTTTACCTTTAATTGCAGTACATCATATGCAAGCGCATGTAATGGCTCATTTTATAGAGGATCCAAAGCCTAGTTTCCCCTTCTTATGTTTAACGGTTTCGGGCGGGCATACACAATTAGTGCTTTGCGATTCGCCTTTGCAAATGCGCGTAATAGGAGAAACTATTGATGATGCTGCTGGAGAGGCCTTTGACAAAACAGCTAAAATGTTGGGCTTAAAATATCCGGGCGGACCAATCATAGATAACTTAGCAGCTAAAGGGAACCCACAAGCTTTTGTATTCCCTAAAAGTAATATGCCAGATTATAATTTCAGTTTCAGTGGCTTGAAAACGAATATTCTTTATTTCATTCAAAAACAACAAAAGCTCAATCCTGCCTTTGTAGAAGAGCACTTGAATGATATCTGTGCTTCTGTGCAATATACTATCATTGAATCCCTATTAATGAAATTAAAAAAGGCTGCTACAGACTTCAACGTAAATCAAATTGGTATTGCAGGTGGCGTGTCGGCGAACAAAGGATTGCGTTCTGCATTTGAATCAGTAGGGAAGCAATTGAAATGGGCAACCTATATTCCTTCTTTCGAATATTGCACCGATAATGCGGCGATGATCGCTATCGTGGCTCATTATAAATTCGAAGCAAAAGATTTTGTTGATTACAATATAGTTCCTTCACCCCGCGCTACTTGGTAATGAGTAATTCTTATTTTCAATTCAAACAATTTACAATTCATCAGGGCGACTGTGCTATGAAAGTAAGTACAGATGCTTGTATACAAGGTGCATGGGCGCAGGTGCCGAGTGGTTGTAAGCGTATTTTAGATGTAGGATGTGGTACGGGCTTGTTAGCCTTAATGCTGGCACAGCGATTTTCAAATTGCATTATAGACGCTATAGAAATAGATGAACTTGCAGCTGCTCAAGCAAGACGAAATGTAGCGGAGAGTACCTTTGCAAAGCAAATTAATATTCTACATGCCGATGCTCTTACATATCCTTTTGAGCATACGTACGATTTTATTATTTGTAATCCTCCTTTTTTTAATAACAGTTTAAAAGGTCCAGATAGCAATAGAAATCTAGCTCGTCATCAGCAGGAATTAAGTTTAGTTAAATTGTTTTCCGTGTTTCTAGAAAATACTTCTTCAACAGCTCAAATTTGTATGCTATTACCTGTAGATGAATTTTCTAACTTCGAGCAAATTCTAAGCTCCAATACTTGGTATGTAAATAAAAAACTAACTATAAAGCCCATTCAATCAAAAACGGCTAATAGAATAGTTGCTATTTGTTCGCGTATTAATTCTATATGCAAACAAGAAACGTTAGTGATTTATGAAGCAGATCATTCCTATACACCAGATTTTAAAGCGCTGCTAAGTCCGTACTATCTTAATTTATAAGTACTTCAATTTTTATTTTTTGTATAATATGTTGTAAGTTTATGCAAACCATGAAGCTTCTCTTGCTTTTCTTGTATTCTTATATTTGCTTGCTTGCAACAAGTATAGATACTTATGCTCAGCATAAAGTGGTTAAGAAAGAAAATACAACTTTAGTTGATACCTTATGGAATCAAATAGATAAATTGGGCAATAAACAGGGTAATTGGTTTTTAAAGAGCCATGCAGCAATGGGGGAGGAAAATACTACATCTTATGGTTTTTATAATCATGGAATGAAAGAAGGTCAATGGTATGTTTTAGATGAAATGAATGAATTGTTGCGTGTTGAAAATTATAAAAACAATTTACTTGATGGAGAAAATAAATTCTTTGAACAGGGTTATTTAGTTTGCATAGGTCATTATAGAAGTGTAAGTGCAAAATATAAGTATGATACTATAAAAGTTGAAGATCCAATAAGCGGGAAAATAAAACAGGTTATTGTTCCTGCAGAAAAAGGCACCACCAAGCATGGTACCTGGGAATTTTTTGATGCGCCAAGTGGCAATTTATTAAAGATTGAAGAGTGGCAAGTGGATGATCGAATTTTTGAAAAAACCTATGATCGAAATAGAGAGGATACTGCCTTTGTGAACGCTCGAATAAGAAGTTTGCCACATGTAAAGAATAATTATTTTAAGCCACCTCCTAATAAACGGTTTTTACTTTTAAATTAAGTTGTATGAAACTTCCATTGGATGCTAAATTTAGCATGTTCGAAAATCGAATAAAAAAAGTATGGAAACATATTGCTAAAGTAGCCAGTAAACAAGGTATTGTATGCTTTAGGATTTATGATCATGATTTACCTGAGTTTCCCTTTCGTATGGAATGGTATGATGGAGCCGTTTATGTTTCTGAATATAAAAGAAAGCATGGCATGGAAGATGAAGAACATGCTGCATGGGTGGCGCAATGTAAATCTGTTATTGCTCAAGTGTTGTCAATTGATGTTGAATTGATTTTTATGAAAGAGCGTAAACGACTCAATCATAAAGACGCACAATATGAGAAAGAGGCTACTAGTAAAATAGAGCGTATTGTAAAAGAGCTAGGATTGAGTTTTATTATTAACCTTTCTGATTATTTAGATACCGGCTTATTTTTAGATCATCGTATTACGAGAGCTTATGTTAGAGATCAAGTGAAAGGTAAACGAGTGTTGAACTTATTCTGTTATACCGGTTCGTTTTCTGTTTATGCCGCTGCAGGTGGCGCAGATTTGATTACATCTGTAGATTTATCTAATACCTACATCAATTGGACTAAACGAAATTTGCAGTACAATAAATTGTATAGCGCTGATAAACACATGTTAGTGCAAGATGATGTAATGGAATGGTTGAAAGCCGCACCTAAAGATTATTTCGACTTTGTAATAGTAGATCCACCAACGTTTAGTAATAGTAAGCGCATGCAAGATGTCTTCGATGTACAGCGCGACCATGTATCGCTTTTAAAATTGGTGTTAAGAACTACTAAAGTTGACGGAACTATTATTTTTAGTAATAATTTTAAAAATTTCGTACTAGACGAAGCAGCTATTCCTGCTTTTAAAATAAAAGATATTACCAAATTTACCACTCCTTTTGATTTTGTTGGTAAATTGCATAGGCATTGTTTTGAAATAACGAAATAAACTAGTTTTTAATGAATAAGATAATTGAAGTTCAGCAATTAGTAAAAAAATACGACAACTTTACGGCGGTTAATGCTATTAGTTTTCATGTTAATGAAGGCGAAATCTTTGGGCTTTTAGGTCCGAATGGCGCAGGGAAAACCACAACGCTAGAAATTATCGAAACACTAAGATCGAAAACATCTGGTTCGGTGCAGGTTTGTGGCTTTGATTTAGATAAAGACCCAATTAAAATTAAAGAAGTAATTGGTGTGCAATTGCAAGCCGCTGGTTATTATCCAAATTTAAATTTAACTCAGTTGATTGAGCTTTTTGCTGGTTTATACAATAAGCAAATCGACGCTTTGGAGTTATTGAACAAAGTTCAATTAACAGAAAAGGCAAAGGCAAAATACAAAGAATTGTCGGGTGGGCAGAAGCAACGATTTTCTATTGCTACAACCCTTATCAATAATCCTAAAGTTATTTTCTTAGACGAGCCTACGACAGGCTTAGATCCGCAAGCGAGAAGAAATCTGTGGGATCTTATTTTAAGCCTTCGTTCAACAGGAACTACAATAGTTTTAACCACACATTATATGGACGAAGCTGAAGTTTTATGTGATCGAGTGGCAATTGTAGATGCAGGAGTGATTAGCAAAATTGACACCCCATCTAATTTAATAGATCAATTATTAGCCACGGGTTTTGAAAAGCCACTTCCAGTGAAGCAAGCAAGCCTAGAAGATGTTTTTATCCATCTTACTGGCAATGCGTTGCGCGACGATTAAAAGGCTATTTGTATATGCAAAACGTTGTTACTTATAAGGTCTCCTTACTTGATACCGAAATCCACTTCTATGTTAGGGGAAATGGCCCTCGTTATTTAATTTGTTTTTATGGTTATGGTCAAAATGCAACAGTATTTGAAGCCTTAGCAACTCATTTAAACGACACACATACGCTCCTAATGGTAGATTTGCCTTTTCATGGGGCCAATATGCATAAAAAAGGATTTGAATGGACTATTGCTCATTCAAATGCCTTAATTAGCTACTTCAAACAACAATTTAATTTTCACAGCTATTCATTATTAGCCTATAGTATAGGTGCGAGAATAGCCTTGTCTATATTTGAGCAAGATATACAAGCCGTAGAAAAACTATATCTATTAGCCCCTGATGGAGTTTTTAATAGTCGTTTTTTTAAGTTCATAACAGGTAATCGATTAGGGAAGGGGCTCATGAATGTATTTATCCATTTTCCTCATGTTGTGCTTGGTATCATTCATTTCTTGTCTTTTTTGACAATTTTAGATAATGCAAGTAAGCGATTGTATTTATCTACTACGCATTCTCAATTAAAAAGAAGAAGGTTGTCGAATTTCTGGAATAGTGTGCATCAATTGGGGTTTAGTACTTCTTTAAAATCCTATTTGTTGCATCATTCAAGTGCGCAAAAAAAAATAGCAGTGTTTTATGGAAATCATGATCCTATTATAAATAAAAAACGGTTGTTACATGCATTGAAACCATTCCCATCGATTCAAGTACATGCCCTGCCATGTGGTCATAATATTTTCAACGCCAATATTTTTCCATTGGTTTTAAAAAGAGCTTTTTTGTAATGGTTTATTTTTTGATTTTTATTGGAATAATTTATTTTATCGGCTTTGCGATATTACGTTATAGCTTCAAAAGTATGGAGGCGCCTCGTATTCCCGACACTTATATCCCTGCAATAAAATTTTCAATTGTAGTGCCCGCTCGAAATGAGGAGGATAATATTGAAAAGCTGATACATTCTTTTAATCAATTAAAATTCCCCAAAGATTTTTTCGAATTAATTATTGTGGATGATTTTTCAGAAGACAATACTGTGAATGAAATTTTACCCTATTGTTCTAGTTCAATACGCTTATTGCAGTTGCGTAATTTGGAAGAGCAATCATTGAAAAATAAAAAAAGAGCCTTGCACGAGGGTATACAGATTGCGCATCACGAGTTTATTGTAACTACAGATGCAGATTGTGTGTTTGATAAGAATTGGTTGCGGACCATTGCTTTTTTTATAGAAAGAGATGGTGCTAGAATGGCCATTGCTCCTGTTGCATTTACTAATGATGGTAGCTCTTTGGCCGCATTTCAATCCTTAGATTTTATGATGATGCAGGCTGTGGGTATTTCATTATTTTCCCTGGGATCAGCATCAATGAACAATGGGGCTAATTTTATTTTTGAAAAAAAAATATTTTTTGAATTACGTGGTTTTGATGGGGTAGACAATATTGCATCGGGCGATGATTTTTTATTTTTGAATAAGTATAGAAAAACAGCTAACCCTCAAATTACGTATGTATTTCATACAGATGCTATAGTGCACACGTTGCCGCAAACAAGTGTTCGTAATTTTTTTCAACAACGCATTAGATGGGCTTCAAAAATGGGTAATTATAAGAATGTCTTATTGACCAGTACCTTGATTTTTATCTTCTTATTTAATGTAATTAGTCTTTGGTTAATAGGCATGATGCTATTTCAAGCTCATTATGCAATACTTTGCCTCGCATTCCTGGGGTTCAAGATTTTTTCTGAATCCTTGTTGTTAAATAAGGCTAAGCAATTTTTCAATTTTGATAAAGCATACCTTACCTTGATATGCTTTCAGCTTCCCCATATTATTTATATGGTAAGTGCTGCGTTGTTTTCTAAATTGAAAACATACGAATGGAAAGGGCGAATTTTACGTTAAGCTAAAAGTAAAAATACACAGGGCACTTTACCTATCTCTATAGGATTATTTTTCCAGTCGGCTACCTTTTTAGTTTTTATATAACTATCCTTAGCGCTTACATTTTTAGCAACACATAATTTTGTGCTTGGCGCAAGTTGTTTTAATAGATCTGCCATTAATTGATCATTCCTATAAGGTGTTTCAATTATAATTTGGGTAAGATTTTCTTTTTTGGATTGTTGTTCGAGTGCTATAATGTTCTCTCTTCTCAATGGATGTTTCAATGCTATATATCCGTGAAAGGCAAATTTTTGTCCATTTAATCCAGAGGCCATAAGGGCTAAAAAAAGCGAACTTGGACCAGTTAGTGGCAATACTTTTGCATTATGATCATGGGCTAGCATTACTAAATCAGATCCAGGATCAGCAATTCCAGGGCAACCAGCTTCACTCATGATACCAATTGTTCTTCCTTCCTTTAGCCAGTCTTTAAATGTTTTGTAATCTATACCATTATGTTTGTCTATTTCAATGAAATGACAAGCATCTATGTCTATTGATTTGTCTACACTTTTTAGAAAACGCCTAGCTGTTCTGAGGTTTTCGACAAAAAAGTATTTTATTGTGGGTACAATTTTGATTAATTCTGTCGACAAGGTTTCGTTAGCATCTTCTGCAACAGGAATAGGAATTAAGTATAAAGTAGCTTTATTATTCATTGGAGATAAAATAAAAATAGCCGGCAAAAACCGGCTATTTGTTTGAAATGCTTTTTATTAAAATTTAGGACAAGTAAAATTGTAATGTGGTCTTGGATCTCTTTTGTTGATGCAGCCATTATAGATTAATGAAAGCTCTACGCCACCAGCTCCATTGGTAGCAGGGGCAAAACTAGATGTGTTGACATCATAGCTAAATCCAATTTTCATTTTAGTGAATTCTAAACCAATGTAAGGAATGATTGCATCATCATAACGATACCAGCCACCCATATATAATACGGTGTTTCTTGTATATTCATCATGTCCAGGGTTTAAAATAAAACCAGTGGCAGCACCTAAAACAACTTCTGTAGCAGAAGCTTGAGATTGATACAATGCACTTACATACAATAACATGTTGTCATTTAAGTTGATAGAAGAACCAGCATAAGCAGAAATACGTTGGTGGATTTTATGACCAATACCCGCTAGAAAGTTCTCTGTTGGTTCCGTTAAATGATACATAGATGCACCCGCATAAGCAGTTGCATAATCATTAATTTTACCTGAATACATTAAGCCTACATTAAAATCAGGATAAGTCAAATCGCCTGTTGGTGGTACTTCACCAGATGGTAAGTTAGTTAATCCAGTATTTGGATCGAATTGATTTTCAAATATTAATTTATTGAAATTAATTTTCTTTTGAACGATATAACCCTGTACACCAAAAGAGATGGTGTGGTTTTTATAATATCCTAATGATTTGTGGTAGGCCAAAGAAATGCCGGTAGTCATATTGGTTAAAGCACCGGTTCCAGATTGGTCGTATAACACAATCATACCCACGCCAAGCGCATCACCTTCTGGTAAGGAGTTCTTTAGTGTAGCAATATCAAAAGATACGGTACCTGTGGTGTATGGAGTATTAGAAACCGTAGCCCATTGTGTTCTGTAATTAGCTCCAAAACGCAAATCACATTGCGTTAAACCCGTTAATGCTGGGTTTAAAGTTAATGGAGACGTAAAATATTGAGAAAAGTGCACATCTTGAGCAAAAGAATTGCTAAAGCATGCCGCAAATAAGCTTAGTCCTACTAGTATTTTTTTCATTAAATATAATTTATATTATAAGTAGCCAATTATAAGTTAGCAATTTAGAACAAGTTTTTCTAATAAACAAGACATTATCCTGTTTTTTTCAGTTGGGTTAGTTTTGAAGTTTTTCTCCAAAGCACAAATCTCCTGCGTCTCCTAGTCCTGGCAAGATATAACTTTTGTCGTTTAGCTCAGGATCTATGGCGCCCACCCAAATATGGGCATTGGGTAAGGCTTTCTGAACAAAATCAATGCCTTCTTGGCTTGCAATGACACATACAATATGCAGCTCACTAGGAGTGCCATTGGCTAGAAGACTAGGAATGGCCTTAATAAAAGAGGCTCCTGTTGCTAGCATAGGGTCGGCAATAAGAAGGGGTCTACCATTTAAATTAGGTGCTGTAACATAGGACTGTTCAATATGAAAGCCCTGTTCATCGTGTTTTCTGTATGCGGCTACAAAAGCACTGTCTGCTTTGTCTAAGTAATTCATCAATCCTTGAAATAAAGGAATCCCTGCACGTAAAATGGTAGCTATAACGGGTTGTTGTTGTAGGGTATAGCTTGTGGTAGTCGCAAGCGGTGTATTGATCGCTATAGGTTGATAAGAGAAAGTTTTGCTGATTTCGTAAGCAGCTACCTCTCCAATTCGCTCTATATTCCTTCTAAAGCGCATTCTGTCTTGCTGAATAGCGACATCTCTTAATTCATTAATCCAGATTTGCACCAAAGAATGAGCTTCACTTAAATGATGTATCATGATACCGATCGTTTAATAACCCTGTAAAAGTAAATTTTTATTTTTTAATAAAAGGGCATCTTAACTGATTTATCCTTTTGCCGTTAAAATACCGTTAAACTAAATAAATAAGTAGCAATACCACAAGCATACGCCTATTTTTGTAACTTCGCAACTCATTATTTAATTTAATATTAATTATGACTCCGACAATGGAATCTATTGATTATGCAAAACTACCTCAACACATTGCCATTATTATGGATGGGAATGGTCGTTGGGCAAAAGAGCGTAACAAAGATCGAGTATACGGCCATCATGAAGGGGTATTGAGTGTAAGAGAAATCGTAAATGTTAGTGCGGAAATTGGTATTCAATATTTAACGCTCTATGCATTTTCTACTGAAAACTGGAATAGACCTAAGGAAGAAGTAGATGCCTTGATGGAACTTTTAGTGAATACTATAAGAAAAGAGGTTAATGATTTAAATAAAAATAATATTCGGCTTTGCGTAATTGGAGATATGGGGAGTTTGCCCATGAAGTGTCAAATTGAACTGAAAGAGGCTATTGATCTTACCGCAACAAATACGGGCTTGACGCTTATTTTAGCTTTGAGTTATAGTGCAAAATGGGAGCTGGCAGAGGCAATCAAGAAGATTGCAACAGCAGTGAAAAGTGATCAGTTGAACGTGGAGGCAATTAACGACGAATTAATAAGTGCTCATTTATCAACGGCTGCTTTACCAGATCCAGAATTAATGATTA
>Ga0114980_10001096_pt1 | contig 19457 bp, 45 predicted proteins | sample S_140806_EF_Meta_FD_87018 | JGI IMG/M metagenome (GOLD analysis project Ga0114980, IMG submission 87018) | Freshwater microbial communities from Lake Simoncouche, Canada to study carbon cycling - S_140806_EF_MetaG | ecosystem: Environmental > Aquatic > Freshwater > Lake | place: Lake...
CATTTATTATTTTCAATAAATCTTTTTTCATATTTTAAAAACTCCTTTAATCTTTTTCCTATTAGCTTTGATGGATTTCCACTATAAACACCAAATTCTTCACAATCATATTGTATAAGTGTTTGTGCATAAATTGAACAACCCATTTCTATTGTTATATTTGGCAATAATATTGAACCAGTTCCTATAATAGAATGTTTTTTAATATGAATTTTTCCACTTAAAACTTTTTTAAAATCGTTTGGAATCATTACATTTGTCATTGACATTCCAGTATAATCATCAGAACTACTATACAAAGATACTCTTCCAGAAATACCCACAAAATCTTCTAATATAAATTCACCTTTTCCAATTAAAGAACTATAGCATCCTATGTGTACATAGTTTCCAATTTTCAAGCTGCTTCCTGGTGACAAAATACTAAAATCATCTATTCTTACATTATCTCCAATTTCAATTAAATGTGGAGAATATATAGAACATTTATTGGAAATAAATACATTTTTCCCAATGCTTTTAAATTTTATTTTAACCAATTGGTTTTTATTTAAAAACATAATTATTTTTTATATACTTTAAAATTACTTAAATCAGGATACAATAATTCTAAATCTTCATTATGATCTTTTATTCCTGCCATAAGACCTATTCCTTTAGCAGCTATTTCTGGAAGCATGTAAAAGTTCCAACCTGTCATGGTAAAATTATCATCGTGATAGCTACATTCGCTTCTTCCGCTAAATCTTGCTTTCTTATACCATTTATAAGCTTCTATATCGTCAGTTAATATCATCCCTCCTTTGCCAAGCTTTAAATGCTTGTGAGGACCACTAAAAGAAAGACATTGAGTAAATCCTTTTCTGTACATATTAGATGTAAATCTTAAAGCACTATCAAATACTTTTGTTCCTAGTAGTTGATATTCACCTTTTATTTTTCCTTCAACTTGATAAAATTCAACTTTACCATCAGCATGAATTATTTCACATGGAACAGATGGGTAAGTTCTAGATGGAATACTTATTTTTTTATCTTTTATGTTTTCATATGAAAGAGCAAGAAATAAAGCATTGCTACAATTATCAATAGCAACACAATAAGGAGCATTGGTATACTTAGAAACCAATAATTCAAAATCTTCTGTTATTTTATGAACACCTATAGCCATTATCTTAGTCCATTATAATAAAATATAGTTTCATCTGTTAAAAAAACATTTTCCTTTTTTAATTTTGAATAACACTGCATCCAAAACTGCCCATCATATGATGACATTGATTTATCAACATTATTAAAATAATCAACATCTTTTAAAATTTTTGTTGTGCATATAACATTGCCCATATCTATGTGGTCTTGTTTTGGTATGTGTGCATATATACGCAAATTTCCATTTTTATATATTTGTTTTCCAATTATCATATCGTATTGTTTATGCGTATCATAAAAAGAAATCATATTTTTGTGAACAATATTATCGTCATCTAACAAGTAAAAAAACCCGTTTTCAACAAAAGACATTCCATAATTTATTTTTGCTACAAAATTTTCTTTTATTTCATCGCAGTCAACTTCAGCAACAATTGTTGAAAAATTTTTATTATTATTAACTATTTCTTTTGGCAATTCACCCCAAGATTTAGTTTTACAAATTATCCAATTTATATCATTTCTATTTGGGATTGATTCTATTTGTTTTTCTAAAAATTCTTTTCTAAATAAAACAGTAAGTATATTTAATTTCATTTTTAGCTCCCTTTAATATAAAATACACCACGGTGTACTTATTAAATAAGGAGATTAATGTGAATATAATAAAAGATATACATGCTTATTTTTCTAATTCAAGCGTAGTAATTGTTGATATTGACAATACTATATTGCGTAATGGTATATACCCAATTAAAAAAGTTATTGATTATGTTAATGAGTTGTCAAAAGAAAACAAAATATACATTATAACTGGCAGACCTGAGTCGAATAGGAAAGACACAACAGAAGCACTTAAAAAAGCTGGAGTCAAATACAACAAACTTATGATGAATGGATTGGGAGATAGCTCAAAAGAACAGAATGAATCAAAAATTAAACACGCACAGAGCATTAAAGAAAAAATACTGTTTGCTATAGATGACAAACAATCTATGAGAAATGAATATAAAAAATCTGGAATTAAAACAAAGACACCAAAGAAATAATCAAGCAACAATACTCGCTATATCAAATCGCCTAATCAAACTATCTACGCCATACTTGCACATATAAATATCTCTTGTTTCTTCCATATTAATTCTATCAAATTTAATTCCAATTTCTTTAGACATTCTTATTGCTGCAAGAAGCATAATTCTTCTAGCTTTTTTTTGTCTATTCTTTTTAATTTTCATAAATGTTTTACTCTATATTTAAATTAATTTCTGTTTTATCAATAATCTCAAGATTTAAATTATCATTTGAAATAAATTGCTTTGTTTTTTCTAAAATTAAATTTGCATGATAATCATTTAAACAAAAAAATATATGGGCATCTTTTTTATTTTTTGTAATTCCAACTTCTGGTTGTTTGCAAAAAAAATCTCCAGATGTGTTTTTAATTATTATTTTCATATTGAGACTTCTCCAGGAACTCTTACATTTAAATTTCTATCTGGAAGTCTTACAAGGTCAGCTTTTACATAAAGTATATTATGTGTCTTGTGCCAATCAGTTGGATAAAAATTCTTAATTCTATTTCCTTGAAATCTTACTGGTGTTCCGATATATTTTGCCTGTTCTTCTTTAGTGTAATACCAAAAGCTATTGCTGTTCCAAAAAGATATGTGTGTTGGATCTTGAAAAGCACCTCTACCATCTGTTGATGGGGTTTGAGTTAAAAACCAACCCATTGGACACAAGCACCTATAAGATTCTCTCATAACATGAATTGGATCTCTTAAATGTTCTAGTGCATCATGTGCCCTTATCAATCCTACTTCGCTATCTTTAAAAGGCCAAGGATCGTTTAAATCGTGTATAATTTCTGCGTTTTGCATGTCTATTGACTTGTACCCCTTTGGAGAATTAAAACCTCCACAAAGGTCTATCTTAAGCAAACTATTAAGGTCGCACCATTTCTCAACTAATGCATAAATATACTTATCATGAATGTTTAATGTCTCTTCTTGAATAAAAGCATTCTTCTCACCATAACAGGTATTTTCTTTGTGCTTATAGTAAATATACAAACACTTATCTATATGTTTAACTTTGCCTTGTATGTATGTTCTGCAAAGAATATCGTGATCATCTAAAACTTCCATTGTTTCATTATGACCACCAATTTTATCATAGAAAGATTTTTTCCAAGCTCTCACATGATTTGGTGCAAACCAAATCTTAGAAAATGAAGCTGGATTTGGATCGAATGATATTAGTTCTAAAAGATCTCTTCCATAATACTTAAGCGGTCTATTTCTCCAGCCAAAATAGTTAGAGTAAACAAATGGTTCTCCATCAGCATTTATTTCTGCACAATTTGAATATGCAAAATCAATTGTCTCATCTGAATTAAATGCATTATATAATTCTTGCAAGCAATCTTCTGTTAGTTCATCATCATGATCTACTTCTACTAATATAGTTCCTTGAGATGCAAAGCACCCTCTTTTTTTAAAATGACCAATTAATTTTGAATTTGGATAACCAGAATAAATAACTTTTGGTTTAAAAGCCAAAGTTTCAATATCAATGTTGGCATTTCCATTAGGAACAATTATCCATTCAAAATCTTTAAATGTTTGCCTTTCTATAGATCTAGAAAGTCTAGCAAGAAATTGTGCGTTATGTGTTGGTGTTACAATTGAAAAGTATGGCATTATTTTTTCACATTAAAAAAGAATAGTTGAACCAACCTAGAAAAATCACCATACATAGTGGCAGAATGAATCATTTTTCCATCCCAAATAACTAGGCGATTATACACAGAACCAACTCTATCTACTAATTCCCAATTATCTTCATGCGTAAGATTATGTTGTGTATATATATCTGAATCGCTTATTCCTTCTCTATGTTCTAATGGGTGACTTGGTGGTCTTCTACACCCATATTTTTTATCTATCCAAAATGATGTTCCAGCATTTGTTGGTCCATCTTTTGTTAAATATACTGCTGCTGCATAGTCTTGTTGATCGCTATGATAGACTAAAGGATCTTTGCCTTCTGTTATTTGAAAAACGCCATTCATAGGTTGATTTAACCAATCAACTATTTCAACATTAAGTATTCTTTCAAATTCTTCTTTTACATAAGGAAATAAACATTGGGTTGTTCTTTTTCCTTTGTAAAATTTATTTTCTTCTTTAAATACAAATTCTTTTGTTGTTTCTACAATTGAATCTGGATCTTTATAAAATTCATCAACAATTACAACATGTGGATTTCTTTGATTAAACATGATTTCATCATTCATTTTTCCAAGTCCTTTCATCTTCTATATTTTCATTTTCTCTTACATCAATTGTTATTGATTCAAATATTGCAGAATATGGAATAAAAACTAAAACTTTACTGTAATATCTTGAGTCTCTTCCTTCGTCTACCTTAAACCATATTTCAATTCCAGACTTGCTTGTAGACAATCTTTTTGTTTTATTTCTTGTTGTCTGACAATCTATTTCATATTGTTTTGCTACTCCAGCATTCATTATTATTTTTTGCATTTCTTTATTTACAACTTTTTTAACAGCTTCAGTTTCTGCAACAATTATTTTTCTTTTATCAGAAGATAAGCATATATAAAGTTGTGATGTTGTTCTCACATCTCTTCCTGGTGCTTCTTGATGATCTTGTCCATTTAAAGAATAAAATCTCATTACTTCATAAATAATGTCTGATTTATTTTCACGACACTTAAATTGTGCAGTTTTATTATTTTTCTTACATTTATAATCAATCATTAGATTTCTATCTTCTTCAAGAGAAGCTTTTTCAAATTCATACTTAAATCTAAAATTGAGATAATGTGCTAGTTTGTCCGCTAAACTATTTCCATGCTCAATTCTTTTCATAATATCATCTGTTTTCATTTTTTTTACCTATCATTGCCTTTTTGTATTCATTACATTTTTCGGTTACAAAACTAAGATTCTTTGAAATATTAACTTTAAGTCTTCTTGTTTCAGAAATATAATATTCCTGCATTGTTTGCTCACCTTCCATAATCATTCTAGATGTTTCTTTTTCTTCGGCAACAGGCGATAAAGTAACATGTTTACAATTAGTTCCGTCTGTATTTAAAGTGTACATGCAATCAGCAACCATAGTATCCATCATATCCATATTTATTATGTCGCCATCAAAACCTCTAATTAAAGTAAAAATTTCAAAAACATCATATGATTTTCCAGTAAGATCTTTAAGCAAATACTCTAATTGCTCTAAAGAAATCATTACTAGTCCTCCAGAAATTAATTTTATTTTAGAAAGCCTATCTTTTCTTACATAACCATTAATCATAAGAATGCTCCAAACAATTAGAACAAAAAACCCTTTTATATTTATTTTGACTGTCTATAGATGAGTCCATCAAAAAAGAATGTCCACAACTTAAATAAGCTCTCCATTTATTAAATGGCATTTTTTTACTAATCAAAATTTTTTCATTACAGTGAACAGAAAACATTTTTTTACCATTGCTTTTAAAAGTAAAAATTAAAAACTTTAATCCATCTAAGCTTTCAGATAAATCTATTAGGTGATTGTTTTCGCTATTTTGATTTATTTCAGATTCTTCTAAAAATGGACCAGATTCAAGATGATGAAGTAAATCTGCCCAAGTTATACCCATTTTCATTTTTTGTTTATTTGATTCATCACTACACATAGCATAATAAACTTTATTATTTATTATTAACTTTATGTTCACCATTTTATTTTCCACTTACATATTTTTTCATCTATCTCGCTTATATATTTTTTGTTAATTTTTGGTTCATCTTTAACTATTTTTTTAACATCTTTAATTCTATACTTTTTATTATTTAAAAAAGTAATAATAAATTCATCTTCCATTTTATTTCTTTCTATTAAATTCAGTTGCACACTCTTCACACATTTCTTCCCATCCATCTCCTAGTATTCTATTTGCACGATCTACATTTGTCATTCCTATATTTTTATTGCAAACAGGGCATGACATTAATGATGTTTTAATAGCACAATTTAAACAAGTGTCAACTGTAACTCCATCTACATCTCTAAGCATCCACTCTGAAATTTGAACACCGCATTCAGAACAATGATAATCTAATTCTTCATCCATTTTAAAACTCCTTTAGCCAAATATAAGCTCTAAAATCACCATAAGCCCATATTAACTCAAATCCTTCAAGTTCTTTTTCGCTTAATGGATACTGAACACCACTTAAAGAAAGCTCTTTATTAATCACCATTTTTAAAGATTCACCATTTTCAATCTTGTTACGCCATGTGACTCTATTTAAAGCTGTTCCTAAGTATCCACCTTTAGATTTCATTTTTTCTAATATCACAAAAGCACCGCCAATCATACAGTTATTTTTTAAAGAATCTATAAACATTTCTCTTTTTGATGGATGAACAAAACATAGAGATAAAATGCATGTGGCAAATGAAAACTCTTCCATATAAATATTGAGAAAGTCATCAAGAACTACTTCGCTTTCACCTTTATATCTTTCTACCATTTCTTTGCATTTTTCAACAGGTATAAAATCTATGTTTCTTGATTTAATCATACTTGATAAAGCTAACTCAACATTACCTGTGCTTGCCCCAAAATCATAACAATTTGTTTCTTCTGCCATAAATACAGATGCAATCTCAGGCAAGAAATGATTAACGAAATTGCTGTGCCAATATAATTGTCCAGACAAGTGTTCGTCAAATTTTTCTGCTATTTTTGAGAACTCAAACATTTGTGATACTCCTTTAAACATCTTGCTATGTACTGTACTGAAGGTACATGCATACCATTGTATTTATATTTATCAGTATTTGAAGCATCTGGAATATGCCAATGGTCATGAAAACCCATAAGTCTAAGTCTCTCTGTAGGCGTTACTCTGCGTATATTCCCATCAGATACCACTAAATCTGTAAATGATTTATAATCTCTTTTTGTTAAGGTTGATGAGACTCCGCATTCATCAAATTGATCACTTCTTTGGCGAGTAAAGTAGGCAAAGGTTTCTTTGAACCACATGCTCTCTTTAAAATTCCATTCAAAGCTTTTTTTGACAAGTTGAACGCTTTGTTGACAGGTTCTAGTACTACGAGGGCCAAACTGGAGTATATCGCTATTGGCGGGGATTCCATCACGCACCCCCAAAATGTAAACCCTACGCCTTCGTTGGGCTGTTCCACAGTATTGGGCATCGAGCGTTGTATAAGTCGCATCGTACCCGATGCTGGCAAGGTCTTGTAATACCGTTTCAAGCCCTCTTCCAAGCAGCATAAAGACATTTTCAATGACACAGTATTTTGGTTGAACATCTCTAACTGCTCGGAAGAATTCTTTCCATAGGAACGATCTTTTTCCATATATGCCCTCCTTTGATTGGCTTGCTATAGATATATCTGTGCAAGGGAAACCCCCAACTATTACATCAAATTGATCTTTTTCGTATTTTATTTTTGTAACATCGCCATAATTTGGAATGTTTGGAAAGTTTTTTGCCAAGACTTGAGAAGGATACTTATCTACTTCTGCGAAAGCAGTTACTTCAAAACCTTCTTTTTGAAACCCTAAAGCAAAACCGCCTATGCCCGAAAACATGTCATAAACTTTAAGCACTTAAACCTCCTTGTAAGAAATATGTATGTGTTTTTCTTACAAAACAATGGGGCTGTTTTTACACAACCCCATGTCTCGTATAGATTAACGACATTTCTTTGAGCGAAGATGTCCTTTGAACCTAGATTGTTTTTGCGTAGCAATAACAGCCTTTGTTTCTGGTTTTTTATTGGTTTCAACTGCAACAGGTGCAGAAGACGAACAAACACCACCAGAACAACTGGACTTAGAACGAAGTCCAATAGCATTAACAGACTCAGAACCAAAGGCAATCGATGTTGCCAAGAATAAATCCAACATAAAATCTTCCTCCTAAAGACACCGCAAAAATGACCTGATAACATATCAGATCCATATTATATTGTTCGTTTTAAACAAACAATTATTCATCTAAAATTACTTAATATTTTTCCAATGAAAAAAGCACTGCATTATCATTTGATTTTCATTACACGCAAGATTTTCTCTCCAATGTGGCATTTTTGTTCCTAAAATTAATGCCCCATCACCAACATTCGTTGCAACTTCTACAACAGAATCCTCAAACTCAACAAATAAAGGCCACTTTTTACTTGTATTATCAAATATACAAACACTCAATGTGTATTCTAGATCTTGTCTGTCTACATGTTTTTTTAGAATCGATTCATTAAAATAAATTCTACTATAACTGTTTACTTTAACTATGTTGTCATTCTTTAATAATATTTTTATTCTTGGGGTTATGTCTTCAAGTATAGATTCAAACTCTGGAATTGTTGAACCATAAGAATTTTTATAATGATGATCATTGCCTTCCCAAGTAAGGCTATTGTTTTTGTAATAACCTAACAAAACACCACTTAAAAAAGAGCATTGTTCTTTAGTAAAAAATTCTTTTAAATGCAATATCATATTATTCCTAGTTTTTACTTAAAATACTTTGAAAAGTTTTATCAATTATAGAAACCACTTCCTCCATATCAGTCATCATAGATATGTATCTTTTCATGTTTGAATTGTCAAATGGTTTTTTTATAACGCCTATCAATTCTTCTTTATTTTTAAATGTTTTTAAATTAAAATCTTGAATTATTTCTTTTGGCACAAATCCTTCGCTTTTATCATATCTTTTAAATGTTCCTTGATCTATAGGAACTAATACTTTAATGCCTCTTGCAACCATATCTATTACAGAATTCTCATAAGCTCCTGGGTGAGTCATTATAAATGATTCAATTTCAGATGTTTTTTCCATATATTCTTGATAATTGCATTTAAATATTGGCTCTATATATTTTGAATGTGGCAGATCTCCTTGTTTTGTAAGTTGATAAATTTTATATCCATTATCTACAAATTCTTCTAACCAATTCATTATTTGTACAGATATATCTTTTCCAAAACCTATTTCTGAATTGTGATCGTCTAAAAGAATTGTTTTTGGAATTTTTTCTTTGTATTTAAACAATCTTTTTGAACAAGGGTAAGGAATATAGCATTCTGGAGAACTTTCTTTTAGATTTCCAAATGAATAATCCCACGAACTTTTATTTTCTAAAAAAGTTGAAGTTTTATAATTAACCTTTTCTTTTGCTAAATGAGGGTTATTTAAAACATTTAATGCATATAAAGCTGTTAATAAAAAATCACATTTTGGAATTTTTTCAAAAGTTTTTTCTTGATTACGCTCTGTTTTCCAATCAAATTGAACAACTTTTAAGTCAACATGATTTAATTTTAAAAAATACTCAAGTAATCCTGTTGAATATCTACGCAAACTATTTGTGGACTCTTCAACAGAATTTTCAAATTCACTAAATAAGCATAAAGAATAATTAATCAAAATATATCTAAAGCCTTTCCTTCTGATATAGGTATTGGTCGCCCTAAATTATCTCTAATTTGGAACATTGGATCTAAACCCAAAGCTTTGTAGGCTGTTGCGTAAACATCAGCAATAGAGCATGGATTGTGTTGAATGTCCATACCATCATGGGTTGTACCACCATAAACCTGTCCACCTTGGATAGTACCACCCCCAATAACCACAGACCAGCATCTAGCCCAATGGTCACGCCCGCCATTTTGATTAATCTTAGGGGTTCTCCCGAACTCGCCCATGCAAAGCAATACTGTATCTTTCCACATACCCATATCTACCAAGTCCTTGACCAAATATCCCATGCCCATATCAAGACGATTCCCATTCCCGCCCCTAATAGTACTAAAGATATTGCTATGATTATCCCATCCACCCAAGTCGATTTGTACACAGCTAACTCCTTTAGAAAGTAACTTTCTAGCAAGAAGGCAACCCATTCCAAAGTTATTTCCTCTGCCACCGTAAGACTCAATCGTTTTAGGATTTTCGTCTTTTAGCTCAAAGATTGTTTTTAACGGAGATAGTGTGAGATCAAAGGCTTTGCCATAGATATTAGAGTGAGATTGAGCATGATTGCCCATAGCTTCTCTAGCCACACCACCTTTAATGTGAGGTGCAATTCTTTCCGAAAAATCGTCTTCCAATGTATAAAACAGTCTTTGTCTTCGTCTAAGTCTTTCTTCATCATCTATTTCCTTTGGAGACTTAATGTTCTCTGGTGGAGTTCCGGCATTTTGTACTGTAAATGGTGCATAATTTGTTCCAAGAAAACCCGCACCAATTCTTTGTGCCGAACCTCCAATCCCAATAAATCCAGGCAATGGCAACTCTTTTGATGTTAAAAGAGAAGATGTTACTGAACCAATGGATGGATACTGAACAACAACGCTTGGTTGATGTCCAGTATTCATAAGTACAGTTCCTCTCTCATGGCTTCCTTCATTGGTAACAAGAGATCGAATAGCTACCAGATTATGGAATTGAGAGGCAATAGTTGGAAGAACTTCACTAATAGCAATTCCTTTTGCTGATGTCATAATTCGTTTAAATTCACCAGCATTTGCATGATCTTCTTTCAAATCCCAAAGATCCATATGACTAGGTCCACCACCCATCCATAAAACTACCAGCTTTTTGCCAGACTTTTTAAGCTTTTCTTCTTGTGCTTTTACATTACCAATAAAGGAAAGCGTAGAAGCACCAGCAGCGTGTTTAATAAAATTTCTTCTGTTCATTTTTTCTCCGACTTTGGTATTGTTGGTGTGAATAACATATGGCTTGGCTTTACATCTACAGCATCATCTCTCATAATCCTGATATTCTTTGGTGCTTTAATACATAATCTAACTTGCTTTGAAGATGCACTTATTTCTTTAATGCTAACTACTATGTCACCAGAATCAGTATAAATAGTAAAAGCTTCATTTAATCTTCTAGCAAAAACCAAACTTCCAATTTCCATATTAATTCCTCCTAATTTCAATATAAATTTTTCTAGTTAACACAACTAGTAAAACTTATAATTTTGTTAATATCCTTTTTTATTACATTCGACACCAACTCTTGCTATATCAGATACCTTTAAGAGTATAGACATTAGTTCGTTGTTTTTGTTTTTTAGTTCCTCATTATAAGAACTTAAAGATGCGTTAATGTTTTCTAGTTCAATATAATCTAACTCTAAATCATTAAATTTAGCTTTTAGCAAATTAAGCTCAGAAACAAATTCTCCTATTGTTTCCTGTTGCTTAAACTTGCAACCACCACATTTTTTTGTTGGGCTTTTAAAAAAAAGACTCTTTAAAAAATTCATTTCTTTCTCCTTGTTTAAAAAACTTACTTGCAACACTACTTATCTATTCGATTCAAATCAATTATTATTTAGTTTATTCTTCTTATTTTTAAAATTCCATCTTCAATTACAACCTCAACTTCAACAGATTCTTTTTTTGTATCTATACCAACAGATTCTAAATTCTCATTATTTAATATAATAATATATTTATTTTCATTTTCCATTTTCATTTCTCATTTTTGGATAAACAACACCTTTTCCTTTGTATGATAGTTTTTCGCATCTGCAATTAGGGCATTGTTCTGGAGTATTAGTGCTTTCTTTAGACAGCCATTCCCAAGAAAATTTAAACTTGCAAAAGGAACATTCATACCAATCTAATATTTCACACATTATTAAATACCCCTATTCTATCTATACATATAAATAACAAGAAAGTTCATTGTTGCAAAAACCAAAAGATTTATAAAAACCAAGATTTTTTTTCTTAGTAGATAAAATCAATTTATAACATCCATGTTTTTTTGCATAACCTAATAAATGTTTAATTATTTTTTTTCCAAATCCCATGTTTTGTTTCTTCTTAACCACACACACATCTTCTATATGACCACAACTTTTTCCAGAATGTCTAAACTTTGGTTCTATAACTATGCTTGCTGTTGCTATTATTTTCTTTTTGACCTCAATGACAAATGTTTTTATTTTTTTGTCTTTCCTTTTTTTAAATGTTTTAAGCTCATTATTTAATTTAAAATCTCCAAGCATTTGAAGACACTTGTTAAATCCTTTTTTAAAATCATTCTTCTTAAGCTTTCTTATTTTCATAAGCACTCCCAAAGCTTTTTATTAGTATCCCAATCTGGTACTTGTCTATCATCTATGTCCACATTTGCCCAATGGTTTTGCATTTCTGATTGATGAGTTCTTATAGCTTCTTCGAGCTTTTTAATTCTTTCGTCTTGCAATGTAAAGAAATGTTGCAATTGCCAATTAAATTCTTTTAAAGTATCTAATTCATTCATTGTTTTTTCTCCTTACACTTAAAGCATTGAACAATATGTTTGCTATTAATTTTATCAACTGTGTCATCTATGATAGCTCTGTGACCACACTCTAGCTCAACACTCCATTTATTTGGAGATACTGGCCTAAGTTCTTTATAATTGCCAAGCGTATTCATTACAAAGCAGCTAAGTTCATTGTTTGTTTCCGCATCATTTGCCTTAATAGTCAGAATACAAACATTAGCACTTCCAACTTTATCATAATGACAAACGCCTTTTACAGTAAATTGTGAATCAATATACTTTTTAGCAATATCTTTTGCTGCCACTTTGTTTTTAAGTAAAACATTTATGGTGTCATCACTTAAAAAAATCATATAACTCTTACCATTGATTTTGATCTTTGCTGTTGTGTCCATATGTATCTCCTTGCGTTAAAGTAAGTAAAGTTTCTATATTATGTTATTCGTTTTTAACACACATTAGTTCAAACAATTTTATTAAATATTGCCTTATTAACAAAAACTCTTGAAAATATATATGTTACCATTAACGATGTAATGCAATAATTTAAATTTAACTGATCCTTAAGCATAAACCAAAAAGAAATTGTTATTGTTAGGAAATATGAAGCATTAAACAAGTTGCCAGCAAATAAATCAAGTTGATATTTCGGTTTCATTTTCTTAAAGATTAAAAATATATTCAATATCATTCCAATAAAAAAAAACGCAAATATAGATGTCCAATGAAAATATAAAAAAGAAAACACGCCTAAAATAACAGTAGTTAAAAAATATAATGTTGCCTGTTTAATTTCCCCGATAGGGTGATAAATTTCTAGATATTGATTAAAAGATTTTAGTAAAAAATAAAGCACAAACAATAAGCAAATAGCAAAATACGAATGCAAATCATTTTGCAATAATGAATCCAAGGCTTTTCCAAACAAAAAAGGTAAAAAACATAACAGTATTTTTTCCAAAAACATCAGCATAAAATATCCTTTTGTTGGTATACTTGTACTCTAGCTTATCATTAATATTTGTTTTATCAAGGATTTACGATGGAACTTCCAATGTCAGAAAGAACTTGCGGTGATTGTGATGTTTGCTGCAATATATTGGAGGTAAAAGAATTGAATAAAAAGGGGTATAAAAATTGTGAAAACAAGCTTGAATCTAATGGTTGTAAGATATACGAAACTAGACCAAATTCATGCAAAGAATGGAGTTGTTGCTACATACTAGGGCTTATACCAAATGATGTTGAATTAAGGCCAAACAAGCTTGGTCTAATGTTTTATCCAGTAAGTGCAAAAAATAATGATTTAAACATGTCTATGTATATGGCTCAAGAAGTTTGGCCTAACGCTAGAGAAAGCAAAGAAGCACAAGAATTGATTGCACTTTTCAAAATAAAAATGCTCACAATGATTAGGCACTATAATAGCAATAAATTTACATATGTTGGGCCAGAAGATCAAGTTAAAGAATTTGAAATAAGACACTTAGAATACATGAAAAAAACCAATCAATAACGGTATTATTTAAATGCTAACAATATTAAATTCAGTAAACAATGATTACTACAAATGGCAAACGGAACTTTTTTCATTTAATCAAATAAAAACATATGGAGAAGATGCAAAAAATAATTGTTTAATTGTTCTGCCAAAAAGAAATGATCCAAAAGAAAAAAAGATAGACACATTCCCTTGGAATATAAACAATAAAAACATTTTAGTTAATGCTTATTTTGATCTGAAAAACATTGAAATAAAACATGATCCAAATTTAAACCCAATAAACATACAAACAGGACTATTACAAATAATAGATGATTTAGATAACGAAGAAATAATTGAAATTCTTGATTGTGATATGTTTCATTTTAAAAAAAGTTGTTTGGTTGAAGCAAAAGAAAATGAACTAATTGCTTGTGATGTTTATGAAAATTGGCATTTAAAAAGTATGTCAGATAATATAAATGTTATATCTAAATATACTAATTTTAAAAAAGATTATTACAACGGTGGATTTTTGCCGTTAATAGCAAAAGTAAAAACATTTAAAAAATTTATCATGGATTGGATATGTATTCATCATGATATATCAAAAAATGAAAAATCTGATCTTATCAGATGGTGGGGAAATATGTTTGCTATTCAAGCTGCTTGCGAAATAAATAAAATTAAAATGATTTCAAAAGACATTGTTTATATACCAATGGCAAACACAATATCTGATTCACACTATGTTTGCCACTACTCAGTTGATAACAAATTTAATAAACATGATTTTCCAAACATTAATACTTTGTGTTTTGAAAAAAACATATTTTACGAAAGAATTAGCTCTTGGCTCCAATATCGGAATCATCAACATCTAGAACCTTCATGATATCTAATTCTTTTTTATGATAAGTTCTGTAAACTGTTTTATGTTCTTTATAATGATCAAGAATTTTTAGAGTAACTAATTCAGTTCCAGACTTACTTTTCCACAATTTGTCAAGAACCCCAACACGAATTTTTCCATCTTTATATCCACCAACTACATACATTTTCATTTTTGTTCTCCTAGTTTTATAATTTCTGATTTAATTATTTCAATACAATCATCCTGTTTTAGCTTATGAATATCAAATATGTTATAAGCTACTAACTTAATATCATCTTTGCTAATCTCTGGAATTGGAAGATGCTTCTTCTTCAGCAGAGATAGTTTATGGGCAAGCATTAACTTCAAATGCTTTTTCCACTTAGGCTTAGACATTGAATATATAAATCCACTATCATCAGATATGAATTTCTTTTTTTCTATTGTCATTAATCACCTAGCTGGAAAAACATAACAATGTTTAAAACTTACATTCACCTTCTCTATTTCTCTACTATCATATGGACTGATACTAGTAGAAACGCTTTGCTCTATCGTTCCGCATCCAAACGCACAGATAGCAGCAAAACACATTAAAATCCTTACAGTCATCACAAACCCTCCTAGTTTAGAAAAGACGCACTTATTCTTGTTCAACCTCAACAGCAACTGGAGCTACTTCACTATACTTTTCATTAACTTTGTTTATATAAATAAAAGCATCTAAAACACTTTTATGATATACAAGACCATTCTTTTCTTCTACATGGCGATAGTAAAAGGTCTTGAGAAGATTCAAATTATTTAATAATCCTTTTGCAAAAAGTAGGTCTGAATATTTTTGCATTGGGAATCTTTTAATGTTTTGAATCCACTCTAAAATAGGCTGAAAATTATTTTGATCAATGCCATCACTGTTAAGCATTCGCTCAACGCCTTCGATAATGCTTGATGTAATACTAATCCTTCTATTTTTCATCTTCTTCTCCTTTAAAAAAGTTAATCATTTATCAAAACTTATTCTTATATAAGTTATAACAAAAGAAAAAACACACAAAAATAAAATAAAATTACCAAAACTCTTATCTGCATGATACATGTTTCTCTCCTTGTTATTGTATATGTTTCTATTCGTTATTCAATATCGATTATTTAGTTAAAAATAAAGTTATTTACAAGATAGTTGTGCAGCTACTTCTTTACTTGTAAAGAACTGCCCTAAAAATTGATCGTTATCCCAAACTAAATAGTTTGCCTTAGTGTTCAACGAAGACTTCATTTTTGTATCCATTTTAAGAACTAAGCCTAAAAGCTTAGAGTCTTTTGAATAGTAATGAAATATTTTTGTTTCCTTAATATGTATTGGAAAATCTTCTTTAGTCAAATCTTGAAGCTGTTCGCTCATTCTTTAGTTCCTCCATTAAAATTTCTAATTGTTCATCACGATCATATAGACATACTAAATTCTGAAATGCAAAGTTTAATTTTTCAATTTCATTTTGCAAAGAATTAATATTTACAGTTGTTCTTAATACTGTTTTGTCTAACCTTTTAGCATAATCATTTAATATCTTGTGCGATTCTCTTAAGGAAGATAATAAAGCAGAGGTGCAACCTTTTAACTCATCCCCTGTTTGCTTTCTTTTTCTTGTTATGATTTTTGTTGACATAGTTCCTCACTCCTTTTTTGTTGAAACTGTTCCCATTCTTCTTGCCACTTCCAAGGCTTAGAAAGAAAGTAGATCATTCGATTAGCAGGATCATCCTTATGTTCCTTAGTGCTATAATCTCTCCACTCCCCATCATCTTTAAGGTAATTAGCTAAAGCTACTAGATTTTCTCTGTTTTCGTACCACATAAGTCCTCCTTCTTTAAAATAGAATCTGAAAGCAACTTAAATCTTTTGTTCAATTCTTTGTGCGATATTGGAAAGAATATTATTTGAATACTTCCATCGCTTACATCGCCTTTAGCCATATAATCAAGGTCATTGATATAAAGCATTGTGCAATTAGCAGATATTTTTTGCACAATAAGTCCATCTTCAAATACATCTGTACGAATAATTAATTTCTTTTTACTTGAATGGATATGCTCTACTGCAAAGACATCTTCAAATAATTGTTTTTGACTTTCTAATTTTTTCATTTACATACTCCTTTAAAATCATATTAGCTATATTTAATGCTGATTCGCCCATTGCCCATCCTTGCATAAATATAAAACTATTTGACATTATCATTGCATAAGCAGTTTTTTTAGTAGCTCCTGTTATATAACAGATGTGATCAGCCACTTCTTCTTCCCAAAAATCCATCTTATGCCTTTCTATATTATTATTCGTTTTAAGATAGAAATTATTCACCCATTTTCCCTAATATTTTTAATTTTCCTCGCTCGTCTATACAAACAAAATAACTAGCTACTATCTTGCCCAACTTAGGAATGAATGGATTACCAACAGATTGCCAAATGTTAATTCTATATCTGTTTGCATATACATTTACAACAGCGGTTTTAATTACATCTTCAACTCTATCTACTTGGCTATACAACGCCTCAAGTATTGCTCCATCACTAAACTTATCTTTCTTAGATTCTGGTTTGTTTTCTGTTGCTGTCATTTTATATCTCCTTTAAAAAAAGTTTCAATCCTTAAATTTATACACCCTCAACTACACTAATGTCTGCCAGAACAAATCGCTCGCCCTCATCATCTGTAAGTATAGAAACACGATTGTGGCCTGTTGTTAATTTATCCCATAGCAATAATGCTTCGGCAGCTTGAACTTTATTGTGGCTGAAATCACCCACATTATATGGCGTTGACCCACCATCTAGCAGCAATGGGCATTCTGCTCTTCTAAAGTCAGCTTCGATTGTTGCTACCTTTTCTCCATTTGCTAAAATATTGTACTTCATTAGTTTCTGCTCCTTTCTCTTTCTTCTGCTGCAAACAATATATCTCGCACAGTATTAATTTCTTCTATAGACTTTCTGGTGTTCTCAAAGTCTTTAAAATGAAGACTATCATTGTGTTTTTGCTTAAGTAATACTGTGGTAGATTCAATTAATATTTCAATCTGTTCAAGATGTAGATATATATTACTAATATTATTAAACTCCTTTACCACCCATGTTTTGGGATCATTTATAATTTTATCAAGATGGTTCTGGATTACTATATCTTCGGGGGTCATGATTGTTCTCCTGTTGCTTTTTTTGCTCTATCTTCACGAATATGTTTTGCATTCCAAAGTATACCCTCATTAGCATCGTCTTCTTTTGCAATTTCTAAAACTAAATCGCAAGCTAATGTTGACATATTTTCTTGAAGATCTTCTAATATTAATTTAACCTCATCATTATACGATTTGTTAACCATAGCAGGATTATGTGTATGGATAACACACTGAATCAAAATATCCAATTTGGAAACCTTTTGTTTTAAATCATTAATTACTTTCATTTCTGTTCCCCTGTTTCTTTATATGTTGGTAGCTTAAACCATTCTATCTCATCATCGTTTGTGTTGAATTTTCCAATGGTTTCTGGAAATTTGTCTTTAACCCTACAGAGAATAAAAACATCGAAATCCCCATAGTCCTCATCTTTTTCAAACGATATGTGCATATCCTGTGGATACTGTTGAAGATCAGCTATGAATTCTGCAATAGTCATTTCTGTTCTCCTGTTGCTTCAATGAATGTTATTTTATCTATAAGATACGCAGCATGATCACCATTGAGAGGCATACCTTTTAAAATGAGATAGTCGTGAACAGCCATCATTGCGTTGGCGAACCAAGCTGCCATCAATTCCTCATCTATTTCTAATGAGTTTTTATTAACGCTATCCATAAAAAATTTTGCCCAATCCTTTGCATTTGGATTGGTGTGTATGCTTAAATCGTATTTTTCTAGCTCAATCATTTCTGTTCTCCTTTAATAAACTTTGCTTCTAAATAAATATTCAGATAACGCTTTAATATAACTAGTTAGCTCTAAAACATTGTCTCTATCGTCTTTATCTAAAATATCATCTTCATGTACCCGATAAAGATTTTTGTCTGCCCCAACAGCTAACCATTTTTTATAAACTTTCCAAGGTCTAACCAAGGTGTAAATAGCAAAGTTATTCTCTGCTGTTTTGCAAACAACCACATCATTCTCTTTATATTTTGTCATTTGATCTCCTTAAGTAATTTTAATTGTTCACGCAATGCCTTTACTTCTTCACGCAATTTTTTTAGTTCAGTCTCATTATGCTTAATGGCAAGATGAGCAAGATCCCATCTGTTTAACTTTACAAAATTCTCAATGTCTTTTTCATCAATCATTTGTTCTCCTTGTTATAGTGTGACGAACATATGGAATAACATTTACTCTATATCTCTACCAGCCTTACATATATTTATTCGCATGACAGGCCAATTTATTTAGTGGGGATACTTGGACTCGAACCAAGAACCAACAAATTATGAGTTTGACGCTCTAACCGATTGAGCTATATCCCCATATAACTATGATCCGTATACCTGTTTAACTGTGTAATTGTTGCCTGTGTTATCAATTGCTTGATCTTGTATTGAATC
>Ga0114980_10001098_pt1 | contig 19436 bp, 17 predicted proteins | sample S_140806_EF_Meta_FD_87018 | JGI IMG/M metagenome (GOLD analysis project Ga0114980, IMG submission 87018) | Freshwater microbial communities from Lake Simoncouche, Canada to study carbon cycling - S_140806_EF_MetaG | ecosystem: Environmental > Aquatic > Freshwater > Lake | place: Lake...
GCCTTGCGGATGCAGGTGAGCATGCCGAGCGCAAGCACATCGACCTTCATGACCCGCAACGCGTCGATATCGTCCTTGTCCCACTCGATGAAGGTGCGCTCATCCATCGCGGCGTTTCCGATCGGGACGAATTCATCGAGGCGGCCAGATGTCAGTACAAAGCCGCCGACGTGCTGTGACAGATGGCGTGGAAAGCCCTGCAGCCGATTGGCGAATTCCAGGGCGCGATGCAGCACGGGATTTTCGGGATCCAGGCCGGCCTGACGAAGTTGCTGCGCGGCGGGCGCCGCTCCCCAGCTGCCCCAGACAAGGCCGGAGAGCTGGGCCGTCACATCATCGGTAAGGCCGAAAACCTTGCCGACTTCACGCATGGCGCTGCGCGGCCGGTAATGAATTACGGTCGCTGCGATGGCCGCACGCTCACGGCCATAGCGCTCATAGATATGCTGGATCACTTCCTCGCGGCGCTCGTGCTCGAAGTCGACATCGATGTCGGGCGGCTCGTTCTTTCGCTCGGCAGACAGAAAGCGTTCGAAAAGTACATCGAATGTAGCGGGGTCCACCGAGGTCATGCCCAGAACGTAACAGACGGCGGAGTTGGCAGCCGAGCCACGCCCCTGACAAAGAATGCCAAGATTGTCGGCGATGCGGACCGTGTCAAAGATCGTGAGAAAATATGGCGCAAGCCTGTAATCCCGGATGAAGGCGAGTTCCTTTGCCAGGAGCTCTTCGACTTTCCTCGGTATCGCGTCGCCGTATTTCATGCGCGCGTAGAACCACGTGCGATCTTCAAGATAGGCCTGGTCTTTCCAGCCGGGCGGAACGGGTTCTTCAGGGTACTGATAACTGAGCTGCTCGAGATCGAACTCGACAAGATCGAGGAAGATCGCGACCTGATCGACTGCCTCTGGCGCGTGAGCAAAGAGCCGCGCCATTTCCTGTCTTTCCTTCAGGTGCCGTTCCGCGTTGGCCTCCAGAAGCCTGCCTGCTTCGGTGATTTTCACGCCCTCGCGAATGCACGTCACGATATCCTGCAAGTCGCGCTGGACCGGCGCATGATAGAGCGCATCGTTGACGGCGATCAGGGGAACGCCTGCGGTCGCCGCGATTTTCTTGAGCTTGTGGAGGCGACGCAGATCATCGCCGCGGCGATGCATGGTCGCGCCCAGCCATACGCAGGCAGACCTGTGCAGCCGGGAGAGAAGCGGTTGAAGCCCCTCAAGCCTTTCTCCGGGCATGACGATCAGCAGAAGCTCGGCGGGATGGAACAGCAGGTCATCCAGCGTCAGGCGGCACTCGCCTTTTGTCGCGCGATCCACCCCGGGAGCCGCGCGCAAATTGCCCTTGGTGAGAAGACGACAGAGGCGCCCCCAGCCCGAGCGGTTCACCGGATAGGCAATGATATCAGGCGTACCGTCGGTGAAGACGAGGCGTGCGCCGACAACCAGTTTGAAGGCGAGCGCACGTCTCTGCAGCTCTGCGCTTATGGCCTTGAGTTCGTCTTCATCCGGGTGGGCAATCCATCCAACTTCTCCGGGCGACCCGCCTTCCCTGACCTTGTCATGCGTGGGCAAGCCGTCGGCGCGGAACTGCTTCAGTTCTGTCCAGGCACGCACGACGCCGGCAACCGTATTATGATCGGCGATTCCTATGCCCGAATGATTCAGAAGGAGCGCCTGCAGGATCATGTCCTTTGCCGTCGACGCACCGCGCAGGAAGGAGAAGTTGGTGGCGGCGGCGAGTTCGGCGTAGGGCGGCGCGGGGGAGTCTTCACCTTGCCCTGTGCGCGGCGGAAAGCTGACGATGTTTGTCGGCTCGCTCATGCGAAGACGCCATGGAGATACCAGGCGGGCGGCGCGGCGCCGCCATAGACGCCGGATCGAAAGAGCCAGAAGCGGCGGCCCTCGGAATCCTCGATGCGGTAATAGTCGCGGGCGTCAGCGGCGGCGTCGCTGCGCCACCATTCAGGCGCGATGCGTTCGGGCCCCTCAGCGCGAGCGACGTCATACTCTTTCCGGCGCCAGGAGAAACGACGCGGCGGACCATCGGGCACTTCGGCGAACTTGATCGCGATCGGGTGCGGCGGATCGAAGATGTGGGTGGGGCGAAGCGGCGGCTCGCCTTCCTCCGGCGTGGGCCAGACAGCAGAGGTCATTGGATCGAACCCGGGGGGACGGGAGTTGAAGCTGGCGGGTATGGCGCGGACGGCGCGATCAGGATTGTGTGTGTTCTCGCGCACGAAACGCAGAACACGCCCCGGACCAAAGCGGGTGGCGAGGCGATCGGCAAGGTCAGCCACCTCGTCCGCCTCGATGGCGTGACCATCAAGGCCTGGCTGAGCAACGCCAAGAGGTTCGGCGACGTGAACGCAGAGGCGGACCTGATCAAAGCCGAAGCCTGGGTCGAGCGGATCGGCCAGCGTTTCCAGGCGTTCGCGAAAAAGGCGGATGAGCACGGTCGCCTCGCGCAGCGGCCGGCCAGTCTCCACCGCAATGTGGCGGACGGCGCCGTCGGCGCGGAAGAAAGCCGCCTCGAAAAGGCGACCGCCCTCACGGCGCGCGGAGAGTTCGCTCGTAGCCTCACGCAGCAGGTCAGCGAGCACGGCTTCGATGTCTTCCATGCGTCCGATAGGTTCCGGGAAACGACGCTCGACCCACAATGTGGGCACGCGACGAACCGGCGTGAGCGGGGCGTGGGCGATGCCCTGCAGGCGGCTGAGACTGAGGGTCATCTGCTGGCCGAAGCGGGCGGAGAAGAGCTGTGCGGGGCGGTCGGCCAGGGCGCCGATGGTCTTCAGACCGGCGCGGGAAATGGCGATGCGGTCTCTCTCGGGCAGGTTCAGTGCGGCGATGGGCAGCGAGCGGACCGCGGCGGCATCGCCATCCGGCGGTACGATGGCGACATTGCCGTGGCGGGCGAGCGCGCGGGCGGTATCCGGCGCGCCGGCGATGACAGTGCGCACATGCAGGCCGGCTCGGCGGAGGCGTTGGGACAGGCCGAGACGCAGCTTTGCCTCGTCGCCGAACAGGTGCTCCGAACCGGTAATCTCGAGCAGGAGACCATCGGGGGCGTCAATCATCACGACCGGCGTGACGCGGTCGCAATCTTTCGCAACAGCCTCCAGCAGGGCGGCGTCCGCACGGTGATCAATCTCCTCGACCCAGAGGTCGGGAATACGCGCGCGCGCATCCGCCAGCGAGATGCCAGGCGTCAGCCCTGCCCGCCGCGCCGCACGGCTAAGCGTGACGAGACGCATGGCGCCCTTCTGCTTCTCGACGACGACAAGCGCCGGCTTATCCCGCGCGTCTGCCGTCGTCCGCACGATGCGGTCCACCGGCAAGGTCGGGAACCAGACGGCCAGGAAGCGCCGCCCCATCCCCTGCGCTGATGTCATTGAAAGCAAGGCGGTCACGATTCCATTCCACGACCCAGCCCTGGCCTGCGGCCCCGGCGCGGTCTCTCAAGAGGTCGGCGACAAAGCAGGGATGCCCCGGCGCCTCCGTCGCGAAGGGACGGGAGAGCGCGGACCGGATGCTCCATCGCGAGGCGGCGGCGCTGGGCGTTGGCGTTCCCCCGGCGCGCACCATGAACAGCGGCAGGTTCGAGCGCGCAGCGGCCAGCGCCAGCCTGCGCGTCGCCACGAGATCGAGCGTCTTGGGATTCCCCCAGGGCTCGATCAGCACGGCGCCAAGCGGCGGACACCGCGCCGCCTCCTCCCCCGCCCGCAAAACCGCCGGCCCGTCCCGCGCCCGCACGAGGATCAGCCGCTCGGGCGAGAGGCCAAGCTCGGCAAGACCGGGGGCATAGATCTCGCCCATCTCCAGCCCGACGAAATCCTGCCGCACCCAGACGATCGGCCGTCCCTGCGAGGCCCGCAGGGCAAGTGCAATGGCGAAGGCGGCGGCCGCAGGCTCGTTCGCCATGCCGTCGGCAAAAACCTCATGCAGGGCGGCCCGCACCATGCCTCCGCCGAGCGCCGCATCGATCGCCAGCGACCCCGTCGCGAACCGCGCGCCGGCAATCGGCGAGGACCCTCTCTCAAGCCGGGAAACCTGAGAGCGCAGCGCTTCCAGATCGACATTCGCCACGATGACAGCTCCTTTCCCGGCACTTGAGTTCCTGTTTTGTTCCATAGGGACTCAAGGCCGGGGGAGAGTCAAACGAAGTCTGAAAAAGGTAGTGTCTCAGTTTGAATTTGCCCTCTTTTTCCTGGTGGAAAAGCAGGGCCGAGAGAAATGGACGGAGGGGTATTTCTGCCGTGACGTAGCCATCTGTCTGGCGGCAGGCTGACGAAGATTCACGCGCCGGGGCGTTCTCTGGGCGCCCAATTCATGAGATAGCTGCATTCGCAACGGCCTGTGGCCCCACCAACGGGCCGTTAAAGAGGACGCTCCCGCCCTGGGGGCGTCCTTTTGCATTCAGGCGCATCAGAGACGGGTCCACCCGGATAGCGCCATACCCCCCCTTGCTCCGCGCAGTTGGCGCATCGCTTCGGCGGTTGCAGCGTTGAAGGTTCGACTCTGCGGGCAGCCCGAGGTCCTGAACTCCCAGACCTTCATGAGAGCGTCGCGCTCGGTCATCGGAGGCGAGCCGCCTCGGCCGGGGCTTCACGTCTCGCTTTGATCCCCCGGATCAAATCGCGTCTTCGGCGCCGTGGCTCACCCCCCGCTTTCGCGGGAGGCTTCGCGTCAATCTATTGGATCTCGGACACGACGATGAATTGCGGGGCTTCGGCGAAGCCCATGAACTGGCCCATGATGCCCTGCACGGTTGCGCCCGGCATGTCTTCGGCGACGAAAGCGTCGAGGTTCGGGATCGAGAAGGTCTCGATGTACTGCACCGTCGGCTTGCCATCGCCCATCAGCAGTTTCTCGGCGCGGTGCGTGCGGAAATCGGCGACGCTGCCGAGGCCGCGCATGCCCGGATAGTCGGTCGACTTCACCCAGGCTTCGAAGTCAGCCGGCGTGACGCCCGCCTTCAGTGAGTAGAGGATCATCAGGTTGACCGGCTTGTGCTCCGCCACCGGCGCGGGCGCAGGCGTTTCGACAACAGCCGGGGTGGGCTCTGCCGGCGCAGGCGCCGGCGCACAGGCGACGGCGGCGACCATCAGCGGCAAGGCGAGGAGAAGGCGTTTCATCAGTGTGCTTCCTGTTGTGACATGGGTTGCGGTCTGTCGCCTTTGTAGTGAGGGGAGTCGCACGGCGGCGATAGTTGCGGTTCCGTCACTCAGCGCATCATCTGCGTGATGGCGATGAAGGCAATGACGGCGAAGATCGCCAGCAGCACCAGGCCAACGCGTGTGAAAAGCTGGCGCCGCTCAGCGGGGGACACGCGTGGCGCGCTGCGGTGGACAGCGGCGGCGCGGCGTCTGCTCTTGCGGTTGCTCATGGGCCCGAAGTCTCTACCGCAATTGTCCGGCAGCCAAGGGCAAGATTGATGCTCTGACCAGTGGCGCTCAGAACAGGGAGGCGGACTGCAGACCAACCCAGAACGCGCCGACCATCAGCACGACGGTGAAGACAGACAGCGCACCGTTGCGGAATCCCGCCGTGCGCTCGGCCTTGAGCTCGAGGCCGCGCCACTCGTCATCGGACACGGGTCTGTTCTGCAAGCTGTTCAGTTCCGCACGCATTTGCGAGCCCCAAAGTATTCAACACCGTCCAGACCAATCTGCGGCTCCATTCTAAACGTAATTCTATACAAAACATGCAACTAAATGGGATTAACTGAGCGCACCCTCTTCCCGCCCTTGCATCTCAATTGCGACTGGACTTCTCAAAGGGAGCGCACTGCTGGCGTGGATTGGTGGTGCGCATCGGACGGCAGGGCTCTAACCTGTACGTGCGACGCCCCGATGGCGCGCGGGGAGTTTTACGATGGCGCCTACCGAATTCGGCTATCCACTCGAAGGCCTGAAGGTTCTGGATTTCTCGCGCGTGTTGGCGGGGCCTTTTGCTGGACGGATGCTGAGCGATCTGGGGGCGGAGGTGGTGAAGGTGGAGCCGCCGGAGGGCGACTCCAGCAGGCTGTGGGGCAAGATGACGGCCGGGATTTCCGGCTATTTCAACATGATCAATGCAGGCAAGCAGGGCATCTCGATCGATTTGCGCGCGGACGGCGCTCAGGCTCTGGTGCTCGCGCTGGTTAAGCATGCGGACGTGGTGCTGGAGAATTTTCGGCCGGATGTGATGTCGCGGCTGGGCATAGGCTACGAGACGCTCGCGGCGGCGAACCCGAAGCTTATCATGCTATCGATTTCCGGATTCGGGCGGGACGGTCCGGAGTCGCAGCGGCCCGCCTATGCGCCGATCGTGCATGCAGAGTTGGGCCTGATTGATCGCGTGGTGCGCCAGCGGGGCGTGAAGATCGACCTGCCGCTGTCGGTGGCCGACACCAATGCGGGTCTCCACGGTCTGGTCGCCCTGCTGTCCGCCGTGATCATGCGGGGACGCACGGGACGTGGCCAGCACATCGACCTGTCGATGATGGATGCCACGCTGGTGAGCGATGACCAGTTCCACTTCGAGATCGAGGATGCGGAGGCGACGCGCAACCTGCCGCCGGACATCTGGGACACGGGCGTTGGCGCGATCCTGGTGTCGGTGGATTTCCGCTGGCTATGGAAGCTGCTGACGGCAGAGTTCGGCGTGGTCGATCCGGTGACAGCCGACATGGCGCTCGAGGCAAAGATCACGGCGCGGCGCGATGCGGTGGCGACCTTCATGCTGAGCCTCGCATCGTGGGAGGCGGTCGAAGGCGCGATGGCGAAAATGAACCTCGCCTGGGGACGCGTGCGCTCAGGCAAGGCGCTGCGGGAACAACCGACGCTCGCCTTCCGCAAGTCCGTGATCGATATCGACGACCGCGCTGGTGGTGTGCGGCCGATGGCGCAGACGCCCTATCGCTTCTCGCAGGCGACGGCAGGCGTGCGCGGACCGGCGCCGCACAAGGGCGAGCACAATGCCGAGGTGCTGCATCGCTGGCTCGGCCTGTCAGAGGCGGAAGTCGCCGCCCTGCTCGCGCGCGGCATTCTCACGCGCGACGAGCAACGCGCCTAAGCGGCGGTGCGATTCTCGCAGGCGATGATGGCGGATTCGATCCAGCCTTTCACACGCTCGCGCGCGGGCGGCTTGCCATCGCGTAGCAGGCGTTCGCCTTCCCTGGACGTCGCGTAGAGATCGATGGCGTCCATCAGCGAATCGAGATCGATGCCGGCGAGATCATCGACGCTGTAAATGCCGGCGCCGACCAGGATCTGTGCATTGGAGCCGTTGAGATCAGGCAGAGAGCACGCCAGCAGCGCCTGCGCCTGCCAGTCCTTGATGACACCGGCGTTGATGTGGCTGGCCCTGATGCGATGGGCCGCTTCTTCCGGGGCCAGCGACAGCAGGTCACCGACCGTGTTGACGCCGATGACGCTGAGGCGGCTGGCGGTCTTGGGGCCGATCGAAGGCGCATCTACAATCGCCGCTTCGCGGCTGAGACGCACGCGCGGCTGGCTCGGTGCGGGTTCGGCTTTCGGCTCTGCAACGGGCTTGGCTTTCGGATTGGTTTCCGGCGTCATGACTTTTTCGGTGAGTTCGACCACGTCCTCGGCGAGGGCCTTCGGCGCCTTGATCTTCCTGGTGACACGCGGCCTCGCGCCCTTTCCGGCTTTCGTCCCGCTCTCTGACGGCCATTGGCAATCGAGCGTCGCCATCGAGACTTTCAGAACCTCCTCGGCGAACAGCTTGCGCACGACGCGATCGTCATCGCCCATCGTCTCGCGTACTTTTCCTGTGGCGCGATATTCCGCGTACTGCGCGCCAACCAGGCGGCGGTCAATGATATCGTCGACCTGCTTGGCGATCATGCGTGTTGGAATGGTCGCGACGATGCCGACCGTATCGAGCATCAGGTTCACGTCGGGCGCCTCGACCTTTGCCTCGCCAATGGCGCGATCAAGGATGCGCGCCAGCGTGACAGCCGCATAGCCCAGCAAAGCTGCGACCACGTCCTTCAATTCCTGGTCGAGACCCGCGATGGGGTTCTTGCGGCCGATGTCGAAGTTATAGTGATCGATCAGCGTCTCGTAGTGTTTGTTCGACACAACAGCGCCGTTGCGCACCATCCGTTCCAGCCAGTCCTCGCCTGCAGGCACGGGGAGATCAGGGAAGCCGAGTTCCTGCTCGAGAATAAGCAGCATTTCCGGGAAGGCCTTGGACAGCGACCATTCGACGGCGCGGTGGATCGTGCCCTCTGCTTCGGTCTGGTGCGTGTGGAAAGGCTGGATCGGATCGACGACATAGTGGCTCATCACGCCGGCGCTGTAGACAGCGTGTTGCCAGTCCTTCGCCTGGAGCGCGCGTACGGTGCGGCGATACCACTCGCGGGCGGCTTGCGGCGCGCCTCCCCAATCGCCATCGCGCACGTGGAGAACGTGGTTCTTGAAATCCTTGAAGACTTCGTCGGGCGCCTTCGCGCCTTGCAGGTAGGCGTCGCGATGCTTGAGAAAGGTATCGCGCCATTTCGCGGCGTCCTCGCCCTGCATGTGCTCAAGCGCAAGCACGGCGAGCCGGTGGTGATTGCTGCGGCACACCGAATCCAGAACCAGCCGGTAGCAGACCGACATCGGGCGCACTCCTGTGGGAATTAGTCCCGCGAAGGGGGCGCTATTTCGGTTAGCAACGCGTTAAGGCCAGGGAGCAACCGGATCATGGAGAGCGGCCTTGTGGTGCGTGCCGTCGCCGCCCTATCGTCGGTCATGACAGCGGCAAAACACTGTGCGCTTGGAAATATCAGATGAAGCCTGTTCTTTTTCGGCCCGGCGCGTCTCTTTTGTTGGCAGCTCTGCTTGTTGCCCCGGGCTGCGCGGCGATAGCCGCCCAGGACGACCGCGGCGCACTGTCGGCGGCTCATGATGATGCAATTATCGCTCACGGCCGCGATATAGCAGTGAAGAACTGCTCTACCTGTCACGCCGTCGATGATGAACGTAAGAGCCCCAACCCGGCCGCCCCTCCGCTTCTGTCAATTCTGATGCGATATGACAGCGAGCGGTTGGCCGAAGACTTCGTTGAAGGCACGCGCGTAGGCCACGATGAAATGCCTCACTTCGACTTTACAGTCAGGGAGGCCGATGCGCTGATTGCCTATCTCAAGGCAATCGAGCGCACGCCGCGCGCAGCCGAACACTGAGACACCGCGGAGTTGTGATGCGTACAATCCTGATGCTTTCCGGGCTGACGATCTCGGCAGTCCTTGTGCTTTCTGCATGCGGCGAGACTGAGCCGGAGATTGCTTGTTGCGCAATCGAGCCAAGGGCCAAGTGCGATGGTGACCTGCTCGGTGCTGGCGTGACGCGTGAGGAGTTGAGCGTGCTGACGGGGCCGGCAGAGTGGATCTGCCCTTCAGGCACGCTCAATGAGGCGCGCATCAGAGAAATTGCGCCGATCTGGGCGGCGTCTGAATCGTGTCGGGTGACGCGTGGCTCAGCGCGTTTGAGTGCGCTGGATGGCGGTCTCTGTCCGGCCCGATCGGGCGCGGATGCGCCGCCCCTGCCACCGGGGGTCGATCTGCAAGTTGCCACAACATGCGCCGCCGGGCTGGCCGCGCGCGGACTGGCCGAGGCTGAGCTGTGGCTGGTATTGGGAGCGCCGGACGCGGTCTGTCCGAAAAATGGCATCAACGAGCGGCGGATTCGCGAGATAGTCGCGAAGGACTGGGCTCCGGCAAACTGCACGCAATTCACCGCCGAGCAGATGCTTGCGGCGATGAATGCGGGTGCGTGTGACGGAGACGCTGGCTAGAAGAACGCGAAGCCAAAATGCTTTTCATGGCGATCGTGTTTCGTCTCGGCGATTTCCTCGACGATCCTGGCGTTGAAAGCGTCAAGATCATCCGGCGTACGTGACGTGACCAGTCCATCGTCAACGACGACAGCTTCATCGCTGACATCGGCACCCGCATTGGCAAGATCCTTCTGGATCGACTTCACGCCCGTCATGCGACGGTCCCTGGCAGCGCCGGCCGAAATGAGCACCTGCGGGCCGTGGCAAATCGCGAACACGGGCTTGCGCTGGTTCACGAACGAGCTGGCGAAACGCAGCGCATCTTTCTCGGTGCGGAGCTTGTCCGGGCTGAAGAGGCCGCCGGGAATCAGGATGGCGTCGTAATCGTCCGCGTGGGCCTCAGCGAGTGTCTTGTCGACGTGAATGGTGCGGCCCTTCTCCATGTGACGCAGGCCTTGTATGTCGCCCGCCTCCAGCGAGATCACTTCAACGCTGCCACCTGCTGCTTCGATGGCCCCCTTGGGCGAGAATAGTTCCGATTCCTCGAAGCCGTTGGTGGCGAGGATCGCCACGCACTTTCCGTCTGCTTTAAGTGTCATTCTTGTCTCCTGAATTCCGACCGCAGGGACGAACGGGCGCAATTCGGCGATGTTCCGCGCGCGGTGAAGACGGTGCATCTGCAACCGATCTTTTTGCAGCTCAGCACTGGTACAGCTTGTCGCAGGCCCCATGTCCCTGCCGCGGGTCATCCGGTCCGCGGGGTTGGGGATCAGCCGAAAAGGGGACAGTGCATGCAGGCCTACATTCTTCTCGACCGCTCGGGTTCGATGCAGTCGCTATGGGTGGAAGCGCTTTCCTCCGTCAACGCATTCGCAAAGGAACTTGCCAACAAGACCGACGGTCCGTCGGTCGATAGCCACGTCACGCTGGCCGTGTTCGACAGCCAGGAGAGCCTGCAATTCGATATACTGCGCCGCAAACAGCCTGCCCTTCACTGGGAGATCGTCACCGACAAGGACGCCTCCCCGCGCGGGATGACCCCGTTGCTCGATGCGATGGTGCGCATCATCTCGCTCGCGGAAGGAGACAACCCCGACAAGGCCGTCATCGTCGTCATGACGGATGGTCAGGAGAACGCCTCGCGTGAAGTGACGCGGGAGGGCGTCAAAGCCGCGCTTGACCGCGTGAAAGCCAAAGGGTGGGAAGTGGTCTTCCTGGGCGCCAATTTCGACAACATAGCGGACGCTTCGTCCGTGGGCGTCGGCGGCGGCAAGCAGATGGCGATGTCGGCCGGTACGATGAACGAGTCGATGTCGCGCCTGGCTCGCAAATCGCGCGCCTATGCCCAGTCAGCGCCGGGCGCCGCGCCGATCGAGTTCGACGCTGAAGATCGCATCGCCGCCAAGGAGGCGAACATCAAAAACAAGAGTTGAGGCGTCTCACACGTGAAACGCAAATGGCGAGCAGGTTGCCCTGCTCGCCATTTTCATGTTCGGCGGAAATCCTAGTGCCGGAAATGGCGCATGCCTGTGAAGACCATGGCGAGATCGGCTTCGTCGGCGGCCTTGATGACCTCATCGTCGCGCACCGAGCCGCCGGGCTGGATCACGGCCGTCGCGCCGGCTTGCGCTGCCTGCAACAGGCCATCGGCGAAGGGGAAGAACGCGTCAGAGGCGCAGACCGAGCCGATCGTTTCCGGTTCCGCCTTACCGCCCATGGCTGCAGCGGCGTCCTCGGCCTTGCGGCGAGCGATGCGGGCTGAATCCACGCGGCTCATCTGGCCGGCGCCGGTGCCGACCGTTGCCCCGTTCTTCGCGTAGATGATGGCGTTCGACTTGGTGTGCTTGCAGACGCGGAAGGCGAAGATCAGGTCTTCGATTTCCCGCGGGCTGGGCTGGCGCTTCGAGACGATCTTGAGGTCGGCAGCCGTGATGCGGCCAATGTCGCGGTCCTGCACCAGCAGGCCGCCAGCGACGGTGCGCACCATCATGCCGGGCTGCGAGGGATCAGGCAGACCATCGGTCAGCAGCAGCCGCAGGTTCTTCTTCTTTGCGAACACCGCCATAGCCGCCTCATCAGCGCCGGGCGCGATCACGACTTCGGTGAAGATCTCGGTGATCGCTTCCGCCGTCGGACCATCGAGCGGCACGTTGACCGCAATGATGCCGCCGAAGGCTGATGTCGAATCGCAAGCAAGCGCGCGGCGATAGGCTTCCGTCACGGTCGCGCCGGTGGCGACACCGCACGGATTGGCGTGCTTGATGATGGCGACTGCAGGCGAGATTTTCGCGTCGAACTCGGCGACGAGTTCGTAAGCCGCGTCCGTGTCGTTGATATTGTTGTAGCTGAGTTCCTTGCCCTGCACTTGCCGCGCTGTCAGCACACCGGCGCGTTTGACCGGACCGGCGTAGACGACGGCTTTCTGGTGTGGGTTCTCTCCGTAGCGAAGCGTCTGCTGCAGCTTGCCGCCGAAGGCACGCCAATCGCCCGCCTCTTCATCGAGCTGCTTCCAGTACCATTCCGAGATCGCGGCGTCGTAGGCGGCCGTCCGTGCGTAGGTTTTCGCGGCGAGACGGCGACGGAGGTTGAGGGAAACGCCGCCCTGCTCCATGTCCGCAATCGCGGCGTCGACGTCCCCGCCATCCGTGCAGACGGCGACAAAGTCCGCGTTCTTCGATGCTGCGCGCAGCATCGCCGGACCGCCAATGTCGATGTTCTCGACGCAGTTGTCGAAATCGGCGCCCGCTTCGACGGTGGCTTCGAACGGGTAGAGGTTGATCCAGACGAGATCGATGGGCTCGATGCCATGATCTGTCGCGTCCTTCGTGTGGGTTTCGAGGTCGCGGCGGAAGAGCAGCCCACCATGCACTTTCGGATGAAGTGTTTTCACCCGGCCATCCATCATTTCAGGAAAGCCTGTCAGATCCGCCACATCGCGCACCTTCAGGCCTGCCTCCTTGAGGGCCTTGGACGTGCCGCCGGTGGAAATCAGATCAACACCCAGCGCCGCCAGTTTCCTGGCACGCTCAACCAGCCCGGCCTTGTCGGAGACCGAAATCAGCGCGCGCTTCACGACGACGCGGTCGGGCACATTCTTCGGGGCGGCTTTGGGTGGCGACATATCGGGCGGGCTCCAGCGCTGGCTGGGCGCCGGATAGCACCAAGATGCCTGTCTTCAAACCTTCATCCATGCCGCACCGGCAGCGGGGTGGGCCTGGGCTCTAGCGGCTCATCTCGAAGGTTTGCCAGTCCAGTCGCGAGCCGAATGCTTCCCAGTCGTTTTCCAGGCCAGACGCTTCAACAAGGCTCCACAAGCGGCGAATGTCGGCCGAATCGCCGCTGATCAGGAACAGGGCCGACCCGCGGTCCACCGAAAGCTCGCTGGCCTCGACGGTGACGCCGCTGGCTTCGATCACATCGAGTGTACGTTTGACGAGCCTGTCCTGCCTGTCGCCGTCACAGTAAGGTTCGCCATTGAATACAAGGACGCGCATTTCCATCCCTTAGAGATGGAGTTGCCGGGCGGATGATCAATACCCGCGCCGACCGGCGTCGATCAGTGGACGTTCATCACCGGCTCGCCCCAGGCCTCGTCTGCGAAGATTTCAGGCGCAAGCGCCTTAATCATCGACAGGGAGGCCTGCGGATCGCGTCGTGCGGCATAGGATATCACGGCATCGAGGCGCGCCTGGACTTCGGCGATGGGCGGAGAGCCCGTATTGGCCACTTCGAGAACCCCATCGACAGGGGTCACCTTCACCTGCTCGCGGTCGTAGAACACGGTCTCGGTAAGTTTCTCGCCAGGCCTTGGTCCAGTAACGCGGATGAGAATATCCTGCCCTGGCGTGAGCCCCTTCAAGCGGATCATTTTTTCCGCGAGATCCATGATCCGCACCGGCTCGCCCATATCGAGCACGTAGAGCGTCGCTTCCTCCGAGGTGGAGCTGGCCGACAGCGCCAACGCCTGCAGCACAAGGGCGGACGCTTCCTCCACGCTCATGAAATAGCGCGTCATGTCAGGGTGGGTCACGGTGACAGGTCCGCCCTCCGCGATCTGACGTTCAAACAGAGGCGACACAGAGCCCTTGGAGCCGAGCACGTTTCCAAAGCGGACCAGCGAGAACCGGGTACCGGGCGCTGTCGGCGCGAAAGCCTGGATGAAGAGCTCTGCGGCGCGCTTGGTGGCGCCCATGACATTGCTCGGGTTCACGGCCTTGTCGGTCGAGATGAAGGTGAAGGCCTTCACGCCAAGCTCTGCGGCGATGGTTGCGCAACGGCGCGCGCCCAGCACGTTGGTGAGGATCGCCTCGTTGGGATTCTGCTCCATCAGGGGGACGTGCTTCAGGGCGGCAGCGTGGATCACCACATCAGGCGCTGCCTCCTGCATCGCCTGCGCGAGCCGCACCTCGTCGCGCACATCGCCGATGACGATGCGACGGACGACGTTGGGGTAAGCCCGCGAGAGCTCCTGGTCGATCTCGAATACGTTGAATTCTGACGCATCATAAATGGTAAGCTCGGACGGCCCCAGAGCTGCGCACTGTCGCGCCAGCTCGCCGCCGATGGTCCCGCCGCCACCTGTGATGAAGACGCGGGCGCCCGAGATCAGTCCGGCCACCGGTGCCATGTCCAGGTGACGTTCTGGCCGCGCCAGAAGGTCGGCCGGGCGGATCTGTTCCAGCATCGCCTTGGCGCCGATGCGCAGCAGGGTCGCCTTGCGGGCGGAGGAGACAGCGAGGGCTGCCTCCATCGTGCGCCGGTCCTCAGGGGGAGCCGCGATTGCGATCCACGGCAACTCTCCAAAGCGGGCGGTGTAGTGATCTAACAGCGTCGCCAGCTGGTCGATACCGCCCATCACCTGCACGCCTTCGATATCGCGCCCGTAGTGCAGTCCCGACGTCTCGACGATGCCGATGGCGCGAATGGGCGTGCCTGACGGCGCCTTCCGGGCCGCTCGAAGCGCTTCGGCGACATGCCCGGCAGGACCGACCACCAGCGCACGCGGCGCATAGGGCGGCTCACGGCGGAAAATGGCGGAGAGATCGCCGGTGGCGCGCCCACGCGCCCACAAGCGGACAAACATGAGCACCACCAGCCAGATCGGCACCTGCAGATAGATCGACGCGATTGGATAGTTTTCCAGCGCCTTCGCGAGGATCAGGATCGGCAGTGACATCAGGTGCGTCAGGGCGACGGCCTGGAAGATGCGCACCACGTCGCGTAGCGATGTGTGGCGCCAGACCTGGCGGTGAACGCCGCGCAGCCACATCGCGAACGCTGCGGTGACGCCGAAGGCGATAGCGACGAAAAACTCCAGCCAGGTCGGGGCCGCGCCACCGGCGAACATGATGATTATGTGCGGCGCCATATACATGGCGATCATGCCGGTCGCGACATCGTAAGCGAAACAGAGCGCCTTGGCTTCGATGGCCGCCCGTCTGGCGGATACCTCTACGCTGCTCAACTAGCTCTCCCCCTGGCCTCCCACATCCACACGGGAGAGCGCCCAACGAACCCGATTAGGCGCTTTCGAGCCATCCGCACCCGGATCTGCGACTCCCCGAATGACGAGCTGCTGCGACTTCTGCGCTGCCTCTCCTCCCCAGTAACGCGAATCTTCCAAGGAAAGCAAAGTCTCGCTGCGAAATCTCCAGACATGTTGCCTTTGCGGCAACCCCAGGAACACCGTGCGGTCGTCTGGTCCGTTTGCGATCTGAATTCCAGGGTGCAAATGGAATCGTATCTCGAACGGAATGAGTCCGCCGGGAAACGCTGGAGCGGCATCGGACATCGGGCGAGACAGGCTGTCCTCGCCTGTGATTCGCAAGCCGCTCATCGCAACATACAGGCGTCGGCGATAGATTAGACCGTGACGTACGCGCCACCCAGCATGCTGCCCTTCCAGCAGGTACTGGTCGCCCTCTTCCATCCGCCGCACCGCAAGTTGCGCGGGACCGTCAGGGGCGCGCATGTCCGTGACCGGATCGATTGCAAAAACGGCGGAGTCTTCCCCGTCCAGTGACAAGACCGAATGTGCAGCGGTGCGGCGGGCCGCGTCACTTATGACCGGGTCGAGATCAGGGTTAGACCCGCACGATGTAATGATCCGTTCAGGCCCGTCATCGACCGTCAACGCGAGAGCGCCGGCATGTGCGCGGCCACCATGGGGCCGATCAGGACCCGGCCCGGCATCAATGTACACAGTCAATTCATTGGCCTGGACGCGCTGGAAGGCAGACAGCCGCGCGAAAGAGAATTTCGAATTGACCCCGGCATGCGGACGCAACGCCGCGCGCGCCAGACCGCTGGCGCAATCGCCGCCGCCATTGGCCGGCAGAACGCCGCCATCCGGCGTGTTGAAGAAGCTCAGCATGGCAGCCATGCGCGGCTGCAACTTGTTGAGGAAGACAGGCGCGCTGACGCCCATACGCAGGATCAATTCTTCGACTGCGTGGATATCGAGCAAGGCCTCAGCCAGCGTTTCCGGGCTGCGGCTGATATGCCCGCCATCGGGCAGTATCTGCGCCGAACATTCCGTCTCGAGCAGGGCGAGGCCAGCCTCGAGGATCTTGCGTCCGTCTTCGGTCGCCGCGCCCGCCAGAGAGAGCGCAACAGCGACGCGGAAGCGCACGGAGGGGTCGGTTTCCTCAGGCGCCGAGAACTGTAGATGGCGGATCTGGCGGCCGAGCGAATCCATGACGGCATGGCGACTTTCGGCGTCCAGCGGGTCGAAAAGCGCGGGACCGGCCGAGAGAATATTGATCACGCGATCCGCGGTGACGCCCAATCGCCAGGCAAAATCATCCCACTTTCCGTAGGTTTCAGACCAGCCAACCACCAGCGCCCGCGCCCTCGCTTCGCCCGCGGGACCGCAGACAGCGAGATCCCTGAGCCAGTGAAAGCGATGGATGCGGTCAGCAAAATGGAAAGTTGGAAATTCAGGGCCCCACGGACCGTGGCCCGGCGGCGTCTCGATGTGCGTGGAGCCGAAACGCCAGCGACCCGCGAGGATCGCTTCTCCTCGCGCCACGTTGGCGGGGCGATTGCTGGTGGGCAGCGCCGTAAAGCCGGTGGGGCCTGGGCCAGAAATCTTCAGGCGATGAACAGGTGAGGCATTGATGGCGGCGCCTGACTTGCCGGTGTGATCCAGCCACGTCGCGTACTCCGCGTCGCGTCCGCCTACGGGCGGCGTGGGGCCGTGAGGAGGCAGCGCCATCCTTCGCTCACCTTCCGCGAAGGGCTGCGATCTCGGCAGCGTAGCGGTCGGCGCCTTTGCCGAAGATTGCCGAGCCCGCAACCAGCGCAGTGGCGCCGGCGTCGATCACGGCCTGCGCGTTGCCCGGCACGATGCCGCCATCCACTTCCAGGATCGTCTTGAGGTTGGCGCGGTCGAGCTTCTTGCGGATCGCCTCGATCTTGCGCAGCTGGCTCTCGATGAATTTCTGCCCGCCGAAGCCGGGGTTCACGCTCATCACCAGGATGAGGTCGAGCTCCTCCAGAACCGGGTCGAGCACGTCGGGATGGGTCGAGGGATTGAGCGCAGCTCCGGTCTTCTTGCCGAGCTTTCGGATCACCTGCAGCGTACGATGGAAGTGCGGGCCGGCCTCCGGGTGCGCGGTGATGATGTCGGCGCCGGCCGCGGCGAACGCTTCAAGATAGACGTCTACCGGCGAGATCATCAGGTGCACGTCGAACGGCTTGGTTGTGTACGGCCGCAGCTTCTCGATCACGACAGGACCGATCGAGATGTTGGGCACGTAGTGGCCATCCATCACATCAACATGGATCATGTCCGCGCCAGCCGCATCGACGGCGCGCACTTCCTCGCCCAGACGCGCAAAGTCAGCAGCCAGAATTGAGGGCGAAATCAGGACGTCCGACATGGTTGATGGGCCTAGCAGTGCGCTCAGGACGGCGCAACCGGGCCAAGGCAAAACCGTCCGGAGGTTCGCAGTCTTACTGCGGAATTACGCGGGGATAGGCGGCGTATTCGATCAGGACGGGCGTGCCGGCGGGGATGACGTAGTCGCCCGCCTGGGCAACCGAAACCAGCTCCCCCGACGAAAGGCGGATCGTATAGGCGTGCGCGGCGGGGTCGCCACCGGACTTGCCGAGCGCGGGGCCAACAACGGCGCCTTCCTCGACATAGGCGATGCCGCCGCTCGCAGCCGCCTGAGAGCCGTTGGCGCCGAGGCCACTCGCGCAGCCGGCCAGCGCGGCGGCGAGGACTGCGAAAGCGATAGCAGAAGCCTTCTGCGGCTTGGCGATGATCGAGGCGCGCGCTGCATCAAGGTCGCCCTCAGACGAGACGGCGGGCGCACGGGAGAAGCTGCGGTGAGACGGCGGGTCGAAGGCAACGCGCATGCGATAGTCTCCACAGGGACACGGTCGGCGAAGACCCCTCCCTTCACACACAAACTAGTTTGAGGCCCGCGAGCCCAGACTGCCCCCCAAACTCAACCTCTTGGTGGGTGGTCTTCGGTGCTTATCAAAGGCAGAAATGTGTCAAGATCAGCCTTACGGAACCTGTCGTCCCGCATGGAATGGGAAGACGGCTACAGACGCTCAAGACGCGCGACGTAGAAAGCATCGGAATTCATCGCTACACGCGCGTTTTCTTCGCCAGGCGCGTCGCGGAAGACACGTGCGTGCGGCAACGTGAGCACATCTCCGTCGGCCGTTAACGAGTCTTGAAAACCGGAAATCTCTCCACGCTGGATCGCGACACGCTTCCAGCAACCCGCCGCAATCACGGCCTCGATGATCTCGCGCCCCTCTTCAGGCACGGGTGTGCAGACCGAATAGACGAGCCGCCCGCCTGGCCGCAGCATGTCGTGCGCAGCATCCACCAGCGCGCGCTGGATCGAGGGGAAGCGCACAAGGTCCTTCGGATCACGCCGCCAAACGCCTTCGGGATGGCGGCGTATAATGCCGAGCGCGGAGCATGGCGCGTCGAGCAACACGGCGTCGAGCGGCTCTGCGGGACGCCAGGTACGGCCATCGGATTCAACGATCGTCATCGCGAGCTTTGCCCGCTCGGCGTTCTCACGCAGGCGCACGATGCGCTGGCGCGACATGTCGATGGCGAAGAGCTTGGCGCCCATCGCTGAAATCTGCATCGCCTTCCCGCCCGGGGCAGCGCAAAGGTCCGCCACGGTTAGACCACGTATATCGCCGAGCAGTTTTGCCGGCAGCGCGGCAGCCGTGTCCTGCACCCACCACGCGCCTTCGGCAAAGCCAGGCAGCTCCATCAATCCCGCGCCCGACTGCAAACGGAGCGAACCGTTGGGCAGCATTTCAGCCTCGAGCTTTTCCGCCCAGGCTTCAGCGTCTTCGGGCGCGCGAAGGGTAAGATCGATCGGGGGCTCGTCGAGCTGGGCCAGCGCCAGCGCTTCGGCTTGGGCCGCTCCGAGCGAAGCCTTCATCCGCGCCGCCAGCCAGTCGGGCCACACCGCCGTCACGGGCGAATTCGCAAAAGCATCGCCCTCGCGCGCGGCGCGGCGGAGCACGGCGTTGATCAGCCCTCCCCCCTTGCGCGCGTCGTCCCATTTCCCGCCAGCTTCCACTGTGGCGGACACCGCAGCGTGGTCAGCGACGTTCATGATCCAGAGCTGGGCGGCGCCCACCCGCAACAAGGCCTGCAGCGGGGGTTGGAGCTCATCGAGA
>Ga0114980_10001101_pt1 | contig 19424 bp, 17 predicted proteins | sample S_140806_EF_Meta_FD_87018 | JGI IMG/M metagenome (GOLD analysis project Ga0114980, IMG submission 87018) | Freshwater microbial communities from Lake Simoncouche, Canada to study carbon cycling - S_140806_EF_MetaG | ecosystem: Environmental > Aquatic > Freshwater > Lake | place: Lake...
AATGAACTGGGCTATTGCAAATACACTTTCACCATCTTTCCACCAAGATGCTTCAGGAGTTAACGATTGCTACACTATGGCACACCTTGCGTTCTCTCCGAATGGTCAGATTGGATACGCAGTATTCTTCGGAGTTCAAGCTTCTGCTTCAACTCCTGAAACTCGTTCATTCCAGCCAATCGTTTACAAGACAACTGATGGCGGTGCTACATGGTCAGCTGCATGGGCTCCTTACGATTACTCAAGCGCATTCGCTGCTGCTCCAATTGCAATTGCTGCTACTGATGGTTCAGTGAAGCCTTGGTTCTCTATGGGCAACGGTTCTGATATCGCTGTTGACAACAACGGTGAACTTCACATTGTTTGCGCTGTAGAATGGGGTTCTTCTGACAACAACGACTCTTTAGGTTACACTTGGAACCGCGTTGATTTCGTTCACTACATCTGGGATGTACACACTACAGGTAACAATACTTGGGATGCTGTATTGATCGATTCTTTGGTTTGCGATGCTACTACAACTGCATCTCCTTTCACTGATGGAACAGCTGCATTCGATCTTGATGCTCGTATTCAGATTTCATCTAGCCCAAGTCACGATCACATGTTCTACTTCTGGGCAGATAGCGATCCTACACTTGCTGCAGGTGAGAACGCATACCCTAACCTTTACGGTGTAGGTATCGACTGGTCTACTGGTCTTCGTACTGCTAAGAAGCAATTCAGCAACACTGATGACTTCTATTGGCACTACATTTCTAATAACGCGATGATTAGCGGAAGCACATACACTATTCCTGCTACTAATTCAATCGACCGTGACGGATCACACAACACAACAACCACTTTCGATCACTACTACGTGAACAACGTAACTTTCGACGAAAGCGAATTCAACCTTGCTATCGGAATCAACGAAGCAGTTGCTTCTTTCGGTACAGTTGCAACTTACCCTAACCCTGCTAACGAAGCAGTTAACGTAAACATCACTCTTAACAAAAACGAGAATGTGACTGTTTCTATGTTCAACGCTCTTGGTCAGGTTGTAGTTACTGAAACTCGCAACATGAGTGCAGGTTTCAACACAGTGAAAATGAACACAGCTAATCTTGAGGCTGGTGTTTACTTCATGTCCGTAACTGCTGGAACTTCAACTTCAACTACTAAAGTTGTGATTGAATAATCTCCGGATTAATTTTCAAAAGCCGCTATGGGAAACCATAGCGGCTTTTTTGTTTCTACGCCAGATTGGCTTTCGTATTTCATTTCTTCTGACATCGTGACGCCCCACGCTACCCTTTCCTGCCAATCTTACTGAAGTCAATCTATTCTCGCTCTATGGAACGGCGTTTGTGCGAATAAAGCAAAACACCATTTTTATGAACCTGAATAATTTCACACTGAAGTCGCAGGAAGCTATCCAGCAGGCGCAACAAATAGCGGTTACAGAAGGTCACCAAGCCATCGAACCAGGGCACGTGTTGAAAGGAATACTGGAAGTGGATGAGAATGTTACGCCATTCCTTCTGAAGAAGCTTAACATCAATTCCTCGCTGTTCACTCAGCTCACTGACCGAATTGTCCAGTCTTACCCGAAAGTTGCAGGAGGAGGCCAGTATTTGTCTGCACAGGCGAATAAAGCGCTTCTGAAAGCAGTGAACAGTTTGAAAGACTTCAATGATGAATTCGTTTCGATAGAGCACTTGCTTCTGGGTCTTCTCGAGTCCGGAGATCAAGTGGCGCAGATGATGAAAGATCAAGGCTTCAACGCTAAAGATCTGAAAGCAGCGATCAAAGAATTACGCAAAGGAGAACGCGTTACAAGCGCTTCTCAGGAAGAAACCTACAACGCATTATCGAAATATGCGATTAACCTCAACGATCAAGCCCGTAAAGGCAAGCTAGATCCAGTTATTGGACGCGATGAAGAAATACGTCGCGTATTGCAGATTCTCTCTCGGCGCACGAAGAATAACCCTATTCTAGTTGGAGAACCTGGTGTTGGAAAGACTGCAATTGCGGAAGGTTTGGCGCATCGAATTATCAATGGAGATGTTCCTGAAAATCTGAAAACGAAACAGATCTTTTCTCTTGACATGGGCGCGCTCATCGCAGGCGCGAAATACAAAGGAGAATTTGAAGAACGCTTGAAATCTGTTGTCAAAGAAGTGATCGGAGCCAATGGAGACATCATTCTTTTCATTGACGAAATACACACGCTTGTTGGGGCCGGTGGCGGTGAAGGTGCTATGGATGCGGCGAATATTCTGAAGCCTGCATTAGCGCGCGGAGAACTGCGTGCCATTGGTGCAACCACATTGAATGAGTACCAGAAGTATTTTGAAAAAGATAAAGCGTTGGAACGTCGCTTCCAAAAAGTAACTGTCGATGAGCCTTCTGCTGAGGACGCGGTATCCATCTTGCGTGGTATAAAAGAAAAATATGAAGCACACCACAAAGTGCGGATCAAAGACGAAGCAATTATCGCTGCTGTAGAACTTTCACAGCGTTACATCAACGATCGTTTTCTTCCCGATAAAGCCATTGACTTGATTGATGAAGCTGCATCCAAACTACGTATGGAAATCAATTCCATGCCAGTAGAACTGGAAGATGTTGAGAGGAAAATCCGTCAGCTGGAAATTGAGCGTGAAGCAATAAAGCGTGAAAACGACACCTTGAAGCTGGATGTTTTGAATAGAGAAATTGCAGAGCTGAACGACAAGCGCGCTGATCTCAGAGCGAAATGGCAGTCGGAGAAAGAGATTGTGGAGTCGATCCAGAAAGTGAAGGAAGAAATTGAGAATCTCAAATTGCAAGCTGAGCAAGCTGAACGTGCGGGCGATTATGGTAAAGTTGCGGAGTTGCGTTATGGGCGAATCAAAGACGCTGAAGCACGCTTAGAAACTGCAAAATCAGACTTGGCGGAGAAACAAAGCGACGGACTTCAAATGATCAAAGAAGAAGTCGACAGTGAAGATATTGCCGGCGTAGTAAGCAACTGGACAGGTATTCCGATCACGCGCATGTTGCAGAGTGAAAAAGACAAATTACTTCGCCTTGAAGATGAGTTACACAAGCGAGTAATTGGTCAGCATGAAGCAATAGAAGCTGTTTCAGATGCAGTACGCAGAAGTCGTGCAGGTCTGCAGGATTCTCGCAAGCCAATCGGTTCATTCATATTCCTTGGAACAACAGGAGTTGGTAAAACGGAATTAGCTAAGGCATTAGCAGAATTTCTGTTCAACAACGATCAATCCATGACACGCATTGACATGAGTGAATATCAGGAAAGACATTCTGTATCGCGATTGGTTGGTGCTCCTCCGGGATATGTTGGATACGAAGAAGGTGGACAACTCACAGAAGCAGTGCGACGTAAGCCCTACTCTGTCATTCTGCTGGATGAAATTGAGAAAGCGCATCCCGATGTATTCAATATTCTCTTGCAAGTTCTTGACGATGGTCGACTCACTGATAATAAGGGCCGTGTAGTGAATTTCAAGAATACAATCATCATCATGACTTCAAACATGGGTTCACATCTCATTCAGGAGAATTTCGAGAAGATGAACGAAGGAAATCGAGAGAATATCCTTGCCCAAACAAAAATTGAAGTCTTTGATTTGTTGAAGAAGCACATTCGTCCGGAGTTTCTGAATCGTATAGATGAAATTATCATGTTTGCTCCGCTTACTCGTGAAGATGTAGATCAGATTGTGCGCTTGCAGTTTCTCTCCATCGCAAAAATGCTTGAAGAGAATGGCATTCATCTGACAGCAACTCCTGAAGCTATCAGTTGGTTGTCCGAACTCGGTTTCGATCCTCAATTCGGTGCACGTCCTGTAAAGCGAATCTTACAGAAGAAAGTACTGAATGAACTATCGAAACAAATCCTGGCAGGTAAAGTGCCAAAGAGCGGAGAAATTGTGGTGGACATGTTTGATAGAGACATCATTTTCCACGAACCGATTGAGTCAGGGAAATGACAAACCAGAACGAAAATCTGCCTTGTGTGACACAATTCCGAAAGAATGTTAACGCACACAACTTTAGCACGGTATTCGCGTCTATACGGTATAAACAAGTACAATTATGAAAAGCAGCAAGATTCAAAAACAAGTGGTGAGCCTCGGAGAAAAATTCAAACTACAGATCAATAGCCGCACCATTGTTATCGTGAAAACGAAAGAGGCACTCAAAATGTGGATGAGTCGTCATCCGGAGGCAAAACTTATCGCCTGATTTTTTGGTTAACTATACATCCTCAGGCTCATCCGATTTCGGGTGGGCCTTTTTCTTTGTTTTTTTAGCAAAAAGCAGGCAGCAAGCCCGAAAATTGATCGCGTTGGATTGTAATTGTGAATAGCTAATTAACAGTCGTTTAGATGTACAAACATTAAAACGGAAAATATTGAATTTCAGGCAATTTGAAGGCATTTACCAACCATCGTCTATTTCGCTCCACTGAACGAAATTGAACCCAGGTGCACGATAAATCTTGTTTCTTTTGTATAGAAACATCAAAATACAATACCATGAAACCGCTAGTCCTAGTTCGCGAAAGCAAATCAATGAAAAACATGAGAACACGTAAAGCAAAACCTGTTGCTCCAAAAACAAACGGGGCAGACATTATCAAATTGCAGGTAGATTATCGCACCGTGATTATAGTCAAGTCACAGAAGGCACTTGAAATGTGGATGGTGAAATATCCGAACGCTAAAGTTGTTGCCTAAATCAGTATGCAGTCCTGAAAAAGTTGCATTCAGTTATTCAATGTATTCATCAATTTCATCCATCTTTTCCTCAGTATAAGCTCCGGACGTAACAAATACGATTTTACCTTCTTTGTCAAGCACGTAGATGTACGGCTTTGACTTGTCTTCCATCTTCAGTTTTTCCTTGTACGCTTCCAATTCTCCCTTGTACACCACAACATGTGGCTGAAGATCTTCTTGAACCGATTCTTTCATATCCTTTTTAGCCTTTGCAGCTCCGGCAGCTTTCACTCCTGTAAACATCGGAATGAAATATACGTTCACATCGTAAGCATCCGCCATTAACTCGGTTTTCGCAATGAACTTGTCGTAGGTAGGTTCGTACCATGTTCTCAGATCTTTCTCAGCATCTGCAGAATACGCCATGCAAATCAGTGTCGATTTCCCCTTAGTATCGGACGGAAATGAGATTGTTTTATCGTCGAGGGTTTCCGCTTTCAATTCTGGAAAAACATCACCTACCGGAGGCTGACTGAAAGACATCGCACACAGCGCGGCTGTTAAGAATGTTAGCTTCATAGTGCAGAAATATTATTTGAATAAAAATAAACAAAAACCTTGCCGATTAACTTTGCAACATGAACAAGTCTTTACTGCCCCTATTCCTATTTATCATCCTTCTTGCGACCTCTGCTTGTCGTAACCGGCGACCAGTGATGGAAGCTCCCAAAACGGTTACTCCACAACAACAAGTGACCAGTAATCCTCCGAATGATTTAAAAGTCATTCTGCACGAAGAAATGCTTAACAAGAGTTTAGTAGCCCTTGGAAATATAACGGGAAAGGAACCATATAAAGTACTTTTTGTAGAAGACACTTTCACTTGGACTCTGATTAATCCAAAGATATTTCTCCATCCTGGAAAAGCAGAATTCATTACTGACGTGAATGTAATTGCAGGACCATTCAGCTATTCAACGAATTGCGTTGGAGATGTAGTGATTTGGTACGATCGCACAAAGAATCTGATCAACGTGAGAATTACCAGAGCAATTGTAGGCATTTACACGAAAATATTCGGAACCAAATATCACATCAAGGATATTGACCTAGCGAGTAGTTTCGAAGAACCGTTTGTATTTGAAGGTCCTGCTGCCACTACATCTGAGATGGCGGTGACTATGCCAGATGGATCAACCAAAACTATGCTGATGACAACCACAAGTTGCGACCTGATAGTGATGGAAGATCAGCTCATGGTACCATGCGAAGTGGAATTCAAGGAAAAGCCACCTGTTGCTCCGGTAAAGAAGAAATGATCGGATCGGTTACGATGGTTGCAAAGCAGTCTTAAACATAGTGAGACATCTTTCACGGGCTAATTTGTGATCTACAATTGGATTGGCGTAATCTGAAGTTCCGTATTCAGGCACCCATTTTTTCACATATACGAATTGTGGATCGAACCTTTTCAATTGTTCCGCAGGATTGAAAATTCGGAAGTAAGGTGCTGCATCCGTTCCGCAGCCTGCAGCCCATTGCCAACCGCCGTTATTCGCAGACAAATCAAAGTCGAGCAACTTCTCTGCGAAATAAGCTTCGCCCCATCTCCAATCGATGAGTAAATGTTTTACGAGAAAGCTTGCAACAACCATTCTCACGCGATTGTGCATGAAACCCGTTGCATTCAATTCGCGCATTCCCGCATCAACAAGTGGATAGCCGGTTTTACCAGCGCACCATGCTTTGAATTCCGCTTCGTTGTTTCTCCAAGGGATTCTGTCATAATCGGGGCGGAAAGAATTTTTAGCGACATGCGGAAAGTGCCAGAGAATTTGCATGTAAAATTCTCTCCAGATTAATTCGTTAGTCCAAGTTTCGCTGATAGACAGCGCAGCGGAGAACAATTGCCGCACACTTACTGTACCAAATCTCAGATGCACGCTCAATCTCGTAGTGCCCGGTTTTGCAGGATAATCGCGATTCTCTGCATAGGCAGATACAATATCACGATTGAGAAAAGGTTCTGTAAAATTCACATCCTGATTCACGAATCCCAATTCTTCGATTGTAACAATCGGACTCTGTTTATTGGAAAAAAGTTTCGACAGATAAGATTCCGTAGGGTATGATTTCAAGTAAAACGGAGTAAGCTTACTGCGGTATTTGTTCTTGTAAGGAGTAAAAACCGTATAAGGTTTGCCATCATCTTTTGTGACTTCATCCTTCTCAAAAATAACCTGGTCCTTACACGTATAGAAGGGAATATTTCTACCGGCAAGAAAAGTCCCGATGTGCTTATCGCGATTCCTTGCATAAGGTTCGTAATCGTGATTCGTGTAAACAGACTTCACGTCGTACCGTTGCAGGATTTCATTCCAAGCGTTTTCAGCAGTATCATGAATTACCTCCAAGGAAGCTCCGTGCTTTGTTAGCTCTTGCGAAAGAAGCTGAATGCGACGATGAATGAATATCACACGATGATCGATACTGTCTTTGCGAAGTTTAGAAAGTATAGTCTCATCAAAAATAAATACGCACTGAACCGGTGCTCCCGATTTCAAAGCATGGTAAAGTCCAGCATTATCGGCCAAGCGAAGATCACGACGGAACCAGAATATAGAAACACCTTGCGCGTCAGGATTAGAATTCATCATCAAAATAGACTAAGAAAAGCGTAAAATTCGCGTTACCAATGCAGAATTATTCTTGAAGTTAAAATCAAATCCACTTTCAAAAATTCGCGGCAGATAACGTTTGTACAAGAGTATACGTTGCGAAGATTTGTCCTCATCTTCACCTTCTTTGGGAATACCGGTGAATTCGTATGAAACAATTTTCGGATGTTCGTGCATGAACATTTTTACAATCTTCACAATTGTGTTCATTACGCGGAATACTTCACCTCTATTCGTCTCAATATATTCTTCACCATCAAACTCATCGTTAATCACACCAAATACAATTGTGGCGTGCAGAATATTGTCTTGCCTTCGACCAAAGCGCACCTCATACTGAATGCCGGAATCGGTCGTGAAGAAGTAAACTCCTGCCGAAGGAATTGCTGGTGCAATGATTTTATATAGGGGCAGTGTGCCCGGCATAACGATAGATGAGAACACTCAAATTTAATGTTTTGTATTCACATTGTCAGCTAAATTTAGATTGGTTCACATCTTCACGTGCGTTTTCTGTTGTGCACTACTAGAAATTACCGTTAATGGGCGGGTATATCGCACGCACAGCATATTAAAATTCAAAACTGTGCCCTACATTTATAGCGATGAAATATATGTTGTTTTCGATTGTGCTGCTAATGATTTTGGGCTTTATAGCCACTGCTCCACCTTCTTCTGTTAAGGCAGATGAATTGAATCAACGCTTGAAGAACGGAAACGACACCATTTACATTGTGAATTTCTGGGCTACATGGTGTGCACCATGTGTGGCAGAGCTTCCGGACTTTGAAAAAATAGATTCGATTTACAGAGACCGCAAAGTGAAAGTCATTTTGGTTTCGACAGATTTTAAGAAGGATATTGATTCGCGACTCATTCCGTTTATAGAGCGGAAGAAACTGCATTCGGAGGTAAACTTTCTTAATGAGTTGTACGATAACGAGTGGATTCCGAAAATTGATTCAACCTGGCAAGGCAATATTCCTGCGACCAAAATTTACTCGGCAAAAAACGACTCTCAGTATTTTCTTCCTCGCGAAACTAGTTTTTTCGAATTGGACAGTTTGACCCGAATTCTCTTAGAAGAAAATCGCCGCTAAACAGCAAAAGATTTCTTAAATCACGGTTTCGCCCGACTATTATTTCAGTGAAATGACAAGGAATTCTCTTCGTTGGCAATTTTTCATTCTGGAGAAGCCCAAATGGCGCATTCTCACAATCCATTCTTTTTCAGCACTATATCCGTTTACAAACGTTTACAAATACTTATACTCGACTACAAACGTTTAAAATAATGTATTCCGTTTTTGGTTGCTTCACCTTTGCCACCGAATTCAGATCACCGATGCATTCAATGGAACCCCAATAGGTCATTTAGCGTACATGAATCTGAAAACACATCAAACAATTTATTTATTTAAAACCATTTTACTTATGAAGATGCAAGCGAACAACGTACAATTGATTGGAAATTTAGGAATGAATCCGGAAGTGAAAGCCACGCCTAACGGAAAGAAAATCGCACGATTTACACTAGCACATGTAGCTTACACGAAAGCTGCGGAAGGCGATAAAAAATCAGGAAGCGTGAATTGGTTCAATTTGGTAGCTTGGGAGAAACAAGCGGATGTAGCTGAACAATACCTCTTCAAAGGTCGCAAAGTAGCCATAACTGGGCGATTGGTTTCTCGTACCTGGCTGGACAAAGTGGGTCAAAAGCGCACAACAACTGAAATTGTCGTGAACGATATTGTTATGATGGACGATCCAATGAAAGCTGCATCATAAACAATACGTTTTTCCATTTAATATCCCGCATGCGTTTCGACCGTGCGGGATTTCTATTTTATGTCTGTCAGTTCGAGGACCAATCCATCGTAAGCCAGCATAATATTATCCGGCAGCTCGGAACTCACAGCCGCATGTTTTCCCAATTGATGGCTGATATGTGTGAAGTACGCTTTCTTTGGACGAAGATCAGCTACAAGATCGATTGCCTGCTGCAGCGTAAAATGAGAGATGTGGGTTTCTCTGCGTAGTGCGTTCACTACTAAGATTTCCGCATCACGAATTTTCAGTCTTTCCTGTTCTTCAATTCTGTTGGCATCTGTGATGTACACAAATCCACCACATCGGAATCCGAGAACAGGTAATTTGTGGTGAAAAACCTGAATAGGCATTACATCAATTCCATCGACTGAGAATGAAGAATTGCTAATCGAGTGAATATCAATTTTGGGAATGCCGGGGTATTCCGGAGTTTCAAAAATATAGGCAAACTCTCTGCGAATTGCACGCTGCACCTGTTCTGTAGCGTAAACCGGAACCGGCTTTCCTTTGTTTACAAAGTTAAATGCGCGCACTTCGTCGAGTCCGGCGAGATGATCTTTGTGTTCGTGTGTAAAAACTACAGCGTCAAGATTTTTCACTCCGGTTCGCAGCATTTGTTGCCGAAAGTCGGGCCCTGAATCAATAACAATCCGCTTGCCACGCGTTTCAATCATCACAGAACTGCGCAAACGATTATCGCGAGGATCCTGCGAAGTACACACTTCGCATTCACAAGCGATAATAGGAACGCCTTGAGAAGTACCGGTACCAAGAAAAGTGATGCGCATTTCGAGTTAAAAGTACGAAATGAAAGTTCACTTCTATACATAAGTCCTGCAACAAAAAATGCCGACGGCCAGCGTTGCTTGCCTCTCATTTTTTTATTACCAAAATTTCAATTAAGCAAAGTAACATGTGGGATTAGCTGAGCTGATCCCGTTTAGGGGAGTCCTGCAACAAAAAATGCCGACGGCCAGCGTTGCTTGCCTCTCATTTTTTTATTACCAAAATTTCACTCAAGCGTGGCTTGGTGAAATTTTGGCAATAAAAAAATGCCGCTATCGCTGGCGGCATTTTTTGTTGCGGTGAGGGAGGGATTCGAACCCTCGGTACACTTTTGGGCGTACGGCAGTTTAGCAAACTACTGGTATCGGCCACTCACCCACCTCACCGAATTGGCCTAATGGGGCGCAAATTTAGAAAAATTATTCAGTTTATGCAGTATTCTGCGATTGTTTTTTTAGTTCTGGTAAGATGACCCAATTCAGACGAATTGTGAGATGCCAATGTTATATTTGTCTTTCAACTCCTAGTGTATGAAGCTCAACAATTTTCGTCAGGGAATAATGATTTTGGCTGTGGCATCTTCGGTTACTTCGTGCAGTGATGATCCGCAAGGTAAATTCAATGACACAGCATCAAAACCAGGTGTCAGTGATGTGAATTCGGAACTTCGATATATCAACAATCCTGCTCCAACGAAATGGGAGTCTGATTGGTCTTCCGAAAACGTCATTGTCTTTCATTGGCGTGGAGAACCAGACAACCTTCACCCTACGAATGGTGCGTCTAATCCGAGAAGGATGATCATGGACTATACGCAACGCTTCCTCGTTAATTTAGATTTTGAGAAACTTCAACTTCGTCCAGATTTAGCTGTAGCACTGCCAGCAGTTTCTGAGGATGGTTTGGTGTATTCATATCAATTGAGAAATGATGCCAAATGGGACGATGGATCTGCACTCTGTGTAGATGATGTGATCTTCTCTATTGCTGCATTTGTTTGTCCAACCACCAATGACCCTCAATACAAATCATATTTCGAGTATATCAAGGCAATTGAGAAAGACCCAAGCGATCCTTTGAAGTTCAAAATGATCATGCGCAGCAAATACATTCAGAATGTTGCGTTATTCGGAGATGTTCCAATCATGCAGGAAGCTTTCCACGACAAAAAGCAAGTACTACGTAAATACACGATTGAGCAATTTCAGAATCCAGAATTCTCCAAAGCTCCACACCCGGATCTCGAAGAATGGGCTAAAGAATTCAATGATCCGAAGTATGGTCGCGACATTAACTTTTTGAACGGACTAGGACCATATAAAGTGACTGCATGGGAAGACAAGCAACGTATTGAATTAACGAAGAAATCGAACCATTGGACTTCTACGATCAAGAATCCCGGAATGTACGATGCAGCATTGCCAGAGAAAATTATCATGCGTTTGATTGTTGATGACAATGCAATTGCCGTTGAATTAAAGAATCAGAAGATAGATGCAACAGCTTGGATCTCAACACATGGCTTGGTTGAATTGCAAAAAGACACCAATTTCAACAGGAATTATCACTCTGCGTTTGTGATGAACTTCGACTGGCAGTACATGGGCTTCAATCTGAAACCTGAAGCTGTGAATCGTACACCATTCTTCGTTGACAAACGCGTTCGTCGTGCCATTGCCCATTTAGTTCCAGCTGATGAAATGAATCAAGCTTATCTAGAAGGTCGAGCTGTGCGTATGGTGAGTATGGTTCCGAATACACGTACTAACTCTTACAATAAAGATCTTAAGCTGATTGGTTACGACGTTGAAAAAGCAAAGCAATTGCTGGATGAAGCTGGATGGAAAGATACCGATGGAGATAACATTCGCGATCAAATTATCAATGGTAAGAAAACTCAATTTGAGTTTGAATTCATGACAATGACTGGCAATGTAGCTGTTGCCAATATGGCAAAAGACATGCAAGCTTCTATGTTGAAAGCGGGAATTAAAATGAATGTCCGCAGTCTTGAGTTTGTAACCTTCTATGATCAACTCCAACAGCATGAATTCGATCTTTATTTTGGTGCATGGTCTGGTTCGAGTATGCCCGAAGATTTCAAGCAAACATGGCATTCTTCTTCATGGGCAAACGGAGGATCAAACTACGTAGGCTATTCAAGTCCACGTGCAGATGCTTTGATAGATTCCATCCGTATACAGATCGTTGACAGTTTGCGCTACCCGCTTGAGAAAGAACTTCAGTCAGTTATTTACGACGATCAGCCTTACATCTTCATGTATATGGTTCCTCGAAAAGTAGCTATTCACAAACGCTTTGATCATGCAGAAATGTTTTGGGAGAAGCCTGGTGTGTATCTCAGTTGGTTGAAATTGCTTTCGCCATCTACAATGCTGTCGACTACTGCGCCATAGTTTGATCTGATTTCATGCTGAAGTATATTGTTCGTCGTGTACTGATTTTCATCCCTACGCTGTTCGCGATTTCGTTGTTCGCATTCGTGATCAGCATTAACGCTCCTGGCGATCCAGTGGAAAATCTGTACGAAGGCGCGAAGAATGGAAACGGAGCAGCAGCAATAAGCGAATCAATGATTCGTGGGAAAGAACAACTACGACGCGAATTAGGACTTGATTTACCTGTATTTTACTTTACGTTTACTTCTCTTTCAGAACCGGATACAATCTATAAGATTCGTGACAAAGGAGAACGTGAAGCACTTTCCAGAATGCTGGATCGGTTTGGTAATTGGCCACAGATTGAGCAATGGTACGTATGCTTGAATCAACTTCGCCAAGCAACCGGAGTTTCGGTGACAACAGATTCAATATTTCGCGCAACATACACACAAGATTCTGTTCTAGCAGTATCAGATCAATGTTCTCAGAAAATTGCATCATTATTCCGCACAGATTCGCCGGAAGAAATTGTAAGCAAACTGGATTTTCTGAAACGCGAAACAGAACGGATTTCAAAATTCGGGCAGAACAACTTCCTAGCTCCAATAATGGATCCGCTGAAGAAATGCTTTGCAGCATTTGCAGATGTCCAAGCAAACTCATCGGTATGGAAAACCTATGTTCCTTCCTTGCATTTCTATGGTTACAACCAGTATCATCGCTGGCTATTTGGTGATGGGAACTGGATTACCGGTGCAGGATCAACCCACTGTGAAGGAATAATTCGTGGTGATTTTGGTATCTCCTACTCGACGCGAAAAAAAGTTACGGAGACTATTGCACGAGCTTTGCCTTGGTCGATGTTATTTACAATCGTGTCCATTCTATTCGCTTATCTAATCAGCATTCCACTTGGTGTACAAGCTGCGGCGAAACGCGGATCGCTGTTTGATAGATCATCTTCGATTATTCTGTTCATGCTGTATTCGCTACCGACATTCTTCATGGGTACACTCTTGATTCTCACATTCGCCAATCCAGATGTATTCAGCGTTCTTCCTGCGAATGGGGTAAAGCCCGCAACAGGATATCCGCTAGATGCTACGTTGTGGGGAAAATTCAAGATTACTTGGCCGTACATGATTCTACCGTTGATATGTTATACGTACAGTTCTCTTGCCTTCCTGAGCAGAACAATGCGCGTAGCAATGCTGGAGATCACCAGTCAGGATTATATTCGAACAGCAAAAGCGAAAGGACTCTCCTACTATCTTGTGATTTACAAGCATGGATTGCGTAATGCATTACTACCGATCATTACTGTGTTTGCTAATATTTTTCCCCTTGCAGTTGGAGGTTCTGTAATTCTTGAATTCCTTTTTGGTATCCCTGGAATGGGTCCGGAAATACTCACCGCTGTTCAGACAAAAGATTACCCGATGATTGTTGCAGTGTTTACACTTTCTGGTTTCATGACACTTGTTGGTTACTTAGTTGCTGATATTCTATATGCCTTCGCTGATCCACGAATTTCTTATTCTTCCAAATGAGTAATCAAGCAGAAAAAGAAACAGCAATTCCGACGAATACTGATTTCAGCTTCAGGAAATATGCGTGGAAGCAATTCAAGCATAATAAACCTGCGTACGTTTCATTCTACATTCTTGTGTCGCTCGCAGTACTTGCCATTCTTGCCCCATACATAGCGAATGAACGTCCGCTTTACATCAAGTACAAAGGACAATCTTTCTACCCGGCGTTTACATTCGAAACGAATTATCGGTTTACCGATCCTGCAACAGGCGACAGTATCAATCTTCAATTGGATATTGCAGACTGGAAGCGAATGGAATTTGAATCGGTTTGGTGGCCACTCATTCCATGGTCGCCCGGTAAGTCAGATCCTGCGAACAGAAGATTTGTTGGTCCCGGAGATCCGCAGCGATTTATTGATGCAAAAGGCGACACGCTCTATATTCCGTCGCGTTTTAAACATCGATTAGGAACCAATGAATCCGGAGATGATGTATTGGCAGGATTGATTCACGGTACTCGAATTTCACTCAGCATCGGATTTATTTCGATGGGAATTGCATCCATTATCGGATTGTTTCTTGGAGCAATTTCCGGCTACTTTGGAGATAATCGTTTGCGCGCCAAAAGAGGGTGCTATTACATGATCCTGCTTTCACTGCCTTTCGCATGGTTTTATGCGTTCAGCGTACGCGTGTATCACTTGACGGACTCGCTCGAAGTTTCGGGAATGGCGTTTCTCGGACAGCTTCTACTCAGTATTCTCATTTTCGCTTTGGTTGTAATGCTTTTCAGTCGCATAGGAAAACTGATCAGCAGAGGAAAATGGTTAGGTAAAGAAGTGTTTGTTCCGCTCGACACATTCATTTCGAGAGGCATTGAAATCCTTAATTCGATTCCCGTTCTCATTCTCATCATTTCACTCGCAGCGATGACGAAAGAATATTCCATCATTTACGTGATGGTCATTATTGGCTTGACCTCATGGACAGGAATAGCACGATTTACACGAGCAGAATTTCTACGCATTCGTCAGATGGATTACATACAAGCTGCGGAAGCAATGGGATTTACAGAACGAAGAATTATATTCCGCCACGCCTTAGTAAACGGGATGGCACCTTCATTGGTATCTGTTGCCTTTGGAATTGCGGCAGCCATTCTCATTGAATCCGGACTTTCATTCATTGGAGTAGGATTACCCAACGACATTGTAACTTGGGGTAAATTACTAAACCAAGGCCGAGAGAATTTCCATGCCTGGTGGCTTATTGTCTTCCCAGGAATCGCCATTTTCATTACGGTAACCGTGTATAATCTGATCGGAGAAGGATTGCGTGATGCTTTGGATCCAAAATTGAAGCGGTAGTCTGTTAAGTTTTGACTAACTTAGAATCTCCAATTAAGCCGTTGACGTGAAAAAACTGCTCCTTCTTCTTACATGTTTCACTCTTAGCCTGAATGCAAATGCAGGCCTACCGAAAACAGGTGCAGGATTTACTCCAGGTTTAGGAGATGGAAATACTACGGGAAGCGGATCCGGAAACAATACGGAAGTTACGTTACCTGTAGGAATGCCAAGTACTGGTGAAAATCCTTCACTTTCACCCGCTTCAGACCCTGGATCAACCAATATTGTTTATACGTTCGATCTCAGCGATGATAATGGAGCTGCTTCAGTAAATCAGACCCATTCTGCACTTGAAAAAGCTCGAACGCTGAATGCATCGTGTGTGCTCATTCGAATTAATGGATTTGCGGGCGGATGGGACGTTGCAGAAAACATACGTCAAGAAATTCTTGAGTACGACAAGCCTGTGATGGTATTTGTCAATAACCAAGCAGTTCCAGCGGCATCATTTATTTCTTCGGGTGCTGATAGTGTGTACACGAAACAAGGAAGTACAATTTCCAATCGTAATGGGAAAGGTCGTGATGCACTCAATGTAAACCAATCTAAAGCAGCAGTTCGTTCAGAAGTAACCACTGGTCATTCCTCTTCAGTGAAGGAAAATGTGTCCAACGTTACATCTGAATACAGCAATGATGTTACCATGAACGAGATCCTCTACAAGGCAGGCTTGGGTAACCTTACCATTGTGAAACATGATGCAGGATTCTCTGAAAAGTGCATTGGACTACTTTCAAATCCGCTTGTGGTGATGTGCATTCTAATCATTGCGGGCTTTGTGCTTCGTCGCGTTAGAAACTCACGCTTTCCAGGGCCGATGTTGTATCTCCTCGCTTTGATGCTGATGATCATTCTAGCGCCATTTCAATTGGCAGGACTTGCTTCTGGAATTGAAATAGCCGGTACACTCGTCGTTACAAGCGTATTGATTATTGCCTCGCGACGTAACATGCGGACCCTGACAGGAATTTTGCTTTTCTCACTGGCCTTAGTGATTACAGCCGTTCATTTGGGTGATATCAGCGCATTGTTGATCTACGATTCCAAGAACACCTTGCTCGCCGAAGCATTCATCACGCTACTTTGTGTGTTCTCGGGTTGGTGGATGGGAAGTCTAAAGCGGAAGTCGCAACGCTCAGATGTAGGTTCGGCAGTGATGCGCCATGATTCAGGTGTTCTGGCAGTTTGATTACAGAAGCCAGATATTTTCCAATTCACCACCGTTAGCACCGAAAATGTGAATCAGTGCCGCGAATACCGCCCCAACAGCCATTACAAAATTGACGATTAGCAATAGCAAGAAAACACAGCCCAAGTTGGATCCAGATGGAGATGATTTACGATACAGTTGAATCGCCATCCACGCAAGTGCCACAGAAATCAAGGCAAAAAACATATGGAGAATCGCACTTTGCATTGGAGAGAATCCTTTGTAAAGCACATAGAAAAAATTGTAGCCCCAACGCAATACAACCGATAATATCAGATAGTAAACTGCGTTGTATTTTGCTTTGTCAGCTAACCGCATAAATCGAAAAATGAATTACAAAGGTACGTTTTCCAATAGGTTTACGATGGAATTTCGCCGTTCAATCTTTGCATGCTGTATTGGTGCAATTGCCTTACTATTTTCGGTGATCGCTTCACATCCTTCACATGCAGAAAAGCAAGACTGCCAAGTTGTTGCGCCATCGGACTCTTCATTGCGATTAATACACGTTTACGTCGCATTGTGTGATAATGACTCCCAAGGTATCGTACCTGTTTCCAAGCGCATGGGAAATGGAAACGACCCGAATAACAATCTGTATTGGGGTAACGGATACGGAGTCAGAACTTTCTTTAACGCAAGTGAGGACTGGCGATTAATCACCTCAATTAAGAATCTGGGAGTTAATGTGTTGGAACGATGCGTGTGGAAACATAGGAGGTACAACTGCATCATGGTTGCCGATGCTTATCGCGGAGCACGCATAAAGCCTTGCACGATTGACTTCCTCCAAAGTGCATCCGGCAATGCAAAAGATACATTGACTATTACTGACAACGGATCTGCTATGACCTTGCTATTGGGAAATGCACACCTTGTCTGTTATGTTGGTCAAGATGGACTAATGGACTTTCAGATTGAAAATCCACCGAAGAATAACGGAGGAGCGAAGAAAGATGTTTTCATTCTTGCTTGTGCGAGCAAGCTTTATTTTAAAGAAGCTATTGCGACCGCAGGAGCAAATCCCGTGTTGTGGACCACCAATTTACTTGGTCCAGAAGCGTATGTTCTGAAAGCAGGAATTGATGGATGGTTATTACATGAGTCTGGAGAAAAAATATGCGATCGTGCAGCGAAGGCGTATGATCAATATGTGCATTGCGGATATGCAAGAGCTCGCAGGATATTTACAACAGGATTCTGAAATAACTTCGATCAAAGTTTTCCGCCAGTATTCTCGAATAGTTTATCAAGGAGATTTTTCACAGGTACCAACTCTTCTTTAGAAATGCCTTTCAATGCAGCTTTTCTATACGCCTGCACAGCATCTTCTGATTTTACGAGTTCACGCTTTCCCGCTGCAGTAACTTTAAGCAGCATGATACGCTGATCTTTTTCAGATGGAATTCGTGCAATGAACTTGAGTTTTTCCAATCCATGAACAATCCTGGTAACTGAGGCCGGATCTTTCGCTGCACGATCGGCTAATGTCTTGTGAGACACCTCACCTGCATTCAATGTTTCATTGAGGATAATCCACTGATCGACCGTCAACTTCACTTTCTTCTCTGCAAAATGTGCCTGAAGAGAAAAACGCAATTGCCGTAATGTACGATCCAGCAGAAATACCACCGAACCTGATCTTTGATTACTCATGTTGTGTCTGCGTTCGTTTGGAAATTAGCCAAAGTCCAATGAAAGTAAGGCCGCCGTTGATGATCAGTAATTCATTTCCGAATTTATAACCACCCAGAAACGGCGTTTCCGATTTCAATGTTGTCATGAAATTCAAAAGGAAACAAATTGCCGGAGCAAGAATGCAAATTGCAACAACGACAGGACCACTTACTGTTCTTTGTTTCATCAAAATTCCGAATGAAAACAATCCAAGCAGTGGGCCATAAGTAATTGCTGCCAGGAACAAGATCAGATCAATTATTGAGCGATCATTCAACGCTTTCAGAATCAGAAGTGTCACAAAAAGTAAAATGGAGAATGCAATGTGTACTTGCTTACGCACTTTGGTTCTGCGCTCTTCTGTCCAACCTTTCTCTTCGTGATTGAATCCAAGAAAGTCTATGCAGAACGAAGCTGTAAGTGCAGTGAGGGCACCATCTGCGCTAGGATATGCTGCAGAAATAAGTCCGATGATGAAGAACAATCCACATACCGTTCCTAATCCGCCCAGCGCAATGGTAGGAAAAATTTCATCGGTGGTCATTGCTTTGTTGGTAATTGCTGCTTGCAAATCGGGATGAGCACTTACATAGTCCCAAAGCAAAACTCCCAATGCAAGAAACAGAAGATTGACAACAACCATCACGGAGCTGAACGTAATCATGTTCTTCTGCGCTTCGCCTATAGATTTGCAGCTGATATTTTTCTGCATCATCTCCTGATCCATTCCGGTCATTGCAATGGAGATAAACATTCCCCCGAAAAATGCCTTGGGAAAGAATGTTCCGGTTTTCCAATCCCAATTGAAAATTTGTGCGTGATCGCTATTCGCAATATGACTGAATACACTTTCAATATTGAGTTGTCCGGCAATAAGCACCACACTCAGCACGAGGGAAAGCAACATGAATGTAGTTTGCAGGGTATCTGTCCAGATGATGGTTTTCACTCCGCCTTTGAATGTGTATGCAACAATGAGCAGAATAAAAATTGCACTCGTCACCCAAAACGGGACTTCCCACGCATCAAAAATGAATTTCTGCAGGACCAAGACCACTATGAACATGCGACATGCAGCACCAAGAATTCGCGAAATAAGAAAAAAGAATGCTCCGGTTTTGTATGCATGAACGCCAAATCGTTTTTCCAGATACGTGTAAATGGAAGTCAGATTCA
>Ga0114980_10001105_pt1 | contig 19408 bp, 38 predicted proteins | sample S_140806_EF_Meta_FD_87018 | JGI IMG/M metagenome (GOLD analysis project Ga0114980, IMG submission 87018) | Freshwater microbial communities from Lake Simoncouche, Canada to study carbon cycling - S_140806_EF_MetaG | ecosystem: Environmental > Aquatic > Freshwater > Lake | place: Lake...
ACTTGGTTTGGGAAGGGAAGCCAATATTTGTGAAGGGAGATATAGATGTTGCCACCATCCAGGATTTCACTACACAATCATCATTTGAAACATTGGCGCAAGTCAAGTTTCAGGCACTACTTCAGGGCTTCCAGCCCAGGAACTCAAGTTGTTTAAACTGCTAAAAACATGTCAATATTTTCGCTAACCTGCCCGGATGTAGGTTGTTATCAAAACTTCCTCTGCGACCCAGAGTTTCAGAATAAAATTGTGGCTGTGGCTTATGTGCGTAAGTCAGATGCCCTAACAACTCAGGAGAAATCCACTGCTGACCTTTGGATTGCTGCGCTCTATGACCGCTATCTACACGGTGAGGCTTATCTAGTGTTCAACACTTCCGGAGAAAAGCCAAAGCCTGAGACAGCCACTACTGCTGGCCGAGGCATGCAGAACACTAAGGCTCTTGCCAAGACTCACACACTGACCTATCAAGACATGCAGGGTGTAGTTCAGAGCAATGTTGAGTTCTACAATGACATTCTTGGCTCGTCTCAGAACTATGACTTTTACTATTTTACTCCTAATCGCATCTGGGATGCTTCTGGCTATTATGTGACAGTTATCGGTGATCCTGTGATTACTGCTGACCTGAACACCTACCAGATGGCTGAAGTAACTGTGAACTGGGTTTCTAAGGTCAATTCACTGCCTTATGAGTTTGATACAGACAGCTTCCTCGAAGGCCTGTATTATATCATCAGCTACACCGGAGGTTCTGGTAGCACTTATGTAGGCAACACTATAACTAGTGCATGCACAGACCCACAGACTGTTACTTTTTCAGCTGTCTTGAACATTGGAGCTATCTCTGGTGCGCCTGAGCAGGTCTGGTCAATCGAGCAAGCTGCTGGCAGTGATGACATCACTGAGATTGGGCTTGTCATTGATGCTGCCACAGGTGTAATCACTTGGAATCCTGTGAGTTTCGTTGGAACTTACATTTTCCTCGTGACAGTTACCAATGAGTACGGATGTGTTTTTGGTCAAGAGACCATCACATTGATTGTTGATTGCCCAACACCTTAATTAGAGCATGGAAGAGTTAATCGGGATACTGTTATCAAAGTTGCTAGACCAGAAAATTCGGGAAGGCAGGCACGACTACATTGAGGAAGCTCGTGAGAAAGCCGAGGAATTGGAATATCACTTTGAAAACGAGTATCCCGAAAAACTCTTGGTTACTCAGCATCCATCGGAAGAGCCATGGATGAGGGAGTACAGAAGAAGGAGATGGCAAGCTCCAACAACAACTGCCACCGGGAGAGTTTTTACTTTCCTGCAGAAGATTCAGCAGGCTGATGACTTTAAAATCACCTTTGAGTCAGACTTTAAAAAGACAGGCATTGCTGAGCGCATAGGCCTGATGGATAATACTCTCAAGAATTATGTAGAGTATGAATTGCCAAAAACAGGAAGCCTGGAGAAGTGGCTGTTCAATGTGTTTCTTAAGACCTATCTGAAAGACAGTAATGCCGTTGTAATTACAGTGCCAGACTATGATGAGTTCGTAAAAAATCCATCTCAGGTCACTACGCTAGACTGGTCAAGGCCTTACCCTCACATCATTGAGAGCGAGGACTTAATTTGGGAAGGTGAGGACTATGTAATTACCAAGACCGAGGATTACAAGGACATGAACCGCAAGAAGTGGGATCAGTTCCTCTGCTTTACTACTCAAGGGTTAATGCTGTTCCGGCAGGTCAATCAGTACACCTATGACCAGCCTTTTCAGGTCTTTATCCTGCCTTATGAGTTCAGCTATCTGCCTGCATGCAAGGTGGGCAATATCATCTATGAAGAAGAAGATGGTCAGCTAGTCTATGACTCAGTCTTAGCTCCATGCCTCCCGGCATGGAATGAGGTGCTGTTCAGGACTGATGACCTAAACATATTATGGGCAACACATGCCCTGCCTCAGAAATGGGCATTGAAGATGTCTCCGTGCAAGACCTGCAATGGCACAGGAATTAGGACAAATAGGAAGGATGAGAAGATAGGCTGTAATGATTGCCAAGGCTCTGGAAGGGCAAGTTCATCACCTTTTGGCCTGATGGAAATCAACATTGACAGAGTTAGTGCTGTCAATCCTACACCACTTGTGCCGCCTGTGCCTCCAGCTGGCTACATTGAGAGGCCAACTGAAACAGTAAAACTATTCCAGGAAGACATTCTTCAGAAGGAGTTTCAAGGGTTCAAAGCCATTGGCCTTGAGTTACTAGGGCAGATTCCAGCAGCTCAGTCAGGCATAGCTAAAGAGTATGACCGCAAAGAGCTAAACACCTTCTGCTTCTCTGTGACTGTGCATCTGGCTCAAGTTTACAGGAAGGTCTGCTACTACATCCTTTATCAGCGTTATAACTCGCTCTTCAGCTCATCTCTGATGGATAGCGACAAGGTGATGGCTGCTCTGCCTCAGATTACTGTGCCTACTGACTATGATGTGATGACAGCCGACATGGTAGCTGAGCAGCTATCTAAGGCAATGACCAATAAGTTTAATCCACTTATCACAGCAGGCATTGAAAAGGATTATGTAGAGAAGCTCTATGGTGAGAATAGCATCCAGAAAACATATCTAAAGATATTAAGTCAGCTTGATCCATTGCCCTTTAAAAGCACAGATGAAAAGACTATCCTGCTGGCATCCAATGGCTGCACTCAGTTGGATTACATCCTTAGTGCCAACCTTGCGGCATTTGTCATGCAGAAAGTTGATGAGGATGCCGGATGGTATGATAAGCCTGTGCAGCAGCAGAGAGCTGATGTGTATGCCTTGGCAGCAGAAAAGCAGGCTCAAATAAGAGCAGGTATTGTGCCTATAATGCCTGAAGGATTATGATATGGCCAAGACTGCTGACCAATTAATTAAGCAGATTCAGGAATTACAGCTGGCTATTGAGACCCGGATGGATGAGGCATTGCCTAGGGTCTTTGCCAAGCTATCTGATCAGGTGATTGACTTAGCCTCTGATTTATCACTAGACCCAAAGGATAGAGCTAGGTCACTAAAGGAACTGATAAAGCTGAAGAAGGATATTGCCAATACCATCATCACGAATGCTCCCTATCAGCTTCAGGTTGCAGAGGTGATCAAGGGATTTGAAATGCTGGCTGAACTTAGTAATGAGTACATTACAATTGCCATAGGTGATTTCAAACCTAAGAAAGCACTTTATGAAGCTATACTGGAAACAAACATTGCCACCACAAAGGATGCACTCCTTGGAGGAGGGATAAGCGAGAACTTTGGCACAGCAATTCAGGAGGTTCTGAAAGATAACATTGCAGGCATTGGCACAAGGTCAGAACTTAATAAGACCTTGAGGAAGTTTATTGAAGGCACAGACACAGATAAGGCTTTTTTGAACAGATACATCAAGCAGGTTACTAATGACTCAGTCATGACCTTCAATGCCGAATACATCCAGACCATTGCTGAAGATTTGGATGTAGAATATTACCTCTACCAAGGCACACTGATTGAGGATTCAAGACCATTTTGCGTAAGTAGAGCAGGTAGATATTTCACTACTGAACAGGTTAAGGACTGGGGCGATTTGGGCAAATGGAATGGCAAAAACACAAACACAAATAGAACCACTATATTCATCTACCGTGGAGGCTACAACTGCCGACATCAGCTCTGGCCAGTTGCTAAAGAGCAGTATGAATCAGCCAAGGAGAGAGGCAGAACAGGGCTAAGGTAACTTCTCCAGGTAGGCAGTCAGTAAGCTGATTGGCTTGAGAAATTTCTGATCAACTACCAACCTCTTGCCATGCCCTAAGTTCATTTCAACTAAGCAATCTTCGATTGATTGCTTTCTGATGTATCCTAAAATGGAAACCTCCATTGCCTCCTCGTTTACCCAGCATAAAATGAACACATCAGCTCCAATCTCCTTGCGATTGTTAAAGACTAATCTGCCTGTCTTATACTTAGTAGACTTCACCTGAATGTCATATTCACCCAGCATCAGGTCTGTGCTGCCTCCATCACCTTGTAGGTTAATTGATGTGTCAAATGGCAGCTTGAGAGCCTTGGCCACAGCATACTCACCTAGTACACCTAATAAGTCAGCCTGTGCCTGTGTATTTCCCCAGCGAGCAACAGAAGGGCGGTCAGGATTGACCTGATCCTTGAGAAAGTGTCTGCCTGTTGCCAGCACTTTGAGAAACTTGAGTTCTCGCTCTGTAATAGTTATCTTCAAGGCTCATAAGGAATTACAAAAGTAACTCAATAATTAGGATATTTACCTCATGAAAAAGGCATCCAAAGAGTCATCAGTTAAAATCAGTTTCGGTAAGCGCAGAGAAGGCAAGCACAGTAAGTCAAGTGGGCCAAAGGCAGGCAATGTCAAGAAGTATAAAGGACAAGGAAGATAATGGCAGACAAGAAATTTAAGACCAAAGTAAATGGCAAGACAGTCAGCTTCGGGGCTAAAGGTTACTCCATTGCTCCTGGCACACCTAAAGGTGACAACTATTGTGCGAGGTCATCAGGCATCAAGAAATGCAAGAACCCACCATGTGCCAATGACTTGAGCCGTAAGGCTTGGGGTTGTGTTGGCAAAAAGTCGGTGAAAAGTGCAGCTAAAAAATTCACTCGCATCAAGTAACTTTGTGTCATGCAATTTCCGCTCAAGCACTTTAAATTATCAGAGTTTGACTCACCTGATGCTCCAGGTTCTGGGGCTAAGATGCAGCCTAAATTTATGCAGATGCTTGACAATGCCAGAGCCATTGCGGGAGTACCATTTAAAATTAACTCAGGCTACCGGACAGAGGCTCATAATGCTAAAGTCAAGGGAGTAAAAGCAAGTAGCCACTGTCAGGGATGGGCAGCAGACATACATTGCACAGATGGCGATAAGCGATTTGTGATTATTGACAGTCTGCTGAAATCCGGTATTACTAGGATAGGAGTGAGCAGCACATTTATTCATGCTGATTGCGATCCCACCAAGCCTGCGAAGGTCATCTGGACTTACTAATATTATGACTCACGAATTAAGGGAGGAGCTAGTTAAATTTATTTATGATACTCCTGCCTACGGAGCAATCATACTGACTAAAATGGCTAACCCAGAGCCTCACTTTTACAACCCAGGAGAAGAATGGCTATATCATCATGGATGGTCAATCATTTTAATTTATCGAATTTACCGGATGGCTCTAGACATGCACAAGGGAATGCTGGAGACTGTACTTTATTATGATGATAGTCAGAAGCTGGTAGACATGAATGGCTATCAGAAGCTTTTTCAGAAATTTAAAAACTTATTCAGATGAAAATATCAAAGGAGTTTGCAGTTGTTCTGATAGCAGTTGTCATCTACATCGGAGGTGATGTTTATGTTACTAATATAAACCACAAGAAGATTGACAATCTGATAGCCATGAATCAGGAGAGGCTGACCAATAGTAACATCCGGCAGAATCGGATGATTGAATCAGTTGATAGCATTAAGGTTCAAATCAAAGGCCTAGGTAAGTCAGTTATCTATCTCGATTCATGTCAGCAAAACAAGACGATCAAGCAGGACAGGGCGGAGAGAAGAGGCAAGTTCGTGGGAGGGCTACTAAAGAGCCTTATTCCCGGCATGTGAGCCATGCACTATTCTCTAAACGAATGCAGGTCTATGCCTACACCTGCACCTCTATTGTGCTTGTTGGCCTGCTTATCGGAGTGGGCTGGCTCTATAAAATCCAAAAAGTAGAGCAATCAGATTCAGTCCTGATGTTTATTCTGGGGCAAGTGCTTAGCGCATGGGTTGCCCTGACCAATAAGATATTCAGAATAACTGCACCTAATATTGGAAGTGCCGATAATCCTTAACTTTGTGATATGAATTGCCTCGAAGATTACATCGGACTAAAAGGATGCACAGCTGATGCACCTATATCCGGCCTCTACATAAACGATTACCCGGGCATGAGTTCGGAGCTGCTCGATAAGATTGCAACTCCTGAGCAAGTGTCTTATGTAGGGATGTGGAACTCAGCTCAGGCTGTCAGCTATGTGAGAATCAAGAGAGACATTCAGTCTGCCTTATTCACATCAGCAGAGGCTCAGCTTGATCAGGTGCTATTCCAGACTAGCAAGAACTTCGTTCAGCAATGGCAGCAGATTACAACTGTTCCAGCAGAGGCAATTCTTAAAGGAGCATTCGTGTCCGTTCAGGGCAGTAAGTATTTATCCCTGAGAGTTAAGCAAATCTATGTTTACAATGCTGGGCCTGCTGTTGCTGGAGTGCCTTGGTACATCTTTCAAACTCAGGATGGCAAAGTGCTAGATCAAGGAACTGCTGACCTGGTTGAGGGCATGAATTACTTGCCGGTCAATAATGAGTTCTACTCTGACTTTGACAAGATTAACATCATGGTGGCTATGGATTGCACCAACCTACCCACTACTTCAGGCTTCTTCATCGATTGGGGCTGGAATCAGATGGACTTGGAATGCGCCACCAGATTCACATTTCTCTGGCGCAATGGTTGGAGCATCTTTCCGGTTACTGCTCCACTAGGCTATGGGTTCGGAGATAGCTGGACTCAAGACAACAGTCAGTCAGGCATCTATATTGATGCTCAGCTATTGTGCAGCCTTGATTCATTCATCTGCCAGCAGAGGGAGTTTCTGCTTGATGCCTGGGCAAACTTATTGTGCTATCAGATACTATGGCAGAAGGTCGCATCATCTAGGGCTAACTACTTTGCTCAGAGCAATCGTGAGTTCACTGAAAGAGCAATGGCTACCTTCCTCGATGGATATCAGCAGAGCCTAGCAATATGGGCAAGACAGCTCAACCTGAGAGGTGAAGGCCTATGCTTTAATTGTGATAACGCTGGCCTGATCCAGCAGGGATTTGTGAGGCCTTAAAAGCATCCTCCTTCAAGCCTCTCAATCTCATAATTGAGATACCACTGAGCCTTCCGTAAGTCCTCCAGCTTGCTGCCCTTCTTGCCAGCTCTGCTAATGTACTTCACTACATTGCCAAGGCAGAAGTCTAGCTTCCAGGCATCAATGACCTTGATGGCCTCATAGGTGCTGTCTGAGCCTCCGTAATGCTCTGGATGATTGATAGCATCAGGCTTTTTTTTCATCTCCTCAATGTGCTTATGCAGAGGCTTCTCATAGTGCGGCTCTTCCCAGTAATCAAGCATATTCACGGATAGTAATAAATAGGTTTTGGAGTATTATTTTCTGACATGGTTCTGCCTTTAAGTTGATCTAAGGACTGAACCAGCTGGCCATTAAAATACCATCCGGCATGCCTAGGCTTTGAGCGCATATTAATAAGCTCAGCCTTAATCAGCACATCATTAAGGTCTATCTTGCCTTCATTGCCAATGATGAAGTCTATCAGCTCTTCGATTGGATTAGTCATTTTTTGCGAAAAGTATTTAAAAATGCTACCTATTGCAATCATTTACGCTCAATGCCCAGCAGCGAAAGTACAAGCAGCCAGATGGCTAATAAGAATGCAGAGACTTTCTGCCAGCCCTTCTTACCCTCCACAGCATCAGTCTCTCTTAGCTCAAGGTCAGCTATGCGCTTCTTCTGCAATCTCAGCTGATCTTCTAGGCTATACTTCTTTTTCAGGATGGCAGTCTGCTCATCCTGGAGAGCAATGATTTCTCGCTCTAGCTTCTCAATTAGCTTATCAGTTTGCATAATTGTCATCGTAATATTGTTCAGCTCTTTCTCCGGCCCTAAAAGCTAGGTTCATTTCGATATAGGATGATTCATGAGCATCAATTATCTGCTGCTTCTCGATAGCCATTGCCTCATCAAATATTGCCCACCAAGTAAGTTTGTCTTTTGGTGTATCCCAAAGACTTCGGAATAACCATTCCACTGCTGTCTGCTTATCTTCCAGTTTCATTTATTAATCTGTCAATTATGTGTTTAACATATTGTAAAGCAGCTAGGCCTCCATCAAAGTAATACTTTGTCAATAAGCTATTTGACTTCTGCTCTGCAAGCCATTGCTTAGTCTTAATTTCCTTCAGCACAATCACTCTGAGCTGCTCTAGCTGTGTCATGATATTAGTTCCTCAAGGTTGATGCTGAACTCCTCAAATATCTCATTCACTCTATCTCCTAGAAGGTCACCATCCACATGCTTGCCATCCTCTGACTCATCAATGGCCTTGTGAATTGCATTCCTGAGTCGATACAATGCCAGAGCCATATCGGTGGCCTTAGTGCATCGCATGTGTGCCTGAATGTCCTCCGGATCATCCAGCCTGAAGTAAAGTGCTGCTTTCATAATTTTCTTTTTTTTAAAGATTGAATATTGCCTAAATGCTTGATGAAGCCCCGGCATAAAGTGAAGCCACTATAACCGAGGTCATAATATCTTTTGTTGTAGTCTTTTTCCGCAATGATGTGGTCATTGGGCCGCCATGTGCAGAATTTACTAAACTCACCTGCAATAATATAATCAGACAGTCTCCTTAGACCAGGTGACCAAGTCATGCCATGCCAATCACCTCTATATCTATGCGCTAACTGCTGATACCTTACTCCGGTTTTTGTGAGCCTAATATCTTTCATAATTGTATGGCCACTTCTGTCTGCTGGATGCTTTATCCAAACCACTGCACACTTAGGCTCAGCCTCCAGCACAGCCTTAGAATCACCTATAAATCCATCCTGGTAGAACTCCCAATCATCCTCGCAATGAAATATGTAAGGAGTTTCTACCTTATGGTATAATACATCAATGGCATGTACTTGTCCTGCCCGATTACTCATTGACCATTCAGCCTCAATCTGCCAATGCCTTTTTAGAAATCGATTAAGCTCAATGCCTAATTGAGTAGGGATTAGTCCTGAGTCCTCATGAATAAGGAATGCAGCAGGAGGAGGGCCATCCCAAAAGGTAACCAGACTGCTTATTGTTTTCTCAAGTAAGTCAAACCTGCCGCAGCTGGTCAGGCAAATGGTGATGTCTCTATCCATTGACATAGACTATAAATTTTATGGCTATCAATATGACAAGAATGATAGAGACAATCCAGAAAAAGCCCTGAAACAAGGCCTCTTTAATTACTTGCTTAATTCCTCTGTTAATCATCTGAACAGAAGGTAAGAGTTATCAATAAGAGTAAGCTGGCAGTTAGGCTCAACAATGATTAAGTTAGCACCATTCCAGGCGAGCTTCTGAATCTCATAATTATCTTCAGTCAGTTCAATGCCATAGATAAATAATTCAAATGGGGCTTTAACAAGTCGATAAGAAAGTCTATATGGTTTTTCTAGGAAGTCATTAGCAAATTGAGTCTTGCTCATGTCATAGATCGTTAAAGTGCCACCATAGAGGTGGGCATACTTTTGAACATCTTGAATTGTGCCTTTAGCATCTACACTAATCCCAAATTGAGGGAAAAGGTCATTGAATGTTACTTTGCTCTGCATGTTGTTTAATTGGTTAGATTTGTAATGCAATAGTAAACAGAAGTTTTTATCTGCAAAAATATTTTACAAAATAATTTATGCCTGTCTATGACTCCACTTCCGCATTCTTGAAGCAGCAGCTCAAGAATTTCAGGGAAGCATCCAAGGCTGACAAGGTACTAAGGGCAGCTGCTCTTTATGCTGCCCCAGCTGTGAGTGATAGAGTCCAGGATAGCGGCAGAAAGTCTGATGGCTCTGAACTTCCTCCTTATGACTCAACCAGAGTAATAGGCAAAGGAAGCCCTATCAGCAGGAAGTTTGGGGAGATTGCCAGCAAGAAACAAGTCAAAGCTAGAATGAAGGCCTTTGGTGATACAGATGAGTTCTATGGCTATGCTGACTTCCGCAGATCATTAGGACTTCAGACTGCGTACATGGACTTAACTCTTACCGGGGCAATGTGGGCCAGCTGGAGGCCTGTACCAATAAGCAACACAGCCTATGGTGTTACCTTTACCACTTCAGAACAGGCTAAGATAGCAGGCTACTTGGAAGAGCGATTTGGCCCTATCTTTGAACTTACTGAAGAAGAGCTGGCGCAATCACTTAAAATCATCAACAGACTAGCCATTGAATTCCTGAGCAAATGAAGCTGACTAAGGTAACCGTTGAGAGCGCAATTAAGAACCTATGTGAAAACATAGCCAGCACCTATGTAGGTCTTGCTCTGAACTATGGCGAGGCTGTGGAAAGCATCATTGAAGGATCAGCTGGCAATTATGTGACTCTTGATGGCTCAACTTATTGTGCCGTCAATGACACTTACCCGATTGTGCTGTTCCTGGTCAGGGAGAGTGCATCGGTTGAACCTACTCCAGCCGGAGGGAGAGCCACAAGTCTGCTCAGAAGAGTCAATTTTAAGCTAGTCGCAAATAGCAAACTTGAAAATGCCGAGTTTGCCCTGACATCAATAATCAATAGGACAAAAGGAATCACCTATGAAGGTACGGACTACAACAGCAAAGCAATCGCAAACCAATACTTCGGTATTGCGGAGAGAAACTTTGAGACCCACTTTTTCGCCTTGGACTTATCAGTCACAGAGAAAATTAGTTGTGAAGTTTCCTGTTGATCAAATCTACTACATCAGCCTGCCCAAGGCTGCCCAGAGGAGGAAAAAACTAATAAAGCATTTTGAGGATATAGGCCTAACAGACAAGCATGGCAATCAGCCGGAGCTAGTTGTAGCATCCAATGGCAATCACATCAGCCACCGAATTGATAATACTTTAAAGAAGGCTAATAAAAGGCCAATCATAAGCCTTAGCGAAATAGGCTGCTGCGCCTCTCACAGAGATGTCTGGCAGAAGATGCTGGACAATGGCAATGAACTTGCCTTAATTCTGGAAGATGATGCCCGATTTGATGTTGAGAAAACAAATCAACTCGTGACAAATTGGAACAGGTTGCCTGAGTTTGACTTTCTTCACCTTGGCTGGAACTATTATGCCGGATGGGGAGAGCAGACCATTGAGCCTGTTGAATGCATTGAGGGCTTACAACTTTGGAAAGGAAATCAAATGTGGCTGACTCATGGCTACATCGTGAATCGTAAGGCAGCACAGTTGTTTTTAGAGCATACCTATGTCCAAAATAATGGCTTAGACGCTATGACTGCCTGGATTCAAGACCTCATGCTCAGCTATGGCTTTCGGCCGCATGTCTGCTATCAAGACCCGCATCTGACCGGGCATCAGAGAAGTCAGATTCACCACACAGGGTAACTTATTAATTAACTTATATGGATAATCTTCAGTACATCAGAGATGCTATCCGGGATGGAGGGCATAACTCACAGGTAAGCGTAGTTCGTTGGGAACTTAACCCAACAACCGGAGCGCAGGATCATGCGTTTGAATTTCAAGTAAATGCCAGGATTGCTCTGCGTGAGCTTCAGAAGCCTATTAATAAGCGGTCTTATAGCTGGGCTAAGGTTAGACCTGTAGGCGATGTGATTGTTGGCAAGACCATCTCAGCCGGAGGCGATATGAACAGCCTCTCTAATCCAGAGCTTCTGAGCAAGCTAAAGGAGGAGCTGAAGGCACAGGTCAGAGCAGAGCTGGAAGCAGAGCTAGCAGCTAAACCTGCAACAATTACGGAAGAGATTGAGAAGCCAAAGCGCAAGAAGAAAGAGGTAACAGAAGATGATTCACTCATTGCCTCTCCATCTGAGTCTCCATTTTACACCGAGGAACAACTTAATAACCTGCCACTATGAATGTAAAAGAGTTTTTAATCCAGCAGGCAAAAAGAGCTGGGGTAAGTGATGACCCTGAGTTCAACCTGATGATTTCAGCCTCAGTGCTGAATGACATCCAAGTGCCTGATGCGGTCAGCAGTAAGTTCAATACTAACCTGTATGACTTTGAACTAGCTAAGACAAGCCTAGACCTTAAAAAGCATTTCATCAGCAATTACATGATGGGCTATGATGAGGAAATCATTAAGATGGCCAAGGAGTATGGGCTAGATGGCAATTCAGTTGAGGAGCTTCGGGTAACCAAGAATAGCGGTGATAAAATCAAGTTGGCACTCAAGAAAATGAAGGAGCTGGAAGAGAAGGCCAAGAATGCCACCAATAGCAACCAGTCTGATGAGTTCCTGAAGAAGATGGCCGAGGCTCAGTCTAAGTATGATGACCTGGTAAGTAAGGCAGAGGCAGACAAGCATCTGATTGAGCAGAAGTTCGTGAGCAAAATGAAGCATCTGTGGGAGCAGACTCAGCTTAACGGCATTCAGTGGAATGACCAGATCCCTGAAGCTGCCAGAATCCCGGCATATTCTGCTGTCTTAGAAAAGAAGTTGGCTCAGTTAGATGGTCAGCTTATCTATGATGCCGAGCGCAACAATGCTAGGCTCGTAAATGCCAAAGACCCTACATTGCCTCTTGTGCATAATGGCAGAGAGTTTAGCTATTCTGACTTGAGTGCATTAGTTTTGCAGGAGAATAAGCTGTTGAAGGAGCAAGGTCAAGGTGGCACTAACCAGGTTCAATATGCAGCAGGCACACCAACAACACCGACTATTCCTCAGAATAGTCAAGGCACTCCACTTTCTGCATCAGTTCGCTCAGCCTTGGCTGACATTTCGAACCTTGCAGCTAAACTTTAGGAATTAAAATGTCACTTTCAACAGCTAATGTCTGTCCAGCGATATTGACTTCACTGGCCGACAACCTAATAAACAACCCTAGTAATGTGCAGATTCAGGGCGGTATGCTTGCTGCACTTACCTCTCCATCTAACCTTGGAGCAGGTCAGATCATTCGCCAGGCTAATGACAATGGCTCAGGACAACTTAAAGAGGTTCGTGTAGTTTACAAGCAGCGTAAGCTGGCTTCTTCTGCATCTGACACCAAGGATTGCGTGGCCGATGGTCAGATGAACTACATTGAGGAGACAGTTCAGATTAACAACTATCGTGGTGTCTCTTTCACAATGTCTGAGGCTCAGCTTCGCACTTATTGCGAGAGCTATGCTGAACTGGTACAGCTTACCGGAAGCACTCAGCCTAACCAGATTGTTGAGCGTGCTAATTCTATCGGTGCTGCTCAAGGTGCATTGTCAGTAGTTCGTGAGATGTTCGTTGATTTCCAGCTGTCAGCTAATGCTCTGGTGCAGGCAATCAATGATGACCTTATCATAGCTGCTCTTGGAGGTGTAGGTGCATGGTTTGGTAATGTTGCTAATCCAACTTACACTGTTGAGAATTCATCTGATGGTTCAGTTAAGGCCAAGGGTCTCTTCGAAATGAAGCAATCATACATGAACACTGGGTTCAACGGTGCGCCTATCATTGTGGGTGGTGCTGGTGCGCTTCAGCGTGTATGGATGAATGACTCTCGCTACTTTGGCCAAGGTGCTAACGGTATCAACTTCGCAACTGTTCGTGATAACACAGGCATTGCTGATTTCTATTTTGATACCAACATTGCTGCCAACATGACCAATGCTGATTCAGCCATCGTGTTTGCTCCTGGTTCACTCCTGTATCTGCCATACCTGAACTATGTAGGCAACTACGGACAGATTGGAACTATGACTCGCTTCACTATGCCTGTTCCACAGCTTCCATCAGTAAGGGCTGACATTCGCATCCTTCCGGATGAGTGTAATGAGACCTATTCTGTATGGATGGAGGCAGCCTTCGACCTTTACTCTGCTCCTACTGCTATGTTCCCAGCAGGTGATGCTAACCAAGGTGTGAACGGAGTATTCAAGGCTCAGTTTGTTGCTGCTTAATTAGCACAACACAAAAAAAGAGGGAGGCCAAAAACCTCCCTTTTTTTATGCACCATGTTTAACTTAACCAATTTAACCCGGAGTAATGTCGGGCAACTGCTCCTCATTAGTCTCTCCATTAATCAGGCATTCCCGAAAGACTAAGTTCTTGCCCTGATCAATGAGCCACTTGCCATGCTTCTCATACCATTTTATGGCTAGGTCATAATTCTCGAAGATGCCTGTGTAGGACTCTTCGACCTTATTAACAATGATGTTGAATTTATACTTCTTAGGCTTCATCGGATGCTCAGGCTGATGTTGTCCTTCATCTGCGCTCCTGGCACTTCTGCTCCATCCTTGATGGCCTGACTGATTGTGGACTTGCTCACCTCTTTCTTGATAACCCAGAAGTCAGCAGGAATAAGCTGCTCATCCAATACCTCCACAGCCTGACTCTTGCGAGTGCTTAGTTTAGCTAGAGGAGTTTCATACCTCCTGATGCCTTTTGCATCCTCTTCAGTGAATACCATCAGAGCAGCCAGCAGTGACTCTCTGAGTCTGGCTACTGTGTTCTCCTTGGCTTTCTTGAGTGCCTGTATGCGCTTAATCTCAGCAGCAGCCTGATCAGCCTCAGATTCAAGTTTCAGAATGAATTTAGCATAGGCTTCAGCCTTGTGCTTAAAGTTGTCCCTGCGGATGGCAAGCTCTTCTGCTATTTCATCAGTAAGCTCACCACCGTTCTCCTCCATCAGTGCGATGAAGGAGAGTTCTTCTTGTGTTAGTTGCCAAAGTGCTGCCATGACTTAAAAGGGTAATTCGTCAATCTCTTCAGTCAGTGTGCGCTGCTCTGTGGCATTGGTTACCACTTGACCGTGGTTCTGCTCGAATCCTGACTTGACAGGTTCAGCCGGAGCAGGTGTAGGCCTGCTCATCATTGCCAGATACTCCTTGCTTCCGGTGATCATCTCCTGGAGGAAGGCAGGTAGAGTCATGAATTTCTCTCTGTCAAATTCAAGCACTGAGAACTCCATGCTAGGGTTATGCTGCGGAGGGCAGGTCATGCCCTTCATCATTGGCAGCACTGCTGCAATCCTTTCATAAACTTTCTCTGGGTTAGCCTTAGATGGCTGATGAATGAGGTTGATCATGCACGGTGCGCCAATTAGCTTGGCAAGGTCAAAGGCCTTTGCCTCATCATCTGTCAGAGGCTTGCCTCTCCAGGTATTGAGCATGGCTCTGAGATTTGACTTCTCATTCAAGCTGAAGGTCATCTCCTTGCTGATGGCACAAGGCTGCATGCCCTTGTCCTGATTGAAGCATTTAAGCTCAGTGGGTAACTCCCAAGTAAACCTAACCAGGTCTACTAATTTCTCATCTTGCATGTACTTCTGGACAACATGTCCTACATGCACAACACTGTAACATCTGGCAACATAAGTGCCAGCAGGGATAAGCTCTCTCTGTGTGCTTTCTCCGGTAGATTTTGCGATAATAGCCATAAATTATTGGTTTATAAATTGGAAAAAATTAAAGTGCTTGTACGATTGATGCGATATTTACCAGGTCATTAATGCAAATGGGTTTATACCTTCGTTTTTTACCCAGTTATAGAGTCCATTAAATTTAGATTCTGGCCAATTAAATATAACTAAGTTTTTAGTGTATGGCATAAAATTAATGCCACTACAATACTTTTTGAGAATGTCTTGGTTCTGTTTTGCAATGATAATTTTCATAATTGGTATTGGTTTTTAAATTAAACAAAAATTAAAGTGCTTGAAAAAGTGCTGCTACTATCCAGATGATGAGCAGCTTGCCAAACATGATGCATTGATCCTTGAATGGCATTTGAGGATGGTTATCGGTCATGATTAGAATAGGTTATTCTTACGCTTGCACTCATTCCAAAAGGACTTTAGAGCATCTAATTGAGTATAGATGCCTCTGCCCTTGGCATCCTCATCCATGTACCTGTCATAGGCCATAGAGTCTGTGCTGATGCAGCTGTACTGCTTGCCTCTGTACTGAATGGTTACCTTATAATGCCCGTAAGAAGTAGTTCTGCTGGCATCAATGCGCTGTGATAATTCTGCCGTTGTCATAATTGTTATTGGTTAGTGTTAAACTTTGAGAAATGGGAGGGTTTCCCCTCCCGGTTAGGTTTTATTTTTTATTTTTATAAAAAGTAAAGCATTCATCCCATTTGCTTGATTTTTTCAAATTGCTTTGCCTTTCTCCCATTGGCTTAGACATATCCCAATCGTAAGTCGTCTTTGCAATTATTTTGCATTTTAAATCTTTAATAGTTTGCAATCCGCTGGGAGTACCAACTACTCTATGGCATTTAACATCTATAAGCCAAAGATCGTGCGAAATTTCGTCTATAAATAAACCTTGTGCGAGGGTATATTGGTCGCGGTCGCTTCTACCACTATAATTTTGGTCAGGAGCATAAGTAACCATTTCTAAATTTCCTTTTTCGTTGATAAGGAAGTATCCAGTGTGTTTTGTTTTTACTTTCGTTGTCATGTTGTTATTGGTTAGTGTTAAACTTGAGGCAAACATACGGCAGGGAATTATATCTGCAAAATTATTTGAAAAAAATATTTTAATTATTTTTTCGAATCAGCCTCCCGTGCTTCAGGAGGGCATAATTGTGCTTAGAATCAATGACCATCAGCTGGCCATCATGATCCTCCAGTTGCATCCGGTGGCATACCTTTTTAAAATGCTCATCGGTCAATCCATACTTAACGCAGAAGGCATCGAGAGTATATCTCATCTTCTTACGCCTTGTTCCGGTATGGCTTAATATCTCCTCCACCAGGGCAAGATTATAGTCATCCAGCTTGACCCAGCGATTCACATAGCCTTCCACTTGCTTGGTGTGAAAGAGCCTCTTGTATCTAGTGTATCTATGATTAGGCAGCTTATACTTCCGGCAGAAGTCTGATATTTTTAAACAGTCCATTGTTCCAATTTGGTTTAGGTTTGCAAAAGTAATTGCAAAAATATTTGGCAGGATTTTTTTTTGAAATGCTTACTCCACTAATAAAGCTCAAGGGCAGCGATGCCTATACCAAGTACAAGGGCAGTGAGGATGCCTTCCAGAAGTCGGTAGCCAAGTACCTCAATGCAATAAATGCATTTTGGTTTCACTGCCCTAACGGAGGCAGCAGGCATGCACTTGAGGCATTAAAGCTAAAGGATATGGGAGTTAAAGCTGGCATCCCTGACTGCCTGATACTTGATCAGCGGAATGGTTACTCAGGATTAGCCATAGAGCTTAAAGTTGGTTACAATAAACCATCAGAGCAGCAGTTAGCTATATTTGACAAACTAGTTGAGCGCAACTGGTTGGTGGTGGTCTCCTGGTCACTTGATGAGGTCATAGACATAATAGATAATTATTACTCAAATGAACATAAATGAAAATGGGTTCTGGGAGAATCCGACAAGTGAAGGCCATGCCTATGATAAGCATCTGGCAGCGACCATAATTAAGCTATTTAAGAAGAATCAGTTTAACAGTGTGTTAGACTTAGGCTGTGGCATGGGTGAGTATGCTCACTTGCTTCAGGCATACAACTATAAGGTTTATGCTTACGATGGCAACCCGAATACACCGCAGCTCACTTGTGGGCTTGGCAAGGTTGCTGACCTGAGCCAGCCATTTAACTCTGGCCATCAGGTTGATGTGGTCATGTCTTTAGAAGTAGGCGAGCATATCCCAGCAGAGTTCGAGCAGACATTCATAGACAATCTTGTTGTCAGTAAGCCAAAGATGATCATCGTCTCATGGGCAATCCCTGGGCAGGTAGGCGATGGTCATGTGAACTGCCAGCCTAACAGCTACATTGAGGCCCAGATGAAGCTCAGAGGCTATAAGATTAATAATGCCATCAGCATGCAGTTAAGGTCTAGGAGCAGCCTATGGTGGTTCAAGAACACCATCATGGTTTTTGAATAATTATTTGGTGCTTCCGTTTTAGTTTCATTTTATTTGCAAAAAAATTAATCTAACCAATGGAAGAAATCAATAAATTAAAGGCAGACCTGGCAGATAGCCGGAGGCATGCCGACAATCACAGGCGCAGCAGAGACTACCATAAGGAGCAGGCTGCGAAGTACAAGAAGGAGATACTTGACCTGATGGACACAAATGAGTTCTGGCACATCCAGCACACTAAGATGGATGAGGCCTATCAAGAGGCTCACAAACATCATCAGGCTTGGATGACCTTTGCCTTCATCATGACTGGCTATGCCATTGGAATGACTGTACTCTTCGCCTGGTGCATTAGGTCATGAGAGACTTCACTAAGTTCACCTGCTTCATCAGGGGAGTCCTTGAAACAGGCTATGTCATTAAGCATTCAGATGAAGTTAATCTCAAGCGTGAGGTAAAGATGCACTTCAATAGGCTGCTCAATGAGGCAACCCAGTTCGAGAAGTTTCTGCATAATCACCTAGGCCCAGAGATGGCCCAGGCAGAAGATGATATTAACTCAGCAGTAGTTGACCTAGTGTGGCAGATTTTTGACATGAGTGAGGAAGAGGTGCAAAAGTTTTTTGATCATATTAATGCGTTTCAGGAAAAGTAGTTAAGTTTGCAAAGCCGAAAGGCCCGGATTGCGAACCCGGTTTAGTAAAGAGTTATGAAAAATATTAAAGCCCCATTCGGTCAGTACCTGTCAGCCTTACTCTTGGCTGTTCGCAACAGGGAAAGCCGGATGGGGTTTTTGTTTTATGAAAAAAATTATGGCAAATGAGGACTACAAGAAAGTCCTAACAAGACCTGAACGCATTGATCTCCGTGAGCGTGAAATTACAATAGCCTATAAGGTTATCAGTCGGGAGATGTCAGAAGAACTTAAAACAATGCCAGCTCAAGAAGCATTAAAATTGTTTAAGGATGTTTTATTGCGATTGGTATGAATGGCTATCAATTAACCAGGCGATGGTTTGACTTTGCTTTTAAACATAAAGAAGTCAAGTCACAGCATACTGCTCTTTATTGCTGGTGTGTTGAACTTAACAATAGGCTGCAATGGAAAGACTCATTCGGATTGCCAACTCATGAGGCTTGTGAGTTTACCGGAATAGGCAATCGTAATACTTTTTATGCCGCCCTTGAGGATTTAAAAAAGTGGGGATTTATTGACATAATTCAAGAGTCAAATAATCAAAGTGTAAGTAGAATCATATCTCTTCGCTTGAGCGAATTTGACCAACCGGAGGTACAACCGATGACCAAGCAGAGTTCAGGCGAAGGTACAGGCACTGCTCCCATAGTTAAACAATATAAACCTAGAAACAATAAAACAATTAAACAGAGTGATCATGAGTTTGATTTTTCAAAATATGGAGAGCTGAGCAAATTGATTGAAGATTTTGCCAAACATAGAAAGTCAATTAAAAAGCCTTTTATGTCACAGCATGCAGTTGATTTAATTGTGAAAAAATTAAAGTTATTGTCCCAAGGAAATTACCAATTAGCAGAGGCAATAATTGATGAAGCAATAGCTAATGGTTGGCAAGGAATTTTTCTTCCTAAAAACCAAAATTCGATAAACCATAATGTTCCGGCCGAGCCAGTTTTCCGTAAAACTCATGAATGCTTTAAATTATGAATTTTGAAAATATAGAACTTGAAAAGCAGGTGCTTTCTGCAATGCTTTTA
>Ga0114980_10001107_pt1 | contig 19398 bp, 29 predicted proteins | sample S_140806_EF_Meta_FD_87018 | JGI IMG/M metagenome (GOLD analysis project Ga0114980, IMG submission 87018) | Freshwater microbial communities from Lake Simoncouche, Canada to study carbon cycling - S_140806_EF_MetaG | ecosystem: Environmental > Aquatic > Freshwater > Lake | place: Lake...
CAACCCTAGCCGGGGCGCGCGTGACCGACTCTGCGCCGCGTCACGCCGCCGGGGCCTACCGCGAAAAAAACGCGCCCGCCCCACCCCCCGTGTTGTTTTAAGGACTGTTGGGTAGGGTTGCTTGTTTGGAACAACACAATGAGGGGTAAATAGTCTATTTTGCATGAATAACATAGAGATTATGGGTTGTAGCGTTGTACATGTAGGTAGGGTAAGCGCCGTCCACTTTGGTGAGGGCCCTGTAGACCCTGGACGTGTCGGAGTAGGTGCGTTCGTGGACAAGGGCAAAGGCCGTTGTGGGGTAGTTGACAATAGCGTTGATCTCGGCCATGGTTCGCGCGTCCTCGATGGAGGGGGCCTTGCAGCTGATAGATAGGTGCGCCATTGGAGTGGAAATGATGGACTGGACGCGGTCTATGGGCTAAAAAGCCATGGAATGCATGGAATGCAGGACGACTACGGATTGCACGCCCCGGATGCAAAAGATTTAGACGTAGGACTTTGCTGTAGATTCCATAGATTTTCTTGTAAATTTATGACAAGCGGGGCGTGTTAAAAGAACTTTATTCTTTTCCATAAAGAAATGTAAATGAGCTCACACACGCTCTTAACGCCTGCAGTAGGCGGTGGGGGTGAGCTGCATGTCCTTGGGCATGATGGTGACGCGCTTGGCGTGGATGGCGCACAGGTTGGTGTCTTCCCAGAGGCTGGTAAAGGATGGCTCGGGCGCTTCCTGCATTGCACCAACAGACCCACCCCAACTGCTGCCGCGATCCCTTTCCGTAGAGTACTCCAGCGGCAGAAAACGTCTCGGGTTGAACGGAGGATGGACAGGAGCCGCAGGAGCAATCGGATTGGAGGCCATGGCGTCGGAGAAGAAAATAAACTGCATTTTTATTTTTCAGTCTTTTTTTTTGGTTGTCAGCACGCACAAATTTATGACAAGCGGGGCGTTCAAAAAGTACTTGTATTTTTTTCTATTGAAAACACAACAAGAGAATGGGAATTACTAGGCGTCGCGCTCGCCACGGATGCGGCGGGCCAGCTGGATGTCCTTGGGCATGATGGTGACGCGCTTGGCGTGGATGGCGCACAGGTTGGTGTCCTCAAAAAGGCCAACAAGATAGGCCTCGGCCGCTTCCTGCAGCGCACCCACCGCCGCGCTCTGGAAGCGCAGATCCGTCTTGAAGTCCTGGGCAATCTCGCGCACGAGACGCTGGAACGGCAGCTTGCGGATCAGCAGCTCCGTGCTCTTCTGGTAGCGGCGGATCTCACGCAGGGCAACGGTGCCCGGGCGGTAGCGATGCGGCTTCTTCACACCGCCGGTGGCCGGCGCGCTCTTGCGGCCGGCCTTGGTGGCGAGATTCTTGCGCGGCGCCTTGCCGCCGGTCGCCTTGCGCGCTGTCTGCTTGGTGCGAGCCATGGTTGAAGAAAGAAAGAAAGAAGAAAATAAAAGCTTGGGAAAGGGTGTTAAATTTATGACAATCGGGGCGTGCACACCAAAGACTGTGAATTTTCCTGAATTATTTTTCTCATTTTCATCATGGCGCAGCGCGGCTTCTTTGGCGCAGGCTGCGTGGAGGAAGAAGCGGAGCGGCGAGCGGCGCCATGTTCTACGCTCAAGGAGCCTGTGACGCCGGTGAAATTGGGAATCACGGACATGCTTACGCAGACGGAGACTGTAGAGCCGATTGTGATCTTCACAAACCCGTCTGTGCGGGAAGATGGAGCCGTTTTTGTGATCCAGCGCCCGCAGCGAGGAGAGCAAGCCATTATCCGCTGGAAGAGGGGCGAGTTGGTGGCGCACTGGACCATGGGCGCCATCAAGCACTACGGTATGAACCACGCTTCGCGCGAGATGGAGGGCCTGATCAATGAGGTGCTGCAGATGGAGAACGTCAACCCTGATCAGATGTATTTGTCGTGGAAGAACCAGCAGCTGGTTCCGCGCGTCATCTTTGATTAGGTGGAGCTACAGGCTAAGCGGTGGAAACCAGAGTTAAACAATAATAATAATAATACATTTTGACTTGTTCTTTCATTACAGAGTTGGAAAAGATCTTTATTGAATGAATAAGAACAAAGACATTCTAATCCTCTTCTTCTTCGGGCTCCATCTTGCGGCGCTTGGCCGCAGGAGCTTCTTCTTCCGTACACTTCCATGGAATTTCCTTTTTAAAGGGAATATCCGTAAAAGTGTCGTCCGAATCGATAAAGATCAGCTTCGCCGGGCCGTTGTGGTCCTTGCCGAGCCACAGCTGCGCAAAAACCGAGTCTGGGGTCGTCTGGATCATGGCGCGGATGGCGGCAAGGGCTCCGTCGTGAAAAAGGTCGACGTTCTTGCCCACAAACGGGTTCTTCTCCCGCCGGCACTCCCAGTAGACGTTGCCCTTGTGATTTAGGTACAACTCCATGGTCTCTTTGAGCTCAGGAACGTGGATTTGCAGGGTGGCCAGCTCTCCATCATAGTAGCGCATGAGCACACACGCGTCCGAACAGGTGAAGCGTGTGCCTGGAATCCCAGAGATGAAAATCCCGGGGCCCTGTGGCTCTTTGAAGTCAGAGACAACCGCCTGCCGGGCCTGGAGCTCGCGTTCGACCTGGCTCGCCATTGGTGCAATTGCAGAATTTATGACAATCGGGGCGAACAAGTCTGTATTGGTTCAAATCAAATCAAAATCAAAGGCTAACTTCCTCATCGTCCTCTTGTATCAGCTTGGCGCGCTTGACCTCTTGCTGTGGAGCTTCCGCCTTGCGCTTGCGGTCCGGATCCCCCGCCGTGCTGCAGACGCGCACCGTGCCGTCGGACGAGACAAAGTGGAGGCTCAGGGGACGGCGCAGGTCGGCGCCGCGCCAAAGCGTGACAAAGTCGGTGCACTTGCCGGCCTTGAGCGGGATGCGAAGCATCGCCTGGATCCGCGCGAGAGTCTCGTCGCTGGCGGTGTCGGGGCAAAGGCGCAAGGACTCGTGGATTGATGAGATAATAATATCACCAAAATCCACCGATCCAATCGGGACATCGGAGAAGGCGCGGGTGCTGATGATCAGCACCTCATGCCATTCGGGAACCTCGATGCGCAGCATAGTCTTGCCGCGAAAGTCGGCCTCCTCAAACTCCACATAGGCAAGAAGAAACTTCTCGCGCTGCCCGGGCAGGCCGCTGATGTAGACGTTGGGGCCAGGGCCAAGCTTGCCCTCCTTCGGCGTGACAAGCTCGCGCAGCGCACGTTCGCGGGGCAGGGCGAGACGCTGGGCTTCTTCGGCCTCCTTCTTGGTCAGGCCCCTCGTAAAGCCATGAACAACCAGGTCAAAAAAACGGCGAAAGTCAATGCTTGTGGCTCTGTAATCACCACAGAGAAAATCGTACGAGACTCTGGCGTTAAAGAGATAAAGGCTGCTGCCAGAGGAAGGATGGTCGGACATGGTGCCAGAGAAGGGAAATGAGAAGTTTAAGTGCCCGCCTAAATTTTTGACACTTGGGGCCTTGGTTCTTTTTTGATTGAAAAGAGAAAGAAATCTGTATTTTAATTGTTCTCAAATGAAGGAAAGTACAGATCAAACACGTTTTCTCCCTTCTCTCCAACCCACAGACTCGGGTACGGGTTTACATCGTCCCAATTGGTGATGGGCAGACGCAGAATCTCCCTCATTTTTTTGATCTGCTCATCGGTAATATCCTTTGGGTTGAGCAGGTTCTTGTTCTGGGCCGGGTCGCCCATGCCGTAGAACCAGCGGGCGGTGCGCACACGTTGGTCGGGCGCGGCTCGCGATCGAGGCTTGTCGGCCTTGATGGCCATGCGCTCTCTGTATCTTGTGTTGTAGACGTAGACCGCTTCGTTGTCCGGGTCAAAGGCGATCTTGACCGGCTCGTATATTTTCACCTGGCCCGGCAAGCCGCTCGCTGCCACTTCGTCTTCCGGAAGGTTGTTTCGGATCGGGTCAATGCTTCTGCGCCACGCCAGCTCCTTCTGGACCCGTTCCTTGGCACCGCGTCCATAGCCGCAGCGCTCTTCGTCCTCCACGAAGCAGTCGGCGCCGCGCGAAGAGAATCTCTTCATGCTGCGTGTAAATAGCGGACAGAGTGTCGACTTGGGCGTTTTCAGAAAAAAAGAAAGAAAGTAAACAAAAAACATTTTCTTTCTTTTTTTTCTTTCGTTTGCATAAATAATATTAATGATAAGAATGCGTATATTGAACCATAAGAATTGATATTATTCAATGGTCTGCATCTTATTACGGCCATAATTGTAAATAAAATCAAAAAGATTGATGGTCGGCGGGCAGGTATACATGTGCAACATGTACTCTGCGAACTTGCAGACGTCGTTGGCGTCGGTGACGGCCTCTTTGCTGGGCTTGGCGAGATCATCAAGTGAGCGCAGCTGGCTGCAGCGGCTATTGGGCCAGTAGATCATCAAAAGGGCCTTTTCATGCTCCGGGACGTTGGTTATCGGGCAGTCGGCCAGCGGGGCTCGCTTGATGATCTCGCCAAGCGCAGCAAAGGGGATCGACCCGCGCTGCTTGCGCAGAGCTCCGGCGGCGCGCTCAAAGATGACGGCCTGCACTTCCACAACATCAAGAAGAGTTGTGAGAAGAACCACAATCTCTATAAAGAAGCGAGATGTAGCTTCTGCCATCCAATCGGCATGCTCCACACGCTCAATGGCCGCATCCATCACCAGATGGAAGCTGAGAAAAGGAAGATGGGGGACATCAGCGCCAGCAAAGTCCTTCATCATCTTGGTCGCGTCGGCGATCCGCCCGCTCTCAATCAACGCCAGGATCGCGTTGATGCAATCTTCATTGGCACCGCGCGCGGTTTGCAGCACACGATGGTGGCTATTCATTGCAAAAGAAAGAAAGAGAAAGGAAGTGGGGATGTAGGTAAATTTTTGACATCTGGGGCGTACACTTTTGGCTTATTCTTTTTTTTCTTCATTTTTTGGGGAAAAGGACTGTAATGGGAAAAAGAACAACAATGTTCAGGCTAGGCACTGCCAATGATCGAGTTCAGCGGCGCCAAAAGCTGCGTGAAGGCTCCAGAGCCAAAGAAGTAGTCGTGATAGTTGGAGGACTGCGCCTTGGAATAGACTCCGGTCTGGGAGTAGCGGAAATGGCGCGCCATTTCCAACTGGACCGCGTTCGACGAGAAGCCGGTGACGACGGTGAGGCCGGCCGTGTCGTACTCGTCGACGATGGAGAAGGTGCTGGTCTCCGGGAAGACGAGAAGGTAGGAGCCGTTGGAATCGTTGCGAAAGACGGCAATCTTCTCGCCCTTCCAGATGTGCACAATCTCCGTCTGGTGGGGAACGGAACCGATGCCGCGCGCGCCAAAGTGCTTCTCAAGGCGGCTGGAGTTGAGCTGTGCCTTGCGCTCGTCCAGCACCGCCTGGGCCGCTGCGCTCAGCTTCTTCGACTTGCGGCAGGCCTTCTTCAACGGAGGTGGCGTGGCGCCTCGGGAAGAACGCACTGCGCCCTGTGGCGCAGCGCCCTGTGGCGCAGCAAGCTTGTTGGCACCAGAGCGGGTGATGGCCATGATGGTGAGAATGAAGAAAGAGAAAAAAAAGAAAAAGCTGTACTTATTTTTTTTCTGCCCGGCGGACCCACGCAAATTTTTGACATTCGGGGCGGACATTTTTTACTTTGGATATTTTTTATTAAAAAAAAAGAAAAAAGATATAATCTTTTTTATTAAAGAAAGAACGACTAATCCTCAAATAAAAGAATGGCAGCGAAATACGCCTTTCGCTCTTCAAGAGTGAGATGGACTGGAGCTTCCTTGCTGTCGTCCTCCGAGGGCTCCAGGCGGATGGAAAAGCAGCGGTCGTGCTTGGCGCCGAGCCAGAGGATCTCGTCGTTCTGGTGGGGATTGACGGCCTTGGCCGGCATGCAGAGCGTGCGGTAGATGCGGGCGTCCATCTCCTCGGTGATGGTGTCGGGATCAATCAGGTCCCAGCCTGGCCACTCGCAGTTTGTGGTCAGGTTCCAAAAGGCCACGTTCTGGCCGCGGTCGCTGACAATCATCTGCTCCTCCGCGCGCTGGATCACCACACAGAAAATGTGGAAAGGCTGTGCATCGTTGGGCAGCATCTCCTTGACAAAGATCTTCACGCGCTCAAACTCCTCCCGCTGGCCCGGCAAGCCAGAGATGAAGATGCCTGGTCCCGTCGGCTCGTTCTTCTTCGGAGGCGACTGGGCCAGGCGCGCGAGGAGGATGTCTCGGTTGTGCCGGCGGCGCAGACTGTACAGGCTCCGCATGCTCATCAGCACACGGTGCTTGCGGCGATGCACGGGCTCCTCTTGCACGCAGGTCGGCAGGTGTGCGTCTGGGCCGGGATCGTCCTCTCTCTGCCCGCGAGTATCCCATCCTTTCTTGATGTGGGGGACCGGCGTGCGGTTGAGCTTTCCATGGCCTCCCTTGATGCGCGGCATTCCTAGAAAAAAGAAAGAGAATGAGTAAAGCGTGCAAATTTTTGACATGTGGGGCGTGCAGCGTCTTTTTTTTTTCTTTTTCAATGGAAAGAGACTAAACGGGTGTATTATGATCGGGATATACGCCAAAGACAGTCCCCTCTCTATCACACTTTAAAAGATAGATAAACACAGAGATAAACTGGTCGTTCCAGGCCAGATTTTCCAGCTTGGCCACCACGACTCCGAAATCGCGGATGACGCGGAAGTTGCCGATGCTCGGGTAATACACGAAGAGAAAGGCGTGTTGCTGCAGCCACTGCTGCGCGAAGAGCGCCGTGTCGACTCCGTCCATGAACACGAGTTTCACAAACTCATGAAAGGTGTGGCCGTTGAAGCGGTGAAAGCCCACCAGCTTCAGCATCAGCGTGAAGCGGTTCAGCATGTCGTGTGTTTCTTCGTGTGGGGAACGCAGACACTGCAGCACGGCGGCTGCGGTGCCTCTGGGGAGCGGTGCGGTGCGCATTCGAGATGTGAAAATTTCTGTTATTCGGGGCTTGCATTCAGATAAGGAATAAACACAAGAAAACCCCCCTCAAGATACACCCCGCTTGGATTGAGTTTATTTTGATACAAAACGCCCAGCATAATGTCGCCCAAAAACTGGGCGCGTCGCTGCTGCTCCGTCAGCAGACACTCAAAGACGCCGCCGCATTGGTCTGCTGTGATTTCAATCTCATCCAGCAGGTGCTGGACCGTGATAACAGTGCCATTCTGCACGGCCATGAGATGGAAAAAGAACCTGTGGCGGTACCGGGAAAAAGCAATAGATTTTTTGGGCGGGAACACAAAAGACCGTTACAATTTTTTAAAAATTTTAATGGGCATATGTATTTTTGCAAAAACAATCACATCACTTTAATCCACAACAATCACATCTTCTTCTTCTTTTATCTCTTGCGCGTATTTACGCCGGCGCTCGATGCGCGCCGCGTCTCGTTCCCACGAGTCCGCCTGCTTGGGCGCTGCGTCCTGCCCCTCTGCGGACTTGCTGGCAAGCAGTTCTTGTAGCTGCGCAACGAACTTGTCGCGGTGCTCCTCCCGGTTTCGGCGCGCAAACGGAGTCTGTGCGTTCTTAGCAAGACGGTCCCAGGTCGCGATGCGTTCGCGGATGTACTCCTCCGACCCGGTTCGGCCGTGAAGCACGGGGCCGCTGGAGGCGCCAAACCAACCCCTGCGCGGCTGCGCGGGCTCGGCTGGCTGCACCTCTCCGTTCTCCATGTACTGGCGCAGAGGGTCGCAACGCTTGCGCAGGCGCTCCACAAAGTCGGTGTTGATGGGCGCCTTGCGCGCGGCAATCGAGGCCACCATCTCGTCGCCCGTGGGCATCCCGTCGTCCAGGACCACCTCGATGCGCAGAATGTCGACAACACGCTCCGCGTTCCCCAGGAAGGTCAGGGCGTCGCGGCGCAGCGCGCGGCCCTCGGCCTGGATGTCCTGGGCATCGTTCCAGTTCGGGTTGAGCAGGTAGACCCGGTTGACGCGCAGCAGGTTGACGCCCTCGCCGCCGGCGCGCGAGATCAGCATCACCTTGATCTCGCCGCTGTTCATGGCCTTGACGGCCTCCTTGCGCCCCTTCGGGGTGGTGGTCCCGTCGATGCAGACGTAGGCAATGCCCCTCGAGTCCAGCTCCTCCTTGACCAGGTTGATGCCGTTGCCGACATAGCTGGAATAGATCAGAAAGCCCGTGCCCTTCTTGTTGGCCTCGGCCGTGTGCTGCTCAATGTCGTCGCACACAAAGGTGGCCTTCTTCCGCTCGGTGGTGTTGCTGGCGGAACGCTAAAAATATAACAAAAATTAGCAAATTATAAGAAAGTTGCAGTTACATACCTCCGAGTTGTAAAACGCGTTCCTGCTCTTGCCATTCTCCTCCATGGAAGCGAGCTCAATGCGGGCAATCTCCTGGCGGTAGCGGAGCGACGCCTCGGCGTCGAGCTTCAGCTGGACACCGACGCGGTTGGCGCGCGGAAAGCTCGCCAGCCGGGTGGGATCGCTCTCGACCAGGGCCGAGGCGCACGGTGCCAGCGCCTTGGGGTGCTGGCTGGATAGGAAGGTGACCAGCCCGCCAAAGGTCTGGAGCAGCCGGCCGTTGCGTACGACCATGCTGCCCTTCTGCTCAGGGTCCTGCAGCATCGAATCCATGTAGTCCTCGCTGGCAATCTCCAGATCTCCGCCGGCAATGGCGGCGAGCGTCACCAGGTCCAGCGGCTTGTTGACGATCGGGGTGGCCGTGAGCAGCAGGCGCTGGCGGGAAAGCACGGCGAGCTTCATCAGCAGCGTGGTCTTGACGGCGGCGGCGCCCTTGGGGTAGGAGCGGAAGTTGTGGGCCTCGTCCACAACCACAAAGGCGCCGCGGAAGAGCTGGGCGGCCTCGGAGCGCGAGGTGATGCGCTCCTGCCGGCTGATGGAGAGGATGCCGCCAAACCGCTTCTTGAGCTCGTCGATCGTGACAATCTCGTGCGCGGGGCCCGTCATGCCTGCCTCCTTCACGATCCGGTGCGGCCGGTCCGCCAGGCCCAGCGCCTCCACCAGGTGGGTCCAGCCTATTTCCTGCAGGGCCTCGACAAAGTTGTTCTTCAGCGTCTTGGTGGCCACAAAGACGACGCGCTCGGCCATGCCAGTCCAGAGCGCCAGGGCGGCGGCGAGGACGCTCAGGAAGGTCTTGCCTAGCCCCACGTCCCAGCAGGCAATCAGCCCGTGGTTCCGGAGGGTCTGGAAGGCCGTGACCACCTGAAAGTGGCTCAGCTGCCGGATGGTGGGAAGATCCAGCAGCAGCGCATGCCGGCGCAGCGCGTGGTTGAGAAAGTGCACCACGGGGTGGTCCTCCTGCCACGGAATCGGCTCGCAGCAAGCCGCAAGATTGCGGATCGGCAAATCATCCTGTGTAAATAGATTAGGAAAAGGAAACAAACGCAGGTTGCACGCGTACCAAGGTGATGCCAAGCGTCTCCTTGTTGGCACGGTCGGGAACCGAGCGCGAGTCTGGCACGTTCTCGGGCTCCTTGTAGGCGGCGTCCTCTTCCTCGTCCTTCCGGCGACGCCGAAGCCTCTCTGCCTCGCGGGCACCGCTGGACTCTGCTGCGGCGCGGCGCAGCGCAGCAAGCGCCTCTTCAAACTCGGGCGTGTTGGGCTCCGCCACAGGGGGAGACAGTCGCGGCCGTGTGGCCGCGGGCAAGTCAGAAGAATCCTCGCTCTTCCGCTTCCTCGGCACCTTGATGCGCACAGAAGAAGGAGCAACCCCAAAAAGATCCTTGCTCTCTTCCATCGCACCGGCCATCTCGGCCGCGGCCGCAGCAGCGCTCACAGGCTCGGCCATGATAAAAAAAAGTGAGAGGCTGGGCTAAATTTTTGACACTCGGGGCCACCAAAATTTACTTGTCCGCCGGGCATTTTAAAAAGATTTTTATTGGTGTTTAACTCTGAAAAAAGAATCTTTTTAGGCTTGCAGCACACGCCACAGAAGCTGCAGGTCTTCCGGAAGGTCAGCCCCACAGAGCTTGTACCGCTTAATGCAGAGCACCTGCGCCCATCGACTCTGAACGCCCAGTGATACGAGAATCTGGTGATTGTACGCACACAGTGTCTGCGGGGAAGGGAAGTTTAGATAAAAGAATGTACGGTGGGCACGACTTACCGTCTTATCGGGCACAAATTTGGTCAGCATCGCATCCATCACATCGGTGTGGCCAAGAAGAGCAACATCTTGAAGATGCCATGCCAGTTGATGGCGGTCGCGTGGCTGGAAATTCGGGTGCTTAACAACAGCCACAATGTTGGCTTCTGGAAAATTACGTCGCTGGATGCGAATTGCATCCTGGCACTTTTTTAAAAAAGAATAAAAGTCAACAAACACTTACAAGTAATTGTTTTTTGCACGTACCGATCTAAACATGTTAGATAGCTGATCGCGCGTCGTCGTAGCGTCCAGAATCATGTTAAACAGGTCTCGGTTGCACACAAAAGACGCAAATCCAAACGCATCGAACTGCGCTTCCAGTGGAAGCTGGCGCAGCAATTCAAGTGCATCTGTCATGTGGACCGCGACGCGGTGCAACGGCAAAAACCTCATCATTCTGTCGGTGAGCATCATAAATGTTGTGATACATTGCCGGAGTTCCGGCATCTCATCCGTCAGATAAGCAGGTGTAAAGCCACGCACCTCTGCCCATGCACTGACAAAACCCCTGAACTGCACATGCCAGGCATGCAGAGCTGGGGTAGGCGTCCAATTATGAGCAAAACGCCTTGTCCACCGGCGAACAAACAGAGAAATAAAACTATTGTCCCGTGCCATCTCACGATGAGCGCGAGACAGTCCAGAAAAGGCAATAAAGGTGCACAGAAACATGCGGTCGCACACACGGGCAAGCACAAGAAGCCACAGCTCCACTGGAAAGTTGTTCCACAGGCTGGCCCGTGCCAAACGCGTCTGCATGATGGGAAAACGAAAGTGAATGGAAATTTTTTTGGGGCCAACGGTTACATCTGGTTCTTTTAATTTGTAAATTGGGCAAAACACTCTCTACTTCTTAATTGCCCACTTCCTGTTGCCCATATCCACGATTTTATTTGCGGCAATCAGCTCGTTGATCAGCCCGCCGTCCCGGTTGAGCTCGTAGGTCTTGTCGCGCAGGCTGGCGCCCGCTACCGCGTCAAAAAGCGATCGGTTGGCCTTTAGCAGGTTCTTCGAGCTCAGCGCAGAGGGCTGCGCAGCAACGGCAGCAAGGAACAAGGCCTCCAGAGAGAGAAACGGGGCGGTTGTCTCTGCCTTGACGCGCTTCGCAGGCGGGCCCTCATCTTCTGCCTTTGGCGGCGCAGCCTTTGGCGGCGCCAAAGGCTGCGCTGCAGGCGCTACCAGCGCCGCCTTTGGCGGCGGCAAAGGCTCCTCTGGCGGCGCCAAAGGCTGCGCTGCAGGCGCGGTGATCATGGCGCCGTCGGCGGGTGCGCAGATGATATAGTCCTTGCCGAACCATTCATCACGGGGCAGAGATGCCTGCTTGGTGACGCTCTTGCTCATGCGGCCGGCGCCTTCGCCCAGCGTCGGAACCGGTGCAAGCTTGCACACAATGGAGTGGTCGCGCTCCGTGTACTGGGTGCCAAGGAGGCGCGCGGTTGGCGGCAGAATGGGCATCATGCAGCACTGCCAGAGCGCTCCGTCGTAGTGAATGAGAGATTCCATCCACACGGCGATGCACTTCTTGGCGGCCTGCGTGCGGCACACAAAGAGGGTGACCTGCGCGCCATCTTCAAGGATGTAAATGTCGACGGGCTCGTAGGCGTCGTAGCAGCCTGGTGCACCGATGAGCAGCCACCGGCTGCGCAGAGCAGCAGGGACGGGAGGAAGGATGCCGGCGCGCAGGTTCTTCAGCGCAAGGCGCTTGAGGGCCGCCATATTGGAGAATGAAGCCAGAATTTGCAAATTTTTGACAAGTGGGGCATGTTTATCATTTTATTTAAAAAAGATTAACACAGGGTAACGTAGATGGTAAAGCGCGCGGGTTGGCCGTAGCAAAGACGGTCCGTGACTGCGCAGCGAGCCACTGTGCGCTGTGCGTTGTTCTTCAGCACAAAGTCAAAGTGACCCGGGCCCTCGGCCTCGTCGCCAGTTTTTCCGAGCGCCGCGCGCTTCAGCGCTGCTTTGTACGCCTTGAAGCGCGTTTGGCACTTCTCGCTCTTCTTCTGGCTGTCCACAAGGCGAAAATGCAGCAGGGACTTGAGGTATTCCGGGTTGTACGCGTGCCCCGGTTTGCCTTGTTGACAGCGGCGCCAGAGCGCAATGCCCTGCTCGCTGATGCCCTCCATGAGCTGCGGCTGCGCGGTTGCAACCAGCGCGCGCGTGTAGCAACTGAAATCCTCTGCATCTTTCCGCGCACGCACAGCCATGGCGCCAAAGAGAAAAAATGACCGAAAATTTTTTTCTTTCTTTTTTTTCAGTGTTGAACAAAGTTTATTTTTTCTATAAACGAGGAATCAAATCACCAAACATGCCCTCGCGAAACTCCCGAAACTTCTTGGCCTTCTCCGGGCGCAGAGTCTGCACGGCCTTGCGCAAGCTCCTGGCCGTCTTGCTCGCGTTTTCGCGAGAAAGATAGCAAAAGCCCAGCGTGTCGTCATGGTTCCACAGAAGCAGAACCACAATCTTGCCGGTCGTGCTCTTCTGTCGGGCGGTCATCACCTGCTTCGTCTGCAAGCTCCGCATGCCCTGCTCGGGCGTCAGGCTCCTCCTCTTGCAAAAGGCGTCAAAGGCCACTTGCGGCTCAAACCGCTTGGTGCCGGAATCGCTGTCCGAGGAGTCGGGCTGATTCGTCCACAGAAGGGCAGGAGGCTTGCGCGGATCCTGGGGCAACTGTCCGCTCAACAGGGCGCGCACAGACGCTGGCATCGGCGGCATCGTGACAATCAAAGCAGGCGGCTTGCCACCGGCGCCTCGCTCGTTGGCAATATGGTGCCAAGGCACCGCTGGGATCGTCGGCCAATGCGACATGGTTGGAGTGTGGAGTGTGAGAGAGTCGCAGAGAGAAAAAAGGGAAAGGGTGCTACCCGAGTCCGGTCAATTTTTGTCTTGCCGGGCAAATGCCATTTTTGGAAAATCGGACAGACACAGGTTTATTTGAAAAAAGGACGGAAATTAGATTAGCGGCATGCGTTCATAGGGCGGCTCGTCATCCCAGTTCTCAGGGCCCACGTCCTCTTCCAGCTGCAGTTCTTGGACAAGCGCCTTGACGTTGGCAAGAAAAGGAGTGTCCAGCGGTATGGGCTCCTCCTTGCACACGATAAACAGGGCCGCATTCACCATGGGACACAGGACGCTCAGCGTTGGATCCTCTTCCAACATCTCGCGCAGCGTCTTGCGCGGCGCCTGCACAGTTGCAAAAATAGCGTCAAGCACCACCACCGCACGCACGAGATGGCGCACACCCGTCACCTTGGGCATGTACATGTTTATATGATAAAAGATGGCCGCTGTCAGCCAGCGGTCGCGCTCTGCGGTGTTAAACACCGCAAACAGGCTCATCACGTTGCGCACCGCCAGCTGGAGCTCGTGGTGCGCAGCGTTGTTCGCCTCGGTCTGCTCCGGCGGCAGGGTGATGATCGCCTCGTAGAGCCACGCAAGGCTGATAAAGCTTCGCGCCACCAGCGTGACGTTGACGGGCCTGGCCGTGCTCAGAAGCACGATAAGGTCGGCCGTGATCGAGTGCAAGTTCGGATAGAACACGTACTCGGAGTGCGGGGTCACGAAATTGATGTTGCACCGCTGCAAAAAGCGGTCAAACTCCTCCAGCCGCTGCCTGTTGACCGTCATCAGCGAGCGGGTCAGGTTCCGCATCTTCTTTAGACGCTCCTCGGCCGGCATGCTCGCATAATTCGCCATGCTGCCAAAGCCGAGCGGCAAGGCTGCAAACTCATCCGATGCTTCGGCCATCCCGGACGGAAAATGAGCGGAAAAATTCAAAGTCGGACCAATCTTTTTTCCGGGAAGTTTCCCGGGTACAACGGAAAGTTTTTTATTTTCCACTCATTTTTCCCGGTGCAATTTTTTTGATTTTCTCTTTTTTTATTTTTTCCATTTCCAATGAACAGCCAGGAGCTGTTCGAGCCCTTTGCCGTGGGCGACCGCGTGACGTACAGACGCGGCGCAAGCGGCGCTATCTTCTTTGGCACCATAATACGCGTGATGCCAAAGGCCATCCGTGTTCGGTTTTGTCAGACCGTCACAGAGGTGCGTGGCGACACTTTCTTATACAAAGGCAACTTTCAGGAGGTCTCGACCGATTCACGGCTCGAAACCAAGCTGATGACCTTCCGATGGCTGCCGAGCCGCGGTGTTTTCGGCATTGCCAGCAAGAACCGGCGATGCACGCACACCATCACAAAGTACGACCCGGACGGCTACAGTGCCGATTAATATTTTTTCTGAAAAATGTTACAAGAATACACGCTTGTAATGGGAAAAAGAACAATCAAGGAAACACAATCTCAATCATCTGCGCCGGGAAGGTCGGGAGCGCACCGCGCTGCAGCGCCGGAAACTCCGTTGTGCCGTCTCCCGTGTAGGGCACCACAGAGACCTCCTGCAGGCGCTGGTTAGCGCCCATGTCACGCATGGCAATGGCCAGCGGCCCGGAGTGGCCGGGCACGTTGGTCGCCTTGATCATGCCCACAGCGGGAACATGCTGCAGCAGATCAAAAATCAGCGTGTCAACTGTGTACACGAAGGCAGCATCGTTCTTCTTCATCTTCTGCGCCGTGGCCCGCAGAACCTGCAGGGCCAGATGGAACAGCTCCGTGCTCATGTTCCCGGCCTGGCGAAGCGTGCGGAACTCGCCTTCTGGGTCCTCTGGCGCGGAAACGTCAAGCGGCTGCGAACAGTGCAGCGTGACCGGGACCCACTCGGACACCGGCTCTTCGCTCGCCGCGCGCTGCGTCTCCTGTCGCGCCACGTGAGCGCGCTCGGCATGCGACGCACGCCGCCGCGCGCGCCGAGCGTCAGGGTCCTTGTTCTCCTTCTTGATGTCGGTGCGGCGGCTCATGTTGGTGGGAAATGGGCAAAACCAGCCTCAAGTCCGCTTTTAAAGGGGGTGGAACCGGACACGGGCAAATCCGGATTTTTCCGGGCAAAATCAGAATTTTTCCGGGTAAAATTTCTTTCTTTTGTTTTCTTTTTTTAAAAAAAATAAAGGAAAAAGGCGGTGTAATGGAGAAACGAAATGATCTCAAGCATCACTAAGAGTAATCACATAGTCATCATCATCGTCATCATCATCATCATTGTCCTTTTTACCTCCATGTCGCTTACGGCTTTCAGGCGCGTTTTGAGTGCGTTTGCGCTTGGGAGGAGTGGTGGGCGCGTAGCTGGGCGACGTCGGGTCGTAGCTGGGCGACGTCGGGGTGTAGTTCGGAGCATCCTGCGCAGGGCGAGCCGCAGCGGGCGGCGTACGCCGCCCGTAATCATCGAGTTGCTCAACTAGGGCGTTTGCCGGCAGCGGAAACGGCAAAGGCTCCGCTGGAAGACTGTCACGTCGGGCGTAGTGATACAGGGCCTTGAGCGGCAAGCAGGTCTCGCGGTGTTTCTTGCCTGTGCCGCCGCACACCTCAAAGCACAGGCATGGGACACGCGGGCAATCATGCGAGATGGCAAAGCGCAGTGGGTCTGCAATCGCGTCGCCGCAGAACCGGCAGGTGCAAAGCCGCAGGAGATCAAAGGCAGCGTTGAGGGCGGCTCGGTGTGGCTTGCCATCCTTGTTGGGCTCCGAGTCGCCGCAAACGGGGCACTTCTTCATCTCCACAACACAAAATTGGTGGAAAAAGTGTGCGTGGCACCCGTCCACCGAGCACATGGCGTCGGGCGCCAGCAGCTCGAGGCAGATCTGGCACGTGTGCTCCGTCTGCACCACACGAAACGCATCGGCAAGCTTCTTTTGCTGCGCACGGATGGCCGCACGCTGCTCTGGGGTCATCTTGTTGTGCTCAAAGATGAGATCGCGCAGATAGCCGCCGGTGCCGACTGTGCCGTCGTAGCTGTCGGCTCGCGCCACTTTGCCGTAGTAGCTGCTGACGGCGCCCGTCTCGTCGTCGTCGCTGTCGCCCATGGTGATAGGGTTCTGATAAATTTTTGACATTCGGGGCGCGTACTTTTTTCATAAAAATCGGACACTTTTATTTTTACCGGGTAATTTAAAAAAACAGGACACTGTAAATTTCTTCATTTCTTTCTTTTAAGCGGAGATCTTTCCGCAAGGCCAGATTGCTGGCACCACCACGGCTGGATTGTCAAAACTCGCTCCCTTGTCTACATAGAGCGATCGCATGCCGTTTCTATGGTGCAGCTGCCTTTTCACCAGTCCAGCCCACGGATCTTCGCCATAAAACTCCTTGCGAATTAGCACCCACAGCTCCTGTGGCATGCGAGGTAGCCGCCGCCGACCATCCATGCGTCGCCGGCCACAGATTGTCAGGATCAGGATCTTCTCGCACCAGCCTTTCATGAAATCGCGGATTGCATTCAGAATGAGCAGGCCCGGCGGCAGCTTCTTGGAAAGCGCCATGGTCCGAAAGTACGGCGGAACCAGGTTGCTGCCGTCGTCAAGCGTCTGCACCCTGATCGTGGCGAATTCAAACGGCGGCAACTGAAATATAATCTCATGATGCAGCTTGCATGCCACAGCCGGCACCGTTGCAAAGGAAATATGAGACACCTGCGCTTGCCGTGGCCAGTGCTCTGGCAGACCGTGCACCTGGCACAGATTCTTTATCAACACCTTCGGCGCACACAAAATCTCCAGGCTTGGCGGCAGCTCAATCTTCACGCTGTCGTCTTGCCATCCCTGCCGCACCACCCTGAGCTCTCTCAGCGCTGGCACATGCGGATGCAGGCTGATGGTGCCCTTCTCCAGCGTCACCTCAAGCACTGTAAGATATAGGAATGTTCCACTCAGAATAAAGTTGTGCCACGATTTGCCCTGCAGCACCAACTCCTCCACATTCTTCAGATTCCCGCCGTCCAGCCTGCCGTCGCTGTACTCATCCACCATCACCGACAGGGTCTTCACTCCGTGCGGCAGCGACGGTACACCGGTGGGCAGGGCGTATCTGCACCGGTCCAGCTTCACATGGCGCACGCTCGATGGCAGCGACAGGAGCACCGAGACAGATGCCTTGCTCACCTCGATTGTCTTTAGATGCGAGACGTGGTCATTGGCCAGCCGTGCAATCCGCACCCCGGGCCAAAACCCCTCGCTCCACGCATCTTCCAGATTCACCGTCTTGCGGCCCGACGGATCAATCTTCAGCGTTGACGCTGCGCACACCAGCGAGTGGATCGCGTCGCACGGCTCCAGCTTCCGTTCCACCAACAGCTCCCTCAGCGCCATCTTTTGCGCCAGCTCCCACATCGCCGGCCGCGTAAACGCGGCAAAAACCTTGTGCACAAGCACGTCCCGCAACTCCAGCGTTATCGGTATCACGCTAAAGGGCTCGAGAACCGTGCTCTGCAAAATTATCTTCACCGTCTCTGAATCGTACCCGACGTGGCCGTCCGGACACGCCATGATGGACAGCACATTGCCGGGGTTCTGGTCGACGCGAAACCACCCGGACATCCCCGGAAATGGGCGGGTATTTTACGACTTTGATTTTTTTTCTCACAATTGCCGGGGTTTTTCGCGCCGCTTTTATATTTGCCGGGTTTTCCCGGCAATGCTGTAGCCCGCTTTGGAACCTGTCGGGAAAAACCCCGCAGCGCTGGCTTTTGTCTGCGGCCCGAGTTGCCATTTTCAAAAGAGAGGGGGCACGGGGGAGAGAGAAGCATGGCATCTGTACCTTTCTATCTGGAACCGGGCTACAACGGCTCTACACTGGATACCATTCACGGGGTGGGGAGCATGCAAGAAGCTCAAGCTCACATGAAGGCGCTTGCCTCTCGCACCTACATGTGCATCAAATTTCACACACCGCGCCCATCACCAAACGGCAGCGGCTTGGAGTTTGCAACTCTGCAGGGACAGGGGAGCTACTCGGCGGCGTACTACCCAAATCCGGGAATGGTTGGATTCATTTGGAACGTTTGTTAACTTCCTTGGTCTTATCTCAATACACTCAAAAGTTTGGTCATTTTCACTCGGCTTGGAAATGAATTCGCACTCTAATGAACTCATCGAGATGTGCACAACAGTCCAACAAGAGTCGATGCGCTATCTAGAAATAAGGCACTGTTACGAGAATGCGCAAGCGCTGATCGAGGCCTACCAGGAAAACATTATTACTCTGCAGTCGCGCTTCACACAGAACATGGTGAATCTGTTGATACAAAATGAGACCATTTTTGACGACACGCGAGTTCTCCGGGCAGTCAGTGACATGCTCGAGACGCTGTACATGTCTCCCGGCAAGACTGCACTGTTGGCGGCTCTGGCAAAACGCAACGACGTGCTTTTGGCTCGCGACCCAGAGCCAGGCGCAAAGCGAACTTGCATTTAGAGTTGAATGTTCTCTCTTGTATTAGAAATCAATCAAACCACCTCCTCTTTCTTCACAACAACCAAAGTACAATCATCCTTCAGCTCACAGCGCACAGGGGGACTCAGAGCCTGGCCGTACGCGTTGAGCTGGTCCATCGATGCGCACAGCCGCTCGCGGAAGACGTCCACCACCAGCGTGTCAGTGGCAACGCCGTCAAAGCCCTCGAGCTTCGAAGCCACCAGCATCATCAAGCGCACAAACAGGAAAGAGCCAAACTCTTTCGTGTCGTCGGCGCGAGCGAGCGACCCAATCACGAGAAATGTTGGCAGGCCAAGTTGCTTTCGCTGGCGTCGGGCGAAGGCGTTCGGGTTCTGGATGTTGCAGAACGAGTACGCGCACACGGGCTTCTGCTTCGTATCGCCAAGGGCAGGAATCGCACTGTCTGACGACGCCTGGTCTCTCGGGATGATCTCGGGAAGACCAGTTTCCTGTTTCATCCGCACACCCAACCAGTCGTATGACCCGGCCGGAATCTTGGAAACGACGTCCAAGACCAGGGCGCAAAGCGCTTCCAGAAAGGCCGCTCCGTCCTTCGTCGCGCCCCACGCCAAGACCTCTGCGCCCGCCATGCCTGCAAGAAAGAAAATGAGAAAAATAGGAAAAATCTGCTTTTTGTACTGGTACACGGCGTTTAAATTTTCGACACTCGGGGCTTGTGTAGACATAATCGTTTATTGAAATAACATCTACGATTTATAATGGCGTAGTGTCAAGACGCGCCCTGCTACAACTCCCTCATAATGCCCCGTCAGACGGTTAAAGCTAAAGTGCAGATTTTTTGTGCCTGTTAAAAGTGGAACATGTTTTATGGGCATGGCAAAGTTGTAGTGCATCCGGCAGGATGCAGTTTTCTCGTCGTACACCAGACTTGCGTCACACAGCTGCACCTCAATCTTTTGCTTTGTGACC
>Ga0114980_10001108_pt1 | contig 19395 bp, 17 predicted proteins | sample S_140806_EF_Meta_FD_87018 | JGI IMG/M metagenome (GOLD analysis project Ga0114980, IMG submission 87018) | Freshwater microbial communities from Lake Simoncouche, Canada to study carbon cycling - S_140806_EF_MetaG | ecosystem: Environmental > Aquatic > Freshwater > Lake | place: Lake...
AATATTACTAAATTTTTTATTTGGAACTTTAAATAAATAACACTCTCCATTAGAATCTCCTGTTGTTATCCATAAATTATTTTCGAATGGATCATTATAAATTCCGTGAATATGTTTTATTGATTTACTTGGAAAATTATAAATTATTTTCCAGTTTCTTCCGTCATTAAAGGAAGCCCATACTGGAACTTTTGCTTTATATCTATTAGGTCCATATTCTCCAAAAAAAATTCCATTTTTTGTAACTGCAATTGAGTTGTGAAGAACATTTCGATGATTTTTAAGTTTAGAAACTATATTTAAATTTTTTTTTTTAAGACAATAAAAATAAATATATTTTTGGTATAAAATAATAGCTCCATTTTTTTTTGAATTTAAGACGACATTGCACTTATCCAGTCTAAATAATCTTCTTAAAATCCTAAATTTTGAAAAATAAATAAAATACCATTTTAAATTAATAATAAAAAAATATTCTTTATTATGTACGTTTAAATAAAATTTATTGCACTGACTTAAAATTACATCTTTCTTATCAGAGTCGTAATAGTGAACTATCTCTGATTCTAAATAATCATTTTTTTTTAAAGAAAATTGAAACATTTAAGTTTAAAAAAGATTATATTAAGTTAATATTTTATTATGTTAAATTATAGTCATATTGTGCGGAAAAAAATAGCTAATAGTAAAATTATAATATTAGAAAATTTTTTAAAAGAAAGTTTTTACGAAAAAATAGCTAAAGAAATAACTTGGCTTCAAAAAAATAAAAAGTGCGATAAAAATTTTTCTTTTAATAAAAAAATTATAAAAAAAGAATTTACCAATTATAATAATTTTAAAAAAAATCAAAAAAAACTAATTTCATTATTAAATTCTAAACAGTTTAAGATTTTTTTAAAAAAAGAATTAAATATTAAATCCACTATATTTCCTGAAAAATCTAAAATGTTTTCTGGATTTAATATAGCTGAAAAAGGAAGTTATTTAAGACCGCATGCTGATTTTAATTTTAATAATGATATAAAAAAATTCAGAACTATTAATCTACTTTTGTACTTTAATAATAACTGGAAAAAAATTTTTGGAGGAAATTTATCTTTTTATAATTATAAAAACCTAAAAAAAAAATATGAATTTATTGCCAAAAAAAATAGAGCAATTATTTTTTTAACAAACAAATATACAATTCATGGTTATAACAAAATTAAATCTTCTCAATACAGGATATCTTTAAACTTTTATTATTATACTAATAAAAATCTAAGTTTTGATGAAAAGCCACATAAAACAATTTGGAGATAAATTATAATCAAAGAGTGAAAGAAATACTTTTAAAAAAAAAATTTATATAATTTTATTCTTACCGAATGTACTTGTTTATATATAGAATTAAATTATTTCTAAATCACAGCCATCAACATTGGTCAGTGAAATATGTTATCAGAAGACTCTATAGAGTTATTTACAATATATTTGTACCTGGACTTCCATGGCTGCCATTATCTGCAATCAAATATTTAAAATCAAATATAAAAAAGCAATTTATAGGCCTTGAATTTGGTTCTGGAAATTCAACTTTTTTTTTTTCAAAATTATGCAAACAACTAATATCATATGAAAATAATTATTTATTCTACAGAAAAATTTCTAAAGTTAAAAATAATAATGTTAAACTGATATTTGATAAAAATTATCCATTGTTAATTAAACAACTTAGAAATAACTATTTTGATTTTTGTTTAATTGATGGAATTGATAGGGACGTTTGTTGTTACAATGTGCTTTCTAAACTAAAAAAAAGAAGTATTTTAATTCTTGACAATATTAATTGGTATATTCCATTTAAAAGTGAATCTCCACACTCTGCAAAAGATTATTCATCAAATAGTAAATGGAAGTTAATTTTTAAAAAACTAAATAAATGTAAAAAAATTATTTTTGATGACGGGATAAGCTGTACAATGATTATTATTATTAATAAAAAAAATAAGCATTTTTTATAAAAAAAATAGTAGGATTATTTAAAAAAAAATCATTATTAAATAAAGTATATTTTGATTGATTATATTGGCTAATAAATTGAATTATTTTTATGTTTATTTTTAAATATATTTGGATCAATCAATGTTGCATATTTAGGTTCACCGTTATGCTGTAAAGTTATTTTTCTTTTCCAACCAAGCCAATATTTAGGAGCAAAAATTTTTATTTTTTTTTTATTTAAATATCCGCCCCACCAAGAGACAGAACTATTAGACATGACACCATAACTACATCTTGAAATTATCATCAAGTCTACAAAAATACTATTTGTGGAAAATATTTTATTCTCTAAATAAGAAAATTTATTTTTAATATAAGGAACATTATCAGAGATAAAAATAAAATATGGATTAGAAATATTCTTTAAAAACCATTGAATACATGATTTATAGTAATTTATTGGCAAGTGGACTCCTAAATATCCGAAAATTTTAAATTTTTTATATTCATTAAAAATACGAGAAGTTCTTATATGAACAAAAACAGGATTAAATTTTTTTGGGATACGATCTAAAAAAAACTTTGCATTAACTTCATGCTGTTTGTAAACTTTAAAATCTTTAACTATTTTTTTACTAAAAAACTTATCATTTTGAAAATAGCATGGATAAATTAAAGTCCAAGGAATCAAACCATTCTTAAAAATTAAGTCATTATATTCAACTACACTACCATATAAAACTCGCGACTTAACTTTTATAGAATAAATAAATCCAATTTCAGAAAAAAATCTTAATACATAATAAAAAAATCTTCTTAAAAAAAATTTAACTAATTTATTATTAAAAGATATTAAGTTTTTATCATTTTTTAAATTAATTAACTTTTCTAATTCAGAAAAATTAGAACAAATTATTTTATTCTTATTTCTAATATGAGTTTTTATAAATGAATATTGAAATAATTGATTACACAACTGACCATCTGCTAAAAAAAAATAGATCATAATCTTATTCTATTTAATATTATTAAAAACAAATCAAGAAGTTTTATATAAAAATTTTAAAGAAGATTTAATTTTATTTCTATTAAGGTCTTTTTGATAAAACTTAATATTAGAAGTAATATTTTTTATTTCTATTATATTTTTAAAAATTAATGATTTTATCAATAAAAAACTTTTTTTCCAAAAATATTCTTTATAATAACCAAAGTCAGGATAAATTCTTAGTAAATAAGGAATGCATAAAAAATAATATATAACACGTAAACAATTCAAAAAATAATTTGGAAGAATATTTTTCACCTTTTTATACTTAATCAACAGATCTCTTAAAGAAGCAGCTGAGGAAAGATTTTGATCTACAAGCATAACTTGCAAAGGAATTAATAAAGAACATTTTATATTATTTTTATTAAAATCTATTGGCCAATCCGAAAGTCCTCTAATTTTTCCCTGGTTACACTTTATTATTTTTTTACAGGTCTTTAAATTTATTCTGTAGGCACAACTACTATTAAAATGAGATACAATATTATGAGCATTTAATCTTTCAAATTTATTAATTTTAGAGATAAAACCCGATGTTGATAAAAAAACCAATATATCAATATTTTTATAAGAATAATTATTTAAAATAAATTTTAAATTGTTAGAAGGCAAAATATCATCTTCAAAAATTACTGCTTCGGGAATTTTATTTTTTATGATATGTTTATAAATTTTAAGATGACCATAAGCGCAACCTATTTCCGCATCGATCATTTTTCTGCCTGTTTTTTTTAAAAAAAAATTGGAGTCATAATTTTTATTTAGAAATTTTTTATCTCTTAAGTCAAGCGGGCCGGCCCCGTAAATAATTTTGAAATTTAATTTTAGTTTTTTAAATCTCTTCTTAAGTTCTGGTAATCTTTTGCTTCCTTTGTAACTTTGAATAAATATAGGTAACATGCCAATGTAAATATATAGTTAGTAATTATTTCAAATAATCTTAGTTTAAGAGTGATTTTTAACAATCTCTAGTTTTGCATCTTTAATATTGTAAACTACATCACAATATCTAAAAGTATCTTTTTTATGAGAGACAATAATAATAGTCATTTTTTCTTTTAAATCATAAATTTTTTTCAAAATTTGGTTTTCGGAATTTTCATCAAGAGCATTTGTTGCTTCATCTAGAATGATTATTTCGGGCTCTTTGTACAATGCTCTTGCTATAGCAATTTTTTGTTGTTGGCCGCCTGACAATTTAAGTCCTTTTTCTCCAACGGAGGAATTATAACCTTCGGGTAATTGATCTAAAAATGAATCTAAACCAGATTTTATTATAACTTTATTAAACAAACTCAAATCAAATTCTTTTTCATTTTTTCCTAAAATGATATTTTTTATAATAGTGTCATTAGTTAAATATGTCCTCTGTGGAACATAACCAATTTTTTTTTGAAAATTTCTTCCAAAGTTATTAATTATTTTTCCATCTACTAAAATATTACCAGAAGTAGGTTTTAATAAACTGCAAATTATATTTAATAATGTTGTTTTTCCAGATCCACTATTTCCTTTTATTCCAATAATTTGATTTTTTATTATCTCAAAGTTAACATTTTCTAATATATTTTTTTTACTATCAGGAAATGAAAAATTAATATTTTCTAATTTTATAGATTTATTGAAATGAAATGTGAATTCATTCTCGGAAATATTTGATTTAGCATTTTTTTTGTTAAATTCTTCTGAGATAATACTAACGCTTGGATAATAATATTTTACAGAATTTAAACACTGTAAAATTCTATTGGCAGAAGGCAATACTCTAAACATACATATAACAAATATGCTCAACATTAAAAATATTTCTTGTTTAGAGAAATTTAATTGAAAATAAAAAAAAAATATTATTAAAAAAACTAATATTATAACAAATAACTCAATTATAGGTTTTGGTAGATCTGAAATAAATGAGTAAAAAAAACTTCCCTGCGAAGAAGCTAATGTATTTTTTTTAAACTCTGAATAAAAAAAATCCTCTAAATGGTCAATTTTAATATTTTGAATAACGGAAAAACTTCTTTGTAGATTTTCAATCTTACTAGCATCACTTTTAGATTTCATTTCTCCTAATTTTTTGAATCTTTCTTTATAAAATTTGTAAAATAAAAAAAAAAAAGAGAAAATAAAAAATATTAAAATTAAAGTCGGCTCAAAATAATTTATCAATAAAAAACTTATAACGGCAATAATGATAAAAGTTTCAGTAATGAGGTAAATTAGTGCATCCACAACTCTGTAAGAAAACTTATCAATTTCAACTATAATATTAGATATCAAATATGAGGAATTATTTTTAATAAAAAAATAATAATCTTGTGATAAATAATTTTTATATATTCTTTCTGATACATTGTTATTAATTCCTTTAACTAAATCACTTTTCCAATAAGAAACGACCATTACTAAAATTGATCTAATAAAAAAAATAATAAAAAATACTAAAAATATTCCTAAAAAGTTAAAATTATAATTATATAAAAAATTTAAAAAAAAATTTTTTTGTGTGCTGGTATTTGAAAAAAAGGATAAAATTTCAGGAAGTAGCGAGAATACTAAAACCTCACTAAAAGATAAAATTATTATAAAAAATATCAAAAATGTAAATTTATTTCTATCTTTTCTATTTAATATCCTAAGTATTTTTAACATTATTCTATAATAAATTTTATAAATTTGCTAAAATTTTAGCTATAAAATTTTTCTCCAAATCCAAATCAATTTTTTTTTTAAGAATTGGTTCATATGCGTAATTTTTTAAAAAATTATCATCTTTTAGAGATTCGCAAATATTTTTATATCCGCCGGAAGAGTCATCTATTAAATTAACAAATGCTTTTTCATTAAAATCAATTTTTATATTATGATCCGCCCAAGTAACTGGAAGACTATTAGATAAAAATGCATTTACAACTCCCTCGGTATAATATCCTGGGAACAAACTATTTTGTGGGCACAGATTAAATGCATAGTTTTTCATAATATCATACGTTTTAAAATCGCTAGAATTATGATTTTTAATATGTTTGTCAAAATAAGGTCCGTAACCATCAACATCAAAATGTTTTTTTATTAATTCGTAAATACTTTTCCTTGGCTCTATAAAATGACTGGTGAAAAGACAAAATTTTCTATTTTTTTTCATAAAGTCATTCCCTTGCGGATTTAAAAGATCATCCATTTTCCAATAAAATCCAAATCTACGACTGTTTAATGTGTCATTATTTCTGACAATTCCTTCATGAGACCAATCAATATAATCTTTCCAAGAAGGAAACCTAAAATGATTTTTGTCCTCCACTCCTAGATCTGAAGTAATATAATAGTCAGATTTTATCAAATTATGTCTTACGTTCTCATATGAAATAAATACTCGAAGCGGTTTATAATTTCTATTAAAGGTATAAATATCAATATTATCAAAAAAGTTATTAATTTTTAATGAAGAAGTTTTTTTTAGAAAAAAATTTAATAATTTTCTTCTAAAACTAAATAACTCTAGAGGACCTATAAATAAAATATCGGCTTTATCAGCGCTTACTAATTCTATTTTTTTTTTTGAAAGTTTTTTTACTAAATGAAAAAAAATAGTGTCTTTAAAAGGATCGAACCATAAATAGGAAATCTTTAGCGCACTCATTTTATTATTATTTTATATAATAATTAAAAATATTTTTTATGCCTACTTCTAAAGAAATTTTTGGTTTCCAATGGTTTTTAAAAAAATTATTTTTTAAAGATTTATTTTTTTTGTTAAACTGAATTAAATCTTTCTTTTTAGATCTTAAGATTTTCACAATCTTATTTTTATCTTTAAAACATTTTTGAATTATTTTAGCTACTTCTATGATTTTAGTATATCTTCCATAATTAAGATCTATTGTTTTAAATTTTTTTAGTTTTTCAAAATTTTTCATAACAACTTCCAGACCAGAACAGGCATCATCGACATGTAAAAAATCTCTTTTTTCCTGCCCATTTGTTAACATAGAAATCTTTTTAAATTTTGACCCTGCTAGAATAAAATCAGTAATTACATGAGATTTTTTTAAATCTCTCTCCACTCCATATACATTCCAAAATCTTACAGAAATGCAACTCAAGCTGCTACAGACAATCTCACCAACTTTTTTTAAAACACCATAAGATGAATAATTCATATTAGACATTTGGCTGCTTGCAAAAATAAATTTTTTATTTTTTAAAATTTGAAAAGTATTAGACATTATTAAAAGGTTATTTATTAAAAAATTATAAGTATTTTGATAACTTTTCAAATATCTAGATCCACCAACATCGAACGCTAAAAAAAAAATAAAATCTGATTTTTTTATTAAACCCAATATTTTCTTATTCTTGTATTTTCTTAGATCGTACTGATTGCTCTTAACTAAGTCGGCTTCGTAAACTTTGTAATTTTTTTTCTTTAAAAAATAACAAAGATTCTTTCCAATTTGACCCTCCGAACCTAAAACTAAAATTTTTTTCAAATTAATCTCATCTTGTGTATTTGCATTAACATATATATTAAATATAAAACTGTAACACTAATTAAAATTTATTAAAAAATAATAGAATGAATAAGATTCTTTGTGTCGGACTTGGAAAATTAGGACTTATCTTTTCAAACATACTAGCAGAAAAAAATATTGTTTATGGTTACGATATTGACAATTCTATTGAGGAGCGAATTAGAAAAAACACAAAAGATTTAGAGCCTAAATTAAACTATTTAATTAACAAAAATAAGAATAAATTTTTTTTTGAAAAGGATTTTTCAATTTCAGTTAAAAAAACCAATTATGCATTCATAATTGTACCTACACCTTCAAAAAAAAATCATTTTTTTGATAACCAATACATAATCCGAAGCTTAAATAACATTTGTAAGCATTTAAAATATAAAAAAAAATATTTAATTAACATAACCTCTACTGTTAACCCCGGATCATGTAACGGCTTTATAAATTATATTGAAAAAAAATTTAAACTAAAACATGGAAAAGAATTTATTTTAACATATAACCCCCATTTAATAGCCCTTGGATCAATTTATGAGAATGTAATAAATAGCGATTTAGTTATCGTGGGTTCAGATTTGCCGGATGGATTTAAGATTTTAAAAAAAATTTATAAAAAAATTTATAAAAATAAAATAAATAAATTAAAATTTTTAAATTTAAAAGAAGCTGAAATATCAAAAATTGCTATTAATTCTTATGTAACTTTAAAGATATCTTACTCCAATACAATAAGTCAGATTTCTGATAAAATTAAAAATATTAATGTTTCGAAAATTTTAAATGTAGTGGGTCAAGATAAAAGGATTGGTAATAATTATTTATCTCTGGGAGCTTTGTATGCCGGACCTTGCTTTCCAAGAGATAATTTAAATTTTGCGAAGTATTTAAGAAGCAATAATATTCCTGATTATATTCCAAGTACTTCGGATAAAATAAATAATATTCAAATAAATAGATATATAAGCGTATATAAAAAATATAAAAATTTATTAAATAAAAATATAATTATCGGCATTTGTGGTATCAGTTATAAACAAGATACTCCAGTCACAACTTTTTCTCCTGGTGAAAAAATTTTAAAATATTTTAAAAACAAAAATCAAATAATAATTTTTGATACAACAAAACCTCATCTTAATTATAAAAGAATAGAATTTTTTTCTGACATAGAAGAATTTTATAAAAAATCAGATGTTATTTTTGTTTGTTATAAAAATACATATTTTAAAAAATTGGAAAACCTGAAAACAAATAAAAAAAAAATTATAATTGATTTATGGAATTTTATAAAAATAAATAATAAAAATATTATCTTAAAGAAAATTGGAATATCCTAATTAATGAAGAAACGGGATATTTTAAAAAATAAATTAAAAATTATTGTTCATAATGAAGAGGTGGGGCTGGGAGCAAATATATTTAGAATGTTTGCTCATCTACTTGAGTTAAAAAAGGACGAAATAGTCTATTTTGATGTAAAAAATATTTATTACCATAATAAAGGAAATGCATGGGATATATATTTTTACCAGCCATTCTACGCGAACCTAAATATTATAAAATGTAAAATTAAAAATAATGTTTTTGATAAGATAAAATGGAATGAAGAAACTCAATGGAATATTAACTATATTGCACAAAATGAAAAGCATAACATATATAATAAAAAATTGATAAATAATTACAGATCTATATTTAAAAGATTTATAAAATTTAAACCGCTAATAAAAAAATTCTACATAAAAACACTTAAAAAAATAAGTAATAAAAATATTTTATCTATCAATATTAGAGCAACGGATCGTTTTAATGATTTAAGAAACATGGATATGCAAAATAAATTACAATATGAAAGTTTAATAACTTCTTATTTAAAAAAAAAAAAATGTAAAAAAATATTATTATGCACTGATAGCAAGCAAATATTAGATATATATAAAAAAAAATTTGGCTCAAAAATAATAAGTAATTCTACAATATTATCTTATGACAATAGATCGATACATAAGTCTAATATTTATCAATCAGATAAATTTAAATTTAAATTAGGGGCGGAGGCAATTTCGGATGCTATATTAATGTCTAAATGTAAATATAATTTATTTATGCATAGCAATATAAGTTATTTAGCTGTGATGCTTAGAAATGATTTTAATTATAAATTTATAGACGATTCTTTTTCTTATAAGTAATTAATAAATTCATTATAAAATAATAAAGATGTTAAGAATTTTTTTTCAAGAAAAAACAACAAATACTATCAACTTTAGTAATGATATTATAATTCTATTTTTATTTGGCTTTACCGAGTTTGCTTCTTCGATTTTTTTATTAATAGCAATAATTAAAATATTTAATAATATTTTCGAGGAAAATTATTATTTAAATTATTATTTTAAGAAAGTTTTTGATCTAATTAAATTAAAAAAAGAGAAAATCTTATTAATATCAGAATTTTTAGCAACAATAGTTATTTTTGCTTTACTTTCAACAAGTGTATTTGAAATACTATTTTTATTAAAAAAAAATTCTTTTGATACTACCAATCAAAAATACTTCTTTTCAGAAAATTATAAATTAATATATTACCTTATCGTTGTTAGCTGTTTATCTGCTTTTATTAGAAATATTCACAAAAATTATAATTATTATATTAAAATAACAATTTTAAGTAACTTGTTACTTGGATTAATAACAATTTTTTATTACAAAGAAATTATTTTATCACCAAGTCTATATCTAAATTTACGATTATTTATAAGCTTAATAGAACTTATCGCTCTATACCTGTGTATCAAAACAATTGTTAATAAAAGAGTAATTTTACTAATTACTGCCGATATAAGAAATATATATTTTTTTAAAAATATTATTTTATTTTTTTTTATTAATAATTTTTTTAATATTTTTTCAATTATTACAATTTTAATTATTAAATTACCAACACATGTAATTTTTTTTTACATTTCTACACAACTGATAATCTATTTGCAGAATATTTTTTTTAGTAATAGTTATAAAAAAATCTTTGACGAATTATACTCAATTCCGTTCAATATGAATAAAAAGAAACTGTACGATTTTCAAAATTTTTCGATAAAAAAAATTTTTGCGACCAGTTCTATCTTAACACTCTTTATATATTATTTTTTAAATGATGTTTTAAATATAACTCACAGATACTTTAAAATAGATTATGATAATTTTCAAATCCATTCAGAAATAATTTCAATTGTAGTGCTATGTCTTCCTTTCATTTGTCTTTTCAAATTATTTAATATTATTTATTTTTATAGAGAAGAAAGAAGTATAAAAACTATATTTTATTTAGATTTTTTGTTAATTAATATTTATTTTTTAATTGTATTCTTTAAATTAGTTATATTTCAAAACATATTTCTTGTTTTTATATTTCTAAATTATTTAATACTTTCAATACACTTATTCTATTTATTAAAAGAAAAAGCTCATAAATTTTAAATATTTAATTTAATATTTATTAAGGAAAATTTATGTGCGTAATGTTCGAATCTAACTCAATATCAGAAAAGTTTTTTTTGTTAGTTAAATTTTTTGCAACTGAATTATTCTTTTGAAATAGACATGCTGAACAATTCTTTCTAGGATCAAAATATGGTTTTACCTTTTCTTTAAATAGTTTATCTACTTCAGTATTTTTAACAGTGCCCCACTTAGAGTAATTAAATTTTCTTTCTGATTGTACATTTTCGATTTTATAATCAATTTCTTGTTCACCTTCGGCTAACACTGTTACAGAATCGCATGGATAGCAATAGGAATGGCCATTTTCTTCATGACCGGTAGTATCCCAAAAAGTATTAAAAACTTGCAAGTAACATTGCCCTTCAGACCAAATATCTTCTGCCTCATGTTTTGTGCCATGATATTTTAATTGATGAAAAATTTTTGTCTTTGGGTTGCCTATGGAATCAATAAACCCAAGTTTAAGTAATCTATTAGAAAGATCTAAATGACTCTTTAATTGATAATTTCGAGTTAAATTACAATCTGTAAGAATCCGAACATATTCACAATTCCATTTAACTGAAGTCTCATTAATTCTGTTGAGCAACTCATCGTTTGTCCATGGTCCATAGACATAAGACAAACCTAAAGTTATTTTTGGATTATTAATTATATTAGAAGGTATGTATTGTAGATTAAACTTTCCATCTGGATAAAAACTTGAAGCATCCTCTGGAGTTATTGATATTCTTATCCATTGAAATTTTTCATATATTTTTTCAGGAATATTTTTTGGAAAACCGTTGGTAATTAATCCTAATGAGATATCTTTGTCTGATAACCAGCTAACAAAATCATAAAAATGTGGCCATAAATTTGGCTGCCCACCACCAGACAATATTAATCCTTTTAATCTTATGTCGGAATTAGAAATTTCTTTATAGGCATCATTATATTTTGAAAAATTTTTTATATTAAAATCTGCTTGATCATAATACAAAGTATTAATAAAATTCTTTGCCTCTTCCAGACTTATACTGTCTTTTTTATTCCTACCAATCGTTGAACAGAACTGACATCTTGACATGCAAACTTGATGTAAAGTCATAGTGGCTCTAATAATACTTCCAAAACCTGTTTCTTTATACTTTTGAAATACAGGCCAGTGAAATTTTAATTTATCACCTGTGGCTGTAAAGTTTTTTTCTTTGATAGTTTTAATATGAAGTACATCTTCAGGTGAAATATTTTTAGAAGAAGATTTGGTACTTTTAATGTAGGAATTGTCATCTTTAATTAAATACAAGCCTTCGGTAATTCCTTTTCTTTTAATATTTTCAAAAATATAATCAATATTATTTGTGTTAATATTTTCTGAACCTAACATATTCAAATTAGAGTCTAACACCTGCACTTGGGTGTGATCAGCAAAGTGCTTTCCCCCGCTACTATGTTTGATTCTTAGTTTTAAATTATTGCTTTCGTTAATAAAAAATGCTTCTAAAATATAATCATCAAAATTTTCTGAAAGGTGCAGCTGTTTCATATTTTTTTTATTATAAAAAAACCATTTCCTTTAGGATGATTTTCGGTCCAATTATCTTTTATTCCTTTAACGACATAATTAAATGATAAAATTTTCCATCCATTTTTATTAAAAATTTTTTCCCACCATATTTCATTGTTCATTTGCACATGTGATTTATCAAGATGATACTCTTTGATTCTAAATTTTTTATTATCCCCCAATGGAATTACATGAAACATTTTGTCGGTTTTTTTTTTATATATGTTTAGAAATTTTGATATTTGATCTGCAGTCAAATGTTCAAGAACATCTTTTGAGATTACCCAATCAAAATTAAATTTAAATGGAATATAGTTTTTGTTTTGGGGAATGAGCTTACAATGTTTTTTTACGTCAGAATCTATATTATCAATAGCATAACTTGAAATATCAACCCCATAAGCTTCAATGTCCAAAAGTCTCAATGCCTTAACTAAAAAACCTTTTGAGCACCCAAAATCTAAAACTTTTTGATCTTCTGTGAGTTTCAGAAATTTTATAATATTAAATGCCATTGGAATTGTTAATTCTGGCATCCATCTATAATTTAAATAACAAGATTTTTTTGAAATTACTCCTTTTTCAAAATAATTTTTATCATAAAAATTTTTACTTATCATAAAATGTAACCTGGATCTTGAGTCTAAATACAAAACATTAATATTGTATTTTTATATTAAAAAATTTGCAATGAACTAATATATTAATATAGGATGTATACAAATAAGAATATATAAAAAATTATTAAATTTATAATTTAGTAAATAAATTGCCTAGATTTTTTAATTTTTTTTTGCCAAATAATTTCATCGTTAATAATCTTATTCAAATTTGATTTTATTGGTCTCCATCCTAATAGCTTAAAAGCTTTAACATAATTACAAACTAATCTTGGATTATCTCCTGATCTTTTATTAGAAAAAACTAAACAATTTTTTAGATTTAATAATTTAATTTTTTTGACAGCAATCTTAATAATCTCTAAAACAGAATAGCCTTTGCCAGATCCTAAATTAAAAATGTTATTACATACGTTTTTATTCTTAAAATTATTTATTGCCTTTTCAAATGCTAAACAAAGATCAAAAATATGAATATAATCTCTGATGCAAGTTCCGTCATATGTTTGATAATCATTTCCATAAACTTTTAATTTTTTTTTTGTTGTTAGTTTGTGAATTGTCAATGGTATTAAATGAGTTTCTGGACTATGTAACTCGCCCACATTTAACTTTGGGATTGCTGAGCAAACATTAAAAAATCTAAAAATTATATAATTAATATAATAATCATTTTTTATAATTAAATTTTCACAAGATAATTTTGTAGATCCATATATGTTATTTGGTGATATTTTTGACCTTTCTTTTAAATTTATATCGCTTATTTTATAAACTGCTGCAGTGCTCGAAAAAATTAAATTTTTAATCCCGTTGATTTTCATGCTTGATATTAAAGTCTTTGTAGCATTGATATTATTAGCAATATATTTTTTTTTTTTTTTTTTTCTATCAAGCGTTGACTCGCCGGCTAAATGAATAACAAAATCAGGATTTAAAAATGATATAAGTTTATTTAAAAATTTTTTGTTGTTAAGATTTCCATGATAAAATCTGTTCTTAAGTTCTTTTATAGATAATTGTTTTTTGTCTAAGCCATAAACATCAAAATTTTTTTTGATTAAATATTTAAATAAACACGATCCAATATAACCCGAGGCTCCTGTTATTAAAATTTTATTCATTAAGTAAAAATTATAATATAATCTGAAGATGTTAAAATCAAATTATCAACACTTAACTTATGCTCTCAAAAACATATCTTTGTTCTTTTGCTAGCCCAGATTTGCTTTTAAGTAAAATTAGATTTTATTTTCAGTCTAAAAAACTAAATTTTTATAAAGATACAAAAATATATTCAAAAAATAATTTATCATTAAAAACAATATTAACTATAAAAAATCTTTTAAAAAAAAATGATAGAACAGGTTATGGTTATTGGATCTGGAAACCTGAAATAATTTTAGATTATATCCATAAAATCCCTGATAATGCTATTCTACATTACTGTGACATTGGCTGTTGTTTTTATACTGGAAAAAGCAAAGTAAAAAAGTTTTATTATTATCAGCAAATAGCTGACAAAAAAGATTTCTTGGCATTTAATTTTAAAAATCCTAAAATAAAAAAGTTAGGTATAAATTACCCAACTCTTCGTGAATACGAATATACAAAATATAATTTAGCTAAATATTTTGGTTTAAAATTAAAATCTAAAGAAATGAACTCTCCTCAAATTTGTGCAACTAATTTTTTTATTAAAAAAAATAATAGAAATATAAATTTTTTAAAAGACTGGCTGAGAGCATGTAGCAATTTAAACTTGATTAATAATACGAAATCTACTTTACAAAACCATAAAGATTTTAAATCACATAGAAACGATCAAAGTGCTTTTTCATTGCTATGCAAAATCTACAAAGTACATACTATTTCTGTATATGATGACTTTGAAAACGCCTATAAAAATAATTTAATTTATTGGGGGCATTTAAAGCATTCGCCTATGCAGCACAGAAGAAACCTACTATATATCTCTCTGTTCAAGTTAAAAAAAAAAATAATAAAATTATTTAACATATCTAAAAAATAAATATTTATTTTCTAAAAATGATATCTTTGTACTTTAATTGTAAAATAACAGAAAATAAATTAATACCAGATGATGAGAAGTCTGGTTACTACTACCCAGTAATCTACCCTAAATCTTATCAAAGCAAGACAATATCCCAATATGAAGTCTTAAAAAAAACGTTGGCTAGTTATAATTCATTAAAATTTAAAGTTGCTATATTGAATGTAGAAATAGAAAACATAAAAAATTTTATAAAAGATGAACTTACAGAAATTATTAAAGAAAATATAAACACTCAAAAATTAGTCGTAAATTTCCACAGACCTTCCAATATAGAGGCTTGGAAAAAAGATACCAAACTAGCGATGGAATTAATACCAAAAAACGATCCTGTGCTTGTTTGCATGAATCATGATCACCCATATATAGACTATAGTATAAAATTTTTTTCTAATAATTTAGATTTAGTATTTCCAAGTCACGAAAATAATTTTAAAAAAATATATTACTATTCTAGTATCCCAGAAATCACTTCGTGGGTTTTTAATGAAAAAGTTATAAAGTTTAAAAAGTCTAAATTAGGTTTATATGTTAGCAACAAAATCGAAAGATGGGTTGATTCTTTATCTGTAATGACATTAGAAACATTGCATCACATATGGGAAAAAATCAAATATGAAGGAGATTATATTGGTCGATTTGATTGGATGAATGCAAAATACTCAAATTTAAATTTAACTGCCTATGCCACACCAAGAGAATACTTTAAACACTATGATGGTTATGGACATATTACTGGCATGCGAATTTCATCACAAGATGCCACTCCTTTAAAATTCCCTGAAATAAAAGATGAAGTAAAATTAACACAGTTTTATTATGAAAGATGGCTAGATACACATCTAATAGCAATTAGAGATACATTGTCGAAAAACTATTTTACATTTTATTCTAAAAAAAAATTGTTTGTTCAAGCCGCAGAGCGCTCATTGGATTCAATGGATGAATGTTACCTTTTGTCTGACTTGAATGAAGGTTTATTAAATAATGAGGAATACTCTATTGTTAAAGCAAAACTTAGAAGTTATATTTATTATATGGCCAACAATTTAATCTCCGAAATTTATACAGATATAAATATAAGCAAAAATTTTAAGCAGAAAATAAGTAGTTTATTTTTTTATAGAGAGTTTTTATACACAATAATTAGACTGAAACAGTTTTTTTTTAAAATTTAGATTTACAATATTATATTATGTTGAAAGTTTTTATAAAAAAAATAATTTTAAAATTATTAAAAATAGTTAATCTCTCTGTACTTAATACTAGCAATTATAACTCCTTAAAGGAGTATCAAAAAGATGTCGTGAAAATATTAAAAATCCCAAACAAAAAAATTAAAGAAATAATAAAAATAATGAAGGTATCAAATTCTGAATTGTTTCAAGAAACTTATGTGCTATTTAAGAATAATTTTAAAAAAAAAGGGTATTTTGTTGAATTTGGAGCAAAAGATGGAATAGATTTTTCAAATACTCTGATCTTAGAAAAAAAATTTAATTGGAAAGGAATACTTGCAGAACCGGCAAAAATTTATCATTCGAAACTAAAAAAGAATAGACCTAATGCAAATATTTGCACCGACTGCGTATATGACATTACTAATTCAAAGATTGATTTTTATGAAACAAAAGATCCGCAATTCTCCACCATACAGAAATATAAGAAATCAGATGCTCATATTCGTATAAAAAAAAATGTTTACCAGGTAAAAACTATTTCACTGTTAGATTTGCTAAAGAAATATCAAGCTCCAAAATTTATAGATTATTTATCTATTGATACCGAAGGTTCTGAATTTGAAATACTAAATAATTTTGATTTTAAGGCTTATCAATTTAAAATAATAACTGTCGAACACAACTTTACTAATTTAAGAGATAAAATTTATAATTTATTAATAAAAAATGGATATAAAAGAGAATTTATTGGTTTATCAAAGTGGGACGATTGGTATTACAAAGTCTGAATTATTATAATTTTTATTTAAGATATAATTTTTTTAGAGAGCTCCATAAATTTTCGTGAATTTCTTTTATCTTGCATAGGTATTAGTGAGATTAACAAGCTAGAAGTTATAAATCTTAAATTTATTAATTTTTTCTGATCAAAATAATTCGTAAAGTAATTTTCAAAATATTTTTTCTTTTCTAAAACAAAATTATCGTTAGTTTTTTGGTAACTAGCAACCTGCTCAAATCCTGATAAAGACTGATAAACTTTAGCATAATCATAAAAAATATCTCCATACATTGAAAAAGCGTCTAACTCTCCTGCTCTGGGATCAATAAATTTTATAGTATTATCTAAATTTTTAAAAATATTTGAAAAAACAGGATCGCCGTGAATTAAGCCTATTTGTCCTATTTTATTTTCTTCATAACTCTCTAAAAAATTCAAAATAGCTTGGATATGATCTTTAAAATCATTTTTTAAATTTAAATCTATATTTTTTAGTCTTTGTTTGAATTTTATTGAATAATTTTTATAAATATTATTCTTGGATAATAATTTACTATTACTATTTGATTTGTGAATTTTATTTAATGAATAAAATAATAAATCAATGTCAGAATTTAAAAGCAATTTATTTAAATATAAATAACTATAAGACGCCCCTTTTATAGTCTCCATTTTATAAGAGTCTTTTCCTTGCTCTAAAATTTCTGGAAAATAATTCTTAATAGTAATAGGTAAATTTTTTATGTATTTAATTTCATTTTTAATTTTTCTTATATTTTTTGAAGATTTGACGGTATAATTCTCACCCACTGTTACATTATTAAATTCTCGAGAAGTATTTTTTTCATAATCATAACCTAGTGCAAATGGTAAATTTTCATAAGAATTAACCGATAAATCATCTATGTAAAAATGCGCATAGGGCTTCCCTAGTATTAATTGGTGGTAGGGAATTTTAAATGTTTTTAACTGAGAAATTGTTAATTTTTCTATATTTTTTTTAACTAAATTTAAATTAGATTTAAAGGTTCTCATTCTTCTTGCAGAATAAATTAAAATCTTATGTCCATCTTTGTATAAAGATCTTAAAAATTTAATATTAACATAAATAGGTAGGACGGTATTATAGTCGCCTTCAACCTTTGGACGTGTAACTAGAGTGTTATCTAAGTCAAAACAAAATATTTTTTTCTTTGTTTTATGATTTTTTGCAAAAAATTTAATTTGATCCGGCGTACCAAGAATACTAAAATTTTTATTAGAAATCTTTAACGAATCAATTCGAACATTATTATCCAGCATCACGCGATAAATATCTGAGACGTATGCTTTTTTTGTTTTTTTTTTAATTGTTATTGAAGAAAACTTTTTTAAAAGTTCAAAACTAGAAAAATAATAACCAATATTAGCATTTTGTGAAATTTTTATCTTTTCAGCAATGTTAGTGACTTGTTTGTTTTTGTTAATTTTTATGTATGAATAAATTGGTTTTTTTTCATTCGTATGAAAATACAATATACAGCTATTTTTTTTATTTTTTAATTTTGAAATAATATTTGTTGAATAAAACGTATCACCATCCAAAATAAAAACTGGATCACTAATTGACTCTTTTTGCATAAACTTACAAAACAGACTAATAGTTTCAACTGGTCCTTTAGTAGATCTTGGTAATTTGAAAAAATTAACATTGGTATGTTCAGCTAATATTCTTCTTTCAAAATTAAATTCTTCTAATATATGATTATATAAAATATAAATTTTATCTTTTTTTGATAATTTTAATGAAGAAAGAACCCAGGATATAATTTTTTTTCCCTGAACATGCACTAAAGGCTTAGGATCTTTAAAGCCGTAATCAGAAAATCTTTTTCCAACACCACCAAGAGGAATTATTATAATCATTTTTATATATTAATATTATAATCTTATAAAAAATAATTAAATAATTTTCTAAGAATTTAGTTTTGATGGAAAATTTATTTTGATTAATTGAATTCTAATAACATTGTAATTTGTATCGAAAAATTTTTTCAGTGCATAAATCAAGCCAATTGAGCTATTAGTAACGGTAAGCTTAACGTGTTACCACGCTTCCACACCCGTCCTATCAACGTCGTAGTCTA
>Ga0114980_10001109_pt1 | contig 19385 bp, 21 predicted proteins | sample S_140806_EF_Meta_FD_87018 | JGI IMG/M metagenome (GOLD analysis project Ga0114980, IMG submission 87018) | Freshwater microbial communities from Lake Simoncouche, Canada to study carbon cycling - S_140806_EF_MetaG | ecosystem: Environmental > Aquatic > Freshwater > Lake | place: Lake...
AAGGTGAGATCCTTGGCGATTTGCAGGCCGGTGCGGGTGAGGGTGATTTTTGAATCGATGCGTGCGGGTTTCATGGGTGGTTTTCGAGGTGGTTCACGCGCGAGGCGCATGAGTTGTGGCGGGCAATCAGGGAGCGCATGGCGCGGCTGGGCTTCAGGTTGAGGGCGATAGTCAACTCGACGCAGCGCTTGGAGACGGCGGCGCGGGTGACCTCGTGGCGCTCGGCGATCTCGGTCATAGAGCCGCCGTCGTAGCCAAGGCCGGTGACCAGTGCGAGGCATTCGAGGGAGAGGCTGGCGTTGCTCTGCATGAGCATCTCGCCGATCAGGCGGCGGAGGGCCTCGTGGAGGCTCTCAGCATCCGCAGGCTGCGGAGTAACGGAGCATGGTTTTGTGGCAGAGGGTTCCTGGTGGACAGAGTCATCGCTTGCAGGTTCTTCGAGGTGATCCTCGCAGCGGGCGCGGGAGGATTCGGCAGCGTCCTTGGCGGCACCGCCGGAGCCGCAAGGAAGATAAGCTTTGTCCAAGCCCAGCTCTTTGACCCTGCGGCGTTCTTCGGGCGGCAGAGAACTAATCCACTCCGTGTATTCGCGGCGGTATTTGTCGTCACGCTCCCGCTGCCTCGCGGCGTATGAGGAGCTGATCGAAAGGTCATCATCGTCGTTCATGGTGATGGCTCCTTTCACTTCTCGCCCCAGTGGGAGCATAACCCCGCCTCGACCTCGATGGGCACCTGCGGGAACAGGGCGGCCATCACCTCGATCATGATCGCTTGTACCAGATCGCGGACTTCGTTTGCCATTGCCTCGGGAGCTTCCACGAGCACTTCGTCATGCACGGTGGAGATGAGCTTGGCTTCAGCGGGCAATCGCTGTGCAATGAACTCCAGTGCCTGCTTCATGCCGTCGGCACAACCGCCTTGAACGGGCGTGTTCACCAGCGCGGTGAAGCGCTCCCATTCCGATGCGGTCTCGGGCAGCAGCCTGCGTCTGCCCATCACGGTTCTCACTTCACGGGCACCGGCGTCTGCCTTGTTGCGGCTCTCGCCGTGCCACTGGCGCAGATGACCGTAGGTGCGGAAGAACTGCCGGCGGATTTGTTCAGCTTGTTCCAGTTCCAGTTGCACGCCGTAGCTCGATGCGGCGTAACGCACGAGGCCCGGTGCGCTCTGACCATAGAGCAAACCGAAGTTGACCGCTTTCGCAAGCCTGCGGTCCTCCTTGGTGATTGCATCCATCGGTTTGCCCAGAACTTCGGCAGCCGTCTGCTTGTGCAGGTCCACTCCGTTCTTGTAGGCCTCAATCATTCTGGTTTCGCCAGCGATCACCGCCGCAGCACGCAGTTCGATCTGCGAGTAGTCGGCGACGATAAGGCGGTGACCGGAGCAGGGAACAAAGCAGGAGCGCAGCTCACCGCGGCCAATGTTTTGCAGGTTGGGATCCTTGGATGAGAACCGTCCCGTGGCGGTGCCGGTGGGATCGAAGCGGCCATGGATGCGTCCGTCCTGCTTCACGCATTCGAGCAGCGATGCGGCCTGCTGGGCGAGCTTTTCAGCACCGCGAAATTCAAGGATCAGCGGGATGATCTCGCCGTCGTCTGCCGCCTTGAGCGTTTCCTCGTTGGTGTTTTCCAATTCGATGCCGGACGCCTTGAGCGCTTCAAGCAGTTGCTGTGGACTGCCGGGGTTGAGCTTCGGCAGGTTGAGCTTCTGACGCAGCAGACCAGCATGTTCAGCGGCTGAGGATCGGGCTTTCGATTCGATCTCGCGCAGCTTGTCCTGATCCACCGCGATGCCCGCGTGCTCCATCTCGACGATAACCGGCACGAGTTGCATCTCCAGCTTGGTCACGGCTTCAAGGCCGTCGTTTTCCAGCTCGCCCCAGAGCTTGTTGGTCAAAGCGTGCAGATGCAGCACATCACGCGCGGCATAAGCGAGTTGGTCCTCCGTGAGGAACATCGAACCCCAGTCGGAGCGACTGTGATCAGGGGCGGGAGCGACGTTGAGGTAACGCTCCAGGCAGCGGTCCAGGTCGTTGCCTGGCTTGGTGCCGGCGGAGAGCAGGCGAGCGCCCACCAGCGTGCAGAACACCTTGGAGGCACGCAGCCCGCATTTCACGCGCAGCCAGAGCAGATCGAACTTCGCGTTGTGGGCGATGATCTCCACGGCTTCGAGTGCGGTCTTCAGCTCGCCGAGATCGTAGCCGATGGCGCGCAGATCCAAGATCCAGGGTTCCTGACCTTCCACGCACAGCGATAGCAGGCGGATGTCGCCCGCCCATGGATCGAGACCATCGCCTTTGCGCGGGCCGTAGGTTTCCAGATCGAGCGCGACGGAGCCGACTGAGCGGATCGCGGTGGCAATGTCGGCGAAGTCATGCGTGTCGCTGATCAGCCGCTCAATCGGGTTCGGACAGGCTCGGACGTTTCGGACGGGTAACGGTCCGCACCTCTCCACTAGGGGAGCCTCATTATGTTTTTCGTTTTCAAAACTTTTCGTTTTAGTTTTCTCACGCGCGTACGCGCAAGGCACTTTGACCCCGTCCGAAACGTCCGAGATTTTGGTTTCGGTTTGATCTAAAAAACCGGTTCGGACGGTTCGGACGGCTGATTTCACCTCAGCGGGTAGGGCGGCGAGGATGTCAGCCTGCATCAAGTTGAAGCGGCGGATCATGGTGGGGAAGTCCACGGTGTGAAAAAACTCGCCATGGAGGGTGGGGGCGGGCGCAGTCATGGTTCGGAGGTGGGGGTGTCGGTTTCGATGATTTCGACGTGCATGAAGCCACGCTTGGAGGTGTTGCCGCGCTTGAGGTCGTTGCGCTTGGCAGCCTGATGGAACTCCATCATGAGGGGGCCGGCCTGGGACTCGAAGCGCTTGCGAGGGAGCGCGCTCCAGCCCTTCGTGGCGCAGTAGTTTTCATAGGCTGCGAGGATTTCGTCGGAGGTGATGGAGGCACCCCGCTCACGCCGAACGCACTGCTTGATGAACAGGCGCAATGAATCGCTCTCGGCGAGCAGGGACTCGATGCAGTCCTCCTGGGCGGATGTTAGCTGGATGTCTTTGCGCTGGTGGGAGAGCTCGCGCAGACGCATGGCCCCGATGATGAACCAGTTGAGAATGCCGCTGCCTTCTTCGGCCAGCAGCACGCGGTCGAAGTCGTCGATTTTGCAGGTGGCGGGGCGATCAAACGGGATGATGAGCAGACGGCGTTTCCAGGCGCTCTCATCACCATCGAGTTTGACCCGCAGGCGGTCGTTGCAAGTGATGAGGATGTTGTGCTCACCGACGATGTCGCGCTTGCGCCCGCCTTTAGTTTCCATGGTGAGCGGGTCGCCGCCGGTGAGTGCCTTAATGACCTTGGCTCCACGGCAGGAAAGGAAGTCACCTTCCACGTCGGAGCCCACCAGCAGGGAGGCCTGGTCGAGGTTGTCGAGTTCGAAGCGGTCATCGAGCAGGTTGGTGCGCAACTGCTTCACGTTCTGCATGCCAATGAGCTGCTGGAAGATGCGGGCGATGGTGCCTTTACCTGCGCCACCTGTGCCAGTGAGGATGAGCAGTTTCTGCAAGGAGTTTCGGCCAGTGAGATAGAGCCCACCCATGAGTTGGAGCAGCAGGGCGTTGTCCAGATCCATGGAGGCGAAGACCAGATCCGCGAGAAAACGGGGGCAGAGGGAGTCAGGATCAAAGGCCACCGGACAGCGATTGAGGCTGTAGTAGAGGGGTGAGAACCCACGGAACTGCGGTGGATCGGTGTCCAAATGCAGCATGCCATTGGCGAGATGAATGACTTTGCCTTTTTTGCCGAAGGGATCGCGACGCTCGCAGCGTGCCTTGAGGGCTGCGATCATGCCGACCAGGCGTTCGGGGGTGCGTCGGGTTTCGAGAATGGGCTGGTTGAGCCGCCGTGAATAATCCAGCAGATAGGCGGCAATTTGATCGCGGATGCAGGCCTCCGTTTGCCACCACCAGATGCCGTGCTGCGCTGCGTAGCAGTAGAACTGATTGGAGCTTGGCTCGTAGAGAACAAGCGACTCGAAGGCGAATTGAGCGGCCCAATAGTGATAGTTGAAGTCGGTGATCTGGCGCTCGCCGGAGGCATCTTCGCCACCCGTTTGGAAAGGTGCGCCGAATTGATAGGCCAGGCGCTCCAGTGCCCCGTCGGTGGGTTCCTTCCAGGGGGAAATCAGGCCGTTTTTAGCCAGAGTTTCCTGGGCGAAGGTGCCTCTTAACTGCTGGCAGTGGTCGTCGATGGCACCTGGATGGGTGTTTTCAAACCAGGCACAAACTTGCTCCATGCCGCGCTCTGCACAATGGGCGTGCAGGCATTTGAAACCAGGCGGCTTGCCAGAAAAGATGACGGTGTCGCTGCCAGCCTCGCCTTTGAGATCGCCGGAGTGCTCGTGCTCCCAGGGGCAACGAACCGCCCACTTGGATTGATCGGTATCGAGGCAGTCGCCCAACCGGTCGGCGCTGCGGAACAGTGCGAGAATGTTCAGTGTGGCGAGATCACCCTTGAAGGCGGTCCACCAGGTTTTGTCTTTTTTGCCAGGGGTGGGAGACTCGCTTTTCGAAGCGGGGTGCTCGAAGCCAAAGAGGGTGTTGAGGTCAGCCCAGCGAACTTCGGGAATTGGGCCGGTCACTTCCCAGGTGTAGCGATGGCCGGTGCGATGAATGGAGGGCGCGACAACGAGGTTAAAGCCATTGAGATAGAGCTCGGCGCTCACCTTGGCGTTGATTTGCACGGTTGGTGGTTTGCGCGACTTGAGGAGGTGCAGTGGGAGATCGCGGCAGATGAAATGCAGATGCGCGCCGCCACCGGTGCGCTCACGCGGCACGTCGGCAAGGCGGGAATGTTCCGCAAGCCAGGCGCGGACCGAATCGCCTGAGTCCGCCTTGCTGTCTAGGTCCACGGCCACGAAGGGCGGACGCACCACGACGCCCAGATTGTTGGAGGTATGAGGACCGAAGACTTTCGCAAGGTCGGCAGTGGTGACATCGGAGGCCTTGTGATCACGCCACCCCTTGCAGGCGGGCTTCTTGCCGCGTTCTTTGTCGTCGCCCTTGTCCGGCGGATAAAGCTGATGCACGGCCCAACCGAGTTCTTCAAGGTAGTAGCGTGAAGCAGTCAGCCGATCCCAATCATTGATGGCGGCCGGGATTTGGAAGCTGCCGCCAACAGTGGAAGCAAGAATGGAAGCAAATGGATACTTACTTCCATTCGCCTCAACTTTGCTTCCACTCGAAATGGAAGCAGACACTGTTTTGCTTCCATTTGCTTCCTGTCTGCTTCCATCCGAAATGGAAGCAGAGAGTGCCTTGCTTCCATTTGCTTCCTGTCTGCTTCCATTTGCTTCCACTCCAAAGGAAGCAACACCGCCGTTTTGCTTCCATTTGTCGCGTGCCGCTTTCTTGAAAAGCGTGGAGATGGACACGGCGAACCGCTCCGCCACGGCGCGAAGCGATTCTCCCGTCTGCTCGTAATGAGCGCGGATCTTGGGCCAGTCGGGTTTCATGGCCGCACCTCCTTTGCCTGCTCATCGGCCATGGCCTCGATGTGGGCCCGAAGCGAGACGAGCGAGATCAATCGGGTGCCCCGGAGTTTCTTCGGTCCGCGAAGTGCCGCCGAGCGCACCTTGCCTTCATGAATCAGCAGATAAATCTTCGGCTTGGAAATGCCGAACATCCGCTTCACATCAGTCACCCGCAGCCACTCGGGTTCGCCGGCTTGTGCATTGGGTATGGGCTTCTTGTCGCATGGTGTTTTGTTCATGCGCGCAACTTGCCAGACTGGCCCGTTGCAAGGTTTTGAGCCGTCTTTGCAAGACTAGCCACGCTGCTTGCAAGGCGGCAATCCGTTCATGTCAGAACTTGATACCGACTTGCGAGATTCCTGACCGGATTTGCCAGATTTTTCCGGCTGATGGGTCAAGAGCTTTTTTTGACTTTGCGCGATTTTTCTGGCCGGGATTTCCGCGCTGAGCCTTTTTTAACTCCACCGCTCCGGTAGTATTTCGCATTCCTGGGGCAGTGCGGCGCAAGTCGTCTGGCCAGGGTCCAGAAATCTGCGCGGTCTTTTATCGGGAACGACGACTGGACCTCGTCCACCAACGGCCGCCCGGTGGCTTTCCGCAGGTAATTCTCCAGCCTCAGCAGGAATTCCCGTCTCCTCTCGCGGCTGTATTCACCGCTGATTAATCGAACTGCCGCATCCAAATCGACTGGATAGGTTGAAGGTTCGCTTATCAATTCGGCACCGGGGAAATCTTTGTTGTGATGAACTGGTGACGCGAGCGCAACTGCGGCACCTGTGTTCACATCGAACGCGAGATGGAGGCCGTTGCTCTCGAGTGGGGTCAAGCTTTTGCACTTCTTCCAGGCCCGCATCAACAGCGCTGCCGCGCCGTCGACATCAGGCTCCGTCTTCCCCTTCAATTGAGCCAGACGCACGGCAAGTTCAGCAACTTCAAATGCCGTGGCAAACGGCTTGTCCGCCGCCTCGAGTTCCAGTGCCTCAGGACTGTCCTTGGGGTGGGGGCCGAGCAGTATGCGCATTCCGCTTCTTTGGCCCGGTCTGGTTCCTGATCAAATGCAAAATCCCTGACTCATGTCTCGACCGCGGCAGCTGCACATCCTGCGAAACCCTGCGGCAATCTCATGCAAATCTAATGCAAACCCTCGTGCATCCTCGCGAATTCTTGCGGCCTTTGGAAAGTCCTGCTACGCTGGAAGCCTCATGAATACGAGGAATCACGCATCATCTACGGTTCCTCAATCAGATGCAGCGGCTGCTGTATTGCTCGCCCTTGCTGGCCATCCGCACTTCCACGAGTGCGGCCCCGTTGAAGTCAAGTCTGGGTGGACAAACATGCCGCCTGTTTTGTCCCATTCGCAGCTATGAGGTCAGGTAGTTCAAGGTCCGGTCTGCCATGCCTTCTCGAACCGCTGCAAAGCTCTGTCCGCATGGCATTTTTTTGTTCGTCCCCGGATGGAGTTTTACCGCGCTGAATCCGCTCTCATCATGGAGATACTGCGGAGCATTACTCCACTGGTCGAGCGGATGTCAGTAGATGAAGCATACCTGGACGTCAGTGAAATGGGGGATGAAGTAGCGTTGGCTCGCGAGATCAAACAACGCATCAAAGAGGAACGTGGACTCACATCAAGCATTGGGGTGAGCTGCAACAAGTTCCTCGCCAAGCTGGGGAGTGGTTTTCAAAAGCCGGCTGGACTGACGGTCATTCGTGACGAGGAAAAGGTGGAGTTCTTGAAACCTCTGCCGGTCGGAGCAAGTCACGGTGTCGGACCGGTCACAGCTCAAGCACTCCAGGCCAAAGGAATTCAAACCATTGGTGACCTGCAAAACACCAACCTCGATCTTGAATCCGTTGTTGGTTCATTTGCCGGCACACTGAAACAACGTGCCTTGGGGATTGATGATCGGCCGGTGGATCTGAGTGATGAACGAAAGAGCATCAGTGCCGAAACCACCTTTTTAACCGACACAGACACCGGCCAACATTGCGTGTAGCTCTCAAGGAAATGGCGTCTGATGTAGCCCAAACGCTCGATGCTGAAGGTGTCGCAGCACTTACGGTCCAAGTGAAAGTGAGGTATAGCGATTTCACCACGTTCACCCGCCAAATCCGTCTTCAAGAACCTGCCACGACCGCGGTTGAGATTTACCACCTGGCCTGCTTCCTCCTAGCCAAGAATCAACTGGTGAAGCGTCCGTTGAGGTTGCTCGGAATCGGTCTCTCGACTCTTGTTCCGCCCACACGCGATCAATTTCTGCTGCCGCTTTGAACTGGTGAAGGGGCTGAAGATTCGTTCTCTCGGTGGCGAAGGTGTTAAAGAAATAGGATTTGCCGAAGTGAAGCGGCCTCTCGAAGACCCAGCAATGCCCGCAAATAAGTGATCAAACCTGCGACATCAATCCTCAAACCACCGCTTCACGGACTCGGGGCTGAAGCGCACCAGATGCCCGAGTTTGCGAAAAGGCAGCCCCTTCTGCTCGCGCAGCGTGGTGACATGGCGGACGCTGCATCGCGCATAGCGGGCAACGTCATCAATGGTCCAAAGGGAGGTTTCAGGTGGAATGGCGGACTGAGGCTCAGGGGAGGTTTGTGGCGTATTCATCGCCATGGATGACGTGTCAACGCCAGCACCTACATTGCCACGCAAATGAATGCAGTTCGTTGCGCAACTGGTTGAAGGGACAACTATTCTAGCACCTCTTGATTTGTGGATTGGTTGCACCCTTACACACCCTCGCAGATATTTGCAGGAGGTTTGGGATGTGGCAGGACAAATTATGACAGCAGCACTTCAGATTCCCGCTAATTCTCGCCAGACCCAGAAAACCCGATTCTGCGAAGTTACTCCTGAAATCAACGGTTTCAGAGCGCATCGGCAAGAATCTCCCCCGCCAGAACTCCATTGCCAATCGAAGCTACTTCGCTGCCAGCGTCGCGGTGAGCAGCTTCCAGAACTTCTGGGCGGATGAAATGCTGGCGCACTCTTTCTCCGAATGGGCTTCGTGGATGTTCGGACCGAAGGAGATCATGTCGAGGTCCGGATAGGCGATGGAGATGACGCCACATTCGAGGCCAGCATGGCAGGCGCTGACTTTGATGTCGTGGCCGAAGAGATCGCGGTAGATCGTCTTCATCTTCTCCAGGATGGGGGATTCGGCGCTGGGGCTCCAACCGGGGTAGCCAGCATCTTGGACGACCTTTGCGCCGATCATTTCAAAAGGTGCGGCAAAGGCACGAGCGACATCCACCTTGCTCGAATCGACCGAACTGCGCTGAAGGCCGCTCCATTCGGCGTGGCCATTGCCCAGCGAGATGAGCGAGAGATTCGATGAAGCCTCGACGAGGCCAGGAACGACGGGACTCATGCGATAAACGCCATTCACCGCGGCCTGGAGGGCCAAAACGATGGGCTTTTGCACAAAGTCGGCCATCGTGGGGATGTGGCCATGCACGGGCTTCACCGGCTGCGTGGTGATGCTCAGGTGCGGTTCGATGAGGCGGAACTCCTCACGAATACCAGCGACCTCTTGAGCGAAAATGTCATCAAATCGCGGCTGATCGAGGATCACGATCTGGGCGGTGCATTGCGCCGGAATCGCGTTCCGGGCACTGCCGCCACGCATCGAGGCCAGAGCGGCGACTTTCTCACCGCAGGCACTCAAGATCCGCGCCATGAGCTTGATGGCATTCGCGCGGCCTTCGTGGATTTGCAGGCCGGAATGCCCGCCGCGCAGTCCGGTGATGTGAATGGCGAGGAAAGGTTCTTCGGGGCCGTGCCCAGCCTCCGTGTAGTCCAGGCTCGCCAGGGTATCAACGCCACCTGCGCAGCCGATGGTGAAGGTGTCGTCCTCCTCGGAGTCGAGGTTGAGCATCGTTTTGCCCGTGAGCAGGCCGGGTTGCAGCCCCAGAGCCCCCCCCATGCCCTGCTCTTCATCGAGGGTGAACAGCGCCTCGATGGGCGGATGGGAGAGGTCTTTGGAGGCCAACACCGCGAGGATCGCGGCGACGCCGAGGCCGTTGTCCGCACCGAGCGTGGTGCCGCGTGCCCGCACCCAATCGCCGTCTACCCACATGTCGATGCCCTGCGTGTCGAAGTCGAATTTCAGCCCATCCGCCGCCTTGTGGACCATGTCGAGATGCGCTTGCAGGATGACCGCCGGCCTTCCCTGCCGATCCCTCGTGGCAGGCTTCTTCAAGATGACATTGCCAGCGCGGTCGAGCACCGAGGTCAGGCCATGCTGCTCGGCAAAACTGCGCACAAAGGCCACGACACGTTCCTCGCGCTTCGACGGCCGTGGCACGGCATTGAGATCGGCGAAGCAGTTCCAGAGAGCGTTGGGTTCGAGGGCGCGAAGGTCAGGCATGGGGCGGGCAGGCTGGGGCGGATCGAGAAGGCTTCAAGGGCATTCGCAGACTGGCTGCATCCTGCGGCCATCAGTGAGGATGATAAAAAATCGACTTAGATACTTCAGATTGATTTGTATATTCATATTAATTATTTTTATATTTTTATTTTTAATGATAAATTACCCACCCGGCCAGGAACTGGAAACGCTCAACCATCCTGCTCTCCGCATTCGCCCTGCCATTCACCGCACGGGCGGATGTCATCACCGATTGGAATACGCTGATGCGACAGACCTTTGCGGCGGAGGCCCGCTCTGCCACACCGCCGATGAACTCGCGCACCATGGGCATGCTGGGAGGCTCCATGTTTGACGCGGTGAACTCCGTGAACCGGAACTACGAGTCCTATACCAGCTATTTTGACCCGACCACCGCAGGTATCGGCATCGATGCGACCGCCGCGGCGGCGGCTGCCGCACCTTTAGCAGCTTCAGCGAAGCGGCTGCCGAGGCAGGCATGAGCCGAATCTATGGCGGCATCCACTGGCAGTCCGAAAACAGCGATGGAGCCACCCTTGGAGCCGCTGTGGCAAGCTTCACGACTGAAAACTTCCTCCTCCCGGTGCCTGAACCTACCGGTGCTCTTTTGATCAGCTCCGCAGGCTTCCTGATGCTGCTGCGCCGCCGTTCCCGTTTCGTATAAAAACCTTTCCCTAAACGAAAAAGCCGCCGCGGGGATGCTCACGGCGGCTTTTTCATGAATCAGGCTGGTTCAACCATGACGACCTTTGAAGGTCAGTTCGGCTATGCCGCTCTTGTCGAGGCCGCCGAGACCGAGCGAGACCATCTTGTCGTATTGGGCCTTCGTGGCGGCATTGAGGGGGAGGTTGAGGCCGACGCTTTCAGCGACTCCGGCGGCGATGCCGCTATCCTTCGCGGCATGCTCGGCGGAAAACCAGCAATCGTGCTCGCGGGCCACCATATCGCCCGCATCGGTTTCGAGCACGCGGGAGTTTGCCCCCGTCTGGCTAAAGACCTCACGGATGAGGTTCAAATCATGGCCGAGAGCCGCAGCGAGGCCGAGACCTTCGGCGAGACCGGCGGTGTTGATGTTCATCACCATGTTCACGAGGGCTTTGACCTCAGCAGCGCTGCCTGGGCCGCCAATGAAGCGGCGATTCACGCTCATCTGCTCGATCACGGCCCTCACCTTCTCGTAAACAGGTTCGTCGCCACCGAGCATGAGGTAGAGCTTGCCCTCGCGGGCGTGGCTGATGCTGGAAGCCATGCAGGCCTCCAGGCTATCGGCACCGGCTTTCTTCGCAGCGTCATACACCTCGCGAAACATGGCGGGAGAAAGCGTGGCGCAGTTGATGAAGATCTTGCCAGCGGCTCCCGTGAGGAGGTTATCCCCTGCCCCGAAGTAGATGGAACGCATGGCGGCATCGTTGGTGATGACGGTGAAAATGACATCGGCAGCAGCGGTGACGTCCGCCAGCTTCGTGCAGGCTTTGCAACCAAGCTCGGCGGCGAGTTCGGCAGCGGCTGGAGCATTCACATCGAGCACGGCGGCGACACTGTATCCGCACTCCTTGAGGCGGCGGGCCATGTTGGCCCCCATTTTTCCGACTCCGACAAAGGCGACTGTTTGAGACATGGTGTTGGTAGGTTGGTTGGGTGAAGATTGGATCAGGCAGCGGCTTCCTCGACGCTAACAAGAATAAGACTTCCTAAAGGTGTCATGCTGTCGTGGTCAACGGGTACATCTCTCCATGGCCACATTCTACGGACCTAGGCCAGGGTTCTTCACAGCAATGCAGGCCAGCCTCACAGCGCTTCAAGCTGTCGGCCGATTTCGCCGTAGTAGCCGAAGACCATGCTGAGGATGCGGTAGGCCACATAGAGCACCACACCCACGTAGAAAATCTTGGGCAGCCAGGAGCTGGCGACTTGGAGGGATTCCTGCGCCTCAATCATCTCGGCGGCGGCCCAGGAATTCATCTCGCGGTCGAGCGTGCCAGCTTCTTCGGCGGTGGAGATGCTGTGGACGAAGGAAATGGGAAAGCCATGCACGTCCGCCATGGAGCCGGCAATCATTTCTCCTTGGGCGATTTTTTTGGCGGCATCTTCGGCGGCTTGGCGCAGCACGCCGCTATGGGCGGCCTCGCCGGAGAGTCGCATGCATTCGGTCATGCGCATGCCAGCGAGCAGGCAGGCATGAAAGACCTGCGCAAAACGTGCCAACGCCCAATGCCGCCGCACGCTGCCGATCAGCGGGATGCGCCAAAGCCAGGTCTCCACCTCGGCGGATTCGATGCCTTTGCGAGAAAGCCAACGCCAACCCATGACGAGCAGCAGGATGGCGAGCCAAAGCAGCAGCAGCGTGAGCACCAGACGGCGCACCGGATGATCCTCCCCACCCTGCATGTCGGCGAGGACAATGGCGGGCAGCTCCGGCAAGGCCACGGCGAAGTGAGCGAGCACCAGCGGATACAGCATGGCGGAGCGCATCTGCCGAAGGCCCAGCTCCCAGGCCTCGAAATACCGAGCCAGATGCCCGAAACCATCCGCCAACCTACCGCTGCGTTCACCGGCGGAGATCAGCGTGATCTCCAGACCATCGGAAAAGGCCGCGTTATGCTCCTGCACCGCCTCCGCCACGCTGTGACCAGCCGCGAGACCTTTCTGCAAGCCTAGCAGCCACGTCCGGCGGGCATGGGAGGGCTGCTGACCGAGCAGCAGCTCCAGCGAGCGATCGAGGTGAAAGGAGGCGCCCACCAGCTTTGCCAGGTCGCGGTAGAGGGAGGCCTTTTCGGAGAGTTTCATCACGCGGAGGACGGAAGCCTCGCCGCTGGCAACCTCCGAGGCAACTTTGACGCTAATTATAAAATCATCTCTTGGCAGAAAGGCCTGAACCTGAGTAAAAAGCCCGCTCCAAATGGCACTCTCCGACCGAATCGACCCCGACGCCCGCTGGATGCACCTGGCTATCGACCAAGCCAAGCGTGGCATCGGCCTCACCAGCCCGAATCCGCCCGTCGGAGCCGTGATCGTGGCTCAGGACCGTGTGATCGGGCAGGGCTATCATGCCAAAGCAGGCGGCCCACATGCCGAGGTGGAGGCCATCAAGGATGCGAAGACGAATTTCCCCAAGCTGCTGCCCGGTGCCACCATCTACGTCACGCTGGAGCCCTGCTGCACGCATGGCCGCACCGGTCCCTGCACGGAGGCCATCCAGTCCGCAGGCATCCGCCGCGTGGTCTATGGAGCCGATGATCCCAATCCCGCGCATCACCAGCGGGCGCGGGACATTTTTGTGCTCGCCGGCATCGGGGTGAAGGCCGGTACGCTCCTCGAAGAGTGCCGTGATCTGATCCGCCCCTTCACCAAATGGATCACCACTGGCCTGCCCTATGTCATTGCCAAGGCCGGGCAAAGCCTCGACGGCCGCATCACTCGTCCTACGGGCGAAAGCCAGTGGCTCACCAGCAGTGCCGCCCGCATCCATGGCCGCCGCCTGCGCCTGCGGGCAGATGCCATCATCGTGGGAGCGGAAACGGTGCGGAAGGATAATCCACACCTCACCCTCCGTGATGGCTGCGCTGCCACGGGCAAGGAGCAGCCCTGGCGTGTCATCCTCACTCGCAGCGGAGACATTCCAGCGGACAGCCACCTGCTGACCGATGCCTACAAGGAACGCACGCTGGTCATGCAGGGCATCGAACTGCGGGATGTGCTGCTCCAGCTCAGCGAACGCGGCGTCGTCACCGTGCTCATTGAAGGCGGCGGCATCATTTTAGGCCATGCCTTCCGCGAACAACTCGTCGATGAGGTTCACTGGTACATCGCTCCCCTGCTCTGCGGTGGCGGCCAACCTTCCCTCGCCGGCACTGCTCTTCCCGCCTCCGTGGAGCTCGATCATGCCAAAGTCATGCCGATCGGCGACAACGTCCACATCAGCGGCTATCCGAAGTGGCCTGCAAAGTGAGGCGCTACAAAGGCTTACTTCACCGTCCGATTCACGATCTCGTTTTTCTCATTCAAAAGCAGCCGCTTCGGCGTGACGGGCGTTTCTGAAACTCCCCAGGCCATAATGGTGACGCGATGGCCGGTATGGATGAGATGCGCGGCGGCCCCATTGATGACGATCTGACCGGAACCACGCGGGCCGGGGATGACGTAGGTTTCAAGGCGCTGACCGCCCGTGATGGAGGTGACGAGCACCTTTTCACCGTCCCACAGATCGGCACTCTCCATCAGGTCAAGAGGGATGGTGATGCTGCCTTCGTAGTCGATGTTGGCATCGGTGATGCAGGCGCGGTGGAGCTTGGATTTGAGAAGGTGTCGGAGCACTCGCCAGAGTGCCGCGATGCCTCACGGGGTCAAGGCACGGCATGCCTCGCGAAGCTCAAAAAACTCTCTCACGAGAAGAAAACCTTCTCCGCCGTGCCGCGAAGCATCCAGGCCTTGTCGGAGGCACTCAGGAAGTCGAGGCGATCCCGGATCAGCGCGATGGAATCGTGGTAGTTGTGCCCCGGATCGACCTGGAAAGGGCAATCACTGGCCCACATCATCCGCTGCGGCCCAAACGCATCCCGCACGCGGCGGATCAGCGGCCCCATATCGAGGTAAGGCGCTTTTTTGGCACCCAGCGCATAAAACGCACTCGCCTTCACATGCGTGCGGTGGTGCCGCGCCAAGCGCAGCAAAGCGGCCACATCGGATTCCTTGGGCGGCCCCGCCATGCCGAGCCGGGCGAAGTGATCGATGACCACACTCGTCTCGGGATACCACTCACACATCTTGTCGATCAGCGGGAGGGTGTCGGGATTGATCAGCGGGCACACGCTGGCATTCAGCTCCGCCGCCGTTTTCCAAAGCGTGGCCATGCCGGGACTGCCGAGCCAGGCAGAGAGATTCTTCTGCGCACCCGCAGAGATGCGAAAGCCACGCACGCCCTGCTTCACCAGCTTGGCCATGGTCACCGCCACATCGGGTGCCTGCTCATCCACGATCGCCACGCCGCTGAAGATGCCCGGATGCGCCTTCATCACATCGAGCATGTAGCGATTGTCCTGCTGATAGTAGCTCATCTGGATGAGCACGATGCGGCGCACGCCCTCGGAGTGGCAGTGGGCGAAGAGTTGCTCCGGCGTGAAGCTCGGCGGGCGCATGTCACTCACCGCATAGCCGCGAGCGAGTGGATACTTTTCCACCTCAGGCGTCCACACATGCACATGGGCGTCGATATGATCCCCGCCTGCCTTTGAGCGGAGCAATTCACAGCCGCTGAGAGAGGCGGCACCAGCGGTGGCAAGAAAAGAACGGCGGGTGGTCATGGGGGATGAAAGAGGTGAGCGGCTTACCTGAGCAGCCTCGACTACGCGGCGCGGAGGGATTTCCACGGCTCTTCCTCGCTGTGATCGACGAGGCCGGGTTCGTCCGCCTTGGCAGGAGAGAGGATGGCGAGGAAGACGAGCATCTCGTCACCCACATTCCAGGTGCCGTGGATCTCGCCCATCGGGATGAAGGCCATGTCGCCAGGGCCGAGGAGCTTCTTTTGCTGGCCCACCCACTGCTCCGCCTTGCCGGAGATGATGTAGATCACCTCCTCGCGGGTGGGGTGCGAGTGAAAGGGATGACTGCGCCCCGGCTCCATGTTCGCCCGCACCATCATGAGGTGCTCGTTGTTCACGATGTCACCCCGGCAAAGCCACTCTTCGAGGGTCCAGGGGGAGAGGAAGTCCACTTTTTCAGCGGCGGTGACAAAACGGCGTTCGGCGATGGTGTCGGGCATGGTGAGGTGAAAAGGCTAGCGGGAGGCAAACGCGGCGGCAAGCAGGCGCTTTGCACGCCGAGCTATCTGTTCTACCACGGGACTCAATAAGTGAAGAGATCACTCACCGCCCACGGCTGCTCCAGGGTCTTGCCTTGGAGCGTCACCGCCTGGGTAAGGGCTGTCACCATGCGCTGCTGCATGTGCTTGGTGAGGCGGCGGCCCTTGCGGGCACGCTGCACGGCCTTGTGCGTCATCGGCTCCTGGCTGGCCGCCACAAGGTCGTGATTTCCCAGGGCATGCTCTGCCATGATCCCGTCCAAAGGCTGCACGCCCATGTTGCGCTCGATTTCGTCTTGTCCCATGCTCGCCGCCCTAACCCCAAATCCTCCCTTTGCCAATGCGTATCCTGCTGACCACCACGAGCTATCAAGACACCCCCGGCGATCACCATGCGCTGCTCGCGGCGCAGGGCTTTGAAATCCACCGCGAACGCGGCCCGCTACCAGAAAGCCGCATGATGGAGCTGGCGGGCGAGTTTGACGCCTTCCTCTGCGGCGATGACGAGATCACCCGCGCTGTTTTGGACAAGTCCCTGCCCCGCCTCCGCGTGATCTCGAAGTACGGCATCGGCCTCGATAAGATCGACGTGGCCGCCTGCACGGAAAAAAAGCTCCCCGTGCTTTTCACCCCCGGCGTGAACCACACCACCGTGGCCGAGCATACCTTCTGCCTCCTGCTCGCCCTCGTGCGAAATCTCGTCGATTCCGCCAATGCCGTCCGCAACGGCCAGTGGAAGCGTGTCACCGGCCACGAGATCTGGAACAAGACCATCGGCATCGTCGGCCTCGGCCGCATCGGCCAGGAAGTCGCCAAACGGGCGCTCGCTTTTGGCATGAAAGTCCACGGCCTCGACCCCTACTGGCCGGAAGCCTTTGCCGCCGAGCACGGCATCCAGCGCCATGAGAAGATCGAAACCATGCTGCCGCACCTCGACGTGCTCAGCCTGCATGCGAACCTCAGCGAGAGCACCCGCCACCTCGTCAATGCCGAGCGCCTGAAGCTCACCAAGCCCGAGCTGCTCGTCATCAACACCTCCCGTGCCGAGCTCGTCCACATGGCGGATATGATCGCCGGACTCGATGCCGGCACCATCGGTGGTTACGCCACCGACGTGCTCGACGAAGAGCCACCGCCACCGTCCCACCCGCTTCTGAAGCATCCGAAAGCCCTCATTACGCCCCACATCGGCTCCCGCACCTACGAAAGCGTGCCCCGCCAGGCCATGCGAGCCACGCTGAACCTCGTGAACTACCTCCAAGGCGAGAAGGATGTGATCCAGGCGAACAAGTGGTGACGCTGTTTGTAGTTCGGGCTTCAGCCCGTTCAGGAGCGTCCGACCACGGCCTGAAGGCCAAACTACGAACCTGCGCTGTTAACTAGCCCGAACCTCGTTCACAAACTCCTCCATCAAATCCATCGCCTTCGCGATGAGTTCAGGAGCGGTGGCGTAGCAGCAACGCACAAAACCTTCGCCCGCGCTGCTGAAGGCGCTGCCGGGGACCACGGCGACGCTCTTCTTTTCGAGCAAGCCGAGGGCGAATTCTTTGCTGGTGAGGCCGGTGCTGCGGATGTCTGGGAAGACGTAGAACGCACCGCCGGGATTGAAGCAGTGCAGGCCCATGCCGTTGAGGCGGCTCACGATGAGATTGCGACGCTGCTCGTAGCTTTGACGCATTTCTTCATAGGCAGACGAGCCCATCTTGAGCGCCTCAATGCCGGCCATCTGGCTCATGATCGGGGCGCAGAGCATGCAGTATTGATGAATCTTCATCATGGCCTCGCGCAGCGGCGCGGGGGCGCAGGCATAGCCGAGACGCCAGCCGGTCATGGCGAAGGCTTTGCTGAAGCCGTGCAGCAGGATGGTGCGCTCACGCATGCCGGGGTATTCGACGATGCTTTTGTGCACGCGGCCGTCGTAAAGCAGCTCGCTGTAGATTTCGTCGGTGAAGACGAAGAGGTCATGCTTCACGGCCAGTGCGGCGATCTTTTCCAGCTCCTCGTGCGGCATGATGCCGCCGGTGGGGTTCGTGGGGAAATTCAGCGCGATGACCTTGGTCTTCGGCGTGATGGCCTTTTCGACATCGGCGGCCATGAGGGCGAATTCATTCTCCTCACGCGTCTGCACGACCACGGGCACGCCGTAGGCCATCTTGATGCTCGGCGAGTAGCTGACGTAGCAGGGCTCGTGGTAGATGACTTCATCGCCGGGATTCAAAACGGCGCGGAAGGCGAGGTCGAGTGCCTCGGAAACGCCGACGGTGACGAGGATCTCCGTTTTGGGATCGTAGGTGACGCGGAATTGCTTCGTCACATACTCGCTGATGGCGATGCGGAGCGATTCGAGGCCGAGGTTCGAGGTGTAGCTCGTCTGGCCTTTCTCCAGCGAGCGGATCACCGCCTCGCGGATCGGCCACGGGGTCGGTTTGTCCGGCTCGCCGACGCCGAGGGAGATGACATCGGTGCGGCCGATGACGAGTTCAAAGAAGTCGCGGATGCCGGAGCGCGGCAAATCACGAATCTGGGTACAGAGTTTGCTGTCGTAATCCATGGTGGGTGGTTCCTTCGGCAAAAGATTAAGCACTCACGGGCAGACGAGCTTCGTCATCACCCGGATTCACGAGGAAACCGCCCTCCTTGTAGGCCTTCAGTTGGAACCGCGTGGCCGTGCTGAGCACGCCGCCGAGCGTCGAGAGCTTCTCCGCGACGAAGTTTGCCACATCGAGCAAGTCTTTGCCCTCCACGATCACGGCGAGGTCATAGCCACCGCTCATGAGGAAACACTCACGCACCTGGTCAAACTTCGCGATGCGCTTCGCCAACCGGTCAAAGCCGCCATCACGCTCCGGCGTGATGCGCACCTCGATCAGCGCCGTGACGCCACGATGCCCCGCCTTCAGGCGATCCACCACAGCGCTGTAACCCAGGATTGTTCCATCGGCCTCGGCGGCGGCGATGCGGGCTGCTACTTCAGCTTCGCTGATGCCGACATGACGTGCCATCTCCGCAGGCGTGCGCCGGGAGTTGTTGTGGAGGAGTTCGATGAGGGGGTCCATATGGATAGGGGCGCGGAGCGTAGCAGGTGCAGGGGATTTGAACAGGAGGAAGTGAGGTCTTGCGGAGCACGGCCAAGTAGCGCTAAAACCCTGCATGAGCGCCAATCAACTCCGCGATACCCCCGGCCGCCTGCTGCTGGGCTGGGCGGTGCTGTTTTCAGCGCTGGTGCTGCTGGCGTGGCGGATTCATCTGCACCCAGCCGAGTATGAATGGACCGAATATCCCACCGCCCTCGGCGATGCGGCGCTCTACACGCAGCTCGGGCCAGAGGATGATCGCTACGAGCCGAATTTGAAGTTCAGCGGGCAGGAAAAAGGCCTGTTTCGTCGCGTCGAAGACACGGTGGAGATGGATGACGCCGTCATGTTCAAGATCGCGAAAGAGAGCACCGGACGCTGTTTCGTTTACAAGCCGGTCACCGCAGACCGGGATGCGGAGCCGCCCGTGTATCTGAAGACGGCGGATGGCCGCTACGTCGAGTTTGGCGCGAAGAAATTCTACCAGCCCTACGCTCCGAAGTGAGGCTCAGCTTCGGGTTCGCTTTCCCCGTTCGGTGCCCTAGCATGCCCGCCCTTCATGCCTGCCTCCACGTCCCTGCCCATCTGGAAAATCCAC
>Ga0114980_10001113_pt1 | contig 19357 bp, 18 predicted proteins | sample S_140806_EF_Meta_FD_87018 | JGI IMG/M metagenome (GOLD analysis project Ga0114980, IMG submission 87018) | Freshwater microbial communities from Lake Simoncouche, Canada to study carbon cycling - S_140806_EF_MetaG | ecosystem: Environmental > Aquatic > Freshwater > Lake | place: Lake...
ACAAAGTCGCACACAGAGCGAAACACGCGGCAATTCCGCCTCGATGTCGCTGATGAGCAAATCGACGCCATCGGGCAAGGAATTCTAGGTCTGACGGTCGCGTGTGCTCGCTGCCATGACCACAAAACTGACCCAATCTCTCAGCGAGCCTACTATCAGCTGGCTGGTATTTTTCTAAGCACCGAAACGCATACAGCATCCGCGCCGACGAATCAGCAACGCCAGGGTTCAGATGGAATTGCGCTCTCGCAAGATGCTGGCGTATATCGGCCGGCGGGACTTACCCCCTTTGAACAGCGCTTGTTGACGAATCAACTGTCCGCGCTTGTCCAGCAGCGGGATGAGCTCATCCAAGCGCAGCGCCGTAACCGAACCGCCGGCAACGGAGGGCTTGTCGTACTACAGTCACGCATTGGCGTGATTGAGCATCAGTTAAGCCGCTACGATGCATCCGGACGCGTGAAACCCTACGCCATGGGAGCATCGGAAAAGATTATCCTCGAAGACAGCCCAATCTACACCCGTGGTGAACGTACCCAACCGGGTGAAGTTGTGCAGCGTGGTATCCCAGCGTTTCTAGGTGCATCGACCGAAACAGCAGTCCCGCGCACCGCGAGTGGACGCCTTCAAGCCGCAGAGTGGCTCGTCTCTAAGAACAACCCCTTGACGGCCCGCGTTTTTGTAAACCGAGTTTGGCACTACCTCTTTGGCCGGGGGCTTGTCGCGAGCTGTGACAACTTTGGTGTGACCGGGATGCGACCAGACCACCCTGAGCTCCTCGATTACTTGGCGATCAAGTTTATGGACAGCGGCTGGGACATTAAGAGTCTCATCCGTGACATCATGCTCACAAAGACCTACCAGCTGGATTCAACCCCAAGTGGAAAGGCCGCACTGAGTGATCCCGAGAATATTCACCTCTCGCACCAGCGTGTTCGCCGAATGGATGCCGAGTCTATACGGGACAACATTCTAGCGGTCAGTGGAGATTTGGATTTGCGGGTACCGGATGGCTCCCCAATGGTCAAGGTCGATGGTCAATTTGCACGCAGGCCGGCGTTCGACCCGCAGACATTGACAATGCCTTACCGCTCGATCTATCTCCCGATTGTGCGTGACACCCTCCCGGATGCACTGGCGGTGTTCGATATGGCCGAGCCATCGCTGGTGACCGGTGTCCGTGAAGAGACCACCGTACCATCCCAAGCGCTGTTCCTCCTCAATGCACCGTTTGTTATCGATGCTGCAATAAAGGCATCGGGACGGATTCCAGCGGCAAGTCGAACACAAGATGAGCGGATTGAGAGTGCATTCCGGATGATCCTTGGACGGATGCCAAGTGTCAAGGAAGTCACTGCAAGTAAGGCATTTTTGGATAGTTTTGTGCCGGAATCGCAGTCAAACAGTGGTGTTTACAGCCGTGTCGCACGGAATGCTGAGCGTGCACGCTGGACAGTTTTCTGCCAATCGCTCATGGCTACCGTTGAGTTTCGTACCATTCGATAGAGAAAGAGGCCCCTGATGTCAGATGAAATCCTTCGACGAACATTGTTGACCCGCCTTGCTGGTGGGTTCGGAACGCTGGCCTTCTCCGCGTTTGCGACATCCGATGCCCTTGCGCAAGCAGCAGCCAAAGCAACAAAAAAACCGGTGAATCCACTTGCGCCAAAGGCTCCACACTTCCCGGCAAAAGCAAAACATGTGATCTGGCTCTGTATGCGCGGAGCGCCAAGCCACGTCGATACGTTTGACTACAAGCCGGAGCTTGAGGAGCGTAACGGGATGCCTGGTCCTGGGCGCCTCGGCCGTGGCGCAAAATTGTTAAAGTCCAAGTGGGCTTTTGAGCCAAGTGGTGACAGCGGCCTTTGGATTAGTTCGCTCTTTCCAGAGCTGCGCAAGCATGCCGACAAAATGTGTCTCATTCGCAGCATGCATACGGATCAACCTGCACACGCACAAGCCTTTGTCCAAATGCACACCGGGAGTTTCCAGTTTGTCCGGCCAAGTGTTGGGGCGTGGACCCTCTACGGCCTTGGTACAGAAAACCAGAATCTGCCAGGCTTTCTGAGCATTAAGCCGCCTGCCGGCAATGGCGGAGCACAAAACTTCGGCTCTGCATTCCTGCCTGCCATTTATCAAGGAACGCCGATCGGTAGAGGAAACCAGCCGATTGCCACCAGCAAGGCAGACTACATCGCCAGTCCGCTGCTAAAACCCACATCACAGCGCCAACAGCTCGACTTCATCCAGAAACTTCATGAGGAAGCGCTTGCCACGACGCCACATTTGGAGCAGGTGAATGCTGCGATCACCAGCTATGAGCTGGCATTTCGGATGCAGGCTGACCTGCCGACCGTGATGAACCTGGAAAGCGAACCGGTTGCGGTTCAGAGCAGCTATGGCATCGGGACGACAATCTCCGATGACTTTGGTCGGCAGTGCCTCATGGCCCGGCGGGCTGTGGAGGCAGGTGTCCGATTTGTGGAAGTCACGCCAAATGTGAGCTGGGACCAGCACGCAAACCTAGAGAGCGACCTCCCCCGTAACTGTGCAGCTGTGGACAAGCCGATTGCAGGACTGCTTGCCGATCTCGCATCCAGAGGTCTCCTTGACTCAACGCTGGTCGTCTGGGCGGGCGAGTTTGGTAGGACGCCAACGGCGCAAAATGGGGATGGCCGTGACCACAACAATAAGGGCTTTACGGTTTGGATGGCCGGTGGTGGGGTACGCGGAGGATTGTCTTTTGGTGGAACGGATCCGCTTGGCTTTGAGGCTGTAGATCATCCAGTACATGTGCATGACTTGCATGCAACCGTACTCCAGCTACTCGGCCTCGACCACACCCGGCTGACGTATCGCTATGCCGGCCGAGACTTCCGCCTGACGGATGTCAAGGGAAATGTCGTACGGGATGTTATTGCGAGCTAGAGCGATGCGTTCCAGTGGTCTCAGGGCATGCGTTTGGCACAATTCGTTGATGTGCTAAACAAAACAGCATGCATTTTGGCGCGGTTCATCTCACATTCATGATGTTACGTAACACTGTAATACAGGGTTGGAAGTTGGTGTATGCAGTCGGCACTAAGGACGATAAAGCCCCGGGGACGTACAGCGGCTTATGTATGTTCACGATATTTGGGACACCAGTGGGTGTGATTTTATTCCTACTAAATCACATGCAATTAGAGCACTTTTCCGCTTAGAAAAGTGAACCAACTTACCGATAATCCAGTCAGTAATGACGGTACTACAATGAAAATAAAACTATTCCAAAATATAATCAGTCTTTCACTGCTATTGACAGTTGTTGTTGCAGCAACGGAAGCACCAGCGGCCGCATACCTTGATCCAGGTGCTGGCAGCATGGCCACACAGCTCCTCATCGCCAGCGCCGCAGGCTTGCTTTACACATTCCGGAACTGGTTCCGAACCAAAGCCGGTAAGGGCACGCCAAAACCATAGGTCAAATTCGTCATCAGGTTTCCGGTCGTTCCCCTTCCCGCCACACTGCGGACACCGTCGCATAACCACACCCCTTCCAAACGCGTGGAGAGTCCGTGTCCAAAGTCATAGCGTTCATCAGGCAGGCTCTGCTGCTGGCATTGCCCATCATCGCCACCTGCCTCTATCCTCTCATTACGCTTGCTGCTGTCAATCGGCTTGAGATCCCAACAGACATAATGCTGCTGCCAGCTGGGATTGCGATTGGTATCGCATTAGCCATAGGATCTGCTCTCGCGTGCATCCCCAGACACGGAATAGCTCGATTTGCCTCGATCTTACTGAGTGCTTTCATACTGTTCACGTTTGCCTTCCGTGACCTCGTGGTTGGGCCTGCGGTCCTTCTGGCGTACTTTTTTGAAAATGCACATGCTGAAACCGTAGGTACCTACCTCTGGTTTGGTCTCGGCACAGCCGGAATTATTGCTGCACTATTGATGCGGCGGATCATTCAACGCGCATTCGGGGCACTCACCACCATTGCCATCGCGCTGATGCTCATCCCACTTTTCACAACCCCTTGGAAAGATGCGTTCAAGACAGCCAACTACGCGGCTTACATGCAGAACATCACCAGTGGCAATAAAGATGATCGTCCTGTTCATACCTTGGGTGCTGCCAAAGATCTCATCAAAAAGAAATCGACCAGGACTTCTGTAGCAACCGACGCTGAGCTACCAGACCTGCAAATTGTCATCCTCGATGCGTACGGACGCGATGATGTCATTAAGTCCTACTACGGCTATGACAATGAACCTTTCTTGAAAAACCTCGAAGCCAAAGGCTTCTCCGTTGCGAAGCGCAGCCATGCGAACTATACACAGACGGTGCTTTCTGTCGCATCGATGCTCAATTTCAATCCGGTTGACCAGCTGAAGAAATCAACAGATGTCGATCTGGCCGGCGTTGTGACCACCACAGTGGACAATGCCATCCTCTGGCAAATACTCCGCAAACACGGACACAAAATCATCAGCATTCCCAGCGGTACCAACCTCACTGCGATGCCGACAGCCGACCTCACTTTTGCATCCACCGAAAACATCATCATGAGCTACCAGGTGGAAACAGCTCTCCGCCTTCTCATTGAGCGCACACCCCTTTCCCTCCTCTCACTCATTGATGAAACTGGCGTTCGTACACATCGCCAGCAGCTGAGGGATGTGTTCCGTTTCTGGGCGATGTCAACCGAGCTTCCAGAACCCAAGGCAACGTTTGTGCACGTGCTTGCTCCACATCCACCGTTTGTCTTCGATGCGGATGGTGGTCCAGTTCAGCCTAACGGCCGAACATTTACACTTTTGGATGGCAAGAAGCTTGTTGAACAAATTGGAAAAGATAAGTATCGCGCAGCCTACGTCGCACAGCTAAAAGCCATTAACACTAAGGTCCTCTCCACCATTTCCACCATCGATGCCAAGCCGCACCGAGACACCATCACGGTCATTGTTGGTGACCATGGCCCACGAATGAACCTCGATTGGGGATCCGCCAAGGGTACGGACATGGATGAAGTTAAGGGCACATTAATGGCAGTTCGCATCCCTGCCCGCTACAAAAACACCATCGGTGATATCGATAAATGCTCGCCGCTTACTCTGCTCCACCGCATCGCGACCAAGGTTTACGGCGCACAAATCCCGCCAGTAGATGATTTCAGCTACTACAGCTCGTTGAACGAGCCGTTTGACTTCATTCCGATGGCGAATCCGACCGGACGTAAGGATGATCCAGCGGTCAAGCAACCCTAAAGGTCAAAGGCATCCAGCGCATTCACCGAATCCAGTAATCTACGTGCCGGCGATGTGCAAAGCAGCTCAATATGAGCCATCCAGATCGGATTCGGCTCCCAGACATCGTTAAGCCAAGCATCATCCATAATGTTGTTCACCGTTCCGCGCAGTCTGCGGATGACATGTACGAGGCTGGAGACCCGGTAGTTCATCGAGCAGTGCACCAAGACTGTTTCACTTTGATGCGCCTCCAGCCATTTTAGACTGGCCAAAAGACCATCCACCGTTGGCTGCATCCAAATGATGGGAATCACATCATAATCGACACCCGCATCCGCCCACCAGCCATCTTCAGCAGCAAGCTCCTGCGTTGGCGGGAGCAGATTTAGGACCGCCGTTACACCCGCAACAGCGACTAACCACTGCACATCTGATTTAGTCACCTGGCCACAGGTGTAAACACGGGGTGCGACCTGCCATGCATTTGGCGCATCCAAAGTGGGATAGCGAATCGGAACATTCATAGGGTTTCAGCCTACCTGAGGTTGTATCTGCTTTGCACCTTGCATCCATAAAGGCGGATAATGCGTCTGCACATGGTTAGACGCGGAGGGAATGGGATGACACGAATACTTGCGATTGACCTCGGAGCCGAAAGCGGCCGCGGCGTAATCGGGACGCTCTCGGATGACCGAAAGCTGTCTCTCAATGTCATCCACCGATTTCCCAATGGCCCTGTCAAAATCGGGGAAACGCTTTACTGGAACACCACCGGGCTTATTCAGGAAATTCGTAATGCAATCCGGCTTGCTGCCGAAGATGGCGGATTTGCATCCGTTGGTATCGACACCTGGGGTGTGGACTTTGCGCTGCTTGGTAATAGCGGCACGCTGGTTGGAAGTCCGGTGCATTACCGTGATTCCCGCACAGATGGCCAGATTGCCAAAGTCTTTGCCAAAGTCCCTCAAGATGAGATTTATGCGGTTACTGGCATCCAGACGATGCCAATCAACACCCTCTTCCAGCTGGCAAGCCTAGCGGAAAACCACCCTGAGCAGATCGCAGCGACAGCAAGGCTTCTCTTCATTCCCGACTTTCTCCATGGCCTTTTGACGGGGGTAGAGGCATCGGAGTTTACGATTGCCAGCACAAGCCAGATGTTGGATATCACGACGGGTACATGGGCTGTGGATGTCCTTGAGCGTCTTGGGATTCCGACGCATATTCTGCCGGATGTCCTTCCTGCGGGCGCGACGTACGGCGGAATTGCAGATGCGACATTGCCGGCAGCGGTGCAAGGTATTCCGGTGATCGCACCAGGCGGCCACGACACGGCGTGTGCGGTGGCGGCGGTTCCGGCGACCCCCGGGGATGACTGGGCGTATCTGTCGAGTGGAACGTGGTCTTTACTTGGCGTCGAGCTGACTGAGGCGGTGTTGACACCGGAGGCCTGCGCGATGAATATCACCAATGAAGGCGGCGTCTGCGGCACGGTGCGTTTGCTGAAGAATATTGCAGGTCTTTGGCTGGTCCAGGAATCCCGCCGTGCGTATGCGCGTTTGGGGCGTGAGCGCTCCTACGATGAGCTAACCCGGCTCGCTGGAGAGTCTCCAGCGCTTGCGGCGATGATCGACCCGGATCACGCAAGCCTTGCAGCGCCGGATGACATGCCGCGGGCGATCCGTGCGCTGTGTCTGGCGACAGGCGTTGAGCCACCGGAGGGCGTTGGCGCGACAATACGTTGCATCCTGGATTCGCTTGGGCTTAAGTATCGGAAGACATTGCGGATGATGGAGCGCGTGACCGGCCGTTCGATTCGTGTGTTGCATATCGTCGGCGGGGGGAGCCAGAACCGCTTGCTGAACCAGATCGCCGCGGATGCGACAGGCTGCACGGTGATCGCGGGGCCGGTGGAAGCAACAGCGATTGGAAATGTCCTGCTCCAAGGTATCTCGCTTGGCATCGTCAAAGACCTCGATGACCTTCGTAGCATCGTTCGGGAGAGCGTGACGCTTGAAACATACACACCAGATCGTGAAATGCACGCCCGGTTCAGCGCAATCCCAGACCTCTAAGCCCTAGTAGGGACACTTTCGGAACCGCCAGAGGAGGTTTGCGCCTGCGCCTCGCGCGGCGACCTGGTTAGCAGAATAGGACTTCGCATGGCCATCCGCCATGATAAGGTTCACTCGCCCGTTGCCTTTGCCATCGGTGTGGTGGCGGGCGAAGAGTGGCTTAAGACGCCCAGCCGCGAGGTCTGGTCGAGCGGTAATGAGGTCAATGTCTGCAATTCTTGGGGGGATAAGCTGATCGTCCTCAGTTGATGGAACAACCCAATCACTTACGCAAGGGTCGAAGTTATGTCCGCGGTAGCGACCAAGCGGACCATCAGCAGGTGCGTTTGGCGTCTCACCGAGCAACGGGGTGCGCGCCACTTCCATTAGGGATGCTTCTGAAAGAACATCGGAGAAACCCTCAGCCTGCGTTGGATCGAAGGCGGCGAGAGCAGTCATACCAATCGACGAATAGCCGCGCGTGTTCCAGTCAGCCGCGTAGCCGGGCTGTTTCGCAGATGGACACTTTACGATGTCCTTAGACTTGAAGTACGGGAACAGCTGCTCAGTCCAGATCGGCTTAGATGAAAGTCCGTAGTTCGCCGTCATCGGGTAGCACTCATCGTAGTCCGTGGTGTACATCGTGAGAGACAATCCAAGCTGCTTCATATTGCTGAGGCAGGTAACAGAGCGTGCTTTTTCCCGCGCAGATGCGAATACAGGAAACAAGATCGCACCAAGGATAGCAATAATCGCGATCACAACCAGCAGCTCAATCAGTGTAAATGCACTTTGGGTTTTCATAAGAGGCGCTCAATCGCGACAAAGCCACGTTGGGGAATCCTACAGTGTCACAATGTCAGGCGCAACGGAACGAACGCCAAAATGTCAATGGGCGCAGCTGGTTGCTACCAGCCATGCCCATTGTGCTGTTATCGGCTCGTTTTATGCAGCATCTGTGAGGTCAGCTGGCAGGCTAAACGATGTAGCCAGCGTCTGAACATGTCCAGTTTCCGCTGCTTTGTAGCCGGCCTCGATGATTTCAATCACGTGGGCTGCATGCTCAGCGGTAACAATCGATGGCTTGCCTTCACGGATCCAGCGTACAAGCTGCATCGAGTCTTCCCAGACATGATGCTCGCCGAGCTGGCCGTGTGCCGGGAATGCCTTTACGTGCGGGGTGACCTGCAGTGGACTAAGTCCATCTGCACGTCCAGGATAGTCAATTGGCTCGCCGTTCAGCTTTGTGCCAATGATGGTCCCCTTCTCACCAAAGTAGCTTGGCTGTCCGAATTCGGAGACCATTCCGGCAAAGGTTCCATGGATGAACGAGAAGACATTGTCACCAAAATCGGCGAGGATAACGGTGTTGTCATCAGCATCGCAGTCGTACATCTCACCCTTGAACTCACGTTGCTTAATGCCGACACCGCTCATCGCTGTCACGCGCTTTACGGGTCCGAGGACGCCAGTCAGCGAGTGAAGCGCATATACAGTCATGTCGTAGAGTGGGCCACCACCGGGCTTACGCCAGTACCAAGATGGGTTGATGTTGGTGAGTGGGCTATCGCCAGTACGAACGGATTCGCCTTCGTGGTAGCTGCCAAATGCAGCACCCGCAACGGCCCAGCTGAGCTTGCCAAGCTGACCGGAGAGAATGGCTTCACGGATTTTATGGTTGGTTGGCCGGAGCATTTGTCCCGGGGACGCGACGATGTTCACGCCCTTTGTAGCGGCACGTGCGATGAGATCGGTTGCCTCGCCGCTGGTCACCGTCATGGTTTTGTTGAAGTGGATATGCTTGCCGGCTTCGATCGCCTTGACGCCCTGATCGTAGTGCATTCCAATCGGCGAGCAGATAATAACAGCATCGACGGTAGAGTCAGCAAAGACTTCATCTTCGGTACGGTAAGCATGAGGGACGCCGTATTTCGCAGCGGCTGCTTCAGCGCGGCCATCCACAGGGTCACAGCATGCGGCAACATGCGCGATGCCCTTCATATCCTCGAGGACGAAGTGGTCCAGGGCTCCACGGATTCCAATTGATCCGCATCCGATGATTCCGATTCCTACTGATTGACTCATATTGTGCTCCAAAGGGCGCACCAGCGTTGGTGCGGCGGCGTTTACACTTCTATTGTAGGTCGGCAGAGGTGGGTTGTAACTGTTGAAAAGAACGCAACGGTGAGAATTTTGAGGATGTTTTAGTCTGCCCGAGCTGATTAACGTTGGAGTGGAGCAAACCCAATGGCATCGATCGCTTCAACTGTTAAATCCCGTATCACAACCCATCACTGCACTGTGATAATAAAGAGGAACCCTCTATGTATAAAGCAATCCTCTTCGACTTTGATGGCACGACACTCGACACTGAGACGCCTGAGTGCGCTTCTTGGCAGGAAATCTACACCCAACATGGCATCACATTTCCCATTGATGCCTTCCATGCGGCGGTAGGAAAAGGCTACGACCCAGCCATCTTCGAACCTGCCTTTTTCCTGTCCGAAGCCATCGGGGCATCTGATCTATATGAGGAAATCCGGGCCGAGCAACGACGTATTTTTCATGACATGCTGCATGCGTTGGACTGCCGGGATGGTGTCCGCGATTGGCTGGCACACGCCACCACGAGTGGAATTCGATTGGCGGTAGCAAGCAGCTCACCCCGGATTTGGGTTGATACGCATACGGAACGCCTTGGTATCAAAGCACACTTCGACGTGTTTGCGACACGCGACGATGTCGGCCCAGATCGGCGGAAACCGCACCCGGACATCTTTCAAAAAGCGTGCGAGTTCCTCGCGGTCAGCCCATCGGAAGCGCTGGTCATTGAAGATTCCAAAAACGGTGCAATCGCTGCAGAAGCCGCAGGGTGTGACTGTGTGGTCTGCCCAAACCCGATGACGGCGCATATGACATTCACCAACAGCGCACTCGTTGTCGCATCGCTTGCAGATTGGCATCCTGCCAGGGTCTACAAACACTTCAGGGGATAGAAGCTGCAAAACTTCCATCCTCTGAATATCGCATTGAGCTCCCCGAGACTTAGAGCTGCTCAGCTGCCTTTACATAGGCATCGAACTGTACCTGCGTCATTGGTGGCCGGATCGTTCCTGCGAGAATTTCCTTGCGGCACGCTTCAAGCTTTGCCAGACGTTCGGGACCAATCTGGTCCTTGGTGTAGGCAAAGTCGGTTAGGTCTATCCACTTCTCTTTGAGGCCCTTTGTAATCGACCCCGGAGTGAATGTTCCCTTCACCAATGCATCCACAGATTCGAACACTGCTAAGTCAACGCGTTTAACAAGGCTTGTGAGGACGCGCCCTGGCGCATCGCCATCCTGATTGCGGTCCGTTCCGATGGCATAGCTTCCCTTCGGGGATGCTGCGATCGCCTTGATTACCCCAATGCCCGTCTTGCCCGCAGCGTGGAAAATGACATCGGCCTTGGTAGACAGCTGTAGCTTTGCGATTTCTTGACCCTTTTGTGGGTCATCAAAGCTACCCGCATACCCGACGCGGATTTCAACATCCTTGCGCGCATGGATTGCCCCAGCCTGATATGAGACTTCGAATTTCTTGATGAGTGGGACATCCAAGCCACCAACAAAGCCAAGAACCCCAGTTGTTGACATTAAGGCTCCGAGATAGCCAACTAGGAAGCAGCCTTCCTCTTCGCGGTACTGGATGCCGGCGCAGTTCGACAGGGATGGCGACTCGGCATCGATAATAATAAATGTAGTGTCCGGGAAGCGTGCCGCGACATCGTTTGTGGCCTGACGCATCAGGAACCCAACTGCAAACACAACTTCATACCCCGCCCGCGCGAGCTGCGAGAGGTTATTGACGTAGTCTGCATTTTGACGGCTCTCGATGATTTTGACCGGGAGTTTGAGCTCTGTTCGGACACGTTCGAGGCCTAGCGCTGCCATCGCGTTGAACGACTTATCATTCACACCAGCTATATCGGTGACCAAGCCGACCTTGGTCGGCTTTGGCCGGGCATTTCCAATCCCACCGGATATTCCCTTATCGATGCCCTTTGGACTTGTATACTGGGTCCGCTGCGGGCATCCTGAGAGTAGCGATCCTGCTGCAAGCAAAGGTATCGATGATACAAGCTGTATAACAGTACGTCGGGTCATTTGGTGTCTCATGTCTGCTATCGTACCCCAGCAGTGTGACCTCGCAGTGGTAGGATATACGGACTCGCTATGACTTTCGCGCCTCCTGATTTGCTCTCAATCGCCTCACTTGTCTTTCTTGAAGGTCTTCTTTCTGCCGACAATGCTCTGGTGATCGCCCTCCTTGTACGGCATCTTGGCCCGAAGCAACAACAGAAGGCACTGTGGATAGGCCTCGCGATGGCGTTTGGCCTCCGCTCCATCGGTATTGGTCTTGCGAGCTACTTAATCGGCCTCTGGTGGGTCTGCGGCCTCGGAGCCTGCTACCTGCTCTTCCTCACCATTAAGCACTTCATTAGTAAGGCCAAGGGTGAAGGCGGCCTCCCCGATGACGTCCAGGAAATGGAATCTCACAAGGGCTTTGGAATCACAATCATACAAATTGCGATCACTGACCTGTTCTTTGCCATCGACTCGATTCTCGTAGCCGTCGCGCTCGTTCCAAACCGTTCAAAAATCTGGATTGTTTACCTTGGCGGCTTCCTCGGGATGCTTTTGTTACGCGTAACCGCGCAAATCCTGATTGGCTTGGTGAAGAAATATCCATCCTTGGATAATGTCGCTTACCTCCTCGTAGGTTGGGCTGGCGTCAAGCTCGGCTTCGAAGCGCTGCACCTCTTTGGTCTTTCACAGCACCAACACCTTCCATCCATGCCGGAAGTTATCTTCTGGCCGGTCTTTGGAATCCTTGTTGTTGCCGGTGCGGTGGATGCTGTACGTCGCGGTCCCTCCGCTGGTCCAGCAATTGATGAAACAGCGATGATGGATGCATTACCGGGTATTCCGGTCACTGATGACGGTGCAGGCGTTGATGTCCCTGAATCCCACTAGTTCACATTAGAAGCCGTGAAAGACATGAATCCATGCACGGCTTTCACTGGCATCGACCAGCATCGTGTAATACGTGCCATCTCCAGGATACGTTGAGAATTCCTGATCCACGGTGCAGTAAACCTTGCCACCTTTTGGCATGTTTTTTGGCCACCAGTAAGGCGTAAAACTAAAGAACATCGCACCCGGAGACTTGGTCGATGACTTGCCTATCTTGCGACCAAGCGCTGCAACAGTCGCTTGAGGGGCATCGATACGGACCAGGTATGCGGTGTCGATAAAGCCACCCAGCTCGTAGACATTTACTTTTGTGGGCTTATCCGCTCCCTTGGGAAGCATTTCTACAATGTCACCCGGGAGCGGATCCGTAAATGCCGGGATATCCATGAAGCGCATCATGCCACCGCCTAGTGCGATGACATTTACAACCACAGACAAAAGAGCTAACAGCTTTCCACGGCTGAGCGAGTGCCCAAATGGAAGCTGCTTTACGGATGCGAGCAGTATCGCAGAGCCCCCAGCAACCATTGCAGAAACCACGAATGTCACAGACGGCGGGCTAATCCCAAACATTGCCGCCGCACACACAAGACAGAACGTGATCCAGGCAACCCAGCCTCGTCCAGCGGGAGCCGCAGCGGCAAGTGCCGCAGGAAGGCAGAAACAAAGAGAGCCGATCAGGAGCGCAAGGGCAATCTTGTCATACCGGACACCAGAAAACAGCGACCACCAGAGGAATGTCAGTGCTCCAATGAACAAGACAATGGCAGTGACGGCAAATGCCAGCCACCGCCAGGTGAGGGTAGATTGATTGTCGCGAGCGGATAAGCGCATGAGGCATGCTACACGATTAGAGCAACGCTGCAGATTGTTTGAGGGATCAAGGTACAGTCTTCGCATGCGAGGAAGAGCATTGCCCGCGGGTATCGGTAAAGACATAAATGCCTTGAAAAAAACTAGCCTCCCGCATCATCGCCGGGAGGCTTTTCGGCTAGAGCCTAACCGCCTGGGGCCATGTTGTCCCGGTTGTGCATCCCCGCAGGTCCAGCGCCTGGCACACCGCGCAGCAATGTCTGCGTAAAGCGATACCACTTGACATGGCCATCTGCGAAGACATTATTGCTTCCGCCACTGTGGCGACCCTGATTTCGCGGATTCACAGTTCCATCTGGCCACAAACCCGAGCCATCGAGGAAACCTGCTTCCCACGCGTTAGGATCAGCTGACACAGACCAAGGATGATAGTCAAACGCACCGTAATAGCTTGGGCGCTCGGCAATCATGATCTGCTCAGCAGGGCTACTAAATGTCGCAAATGCGATGTGATGAGCAAAGTAGCCATTGATGGAATAGTCGGTACGTACAGCTGGCCAGTTAGCATTGTTGAGGACATTCGAGAAATACAGCTGAGGGTTCACATTCCCAATGGATGGGCATCGCAGCACATCACGGGACTTCAGATACGGAAACAATGGCTGATACCAAGCGTAGAGCTCAGAAATATCAGCCACATCATGTTGCGTCGTAACCGACATTTCATCGTAGTCCTGCGAATACATCATCATGGAGAGGCCAAGCTGGCGTGCATTTGATAGACACGATGTCTGCCGCGCTTTTTCACGGGCTTGGGCAAAGACAGGGAAGAGGATCGCAGCGAGGATAGCGATGATAGCGATGACGACGAGGAGCTCAATGAGCGTAAAGGCACGTTTATTTGACATGATTTCCACCAGGAAGTAGGGACATTGTCAACGCGGTGCTGCGATAGTACGCACGATTGACAGGCATAGACGGGTAAAGGCTATGCGGCTACTGGTGGACCACGTAATGTCTGTGCAAAGTACGTATCCTGTGGAGATTTGCAGACATCTAATCCAGGGATTTGAAACTCAGGAAGCGCGGAAAACACGACATCGGCAGAAAGCTGAGCCGGTGGTACCGCTGACGTCTCAAGGTGACACAGGCCACAGGCTTCGGAGTCGCCAGGGTTGATCGTGGATGCAGTTGCACTGACAACATGCTGCAGTGCGTGAACCGTCGTAGAGAACGATGTGATTGCGACAAGCATCATCGCAAGGGCGCCAATAAGGCGCCACTTCCGGAGTCCTGACAACAGGTCGAATCGCATGATGACCGAGTCTATCCAAGACGCAAATCAATTGCAATAGCCGAATACTTAATGACTACGCTGTTTCTGGTTGGCTGGAGCACTGAGCGCACATCCCGTAAAGCTCAAGCTGATGCCGCATCACTACAAACCCAGACCGGGCCTCGATACGTGCGCTAAGTTCATCTACGGCGCAGTCATCAAATGGCTCCACCTTGCCACACTGATCACAGACAATATGGTGATGGTGGTGTGCATCATCTGGATGCGTTGGCTCGTAACGCGCGTACCCTTGGGCAAAATCGATTCGCCGGGCAAGCCCCTGTGCCTCGAGGAGATTGACAAAGCGATAGGCGGTGACAAGGTTGACTGGCTCGGGATCGGTCGCAGTTCCGATACGCTTATTAGCGGCGGCATGCAGCTCTATGACGGATTGCGGTGTATGAGATTCTGCCAGGGATGCAACCAGTGCTTTGCGGGGTGCCGTGATACGACATCCGCTTTCCCTTAAGCGATCCAGAATCGCTTCCTGTGATAACCCCGTACAGTTCATCTGCGTTACGCCTTACCGCGTTCCTTGTATCCGAAGCGCACCCAGGTTGCAAATGCTGCAATTGCTCCGACAATGCAAACCAGGATGGCAGGATTAAGGCGTTCCCAAACAAGGTAGAGATTGAGCCCGATGATTACCGATGCTGCAAGAACGCTTAAGACGGTCATCCAGACCGGGTTCACAAAGTCCCGCATCAGCTTCCGGCTACTTGTGAAGACGATCAGTGGCACGATGGCAAATGGTAGTTGAAGGCTAAGTGCCACCTGGGACCAGGTCAGAATGCGCGTGGTGTCATTGCCACCTGATATCAGGATGATGAACATCGCCGGAACAACTGCGAGCAACCGTGTAACGATTCGCCGAATGTGCGGCGCGACTTTCCAGTCGAGAAAACCTTCCATCACAATCTGTCCAGATAGGGTTCCAGTGATAGTGGATGACTGTCCTGCGGCAAGCAACGCGACGGCAAATGCCGTGGATGCCACGCCACCGAGTATTGGCTTCAGGAGTTTTTGCGCATCCCCAAACTCACGAACCTCATCCATACGGCCATCGAACACAGTCCCAGCAAGCACCAGTATCGCCGCATTTACAAAAAATGCTGCTCCAAGGGCTCCAATGGTGTCCCATGTGTTGAAGCGAATTGCCTCTCGAATACCCTTGGCTGTACGCTCATGCGCTCGTGTTTGCACGATGGATGAGTGGAGATAGAGGTTATGTGGCATCACGGTGGCGCCGATGATTCCGAGGCTGATAACGATTGCATCTTTATCTGGGAGCGATGGAATCAAAAGACCCTTTGAGACCATTACGAAATCAGGTTTAGCCAGAAATGTCTGAAACAAAAAGCATCCAGCAACGGTGGCGACAAGGGTGATCACAATCGCTTCCAGCTTACGGAAGCCAAATTTTGATAACCCTAGTAGGACAAGGACATCAAATGTTGTAATCCCAACGCCGATGATTAGCGGGATACCAAATAAGAGCTGTAAGGCGATAGCAGAGCCAATCACTTCGGCCAGATCACAGGCGACAATAGCCAGCTCGCAGAGAATCCAGAGAGCAATGGCGGCGGGTTTGCGAAACTGCTGACGACACGCCTGTGCTAAATCTTTACCAGTGACGAGGCCAAGACGGACACAGAGCGTCTGGAGCAGAATCGCCATCAGGTTTGAAAGCAACACAACCCATAGGAGGCGATAGCCATAGCGGGCTCCCCCTTCGAGGTCAGTCGCCCAGTTACCTGGATCCATATATCCAACACTAATAAGAAAACCTGGCCCCATGTAGGCCAAAACCTTGCGCATCAGGCTGGAGCGTCTTGGAATCTTGACCGTACGAAATGCTTCCGACAGAGACTCGTCATGAGGCAGCATTTAGTCTCCAAGCCCCCCGTGCGTCCCAAGAAGCAGTCCAAATCCATACGCTAGGGCGCCGCCAACCATCCCGACAAACGTCATCTCAAGACCTTGCTTCACCCACGAGCGTCCAGTTACAAATGTCTTAGATGCCCCAACGGCAAAGTGGGCCAAAACACTGATAACCAGCGATTGCCACACGGCCGGCATCCCGGATGTATAGAAAAACGGGATGATTGGAAGGAAGGCTCCTATTGCGGTGGACAGACCGGCAACGCCAGAGGATGTCCACGGATTTGGGAAGCGATCTTCGTTAATGCCAAGCTCTTCCCGAACCATGGTCTGTAGGAAAACATCTTTATTGGATGTCAACCGCTCGACCAGTTTTTTGGCTTCAGGCTCAGTAAAGCCTTTGAGCTGATACATCAGTTCAAGCTCTTCACGCTCATGCTCAGGATCGGTCTCGATTTCCATCCGCTCGCGCTCAATCTCGGACTCATGGACATCCCGCTCGCTCTTCGCCGCAAGGAATGCCGAGCTACCCATAGAGAACGCGGAGCCAATCATGCCGGCAAGGCCAGCAATGAGGACAAATTTTGGAGATGCACTGGTCGCTCCAGCCACTGCCGAAACAATACCGAAGACAGCACCAAGACCATCGTTGACGCCGTAGATGGCATCCCCAATCCAGCTCGCTGTTCCGTGGGCATGCCACTTTTCGCGGGCAAGGAGGGTGTCAAGGCGTGAGCGGGGCCCGGTTTCGGCTTGGTGGGCCATGATGTGTAGTTTTTGTGCGTGGACTTCCTCATCCGGGATAACCAGCTCAAGAATTTTAGTCGATGCTTCATCCCCGAGGCGGGCAATCTGATCCTGATACTCAGCGACGTGGTGGCGTTCTTCGTGTTCGATCCGCCGAATCATCGCATCAGGGCCGAACATCCGGAGGAGGCGCATTTGCTTCCGCAAGGGCGCTTCAATCGTCCGCTTGTCGACATCGACACCGAGGTCTCTCAAACGTTCTTCCCACAGCCTGGCGTGTTCATACTCACTCTCCGCCATCCGCTGGAGGAGGTCCTTACGGTTCGCATCCGGTTCGACAGCCGCAAGGGCATCGTAGACTTTTGCAACCACTATTTCCTCGCGCCAGTTGGCGAGGATGATACTGACCTTATTGGCGGGAAGGCTCAATACGCGGCTCCGGACCTGACATTGCGTGCAATCCCAACGGATTCTGACCCAGGGATTGGCTGACCGTGTGGACAGTGTGTCGGATGGTTTAAAAACGCTGCGAGGCGTTCTTCAAATTCTTCCGAGATAACATGTTCGAGGCGCTCGGCTTCTTCATGTGCGGCTTCGGATGCGAATCCAAGGGTGTCAATGAGAAAGACTTCAAGGAGGCGATGGTGCCGGGCGAGCTCATTTGCAACGCGAAGGCCATCGGGTGTCAGACCAACACCGCGGTACGCGACATAGTCAACCATGCCTTCATCGGACAAAGATTTCAACATTTTTGTAACAAAGGCGCGGCTGGTATTGTTACGGCGGGCAATGTCTGACATACTTGCAGTGCCATCCGGTCCAACCAACGACAAGATTGCGCGAAGAATATCGCCTGATGTCTTGTTTAAGTAGCGCGACTCGCGCGATTTCACCATAGTTAACTTTATACCATACTCTGACGTGTCCATATGAGCAAATTCCTATGAAGTTCGTGATAACGGGCGGCGGTACAGGGGGGCACTTGGTTCCGGCACTTGCCGTTGTGGATGCCATCAAAAGCCAAGATTCCGAAGTGGAAATCCTTTTCATCGGTTCCACCACTGGAATCGAAGCGGAAATCGTGCCAAAACACGGCATTGTGTATAAGTCCATAGCAACGGGAAAGCTGCGGAGGTCATCCAGAGGGCTTCTCGGGATGCTGACCATCGCCAATCTTCGCGATGTGCTCGCCGTCCCGAAGGGCCTCATCGATGCGTATCGCATCCTCCACGCCTACAAACCCGATGTTGTCCTATCCACCGGCGGCTACGTCGCGGTGCCGGCAAGTATCGCAGCTTGGATGCTACATATTCCACTTGTTATTCACGAACAAACCACTACGATAGGACTCGCCAACCGTCTCTGCTGCGCGATTGCACACACCGTCGCACTCTCCTTTGACATCGCCCGCGAAGACCTACCTGCACGGACACGGGCAGGCGCAGTCCTGACGGGAAACCCTATTCGAAGGGAGACGATCAACGGGAGCCCTGAACGTGCAGCCGTGCGCTTTGGAATCCCGCCGGACACAAAAGTAATACTGATCACGGGTGGAGCACAAGGCGCTCGTGTACTAAACACCGCCATCTCGGATGCCATTAGCGACATCACAAAAACCCACTTCGTCATCCACCAATGTGGCAAGCAAGGTCTCGAATCCATGACAGCCCATCGGGAATCTCTCCCGGAGTCCATCCGCGAGCGGTGGTTTTTGAGTGCATTCCTTGATGTAGACTCCATGGCGGATGCGTGGTCAGTCGCCCAGGTTGTGATTGCCCGGGCCGGAGCAGGAACTGTGAATGAGGCCCTTATCCTGGGGAAGCCAATGATTTTCGTTCCACTGGAACCAAGTAGTAGAAATGAACAGCTTCGGAATGCTGAGCGAAGCGCTCATCTAGGGGCAGCGGTCATCGTGCGCCAGAGCGCGTGTACAGGAGAAACGCTGATTATGGCGCTACGCTCAATATTGGACACACCCGGATGCATCGGACACATGGCGGCCTCTGCACATGGTAATGCCATCCTCGATGCCGATATACGGATTGCCAATATCCTAATGGAGATTGCCGCAAAGTGATGCATGATTCATCCAGGGTGGTTTTTAGATACCGAACCTCGCATTGCACGCCCTAAATGGCGGGCGATATACTCCCACTGGTTGTGATGATTGAATAGTTCACAACCGCGGAAGCGCGAATGTGAAGCGAGCCGTTTGGCCCGCTTTTTTTATTGATGCTGGATTGGCGGAAATAGAAGATGAATGCAGAATTTTATGAAGC
>Ga0114980_10001118_pt1 | contig 19324 bp, 20 predicted proteins | sample S_140806_EF_Meta_FD_87018 | JGI IMG/M metagenome (GOLD analysis project Ga0114980, IMG submission 87018) | Freshwater microbial communities from Lake Simoncouche, Canada to study carbon cycling - S_140806_EF_MetaG | ecosystem: Environmental > Aquatic > Freshwater > Lake | place: Lake...
AGAAATTCTTTTTCTATCGCTCTAGCACCACCATTGCGGTGGTCCAAGCCCGCGGTGTGGTGATTATGACCCTGGCACGTTTTGCCATTCCCGTTGTCGAGTTTCCACCGATGCAGATCAAATTGGCCGTGGCCGGCCATGGGCATGCCGAAAAGGCTGAGGTGCTGGAGGCGGTGATGCGTGAGCTGGACCTGGAGGCCCCGCCGCGCCCGGATGACGCCGCTGATGCCCTCGCTGTGGCGCTGACTGGTTGGTTTCAGCGGTGATTGCGGACGGGTTTGTGATGGTCCGGCGTTTCAGGGGGCGTTCCCGACTTCACCACACCCGATAGGATTAGTTGATGTTTACCAGTTCATTCCCTGGTGCGATTCAACCTCCAGGACGAGGGTTTCAGCTCCTGTCTTGCCCAAGTGAATGCCCTCCTGCGCGCTTGGGAGTTACCGAAGGTACGGCCATTGTTTATGCAAAATCTTTGATGTGTAAATTCAACGTGAACAATCGTCTCCGGGTGGTTCGGGCCGCGATGGTCCTGGGCGTTCTCCCCGCCCAAGGGGCCTGACGATGTCCGCAGCGGTGTCCTCCCTGCCCTCGGAATCGAAGCAGGCGCTGCGCCTGCAGTGGCGTCGCCGACGTCGCGAGGCCCTCCCGCCCGTGGAGACGTTGCTGCAGCGCCGGGCCCTGGCCCAGGTTCCCCTGCTGTTGGGAGCCCAGGGCTGGTTGGGGATCAGCTGGCCCCTGGCTGGCGAAGCCGACCTGCGCTGCCTTGCCGCCGGTCTTCCCGGTCGCCTGGCCCTGCCGGCGATCGTTGACGATCACTTGGTGTATCGACCCTGGACCCCCACCACCGCCCTGGCCAAGGATGCCTGCGGCATTCCCGCCCCTGTTGAGGACATGGCCCTAGCTGCTGAGGCGATGGCGCTGCTCCTGGTGCCGGCCCTGGCGATCGATCAGCACGGGATTCGGCTTGGCTCCGGTGGAGGCTGGTACGACCGTCTGCGCGCCGCTCCTGCCTGGCGGGCCGTGCCGGCCCTGGCGGTGCTGCCGGCCGCCTGCGTGGTGGAGGCGCTGCCGAGCGATCCCTGGGATGTGCCCTTCGATGGTTGGCTGGATGAACGGGGCTGCCACTGGATCCGCCCTGCGGCGGTCCATCGATGAGCTCGGCCCACGGAGCCTGGAGACCTTGGCCTGCATTTCAGGCTTTTAAGGCAGGCGCGGGTGCTGCGCGTTGAGCCCGGGGATTTGCCAAGATCGCTCAAGAGCGTGTCGTTGCCTTGGATCATCTGTCGTCCCACGCCGGTCCCCGCCCCCTCACCGCCGCGGAGCGGGTGATGGCCTCGGAGCTGCAGGGTCGCAGCGACGCCAACGATGCCCTGTCCATGATGGTCAGCTCGATGGCGCGCATGGTGCAAGCGGGGAAGGGGAGCCAGAGTCGCTGGAAAGCCAGCTGAGAGCCCCCATGACCCGTGTACTGCCTGCTGTTGTGACGGTCCTCGCGGCCAGTGTTGTTGGCGTTGGGGCCCAGCCCGCCCAAGCCCATGGCATCCAGAGCACCCTGGAACAACTGAGCGCCCTGCGATCGCCCCTTGCTCAGGGGGCCACCTCCAAGGCCCAAATGCAACTGGAAACCCGTTTCTCCAGCGGCCTGCCGGCCCAGGATGCTGCGGTGCGGTTGGTTCCCCCCGGCGGCGGAAGGGCCATTGAGCTCGGGCACACCGATGCCTCCGGCCAGCTTCGCTTTGCGCTGCCGGCCCGGGTTGGGGCCGATTGGGAGGTGCAGGTGGATGCCGGCTCCGGCCACCGGGACTACCTCGAACTTCCTGGCGCGGATCCACGCCATGCCCAGCTGCCGTCCATGCTGCGTGTGGACCACGTCCTAGCCACCCAGGCCTTGGCGCCCCTGGCCCTGGTGGGCCTGATCGGCGGCCTCGGCAGCTGGCTCAGCAGGCCTCGTCCCCCCCAGCGCTGACCCACCCTCCCCCCCCTTCCCATGGCCACCGGCAGTGCCGCCCTCGACCGCATCGTCGAACGCCTGGGCAGCACCTCCGACCCCAAGCGGCGCTACGAATACGTGCTCTGGTTGGCCAAGAAGCTCCCGCCGCTGCCGGAAGACCTGCGCCAGGAGGTGTTCAAGGTCAAGGGCTGCGTCTCCCAGGTGTATGTGGTGGCTCAGCTGGTGGAGGGCAAGCTGCATTGGCAGGGGGAGTCCGACGCCGCGATCACCAAGGGCCTGCTTGCCTTACTGATCGAGGGGCTGGAGGGGCTGACCCCAGCTGAAGCGTTGGCGATCGATCCGGCTTTTCTCGCCGCCACCGGCCTGCAGGCCAGCCTCACCCCCTCGCGGGCCAATGGCTTCCTCAACATCTTTCGCATGATGCAGGCCCAGGCCAAGGGTCTGGCGGCGAACTGATCTCAGACCTGCCGCGGTCGCTGTCCCTTCGATTTCTAGGATCCCGTTTTTGCGGGAGCGTGGGCCATGACCATCGGCATCGGCTTGCTGGGGCTCGGCACGGTGGGAGCCGGCGTCGCCGCGATCCTGGCCAGCCCTGAGGGGCGCCATCCCCTGGTGGGTCACCTGGCCCTGCGCAGGGTGGCGGTCCGCGACCTAAGCCGGCCGCGGCCGATCGAGATCCCCTCCGAGCTGCTCACCACCAGCCCCGAGGCGGTGATCGATGATCCCGCCGTGGAGATCGTGGTGGAGGTGATGGGGGGCCTGGAGCCAGCCCGCTCCCTGATTCTGCGGGCCATCGCCGCCGGCAAGTCGGTGGTGACCGCCAACAAGGCCGTGATCGCCCGCTACGGCGAGGAGATTGCCGCCGCCGCCGCAGAGCGCGGCGTTTATGTGTTGATCGAGGCGGCGGTGGGCGGCGGTATCCCGATCATCGAGCCGCTGAAGCAATCCCTGGGCGGTAACCGCATCCAGCGGGTGAGCGGCATCATCAACGGCACCACCAATTACATCCTCAGCCGCATGGCGGATGAGGGGGCGGCCTACGCCGATGTGCTGGCCGATGCCCAGCGGTTGGGCTATGCCGAGGCCGATCCCGCCGCCGATGTACAGGGCGGCGATGCTGCCGACAAGATCGCCATTCTGGCGGGCCTGGCCTATGGGGGCCCGGTGGAGCGCAGCGCCATTGCCACCGAAGGCATCGACCGCCTCGACGCCCGCGATGTGGCCTATGCCGCCCAGCTCGGGTTTGTGGTGAAGCTGTTGGCGGTGGCCGAACGGGTGGACAGCAGCGAGGTCGCCGCGCCATTAGCCCTGGATGTGCGCGTCCATCCCACGTTGCTGCCCCGCCAGCATCCCCTGGCCGGTGTCCATGGGGTCAACAACGCCATCCTTGTGGAAGGGGACCCGGTGGGGCGGGTGATGTTCTACGGCCCCGGGGCTGGTGCTGGCCCCACCGCGTCCGCGGTGGTGGCCGACATTCTCAACATCGCCGGGATTCGTCAGATGGGCGGTGCGGATGCCGGCCTCGATCCCCTGTTGGCCGCCAGCAGCTGGTGCCGGTGCGTGCTGGTGGATGGCTCTGCGACCCACCATCGCAATTATGTCCGTTTGCTAACCCGCGATGAGGCGGGAGTGATCGGCAAGATTGGCACCGGTTTCGGCCAAGCCGGCGTCTCCATTCAGTCGATCATTCAGTTCGAGGGCCAGGGAGGGGGGGCTGAGATCGTCGTGATCACCCATGAGGTGCAGGAATCCCGCTTCCGCGCTGCCCTGGCCACGATCGAGGCTCTCGCCGAAGTGGATGGCGTGGCCGCCTGCCTGCGCACCCTCTGAGGGCTCACCCAAGGGGGCCGCATGGTAGGGGCGTCGGTCGCGATCCCCTGACCAGGAAGCCGAGCTGTAACTAAGCGAACCCACAATGGGGCGATCCCAAGAAATCCTTAAGATCGTCCCCGTTCGATTGTTTCGGCCTCCCCCTTCTCCAGCCTCCCTTCCCATGGATTTCCATCAGGGTGACTGCATCCGTCTCGCCGCTCCCCCCAGCGCCGACACCAGCGGGTCCCCCGTTGACAACCAGCTGTATCAGGTGATCAGCATCGACCCTGACGGCGGCCGTTGCTGGCTGCGCCGCTGGCCGATGGCCCCCAAGGGCTCGCCTGTGTTCGAACTCGACCTGCAACATCTCCAAGCGTCGACCGCTCCCTCGCGGGTCGGGGCCACCTGGGGTACCTGAGCTTGCCACGGTCTTGAATGGGGTCGCTCCGTTGAGTCGGGCTTGCCTTCCCCCTTGGCCCTGTCGCCCCTGACGCCGCTGACCTTGCCCCTGGCGCGGCTCCCCAGGCTTCGTTCGCGCCTGGTGGGCTTGGCCACGCTCCGCCGATGGGCCGCTGCGATGGCCTTGATGGCCCTGCCGGCCCTGCTCGCGGGCTGCCAACCGGCCCGGCCCAGCGGTCTGCTGATCATCGCCAGCAGCAGCCGGATCGATTCCCTCGATCCCACCCAGGCCTCCCGCAGCGGGATCATGCAGACCCTCAGCGCCCTGGGGGATCCCCTCTACGTCATCGCCGCCGACGGCACGATCACGCCCCGGTTGGCCACTGCCCTACCCCAGCTCAGCGCTGACGGCCTACGGGCCCGGATTCCCCTGCGTCAGGGGGTCAGCTTCCACGACGGCACCCGCTTCGATGCCGCCGCCATGGCGTTCTCTCTGCAGCGCTTCATGGCGATCGGCACCCTCAGCTACCAGCTCACAGACCGGGTGCGGGCCGTGCGGGTGAGCGGGCCCTACGCGATCGAACTGGAGCTGTTGCGGCCCTTCAGTCCCTTGCCCCGGCTTCTCAGTTCCATCTTTCTCACGCCGGTGTCGCCACGGGCCTATCGCAACCATGCCCGTAGCCCCCTCAACGATCGCTTTGTGGGCACCGGCCCCTACCAGCTCTCCTTCTTCAGTCGTCAACAGCAGCGGCTCACCCCCTACCCCCACTACTGGGGAGCCAAGCCCGCCAACAGCGGCCTTGCCCTGGTCAGCCTCAGCAACTCCACGGCCCTCTACGGGGCGCTGCGGAGTGGGGAGGTGGACGTCCTGCTCTCGGGCAACCTCGAGATTGACCACCAGCAGGCCCTGCATCGCGAAGCGGAAGCCGGACGGCTGCGCGAGACGGTGGGTCCCGCCCTGGAGATCAGCCTCCTCTCCCTGCTCACCGATCAGCCCCCCCTACAGAATCCCAGCCTGCGGCGTGCCGTCGCCCTCAGCCTGGATCGCGCCACAATCAGCCAACGGGTGAGCCTGGGCCTCCGCCCCCCCCTGCAGGAGCTGGTCCCGCCCTCCCTGCCCGGCTCCGATCCGAAGGCCTGGCCCGCCTACAACCCCACCGAGGCTCGGCGGCTATTCCGTCAGGCGGGCTATTGCCAGGGCCGTCGCCTTGAGCTGCCCGTCACCTTCCGCTCCGATGTGCCCACCGATCGGCTGTTTGCCCTCACCTGGCAGAGCCAGGTCCGCCGTGATCTGGCCCCCTGCCTCGCGCTGGCGGTGAGCGGGATGGAATCGACCACCGCCTATTCCCAGCTGGATAAGGGCAGCCTGACGATGCTCCTCTACGACTGGGCTGGCGACTACCCCGATGCCGAAAACTTCCTGACCCCCCTGCTGGGTTGCTCGGCATCCCGCGGGCAGCGCTGCCTGAAGGGCAACAGCGTGGCCAGCGGCAGTTTCTGGAGCGAACCGGGCCTGGAGGCGCAGCTGCAGGACAGCTCGATCCAAACCGGCCCCGCCCGCGAGGCGCTGTTGCGCACGATTCAACGCCGAGCCGCCGCCGCCACTCCCTACATCCCCCTCTGGTTGACGCGGCCCGTGGCCTGGAGCCGGCGCCAGGTGAGCCCAATCCGCTTCGACGGCTCCGGTCGGGTGGTGTTTGGTGAGCTGCATCTGGAGGGTCAGCCATGAGCCGCCGCCGTGAACTGATCCGCTATCTCGGGGCTCGAATGGCCCTGGTTCCCCTGATGCTCTGGCTGATCGCCAGCCTGGTGTTTCTGTTGTTGCGCGTGGCCCCGGGGGACCCCATCGACGCCCTGCTGGGCCCCCGGGCGCCGGAAGCGGCCCGCATCGCTCTGCGCCATCAGCTTGGCCTGGATCGCCCCCTGATCAATCAGTACGGCAGCTTCCTGGGGGATCTGGTCCAGGGCAACCTGGGCATCTCCCAACACAGCCAGGAACCGGTGCGCGCGATCATCGGCGCCAGCCTGCCCGCCAGTGTGGAGCTGGGGATGGTGGCCCTGCTGCTGGCCGCCGTGCTTGGCCTGGCCGTGGGCCTGAGCGGCATTGCCCGCCCGGAGGGGCGCCTCGACCTGGCGGGTCGCCTGTTCGGCATCAGCACCTATGCCCTGCCCCCGTTCTGGGCGGCGATGGTGGTGCAGCTGGTGTTCGCCGTGGGGTTGGGTTGGCTGCCGGTGGGCGGCCGCTTTCCCCCCACCCTGCTGGAACCGCAGGGCAGTGGCTTCTTCTTGTTCGATAGCCTCCGGGCCGGCAACTGGGCCCAGCTCCAGGGCACCCTGCGCCACCTGGTCCTGCCGGCCTCCACCCTGGCCCTGTTGTTGAGCGGCATCTTCACCAATGCCCTGCGGCTGAACCTGCGCCGCGCCCTCGATTCCGACTACGTCGAGGCGGCCCGCAGCCGCGGGCTGAGCGAACGGCGGGTGGTGCTGCGCCACGCGTTGCCCAATGCCCTGTTGCCGGTGCTCACGATTACGGGCATCACCGTGGCCTCCCTGATTGGGGGCGCCCTGCTGATCGAAGTCACCTATTCCTGGCCGGGGATCGCCGCCCGACTGCAGGAGGCGATTGCGCAGCGTGACTATCCCCTCGTGCAGGGCATTGTGGTGGTGGTGGCGGCCTTGGTGGTGCTGGTGACGGTGGCCGTGGACCTGCTCGTGGCCCTACTCGACCCCCGCATTCGTTTCTGAGCCCGTCCGGGCGCGACGTTCAGCGCTCCCCCAGGTGGCGCCAACGGCGCACGGAGAGGGGATCCAGCACGTAGGCCGTCACCCCCTGCTGCAGGCGTCGCTGGGCGGGCAGCAGCAGCAGCGGCGGATTCAGCCCCTGCATGAATTCCACCGTGAGGCGCAGCAGCATCCCCTGCACGGCGGTCGGATCCACCCCCACTAAGGCATCGCCCAGTTGGAAGAGGGCCTCCTCCTGCATCGACATCTGCACGGGGGAGAAATGGCTCCCCCCATCCACCAGCACCAAACGGCTGCGGCGATCATGGACGCCCCGGAACAGTTGCCATTGCTCCGCGAGTGGCGGCGTGATCAGATCAAGGCTGCCGCCCACCATCAGCAAGGGCACCGGCAGGGCCGCCAGCCCCCGCTCGGGCCAGAGCAGGCTGCCGAAGCTGTTGAACAACACAATCCCGCGCAGATCCGCGAGCGGCGGCTCGGCGGGGGGCGCACCGACGTTGAGCAGCTGGCACTGCAGCAACTGGGAAGGATTGGCAATGGGCAGGGGCCGGAGGGCCTGGCGACAGCGCCGCTCCAAGCCCGGCTCCGTTTGCAGCCCGGCCAGGAGCAGGGCTGTTAGTCCGCCGAGGGAATGGCCCACCACCACCACGCCCTTTCCGTCCAGCCCCAGCTCTCCGCGCCGCTGGGCCGTCAACACGGCCCGAAGATCGGCCAGTCGATCGCCGAGGGTCTCGATCCCAGGCGGTGGCCGCTCTCCGCCGAAGGAGGCCCGTAGGGCCAGGGCATCACTGCCCGGATGCTGGACCACGACCACGGGCCAGCCCCGCTCCGCCAGGGCGGCGGCCAACCACCGCAGTTGATCGGCAGTCCCGCCCAGTCCCGGCGTGATCAACACCCAAGGCCCGGCCGCCGCCTTGGGCCCGACCGGCCAGATCTCCAGGGGCAGGGGATCCGGCCGATGGGCCACCCGCAGCGGCAGGGTGCGGGGCGGTCGCAGCGCTGGAGGCACCTTCGAACGGCCCGGGGGCTTCCCCGTGGTGGTTCCGGACGCCCCAAGGCCCATGAAGGAGCGGGCCTGATGGCGGGGCAGGGGCAGCTGCTGAAGCTGTTGCAACGCCAGCTGCTGGCGGTTCAGCTGCAGGCGCCATTGCTGGGCGAGGTTGAGTAAATCGTCGAGCTGGAGGCTGAGGCTGGGCTCGGGAAGGGCGCGCAGAAGTGCGATCGCCGTAACCGGCTTGCCTTCGGCCAGCAATTGGCGAAGGGTGGGCTGCAACAACGGGGTGGTGCTGCGGCCGTCGGCGCTGGTAAGCAGGCCGCCCAGTTCGGCCAACAATTGGTTCCCGGTCCAGGTGTCGAGGAGCTGGCGGCCGAAGCTGCGATCGCGCAGCAGGGGCGCCCGCAACAAGGCCCGCAGATGGCGTCGGCTGTCGGCATCCAAGAGCCCGAGCCAGACCGCCAGATCGGCCCCGCGCTCGCCAGCGGGTAACTGGCCATTCACACTCCAACGTTCCAGCTCGTTGAGATTGAGGGGAATCTGCAGCCCTTCCAGGCGCAGCTCCAGCTGCTCCGCCGCCGCCGCTGGCCGCCCCCCCCCGGCGCCAAGCCCCCCCGCGCCCAGCGCCATCAGCAGACTGAGCAGCACACTCCCGACTTTGTGAACGCGCTTTGGAACAGGCACAGGGAGAACCCCCACAACGGCCCTGGTGGTTCCAGTTTCCCGTGCCGCTGCGCGAACTGACCGTGATCCGTCTGGTCGCCGCCGTTGGCGCCGGCGGTGTGCTGTATCTCACCCCGATCGTGTTTCACGATCAGGCCTTCAGTGCTGGCCTCGTCACCCGAGGGCTGGCCCTGGCGGCCTTGGCCGGAACCGTTGGTCGCCTGGGAAGCGGCCTGCTGCTCGATCGCGGCCTGTCCTGCTCCTGGCCGGTGGGGCTGGCGGTGGTGGCGGCCCTGGCGGGGGATGGGGCCCTGCTGCGGGCCCACGACCTCCCCGGCTATCTGGCCGGTCAGGTGCTGCTGGGGATCTCGATGGGGCTGTACTGGCCAGCGATCGAGCTGGCGGTGCCCCTGAGCTGCCCACCGGTCCGTTCCGCGCGGGGCTTTGCCCTGGTGCGCAGTGCCGATGCGATCGGGATCGCCAGCGGCGCGTTGCTGGGCGCGGCCCTGGCCACCCAGGGCAGGCTGCGGGGCATCTATCTGGTGGATATGACCTGTCTGGTGGCCATGGCGGTGCTGCTGTGGCGCCGCCCCCTGCCCCAGGCCCTGGCCCGCCGCCTTCAGGAGGCCCAGCAGCCCTGGCGGCAGTGGCTGCCGCCGTTGTTGCCGATGCTGGGGATCACCACCCTGGCCACCGCCATGCCGGCCCTGATGCAGAGCGCCTTGCCCCTGGATCTGGTACGGGGCGGGCTGCGTCGACCGGCCCTGCCTGCCAACCTGGGGGCGCTCACGATTGGTGTGCAGTTGGGCCTGCTGGTGCTGATCCAGTGGCCGGTGGGGCGAGCCCTAGCCCGACGTCCCGTGGGGACGGGTCTGAGGCTGAGCCTGATCAGTTTCGCGATCGGCAATCTGCTGCTCGTGGTCTCGGCCCTCGTGCCCCAGGGGCTGGTGGTCCTGCTCCTGGCCCAGGTCCCCCTGGCCCTGGGGGAAGCGGCCTTCCTGCCCACGGCCACGGAAGCCGTGGTGGAGTTGACCCCGCCCGAGCACCAGGGGATAGCCATGGCCCTGTTCTCCCAATGCTTTGCCTTGAGCGCCCTGATGGCCCCTCTGTTGGCTGGGTGGCTCCTGGATGCCCAGGGCCATGGCGCCGGTCTCTGGATGGTGATGGCCGTGGTCTGTCTGCTGGGCTTCCCCTTGGTGCGCAATCTGGAGCGCTCCCGGCGCGAGACCCTGGGCCCGGGACTCAGCGGGGCCGATCCCTCGGGCGGCCAGCAGCTCCTGGCGAGCAGAGACTAAGGCGGTGGCCAGGCTTGGCGGGGCCCTGCCTAGGTGGCAGGACCATTTGGGGCGCCCTTCACCACCCAGGCCTCCTGGGGCAGGGGCTCAGTGCCGTACTCCCAGTCGTCGTAATCAGGATCGTTACGGATTTCCTGATGCACCCGCTTCTGACTTTCGAAGTCGTGGGGATGGTCGGCGGCGGGAACCGTAGGGGTGGACGCGGCGGGATCGATCGCCGGGTGGTCGGAACTTTGGCTCATGGCCTGCCAGCTGGTCTCAATCCATTCTGGCCGATGGGGGCCGCAGGGCCTGGTCCTGGTTCTGTTACACGTTGAACAGAAATTCCATCACGTCCCCCTCGGCCACCACATAGTCCTTTCCCTCGCTGCGCAGCCAGCCACGGGTGCGGGCTTCGGCCAGGGAGCCCGCCTCGATCAGTTGGTCGTAGCTCATGGTTTGAGCGCGGATGAAGCCCCTCTCGAAATCGGTGTGGATCACGCCAGCCGCCTGGGGGGCGGTCATGCCGGCCTTGATGGTCCAGGCGCGGGTTTCCTTCTCGCCGGTCGTGAAATAGGTCTGCAGACCCAACAGCTTGTAGGTGGCCCGGATCAGGCTCCGCAAGCCCCCTTCCTCCACCCCCAGACCCGCCAGGAACTCGGCCCGCTCCTCCTCCGGGAGCTCAATCAGTTCGGCTTCCACCTGGGCTGAAATGCGGACCGCCCCAGCTCCTTCCCGGCTGGCCAGGGCCACAATGGCTTCGGCATGGGGGTTGCCATGGGCCAGGTCGTCCTCACTGACGTTGGTGGCATAGATGATCGGTTTGGCGGTGAGCAGTCCCAGGGGCCGCACCAGGGCCAGCTCCTCCGGCGTGAGCCCAATCGCCCGGGCGGCCCCCCCCCGCTCCAGCTCCGCCTGGAGCCGCTCCAGGACCCCATCTTCCTGCTGGGCCTCCTTGCTGGTGCGCACTTGTTTCTTGAGGCGTTCGCGACGCTTTTCGATCTGGGAAAGATCCGCCAGCCCCAGCTCAAGATTGATCACCTCGGCGTCCCGCACGGGATCCACGGCGCCGGAGACGTGGATGACATCGTCGTCTTCGAAACAGCGCACGACGTGGACGATGGCGTCCACCTCGCGAATATTGGCCAGGAACTTATTGCCCAGTCCCTCCCCCTGGCTGGCCCCCTTCACCAGGCCGGCGATGTCCACGAACTCCACCCGCGTCGAAATGATCTCCTTGGACTTTGAGATGCTTGCCAGCTTCTGGAGTCGAGGATCCGGCACAGCAACCACGCCGGTATTGGGCTCAATCGTGCAAAAGGGGAAGTTGGCCGCCTGGGCCTGGGCGTTGGCAACGAGGGCGTTGAAGAGGGTGGATTTGCCCACGTTGGGCAGCCCCACAATTCCGGCTTTGAGCATGTCCGAAATCTAGGGCGGCATCCCGCCCACGGTCAGCTGATTCACCGCACCGATGCCGCATCGCACCCACCGGGATGACCGGCGAGACTAGGGGCCATTGCCCCTGGACCAATTCCAGCCATTACACCGCTTGAAACGGCTGCCAGGCCAACCCCTGGGGCGCCACCCGTTCCTCCCCTTCCCACCACGACACCCTTGCCTCGATCCAGGCCGCCGCAGTTGTGGCAGCGCCCATCGCTGTGGGCGGTCCTCGCCCTCAATCTGCTGCTGCTGCTCGGGGTGGGCCTGTGGCTCCGCCAACGCAGCACAGTCCCTCGGGATGTGACCCCCTTCACCATCACCGCCAATTCCGGCTCCCTGCCTGGGGTGGTGTCCGCCAGTGGCGAGCTGGATGCGATGCAGCGGGTGAATGTGAGCCCCAAACGGCAGGGGGTGCTGCGGGAGTTGTACGTGGACGAGGGGGACCTTGTGCAGGCCGGCCAACCGATCGCCCTGATGGATGACGGAGACCTGAAGGATCGCCTGGACGAGTACCGCGCCAACATGCTGGCCGCCGATGCCCAGCTAGGGCGCACCCGTAATGAGTGGCAACGGCGGCGTTCGCTTTATCAGAGTGGCGCCATCAGCGCCGACCAGTACAACGCTGCCCTCTCCGCCTACCAGGTGGACGTGGCGGCAAGGAATGCGGCGGCCCAGCGCCTGGACCAACGCCAGGTGGAAAGCTCCGAACTGATCGTGCGAGCTCCCTTTGCCGGAGTGATCAGCCAGCGGTTCGCGGAACCGGGCGCCTTCGTCACCCCCACCACCACCGCTTCGGCCACCGCAGGCGCCACCAGTTCCTCCATCGTTGAGCTGGCCCAGGGGCTGGAGGTGCTGGCGAAGGTGCCGGAAAGCGATTTGGGCCGTCTGCAGCTGGGCATGCCCGCCAGCGTTCGCGTGGATGCCTTCCCCCAGCGCCGGTTCCCGGCCAGGGTCCGCCAGATCGCCCCGCGGGCGGTGAAAGTGAACAACGTCACTTCGTTCGAGGTGAAGCTCGTGCTGCTGCATCCGGCGCCGGAGCTGCGCATCGGGATGTCCGCCGACATCGACTTCCAGACCGGTCAGATCCAAGCCGACACCCTGGTGCCCACGGTGGCCATCGTCACCGAAAAGGGCAAACCGGGGGTGCTGCTGGTGGGCAAGAATCAGGAACCCACCTTCCAGCCCGTGGAGCTCGGTCTCAGCAGCGGCAAGAACACTGAAATCCTGGGCGGCCTTCAGGCCGGCACCCGGGTGTTCATCGATCTGCCGCCCTGGGCCAAGAAACGGAAGGAGTCCTGAGCCCGCCCAGCGGCTCCTTTAGCCCTGGGCTCGCCATGTCCTCGCCCGGTTAGTCGCCGCACCGGGAGAGAAACTGCCGCGCCGCCGCCACGATCCGTCCGCTGGCCTGGCCATCCCCGAATGGGTTGTGGGCGCGGGCCATGGCGCCATAGGCCTCGGCATCGTCTAAGAGTCGGGCCGTTTCACGGAAAATGTCTTCGCTGGCGGTGCCGATCAACCGGGCCGTGCCCGCCGTCACGGCCTCAGGACGCTCCGTGGTTCGGCGGAGCACAAGGACGGGTTTCCCCAGCGCTGGAGCTTCTTCCTGGAGGCCGCCAGAATCGCTCAGCACCAGCGTGCAACCGCGCATGGCCGCCACCAGTTGCTGGTAGTCGAGCGGTTCGGTGAGAAAAGCTCGGGGATGGCCGCCCAGTAGCTCCTGTAGGGGTTCGCGCACGGTGGGGTTGCGGTGCAGGGGCAGCAGCAGGGCCGTATCGGGGAAGCGTTCAAGTACCGCGAGCATGCCGGTGGCGATCGTGCGCAGCGGTTCCCCCCAGTTTTCACGGCGATGGACGGTGGAGAGAATCACCCGCTGGTTCTGCCAGTCCAGACCGGGCAACTCCAGGGCCGGCGCCTCGGCGGCCATCAGCAGCAAGGCATCGATCACCGTGTTGCCGGTCACCAAGATGTCGCCCACCACCCCCGAGGCCCGCAGATTGGCAGCCGACACCTCCGTGGGGGCGAAGTGGAGCAGGCCCAGCTGGGAGATCAGGCGGCGGTTGGCCTCCTCAGGGAAGGGATCCAACAGGTTGTCCGTCCTCAGGCCGGCCTCCACATGGCCCACCGGTATCTGTTCGTAGAACGCGGCCAGGGCGGAGGCAAACGCGGTTGTGGTGTCCCCCTGCACCAGGGCCAGATCGGGGCGATGGGCGGTGAACTCGTCCTTCAGGCCTTGGAGGGCCGCGCAGGTGACGTGGGTGAGGGTCTGGCGGGGGGCCATCAGGGCCAGATCTCGATCGGCGCTGAGACCAAATAGATCCATCACCTGGCTGACCATCTCACGATGCTGGCCGGTGAGGACCACCCGGGTGCGGAAGTCGGTGGCCGCCTGAAAGGCGCGGATCACCGGAGCCAGCTTGATCGCTTCCGGGCGGGTGCCCAGCACGATGGTGACCAGGGGCAGAGTGCCGGAGGAAGCAGACAAGACCAGGCCGCAGACCACCAGATCCTAGGAACAGCCCCTTGATCCCCATGCTTCTGCTGTGGAGCTGGCAACATGGGGTTCCATGCCGCGCAGCGGGACCGTGGCCGATCTGCCGTTCCTGTTCACCCCGTCCCCATCGCGGGGCACTCCCACTCCCGTCCCTCCTCCAGCCCCCAAGGTCTCCCTGATCCCCTCGGCTGAACCCAACGGCAGCGTGTCCTTGCCCACGAGCTTGGAGGCGATCATCCGGCATGCCCACGACCATCGCTATTCCGATGTTCATCTGGGGGTGGGAGAGGAGCCCCGCTTTCGGGATCGGGGCGAGATGCTGCGCACCGGCTGGCCCGCCACCGACGCGGCCTGCTTCCGCGACTGGCTCAAGCAGCTGCTGAGCCCCGGCGAGATCGATGCCTTTCTGCGGGAAAAAGATTTTGACGGCGCCCAGAACTTTCCCTTTGTGCGCGTTCGCATCAACCTGATGGAAGCGCTGCGGGGGCCGGCGATGGTGCTGCGCCTGATCCCGAACACGGTGGCCAGTATCGAAGATCTCAACCTGCCGTCGGTGCTCAAGGCGTTGGCGGAGCGGCCTAAGGGGTTGTTGCTGGTCACCGGTCCGACCGGTTCGGGTAAGAGCACCACCCTGGCCGCGGTGATCGATTACATCAACCGTTCAATGAAACGGCATATCCTCACCATTGAGGATCCGGTGGAATTCGTGCATGCCAGCCAGTTGTCCCTGGTGCATCAACGGGAGGTTGGATACCACACCAAGGAGTTCAGTACGGCCCTGCGGGCGGCGCTGCGGGAGGATCCCGATGTCATCCTGATCGGCGAAATCCGTGACAAGGAGACCCTTGCCACAGCCCTGGAGGCTTCCCAGACCGGTCATTTGGTTCTCGGGACCATGCACACCAACTCAGCGGTACGCACCGTCGAACGCATTCTTGGACTCGTTCCTCCCCAGGAGCAGGAGGTGGTGCGCCGCAGCGTTTCCGAATCTCTGCTGGGAGTGATCTCCCAGGGGCTGATCCGAACCACGGAAGGAGGGAGAGTGGCCTTCCATGATTTGTTCGTGAATACCGATGCCTGTCGCGATTACATCGTTCGCGGCGAGCTCGAAGAGATTGAAGAGATCATGAATCGCAGCAGCTTTGACGGCATGATCACCATGAACCAGTCGCTGGCGCGCTTAGTGGAGGACGGCAAAGTGCAGGCGAGCGAGGCGCTGGCGTTGAGTCCAAGGGCTAATGAACTGTCCCAGACCCTGCGCGGGCGTGTTTAATTTCCCAGATCTGTTCGGACGGAATTCCTAGGAGTGGAGGTTGCTGTAAAGACGGGCTACCACCAAGACCCCTAGCCCCACCGAGAGGCCAAGCATCGCCAAGCGGCCGTTCCAGATCTCCGCTTGGGGAGTAAAGCCGCGCCGCCAGGCATTCAATTCGTCCTGGGAAACAGTCTCCGGAACTGTCCCCTCTTGATGGGCTGGGTCAGCAGTGGACAGGGTCGCGTCGAGCGGCCCCGAGGAGGAAGAATCGAGGGGATACGGATTCGCCGGGGGCATCGAGCCTTGCCTCAGGGTGATGTTCAGCCTAATGGGCTTAAAAGCACGGCGGCGTTTCGTAAAGCCGATCCGCCTGCTCCAACGGCATCCGGGCCGCCACCCCAAGTCCCAGGGAACTGCTCTGGCCAGCGCGCAACCGCTGTTCCGCCGCTAGGGCGATCATCGCGGCATTGTCGGTGCAGTAGGCCAGCGGCGCCGCCCGCCAGGTCAGGCCTGTGGCCGCCGCCTGCCGTTCCAGCAGCCCCCTTAGCCGCCGGTTGGCGGCCACTCCGCCCACCAGCACGAGGGTGTGCAGCTGCTGATCCCTGGCGCAACGACAGCTTCGTTCCACCAGCACATCGGCCACCACTTGCTCGAAGCTGGCGGCCAGATCGGCCAGGGGGAGTGGGGCGCCGCTGGCCTGCAGCGCTCTCACCTGGCGCAGCATCGCCGTCTTCAGTCCGCTGAAGCTGAAGTCGTACGGGTGGTAGCCCCCCTCCGGCAAGGACACCCGGCCCTTGGGCAGTTGGAACCGTCCGGCGTCACCTCCAACCGCCACCTGCTCGATCGCCGGCCCCCCGGGGTAGCCCAACTCCAGCAGGCGGGCCACTTTGTCGAAGCACTCCCCGGCGGCATCGTCCCGACTCTGGCCGAGTCGTTGATACCTCCCCGGACCGTCCACCCGAATCAACTCCGTGTGCCCCCCACTCACCAACAGCACCAGATAGGGGCCTGGCGGCAGCGGCTCCCCCAATGCGGCGGAGCAGAGGTGACCCTCCAGGTGGTGAATGCCGAGGAAGGGCTTGTCATGCAGCCGGGCCAGGGTTCGCCCCGTCACCGATCCAACCAGCAGGGCACCCACCAGTCCCGGTGTCACGGTGGCGGCCACCCCATCCAGGGCCGCCATGGGCACGCCAGCGTCGTGAAGCACCCGCGCGATCAACAGCGGGAGGGCTTCCAGATGGCGTCGGGAGGCGATCTCCGGTACAACGCCACCCCAACGGGCATGCTCCTCGATCTGGGACGCCACCGCACTCGCCAGCACCTGTCCATCACGCACAATCGCAGCGGCTGACTCGTCACAACTTGTTTCGAGGGCAAGAACCGTGGGCATGGGCTCCTTGGTGCTCCCTTACTGTCCGCTTGTGACATCTTGCCCTGCGGCTCTTCGTCCATGCGCCGTCTCTTTTCCGGCCGTCTGATGGCGGTTTTGCTCTCAGCCTTTTTGATTCTTGGCTTCGCGCCGGCGGCCCATGCCGAAATCGGTGGGCTCACCCCCTGTGCTGAGAATTCCCGCTTCCAGCAGCGCGCCGGCGGCGCCCAGACCGACCAGGCCAAAGCCCGTTTCGAGCGCTACGGTCAGGCCCTCTGCGGCACCGATGGCCTGCCCCATCTGATCGTGGATGGCCGCTGGAGCCACGTTGGTGACTTCACCATCCCCGGCATCGCCTTCCTTTATATCGCAGGCACGATCGGCTGGGCTGGTCGCACCTATCTCCAGGCTGTGCGTGGTCGCAAGGACGCCGCAATGAACGAGATTCAGATTGATCTCCCCCTGGCGTTCAAGAGCACCCTCGCTGCCGCGACTTGGCCCCTCGCCGCCTTCGGTGAATTCACCAGCGGCAAGCTGACCGAAGCCGACAGCAAGATCACCGTTTCCCCCCGCTGATCACCTGTCCCAATGCCTTGGGACAAGGTCTTTACCCCGCCGTCTTTACTTTCTCCGCTTCCGATGAAGAAATTCCTCAGCACGGCTCCGGTCGTCGCCGCCATCTGGTTCACAGTCACCGCTGGCATCATGATCGAATTCAATCGGTTCTTCCCCGATTTGCTCTTCCACCCGCTCTGAATCCAGGTTTAGAAATTTGATTCAGCGCCAACGGTCCTATGTAAGGGCCGTTTTTTTTTGCCCAATTCCCTCTCGCCAACTGGTGCTTCCCCCTGGTCAGGCCGGCGCCAACCCCATCTGCGCCTCAAGGGCCACCAGGGCCTCCTCCAGGTTGTCGTTCACCAAGATGGCGTCGAATTCCTCGGCTGCCTCCAGCTCCACCCTGGCCCGCTCCAGCCGGCGCAGGATCGCCGCCTCGGTGTCCGTACCGCGGCCGCGAATGCGTTGCTCCAGCACCGAGAAAGAGGGCGGCGCAATGAATAATTGCTGGGCCTGGGGGAAGCTGGAGCGGACTTGGCGAGCCCCCTCTAGTTCAATCTCCAAAATGACCGGACGGCCTGCGGACAATCGAGCCTCGACCGGAGCGCGGGGGGTTCCGTAGAGATTGCCGGCGAAGGCGGCCCATTCCAGAAAGCCACCGTCCTGCACTTGGCGTTCGAATTGGTGTCGCTCCAGAAAGAAGTAATGCACGCCGTCCACATCCCCGGGGCGGGGGGCGCGGGTGGTGGCGGAGACCGACAGCCAGATGGCCGGGTGGCGGTCCAGCAGCCTTGCCACCAAGGTGCCCTTGCCCACCCCACTGGGCCCCGTGATCACCGTCAAACGACCGGAGGGAGGCGCTGGGGTCATGGGGAACGCGGATCGGCCGCAGCTTCCCACGCAGAGTAGAAGGAGGCTGCCTCTGAAGTGCCATCGCCTCTCCGCCCCTTCAACCCCTGGATGCCACCTCCCTCAGGGCCGTTCTGGCGGAGCTGGTGCCGGTGCTGGTGCCCGCTCGCTTCGAGAAAGCCCAGCAGAGCGATCCCCACACCGTTCAGCTGGCCCTGCGCCGTTTGAACGGCTGCCAGTGGCTGGAACTGAGCTGGCTGGCGGAGGCCCCGCGGCTTCTGGCCATCCCACCGCCACCGCGGCAGGGGGAGGGCAGCACCCTGGCCCAGCAGCTGCAGCACAGCCTGCGGAGCTTGGCGTTGGTGGCCATCCACCAGGAGGGCTGGGAACGGGTGGTCACGCTGGACTTTGCCCAGCGCCCCGGGGAGGCCCCCCAGAAACGGCTGGTGCTGGAGCTGATGGGACGCCACAGCAACCTCTTTCTTCTCGACGGCACGGACCGGGTGGTGGCCCTGGGCCACCAGGTCCGGCCGGGCCAGTCCCGTCAGCGACCGATCGGCACCGGGACGGCCTACGGCCCCCCTCCTGCCCTGGCCGGTGAACCCCCCGGCTTGGAGGAAACGGAGACCAGCTGGCGCCGCCGCCTGCAGCTGCTGCCCCTGCCCCTGGCTAAGGCGCTCCGTGATGCTTACCAGGGCATCAGTCCGGCCCTGGCCCGCCAGTTGACTTGGGGGCCCTGCCCAGACCCCCACAGCACTTGCGCGCCGGTGCCCCTGGAGCAACCGGTCGGCAGCTTGACCCCTGGGGAGTGGGAGGGGCTGTGGCAACGCTGGCGGCAGTGGCTCACGGTGGTGCAAACGCAGCAGTACGCGCTGCACTGGAACCCGGATGGAAGCTTCACCTGCTGGGGCACCCTGCCCAGCCCCGACGGACCGGAGGCCCTGCCGATCAACCGGGGCCTGGCCACGTACTACACGCGGGAGCTGGGCCAACGCCAGCTGGAGCAACGGCGTCAGAACCTGCGGCACCGCCTGCAGGCCGCGACCGCCCGCGAACAGCAGCAGGCCGAGCAGCAGGCCGAACGGTTGGCGGCCGTGCCGGGCAGCACGAGGCTGCAGCGTCAGGCGGATGGGTTGCTGAGCCAGCCGAACCCGAGTCGTGATCAGATCGACAGGGCCCAGGCCCTGTACCGCCAGGCGCGCAAGTTGCGGCGGTCCGTGGCGGCCATCGAACCTCGGCTCGCTTGGCACCTGCAGCGCATCAGCTGGCTGGAGGCCAGCCTCACCTTCCTCGACCAGGCGGAGGACTGGGCTGGCCTCGGCGCCCTTGAAGAGGAATGGGTGGAGCTGCTGGGGCGACGGTCGGAGAGCTCGAGCCGCCGCCGGCCTCGGCGTGGGGCCCCTGGGGTCCCGACGCCCCTGGAACTGCGCACCGCCACGGGACTGCGGGTGCAGGTGGGGCGCAACCATCGTCAGAACGCCTGGATCAGCCTGCGTCAGGCCCGCCGCGGCGATCTTTGGTTCCATGCCC
>Ga0114980_10001123_pt1 | contig 19286 bp, 21 predicted proteins | sample S_140806_EF_Meta_FD_87018 | JGI IMG/M metagenome (GOLD analysis project Ga0114980, IMG submission 87018) | Freshwater microbial communities from Lake Simoncouche, Canada to study carbon cycling - S_140806_EF_MetaG | ecosystem: Environmental > Aquatic > Freshwater > Lake | place: Lake...
TCTAAAACTTGGCATTTACATTGAACACATGTACCACCACCACCACAAGCTGAGGGTAAAAAAACACCATTATTGCTCAATGTAGTAAGTAAGGTTGAACCTCCACCTACCTCTACTATCCTTTCTCCATTATTAATATCGATTGAGATTAACCCTTTAGGAGTAAGTTTGGCTTTCGCAAAAAGCAACATTGCCGTAAGTAATAATGTAACGAATAGAAAAATTACAATCGTTACAGTCATTAATAAACTTAAACTCATTGTTTACTTGATTTAGAAGTTGATAATTCATTTGTTTTTGAGGAAGAAGACTCTGAGTTTTTTGGTTTTTCTTTCTTTACTTCATCAACATATTTTATACCGCTAAAACTCATGAAAGCTAGTCCCATCAAGCCAGTTATGATAAATGTAATACCTAAGCCTTTTAATGCATCTGGAATTTTTGAATAACGTATTTTTTCACGAATACCGGCTATTAAGATAATTGCAATTGCCCATCCAATCCCTGAGCCCAATGAGAATGCCGTAACATCTAAAAAAGTTGAATATTGACGTTCTTGCATAAACAAGGCTCCACCTAATATTGAGCAATTAACAGCGATAAGAGGCAAGAAAATTCCAAGTGCGCCATAAAGAGCTGGAGAGAATTTTTCTACAATCATTTCAACTAATTGCACAACAGAAGCAACTACAGCAATAAACATAATGAAAGAAATAAAACTCAAATCAATTTCCTTCCAAGCGGGGTTTAACCATTCTAAAGCACCTGCTTTAAGTAAATAATTTTCTAAAAGCCAGTTCAATGGTACTGTTACGACAAGTACAAAAACGACAGCTGCACCTAAACCTACCGCAGTTTTAACGGTCTTAGAAACGGCTAAATAAGAGCACATTCCGAGAAAGTAAGCGAAAATCATATTTTCCGAAAAAATAGACTTTATAAAAATATCTAAGGTAGTTTCCACTTTTAAAATTTTAACTCGTTAATTAATTTTCTTCTTGTAATGTTGTGTTCTTAGTACGTTGCACCCAAATTATTATACCAACGATTATCAATGCCATTGGCGGCAAGATAACAAGGTTATTATTTACGTACCCCATTGAATAAAGACCAGTTTTTTCAATCGCATCACCAAAAAGTGGCATTCCAAATAAGCTTCCTGACCCAAGAATTTCTCTAACAAAAGCAACGATTAAAAGAAGAATTGCATAACCAGCGCCATTTCCTATTCCGTCTAGGAAAGATGGCCAAGGTTTATTCGCCATTGCGTATGCTTCAAAACGGCCCATGATAATACAATTTGTAATAATCAAACCAACAAATACAGAAAGTTGTTCTGAAATATCTGGTAAATATGCTTTTAATATCTCATTAACGATAATTACTAATGCAGCAGCAACAACTAATTGAACGATGATACGAATACGTGGTGGCATGATATTTCTTAAGGCAGAAATAACATAATTTCCCATTGCAGTAACGAAAATAACGGAAAGCCCCATTACTAAGGCAATATCCATTTTTACTGTAATTGCGAGCGAAGAACAAATTCCAAGAACTTGAACAGTAACAGGATTATTATCAGTAAGAGGTTCAATCAATAATTTCCTATTTTTTTTAGAAAACAATGATTCTGAAGGCGCTTTTATTTTTACAAGGTTTTCACTCATTTTTAATTGTTATAAAGTTTTAAAATAAACAGTATATGGAACTAAGCAGCGGTTCATCATTTCTTCTACACCTTCTGAAGTTATTGTCCCACCTGATATCCCATCAATTTTAGTAGTTTGTCCTCCAGTTCCATCTTTTACCACATCAAATTTTTGATAGTCACCATTTTCATCAGTGATTTTCTCATCACCTTTTACCCAGCGATCAATAAAAAAACCCAGCGAAATTTCGGCACCAAGGCCAGGAGTTTCTCCTTTGTGACCAAATGAAGCACCTGCAATCGAACTTTTATCTTCTGCTATGCAAACATTTCCCCAAATAGGTCCCCACAGTCCCATTCCAACAATTGGAATAATGTAAAGTGTTTTCCCTTCTTTCTTTGCAGTAAACATAGGATAAGTACGCTTGTTTACAGCTATATTTTTATCTTTATATTGTGCTTGAATATTTGTTTGGAATGCCGCATCTTTCCCTTTTTCTCCATCAGCTATAACTTTTCCATTTACATCGATAACAACTCCGCCGGTAATGTATTTTTCATATTCTGCCTCGGCATTCTCTCTTGAAACTTTCATCATCTCTTCAGGAGAAAGTAAGGCAGAAAGAACTTCCATCTTTTTTTTAATTTCGCCATTTGCATCTTGTCTTTCTTTAAGACTAATTGCCAAAAACGCTAATAATCCTCCAACAACTACAACCATTATCGTAGCGAAAATGATTGTATAAGCGTTACTTTCTTTATCCATTGCCATTTTTATGCAGTTTTAATACGTTTTAATCTACGGTTGATATTTCCTTGAATTACATAATAATCAATTAAGGGAGCAGAGATATTCATGAATAGAATTGCAAGCATGACACCTTCGGGATATGCTGGATTTAAAACACGAATTAAGATTGCAAGTAAACCACCAAGGAATCCGTATACTAATTTTCCTTTTGCCGTTTGAGCAGCGCTGACAGGATCTGTTGCCATAAAGATTGCACCAAATGCAAAACTACCAATTACCAAGTGGTAAACAGCGGGTAGTTCAAAATAAGGATTTCCACCCATTAAATTCAATAATAAGCCCATTGCAAGTCCACCTACAAAAAAGGAAGCCATAATTCTCAATGATCCAACTCCTGTTATGAGTAAAATTCCCGCACCAATTAAACACGCTAAAGTTGATGTTTCACCAACAGAACCTGGAATCATTCCGATAAAAGATTCTGAAAAGGTATATTCAGAAGTAAAGCCATTTAAATTTTGAAAAACAGGTTTATCTGACATAAAAGTTGCCAAATCTCCTAGCGCAGTAGAACCAGTAAATCCATCAACTTTAGTCGTTTCAGTACCGGCCATCCAAACTTTATCGCCAGACATAGAAGTTGGATAGGCAAAAAATAAAAAGGCACGAGCCGTTAGTGCTACATTGATAATATTCATTCCCGTTCCACCAAAAATTTCTTTACCTATAATTACAGCAAATGCCGTTGCAACTCCAACCATCCAAAGAGGAACATCAGCAGGCATCGTTAAAGGAATAAGCATTCCAGACACTAAAAATCCCTCGTGCAAAGAGTGTCCCCTAAGCATTCCAAAAAGGAATTCAATACCAAGGCCTACGCCATAGGAAACAACGATTAAAGGAAGAACAATAATAGAACCATTCCAGAACTTATTCAATCCATTTTCCCAGTAAGGTAAATTTCTATTTCCTAATTCTGCAACCATTTGCCAATGACCTGTATTGTAAATTCCAAAAAGTAAACATGGAATTAAGGCGATGATTACCATCATCATGGTTCTTTTTAAATCTACGCCATCACGAATATGAGCACCTTTTGTAGTAACTAACTTTGGGGTAAAAGCAAAAGTTGCAAGTGTTTCAAACAAAGGATTCCATTTTTCATACTTCGCACCTTTTACGAAGTTGGGTTCCATTTTGTGTAATATATTCTCTAAGAATTTCACTGTTCTATTTTTTTAGTATTACAAACATTCTTCAGCAACTATGTCTAATCCTTTTCGGATTTCGTCTTGGATATTAATTTTTGTTGTACAAACGTATTCGCACAACGCAAAATCCTCTGGTGCAACTTCATAAATCCCCAAATTCTCCATTCCATCGATATCTTTAGTCATTGCAGCTTTCACTAATTGCATTGGAAAAATATCGAAAGGAAATACCCGTTCTAGTTCACCAGTTACAACAAAAGCTCTTTCCTCGCCATTAGTATTGGTGTCTAAAACAAATTGTTTTGATTTTGGAAGTAAAAAAGTTGGAAAAAGTCGCGAATTAGAAAACTTATCAAAACCAAGTCCTAACCAACCTTTTGTGAGGAAGAATTTATAATTGTCTCCTTCAGGAATAACGGTAATTTGATTGTGATAATATCCTAAATAATCATTTTGTTGTTTTTGATCTCCCGTCAATACATTTCCAGAAATAAAACGAACATGATTTCCTTTAACTTTCCCTTTTAAAATACCATCTAGGTTTGAACCTATAAGCACATTGTAATACTGGGGCTCACTTACTTCAGAGCCAGAAAGAGCAATTGTTCTACGAGCATTTAATTTCCCCGTATTAAAATAATTACCAATAATAACAAGATCTTGAACATTAATTGTCCAAATATATTCTCCTTTATTAATTGGGTCAATGTGATGAATTTGTGTACCCACATTACCTGCAGGGTGTTTTCCTGCGAATTTGTTTATTTCAACTCCTTTAATATTTGAAAACAGTGCGCTATCGTTTTTAGCATCAATATTCAAATGTACCTTTCCTTTAGTTAATTGGCAAAGAGCATTAAATCCAGTTTGTAAATCTTCCTCTCGGCCGTCCAAGATAAAATTATAATCTGGCGCTAGAGGCGAACTATCAAATGCTGAAACAAATATTGCTTTTGGTTCTTGATTCTGATCAGCAATTACATCTATAGGTCTTTGTTTTATAAAAGGCCACAAACCACAAGCAAGCATTTTTGTTTTTAATTCTTCAGAAGAAAGTTTGCTTACATCTTCGGCTGATCCATTTTTATATTCTTGATTTTCACTCGTTTCGATTAAAACTTGTAAAATTTTTCTTTTTTCACCTCGAATTATTGATTTTACCGTTCCGCTTGCTGGAGTCACAAAGTGAAGTGCTTCATTTGTTTTATCAAAAAAGAGAGGATCACCAATTTTTACAGAATCACCTTCTTTAACGAGTAATTTTGGATTTAAACCATGAAAGTCTAAGGGACTGATACAAATTATTCTTGAATTCGGTAAAATTTTTAGCTGCTTTTCCGCTAATCCTTGTAACCTAATGTCTAAGCCTTTGTGAATACTGACTAATCGTGACATGAAGAGAGTGTTTTTTATAAATTCTGCACAAAATTACTCAATTTATTTTGATAGATTGCTTTTTCTTTCAATCATTTTTTTTGAAATTTAGAATGAATTTAAATAAGAGCAGTAATTCAACAACTTTTAGTAATTTTCGTTATATTTATGATTATTAAATGAAGTTTATTTTATGGAACAAAAAATAGAGCAAAAAATAATTATTTCAGTTTCTACTTGGTTTCGAGAAGACTTGTCAGATGTTGAGAACAATAATTTTTTCTTTAATTACAAAATCAACATTCAAAATACGAGTAATGATCGTGTTCAATTGACCCATCGATATTGGAAAATCGAACATCTCACTCTTGGTTCAAGCGTTGTTAGTGGTTCAGGCGTAATAGGAGAACAACCAATTTTAGGGAAAAATGAGTCCTTTGAGTACATTAGTGGTTGTGAACTATGGAATCCCTATGGTAGAATGAGTGGATTTTATACTTTTTTAAACACAGAAACTAACGAAGAATTTACGATTGAAATCCCATCTTTTAAGATGGTTTATCCTCCTTTGTTAAATTAGATAATTACGTGAATTATTTTTTTTGTTTCAAAAAATTCTTCTTTAAAAAAGCTACTTAAATCATATTCTTTGTAGCGGTATTTTACAGATTTCATTTCTTCTTTTAAATCCCCACCTTTCAAATATAGGATTCCATTTTTTAGTTTGTTGTTGCGTTCTTTTTTTATCTTATTTCTGACATAATTTATAAAAACAGGCATTTGGGTAACTGCTCTACTTATTACAAAATCAAAATTACCTTTAACATCTTCAGCCCTCAAATGTAAGCCCGTTACGTTTTTTAAACCGAGAGCGGCACAAACTTCATTTACAACTTTTATCTTCTTGCCAATCGAATCAACTAAGGTAAACTGCACATCTGGAAACATAATAGCCATTGGAATTCCTGGGAATCCACCTCCTGTTCCAACATCAAGAATTTCTGAAGCTTTTTGAAAGCGAATTATTTTTGCGATGCCCAATGAATGCAAGACATGTCTTTCGTAAAAATTTTCTGTGTCTTTTCGTGAAATCACATTAATTTGTTGATTCCATTCTTCGTAAAGGTCTTTTAATCTTTCGAATTGTTGAACCTGTTCTTGTGACAAATTTGGGAAATAGTGAAGTATTTCTTTCACTTTTTAAATGGTCTCTTTTGTCTTATCAATCATCGAAGCAAGGAAATCGCGGGCCCGAAACAATTGAGCTTTTACAGTGCCCAAAGGAAGATTCATTTCTTCCGCAATTTCTTCATAGCTCATTTCCTCAAAATATCTTTTTTCCACAAGCTCGCGGTATTTTGGTTTAAGTTTACTTACAAGCAAGCGCATGTGATCTATTCTTTGTCCTTGCATAATCGTTTCTTCAGGATTTAAACCGGTAGAACGCGCATCAATTTGTATAGATTCACCATCACTATTGCTGAATCCAGAATCCATAGAAGTAACTTGAATTCTTTTTTTTCGAATAAAATCAATGCTATTATTGGAGGCAATTTTAAAAAGCCAGGTACTGAAAGCAAAACTTGGTGAATATTGCTCAAGTCGGTTAAATGCTTTACCAAATGCTTCAATCGTTAAATCGTCTGCATCGTCTGTATTTTTTACCATTTTGAGCATCGTAAAATAAATTGAATCACGGTAACGATCCATTAATTCTGCATAGGCTGCTTGCTTTCCTTTTTTTGCTTCTTCAACAAGAACTAAATCTTGTTTTGCTTTATCCGATAAATGTTCAAATTCTACCATTTATAAAACTTTTGTCGCTCAGTCACATAATAAATTATCGGCATAAGAATAGCATATAAAAGATCCCAAAAGGGCAAAAATTTTATAAAATTATTTTCTTTCAGTTTCATCATGCATCGCCCTTGTATAAGCCATTTATATGCCATTATAACTATAAAAATTGCTATGGATAAATTTCTAAAATCAGTACTAAAAAGCAAAGGAACAAACAAAAACCACATTAAAATCACTGAAATAGGATAAATTCCTAACAAACTTTTCTTAATAAGCCTATGTCTGTTAGAAGTGGCATAAAGTTTTGCTTTTTGAGCCATCCATGTTGACCAAGTACTTGGAGCTGGAGAATAACAAAAGGTTTCAGGGTCAATTTCTACAGAATAATTTGATTTTTTGGCAGCTTCTTGAATAAATAAGTCATCATCACCTGAAGGTATTGCATAATGTGATTTAAAACCATTGACAGAATAAAAAACTTTTTTGGTATAAGCTAAATTTCTACCTACTGCCATGTAAGGCAATTTAGCCAGCGCCATAGATAAATAATTAATTCCAATCCAAGCTGTATCAAAACGAATTAAATTATTAAGAAATCCTTTACCCTTTATATATGGAGCATAACCAATAATAATTTCATGTTTGGAAGAAAATTGATTTGACATTTTACTAATCCATTGATTGCTTTTTGGTTTGCAATCTGCATCTGTAAGTAAAAAGTGCTCGTGTTTTGCGGCTTTAATGGCAAGTGTAATTGGCAGTTTTTTTCCCGGTCTAAGGTGCTTATTTTTTTCTAATTCGACAACCCGAAGATTTTTAAATTGCTGTTGAAAAGCAGTTAATAACCAACCACTTTCGTCTATTGATTGATTATTTACCACAATTACTTCAAATTCTGGATAATCTTGTTCTAAAATTGAAGGCAAGTTTTCATATAAATTATCTGAGTCATTTCGTGCTGCAATGATTATGCTTACCGCGATAGCTTTTTCTGTTTGTTTGTATTCACCCTTTTTATAAAAAGATAAGCGCCCATGAATTATACTTGTAAATAAAAATTGAATTGTCGCAGCAAGAATAAAAACGACAAAAATTAGTGGAAAGAAGGTGATAAAAAAAACAGAAATGTTGGACATTGTTAAAACTTGAGTACAAAGATGCCTTGCGAAATCAAATACCTGTATCTTTGCTCAAAGTTTTTTTCAACATATTTATGCACTTTGAATTAATAAGTCACGATAAATCTTCTAAAGCTAGAGCAGGATTATTACACACAGATCATGGTGTTATTGAGACACCAATATTTATGCCTGTTGGAACTGGAGGTTCTGTGAAAGGAGTTCATCAAAAAGAATTATCCGAAGATATTCATGCACAAATCATTCTTGGTAACACTTACCATTTATTTTTAAGGCCTGGAACAGAAATCATAGAAAAAGCAGGAGGTTTGCATAAGTTTATTTCTTGGGATCGTCCGATGCTAACAGATAGTGGCGGTTACCAAGTTTATTCATTGTCTGGTTCTAGAAAAATAAACGAAGAGGGCGTAAAATTTCAATCTCATATCGATGGCTCGTATCATTTTTTTACACCAGAACGGGCAATAGAAATTCAACGATCTATAGGTGCAGATATAATTATGGCTTTTGATGAATGCACGCCTTATCCTTGTGATTATAATTACGCAAAAAAATCTATGCAAATGACACACCGTTGGCTGCATCGTTGTTTTGAGGCTTTTAATGCCACTGAATCAAAGTACGGATATAATCAAAGTCTATTTCCAATCGTTCAAGGAAGCACTTACAAAGATTTAAGAACAGAATCAGCTGAAACAATTGCATCTTTTGGTGCAGAGGGCTATGCGATTGGCGGCTTATCCGTTGGAGAACCGGAAGATGAATTATATGAAATGACAGAACATGTATGCGCCATTTTACCTTCTGATAAACCACGCTATTTAATGGGAGTTGGCACGCCAAAAAATTTATTGGAATGCATTGCTTTGGGAATCGATATGTTTGATTGTGTCATGCCAAGTCGTAATGCTAGACACGGAATGTTATTTACAGAAAACGGGACAATTAATATTAAAAACGAAAAATGGGCCACTGATTTCTCGCCAATCGATAGTGAAAGTCCTGTTTGGGTAGATCAAGTATATTCAAAAGCTTATTTGCGCCATCTAATTAAAACAGGTGAGAATTTAGGGATACAAATTGCCACGATTCACAACTTATCTTTTTATCTTCGGTTAATGAAAGAGGCAAGAGAGAAAATCAAGTCAGGAGAATTTTCGCCTTGGAAAGAAAAGATGGTAAAACAATTAAGTCAACGTTTGTAAGTAATTATATGTTATCAATAATTGATCGCTACATCATACGAAAGTTTTTAACAACATTCTTCTTTATGTTGGGTATCATCATGTTGTTTGCAATGGTTTTTGATATTTCCGAAAAATTGAGTGAGTTTATTTCTAATAAAGCACCGATAACAGCTATTTTTTTGGATTACTATATGAATTTTATTCTTTTCTATGGAAATATGTTTTCATCGATGATTATTTTTCTTTCTGTAATTTGGTTTACCGCAAAAATGGCGCAAGACACAGAAATTATTCCGATTTGGTTTAGTGGTCGCCCTCTTACTCGATTTTACAGACCCTATTTAATTGGAGCAACTGTTTTAATGCTTATTTCGCTAGTTTTAAATCACTTTATAGTTCCATGGGCGAACAACAATCGCCTAGCATTTGAAGAAAAATATTACCGTGATGAAATAAGTGTTGAAGATTATCATGCAGATTACCCCGGAAATCAATCTGTTTATTTCTCAAATTACACAAATTCTGAGGGTCAAGTTCATGATTTCACAATTCAACGATGGAATGATAGTAATGAAGTAGTTTATTTTTTGAAAGCTCGATATGCAAAGAACTATCCAGGGACAAATAAATGGCAATTAAAAGATTATTACGAAAAAGACATATTATTTCCTGAGGGAACACTTAAATTTGGAATTCAAAAAGATACTGTTTTTAATTTTGTAATGGAGGAAATGGCACAGCGTAAAACTATTGCAGAAACCATGACATTTTCTGAATTAAGGAATTTAATTTCACGAGAAAAATTAAAAGGATCAGCAGCTGTTTCATCTTATGAAATTGAGTTGCACCAGCGCACTTCTTACCCTTTTGCTGCCTATATTTTAACAATTATAGGAGTTGCAGTATCCTCTCAGAAAAAAAGAGGAGGAATAGGTTTAAATATCGCAATTGGTTTGGGGTTTGTATTCATCTATATTTTTGCCATGAAGATGACGACTGTAGCAGCAATAAATGTTGGATTTCCTTCGCTTTTGGCTGTCTGGATTCCGAATATCCTCTTTAGTATAGTTGCTTATGTTCTTTATCGATTTGCTCAAAAATAAGGTCTCGTAAAGTAGACTCTTAACTAATTTATAAGAGCTCAATCACCATTCCATCTTCTGCTACGATTGTATCTTTAAATATTTGAGTGGCTTCGAGCAAATGACCTTCGCTATTTTCATATCGCGAAGAAAGGTGCCCTAACATTAATTTTTTAACATTTGCTTTTTGTGCTATTTCTGCAGCTTTTTTAGCGGTACTGTGTAAAGTTTTCTTTGCACGATCTGAAAGTTCTTCCGTAAAAGTTGCTTCGTGATAAAGCATGTCGACCCCCTGTATAGAATTCAAATATTTATCGCTTGGAAAGGTGTCTGAGCAATAAGCGTAAGACCTAGGATTTTTTGGCTCTATAATACAGCTTCTAAAATCAATTTGTTTGCCATTTTCCAAGAAAATATTTTCCCCTCGCTTAAGTTTTGGATAATCTTTCAAGGGAATTGAAAGTTTCTTTGTTGCCTCTGCATTGATACTGTACTCTTTTGTTTTTTCTTCAATTTTAAAGCCACAGGTTGGAACTCTGTGTTTTAAAGGAAAACTTTTGACGCAAATTAGTTTATCTTCAAAAAGGACTTTTTCCTCAGTGAAATCTAGCGGAACAAAGTTGAGATTAAAATTCAATTGTTGTCCACCACAGCTAAAAATATCATTTAAAAGTGCATGAAGATTTTCAGGGCCATAAATTGTAAGTCCGGTATTTCTTCCTAAAAGATTCATTGTGCTTAATAAACCAGGAAGACCAAAAAAATGATCGCCATGTAAGTGAGATATAAAAATATGGCTGATTTTCTGAAAATGAACACCGAATTTTCTTAATTGTGTTTGAGTTCCCTCTCCACAGTCAATTAGTAAATGTCGGTTTATGCAATCAATGTATTGTGCTGATGGTCCTCTTTTATTTGTTGGCAAAGCAGCACCACTACCAAGTATGGTGATCTTAAAACTCAAAATTCAATGGCAGCTTGGGCTTCCTCAACTGTATCACAAATTTTAAAAACACGATCAAGTTGCGCAATTTCAATCATTTTTTGAACATTTGACTGAAGTCCACAAATTACGAATTTACCATTTGTATCTTTACAAAGTCTGTTTCCTGTAAGTATTGCACTTAAACCTGATGAATCACAGTATTTAGATGACGATAAATCGAGGATGATGTTATTTATGCCTGCGTTATTTAATAAAATGAAATGGCTCTTTAATTCTGGCGCATTTGATGCATCTAGTTTCTCAACGTTTGAAGTAACAAAAGTGACATTTCTTATTTGGTCAGTTGAAAAGTTCATTTTAATCGTTTTGTCAAATGTAAAAATAATTAACGACCAATCTTAGCTGCGAGTAAATAAATTACTGCCATTCGAATTGCAACACCATTTTCAACTTGATTTAAAATTATACTTTGTTTAGAATCTGCAACATCGCTGGTAATTTCAACACCGCGATTTATAGGGCCGGGGTGCATTACCACAATTTCTTTTGAAAGACTATTTAAAATTTCTTTGTTTAATCCAAATTGCATTGAATACTCTCTCAAGGATGGAAAATAACTAATTTCTTGTCTTTCCGATTGAATTCGCAGCATATTTGCAACATCACACCATTCCAACGCTTCTCTTAGATTGTGTGAAATTTTAACATTTAATAAATGCATGTCTTTTGGAATAAGGGTTGTTGGACCGCAAACCATGACTTCTGCACCTAATTTCTGTAGACAATAAATATTAGATAATGCTACGCGAGAATGCAAAATATCACCAACAATAACTACTTTTTTTCCTTGTACAGCCCCAAGTTTTTCACGAATGGAGTAAGCATCTAAAAGTGCTTGAGTAGGATGTTCATGTGTTCCATCTCCAGCATTTATGATTTTGGCATTCACTTTTTTAGACAAGAAAAGCGCAGCCCCAGGATTTGGATGACGCATAACTACCATGTCCACTTTCATAGAAAGGATATTATTTACAGTATCAATTAGTGTCTCTCCTTTTTTTACTGAACTCCCAGAAGCACTGAAGTTAAGAATGTCTGCGGAAAGTCTTTTTTCTGCTAATTCAAAGGAAAGTTTTGTCCGTGTTGAATTTTCAAAGAAAATATTTGCAATTGTAATATCTCTCAGTGAAGGAACTTTTTTAATTGGTCGGTTAATTACTTCTTTGAAGCTATCTGCGGTTTTGAAGATTAAGTCGATGTCCTCTTTGCTGAGGTCTTTTATTCCGGTAAGATGATCTACACTTAAATTATTCATTTGAATCTTTTGTATACAATACTATTTTATCCTCACCTTCAATTTCTTGCCATTCTACTGATACGCGTTCAGAGATTAAGGAATCTACCATTTTTCCAACATAGTCTGCTTGTATAGGTAAATCTCTGCGAAAACGGCGGTCAATTAACACGAGTAATTCTACTTTTGATGGACGTCCAAATGTTAGTAATGCATCTAATCCAGCGCGAATTGTCCGCCCAGTATATAAGACATCGTCTACTAAAACTACTTTTTTATTTTCGAGGCTAAAATCAATATTTGTGATGCTTGGAATAAGTGGTTTTTCTCTTCTTCTAAAGTCATCCCTAAAAAAGGTTATATCGAGATTTCCGCAAACGATTTCTTTTCCTAAAATTATTTCCAGCTGCTTTTTTAACTGTGCAACAACATAAATTCCTCTTGGCTGAAGACCTACTAAAACTGTATCTGAAAAATCGTTATGGGATTCAATTAATTCGTGGGAAAGTCTTTTCAATGTAAGTTCTAAGTGCTTGGAATTGAGAATGACTTGTTTTTCCATTAGCACAAAGATAAATAATATTTTAGATATTAAGAAGGATTGTTATCGGCTTCGTAATCCGCTATAAGAAAAAAACTACCAATGACTAACAAAGTATCTTCCTTGGAAAGCGTTTCCTTTATTTTCCTAATTGCCAAATTGACATCCGCAAACACTTCTTTTATTTTTGGATTTTGGGTTTTTAAAATTTGATATTCTTCAAAATTTCGACTTCGTTCATTATTAAAAGTACATAAATAGATAGTTGTATTTTCTGGAAATAAGTTCAAGTGTAGGTTGATATCTTTGTCATTAGAAGAGCCAAGTAAAACAACTAATTTCCCTTTTGGGTTTATGATAAGTGCATTTAGAGTTGCTTTTATTCCGTCTTCGTTGTGCGACACGTCTAAAATAATAGTAGGATTTCTATTTATGTGTGTCATTCGTGCAAAGTGCCCAGTATTTTTTTGGAGATTACAAATACTTTTTTGAATTATTTCTTGTGAAATTGAGTAGGAGAGTAGCTCCAAAGTTATGAGGGCAGTTTGTATATTTTCAATTTGGTAGGATGGATAAAGTTCTATTATATTATTTTTGTTTTCATCGGCAAAGAAAATTTTTGCTTTTTTTTCTTTTGCAATATCAGTAAATAATTCTTTGATCTCGTTCTGTGTTTTTCCAATTACGACCGTTGTATTTTCTTTGATAATGCCAGCTTTTTCAAGTGCTATTTCTTTTAATGTATTCCCTAAAAATTTCATGTGATCCATGCCAATATTGGTAATTACGCTAATTTTTGGAAGTATGCAATTTGTTGCATCTAAACGCCCACCTAAACCAGTTTCGATAACACAAATACTACAATTTTTAGCTCGAAAATGCACTAAAGAAAGTACAAAAGTTATCTCAAAAAAAGAAGGTTCAAAGTCTAGTTTTAATGCTTTAATTTTTGAACAAAAAGAAATGACTTCTTCTTCCTCTATTTTTTTTCCATTGACACGAATTCTTTCTCGGAAATCAAAAATATGTGGTGAAGTAAAAAGCCCAACTTTTACTCCTAATTCTGTCAGTATAGATGCTGTAAAAGAAGCTGTAGATCCTTTACCATTTGTGCCAGCAATATGGATAAATTGTAATTTATCTTGCGGATTATCAAAGGAGTTTAGAAGGGAAATTACATTTGATAAACCTGGTTTATAAGCCTCAGCCCCCAAATTTTGAAATGATGGAAATTGCTTAAATAACCATTCAATGCTTTTTTCGTACTTATTTAGCAAGGATTTTCACAGTATAAAAGGTATAAACTAATCCAGCTCCATTTTCTTTTTTGTATTTTACCTGTCGCATTACTTCATTAATAACTTGGTTAATAATACGCTGATCTGAGCAGGTTGTTTTAGATTTTATACTTTTTGCAGCTACGACTTCTCCATTCGCATTAACCGTTAATTGCAAGTGAATATTACTTTCGTAATCAATATCGTATTGCGGAAGATTGGCATTACTTATCCTTAAGCGACTTTCTCCATTTCCTTTTCCAAGACCACCATCTCCATCATCACTATTACCCGGTCCACTAAATGGCCCATTTCCAGCCCCATTTTTTCCTCCAGAACCTCCAGACCCAAAAGGATCTTGACTTTGCACTGTTGTAGATGCTTCATTATTGGCATCATTTCCATTTGTTTTATTTGATTTCCCTGATTTATCAGAACTTCGTTTAGATTTTCCAGTAATAATTTCTTGTATTTGTTCCTTTGGTTTATCAACTCTGTCATTAGATGGAGAACCACCGCCAATACTACCGCTTTCAAGTTTTAAATCTTTCAGTAGAATTTCATCTATCACAGCTTCTGCAGTTACAACAACATCTTGAGCTGGTGGGTCTGCAATTTGGTAAGTAATAAGAAAGAGTAAGATCATTAATAGAATAATTGACGCAACTGCGCTAACTAATCCAGCTTTTACATCTTTTGGATCTGCTACTTGAGGACTTGATATGTATTTTTGTTCTGACATTTATTTATCATAAGCTAAAACGGGGTCCCAACCATTTGCTTGTGCTAGGGCTAAAACATTAAAAATTGCCTCATAACTTGCTTTTCGGTGTCCTGCAACTTTGAGTTTTAATTTTTGTGACTTTGCTACCGCCGCACCTGTAATTTCTTTTATTTCATCAAAATCCATTGGGTTACTCATATCTCCTCCAGGCATTACTACATAGCGATTATCTTCAGTAATAACAACCATTGCTTCTACGGGATCTTGAACAGTAGGGAGGTTTTCTTCTGGTTTAGGTAAATCAATTGGAGTTTGGTTGTTTGCCATTAAGCTCATAATAATGAAGAATATCAGCAACAAGAAGACGAGGTCCGTCATTGACGCCATTCCACCTTCTACTTTGACTTTATTTCTTGGGCGAAGATCCATTGTTTTATTTTTTTGGAGAATTCAACATATCCATGAATTCAAGAGCAGCATTTTCCATTTGATAAACAACTTTTCCTATTTGACCCACTAAGAAGTTGTAGCCCATAAATGCTAGAATACCTACAATTAAACCACCTACAGTAGTTACCATTGCGGTCATAATTCCTGGAGCAATTGTTTTCAGCTCTAGGGCACTAGAATTTTGTAAATCAATAAATACGACTACCATTCCTATTGTCGTTCCTAAGAAACCAATCATTGGTGCTGCACCAGCTGCAGTTGCTAAGAAATTTAGGCGTTGCTCTAAGCGAAGTATTTCAAACTTTCCAGTATTTTCAATTGTTGCAGCAATACTTTCGTTTTTAGCAGAGCCTATACGTGAAATTCCTTTGGCAAGCATTATAGAAATAGGAGAATCTGAGGCCTCGCATGCATCTTTTGCCCCTTGAATGTTATCGTTGGCCAAATGAGTTTTAATATTGGTAAGCAAGCCAGCATCCTCTTTTGTCGCTTTTCTAAGCGCCAAAAAGCGCTCGACAAAAACAAAAACGGTATAGCCTAACATGATTAACAGGATTAAATTAATAAGCCAGCCAATTCCACCGTTAGACTGATCAATAATATCCCAAATCGGAACATCTTTTACACCAGTTTTTGTTTCATTACCTGTAGTAAGTCCTGGAGTAGCTTGTAGAAAAAAGAATAAGTTCATTTTGTTTTAACGTTAAAAAGATTAGAAGTTACGAAATAAAATAAAAAAAGCAATTCCACCAAAATATCCTAAGGCAGCAAGTAAAGCAATATTTTTAAAGTACCAGAAGAATGAAATTTTTTCCATTCCCATTGCAACAACTCCTGCAGCCGAGCCAATAATAAGAATAGAACCTCCTGTTCCCGCAGCATAAGCAATAAAATACCAAACATCATCTCCAGGTAAGTCATTAAACATACCAAAGGATGCAGCAACTAATGGTACATTATCAATAATGGCCGATATAAGCCCTAAAGAGATAACAATGATATCTTTAGAAATCTCAGAGTTTCTAGCGAATTCCCCTAAATTATAAATCATTCCCGTTGATTGAAGTGCTGCAACAGTCATTAAAATTCCTAAGAAAAATAAAAAAGAAGGCATTTCCACTTTACTTAATGCTTTCATTGTAGGTCCTTGATGCAATACACCTACTTCAGATATAATTCTCTTCTTGCCTTTTTTACTATTAACTAAACTTTCTGCAGTTACTGAAAATAGTGCTAAAGCACCCATCATTCCCAAGTAGGGAGGAAGATGTGTTAATGTTTCAAAAATAGGAACAAAGATGATTAGAATTAGTCCAAAATAGAGCATAAACTTAGAATTTGGGTTTACTTTTTTCGTTTTAACTTTTTCTTCGTCAACAAGTTCAATTTCCCCTCTAAATACTGGCATAAATAAAGCAGCGATAAGTGGTAGCAATATACATATTAAGGATGGGACACCTACTTTCAACATTAAATTCCCTGTAGAAACTTGGTGTGCAGACCATAGCATTGTAGTTGTAATATCACCAACGGGAGTCCAACATCCACCAGCATTTGCAGCAATTATTATGAATCCAGAATACCACATACGATCTTCTTTATTACTTATAATTTTTCGCAAAATAGTTATCAATACAATTGTAGCCAACATGTTGTAAATAATAGATGATAGCAAGAAGGCTATTATTGAAACAATCCAAAGAATAGTGGTTTTTTTACGAGATTTTATCAGGTCTTTAATGGAAGAAAACCCATCAAAGTATTCTATCATTTCAACAATCGCCATTGCCCCCATCATTATCACTAATATTTCTACAGTTTTCCCAAAATGATGGAGTAGTGTTTTATTTACATGTTCAATTCCCAAATAATTTCCTCCTGTAAATTCCTTTCCTATTCCTTCTGCATCAATCCAATATGTTATATTATCTACATTAATTGCTATGACTGTCCAACAGGCAACCATCATTAAAAGTGCAGGGATTAATTTATCTAATTTTAGAGAATGCTCCATTGTTATTGCTACGTATCCAAGAATAAAAAAAGCGATGAGATAAATTTCCATTTGTAAATTAATTAATAGACTAGTTTTCAACAATAAAAATGCGAAGCGAAGTTACACAAATTGTCTTTTTATGAATTTGTTTTTTATTGATAGTTACGAACAAGTTAATTGTGAATAAAGTGGAACATAAAAGCTGCTTAAATTCGATGATATACACCTGTGCAAAGCGATAATTTAGCTCCTGTAACACTTGAGATAGTTGTAGCCTCATTGCGTAAATAACGTGCACCTAAAAATGCAAAAACGATTGCTTCTTTGAAATCTATTACTTCTTCTTTGGGAATAATTACATTTCCAGAAAAATACTGTTTAAGGCATTCTATTAGGAAATTATTGTGAGCGCCTCCTCCTGTTATAAATACAGAATTGAGTTGTTGGTCATTAAGAACTGCTGATATTTGAATAGCAATATGTTCTGTAATGGTTCTTAATTTTTTTTCAGGATTTAGCTCTTTAGGAATTAACGGGAAAAATTGTTTTTCCAACCATTCTGTTCCAAGAGATTTTGGAGCTGCCAAAGAATAATAATTAATGTTATTTAATTCTTTGAGTAAGCTCTCGTCCAATTGTCCATTTTTAGCAATTTCACCGTTTTTATCATATTTTAAACCGAGTGTCTCAGCAAATTTATTCAAGGGTAAATTTCCAGGACAGATATCAAAAGCTGTAATTTTATCACCTTTTTTAAAACTAATATTTACAAAACCCCCAATGTTTAAAAAAGCATCCGCTTGCTCCGAAAACAGTAAAAAGTCACCAATTGGAACCAAGGGCGCTCCTTGTCCGCCAGCAACAACATCCAAGCTACGAAAATCATTTATTACAGGAATTCCAGTGAGAAATGCCAGTGTAGTTCCACAAGCTATTTGCTGCGTAAAACCATTTTCGGGTTGGTGAAATATAGTTTGTCCATGGCTAGCAATTGCAGCAATTATTTTGGAATCAATTTTATATTTTTTTATGAAATCTACTACTTTTAGTGCATAAAACCGCCCAATTTCTTTGTCTAACATCAGCATTTCAGGAACTGAAAATGTCTTTGCTACGTTTAATTTTGCAAGAATTTCATCGGAATATGGAAGAGTTTCTGAATGCAGTAATTCAAATGTTGGAAGCGCTGCAGAAAAATCAAATGCAACATGAGCGATATCCAAACCATCTAGAGAAGTTCCGGACATTAAACCAATTATTTCAATATTCTTTAACATGTAGAACTATGTAAAAAAGATTTGCCTTATTTTTGTCAAAATTAAATGAAATATTCCAACAATGAATTTTGAATTATCAGAAGAACACATCGCAGTTAAAGAAGCAGCACGCGATTTCGCTCAAAATGTATTAAAACCTGGCGTAATTGAACGCGATAACCTTCAAAAATTTCCAGCAGAGGAAATGAAACTTTTGGGAGAACTTGGTTTTATGGGCATGATGATCGATCCAAAATACGGTGGAAGTGGTATGGACACGATTTCATATGTTTTAGCAATTGAAGAAATTTCTAAGGTTGATGCTTCTGCTTCTGTTTGTATGTCTGTAAATAATTCTCTAGTAACTTGGGGTTTAGAGAAATTTGGAACAGAAGCTCAGAAACAACATTTTTTAGTTCCACTTGCTAAAGGCGAGAAAATTGGTGCTTTTTGTTTATCAGAGCCAGAAGCAGGTTCCGATGCGACTTCACAACAAACTACAGCAATTGACATGGGCGACTATTATCTATTGAATGGCGTAAAAAATTGGATTACAAATGGTTCCACGGCTTCTACCTACATTGTAATCGCACAGACGCACAAAGAA
>Ga0114980_10001124_pt1 | contig 19281 bp, 20 predicted proteins | sample S_140806_EF_Meta_FD_87018 | JGI IMG/M metagenome (GOLD analysis project Ga0114980, IMG submission 87018) | Freshwater microbial communities from Lake Simoncouche, Canada to study carbon cycling - S_140806_EF_MetaG | ecosystem: Environmental > Aquatic > Freshwater > Lake | place: Lake...
CATGACCAACAAATTTATCAACTATAGAATATTTTGAATTAATTAAAAAATCAGTAATAGCCCAGCCTATATTATTAAATGCAACGCCAGGAGAAATAGATTCTATTCCTTTATACAGGCTTTCTTTAGTAATTTTCATTAATTCTTTGGCCTCTTCAGATACAATTCCAACAGCGTACATTTTGCTCGTATCACCATAATAGCCATCTAATATTGTTGTGACATCTATATTAAGTATATCACCTTCTAATAAAACTCGATCACTGGGTATCCCGTGGCAAACAACTTCATTGACTGAGATGCAAGTTTCTTTTGGAAAACCATGATAATTCAAAGGAGCCGGAATTGCTCCGTTATCTCTTATAAATTCATTTATTTTTTGATTAAGTTGATCAGTTGTTACTCCTGGTAAGACGAAAGGATCGATGAATTCTAAAGACTTAGCCGCAAGCTTGCAGCTTTTTCTTATTCCTTCTATTTGCTCATTATTTTTTTTAATAATCATATATAAATTTGTAATGGTTTCAAGCCACAAACAAGGAGGTTTATATGGAAGATTTCGATGCACAAGACCTTTTAGTGCTTTTTTGCACTGTTATTTTACCACCTTTAGGTGTGTTTTTCAAGGTTGGATTTGCTGCTCACTTTTGGATCAACTTGCTATTAACTATTTTTGGATTTTATATAGCAGGAATTGTTCATGGTGTTTATGTAATACTTAAAAAATAATTTGCAAGGAGGCAAAGATGAAAAATTTACAGATATTGTTTATTTTTTGTTTGTTTTTTTCTAGTTGTTTGAATGCAAAAAAAACAGAAGAAAATTATAAATTGAATGAACCAATAAAAAAAGAATTTAATCGACCAAATGAATTCAATGAATATGAAGTTGTTCTTTTAGATTTGCACAACAAAGAAAGAAAAAACAAAAAAATAAAAGAATTTAAATTAGATAAAAACTTGTGCTCTTACGCACAAAAACATGCAGAAAATATGGCAAACAAAAACTCCATGTATCATTCTAAAATGAACGATCTAATGGAATTCAATAAAGGAAGTTTAGTTGGAGAAAATGTTGCTTGGAACCAAAAGACAGAACAAGAAGTTGTATTTTCTTGGATTTTGAGTCCAATGCACAGATATAACATTCTTAGCAAAAAGTACAAAACAGTTGGATTTGGAAAGGCAAGTAAAAATGGATCTATTTATTGGTGTGCAGTTTTTTCAGACAAGGAGGTTGAATAATGGAATCTTTAGTTCTATTGGTTTCTTTTATTTTTTTATTAGTCTTATTGTCTGGGCCTTTAGCTCTTTTGTTTTGTTATCTAAATATGTTTTGGATAACTATGTTTTTTAGTTTGCTGTCAATGGCAATTGGAACGCATTGGTGCTGTCTGGCTCCTTTTCCAATTTCAATAATCGGAGGAATAACAGCAGTATGCGGAGCGTATGCTTTTGCAAAAATTTAGGCAATAATTAAAAATTAGACAATTCTGGTATTCTTGATTTTATCATATTCCAATTTTGATTGGCCCATTGAACGAAACGATTCTCTGCGTTCTTTGGGCCAATTTCATTTGTTTTGCCAGTAGTATGTAGCTCTATCTCATGAGTAGATTCATGAACTATTGTACTTGCTATTTCTAAAATTGCCTCTTTACTATCACCTAATTCTGACACAATTTTTTGAACATTTACATGGATGGTGTCTGAAGCTTGTAGTTCTTTTTCATCTAAGTCTGGTACGTACTTTTTAATTACACTATTAGGCAAAGTTTGTAACTTTTGATTAAGCATCATGTCTTGAGGAAACAAAAGTTTAAGTCTACTGGCCAGTCTTTGACCTATTATTTTTTTATTTTCTTTAGACATGTATAAACCATAAACCCCGGAAGATAGAGGAGCTATGGTGCTTATATTAGTGAGTAATTTTTGATTAGTCATTTTGTCATACAATTGTACAATCTTCACAGAAATTTTGGCTTTTTTGTAAAGCGATTCTATCTTGGAAGAATCTACCAATTCAGTTCCAACTGTATTTTGTGCGATCCATTCTTTAAAATTCATATATAATATATATGAATAATTCTAAAAAAGTTTCAATAGCGGTTGCCGTTATGAATAGGACGGAACGAATAGTAAAGTGCTTATCTTCTTGGGCAAAATTCGAAATATTTAATGACATAGTTTTAGTAGATTGGTCAACAAATCCTCCAATATTATCCAACCCATATGTAAAATCATTCGTTTTTGAAAATAAAATAAAAGTAATAAGAGTGGATAATGAAAAATATTTTAGTTTGCCTAAAGCATTTAATTTAGCAATTGACAATACAATAAATGAAAATATTCTAAAAATAGACATAGATTACATATTGACTAATAAAAATTTTATCAATCAAATTATAGAGTTTTCTGATAGATTGGACAAAGAATTCTTCATATGTACAAATCCTAATTTAATAGATTTTTTCGGCATGGTATTGATGAAAAAACAAGCTTTTAATGATGCCGGGGGATATAATGAGCTTTTAGCTGGGTGGGGTTATGATGATATTGACTTGTACAATAGGCTCAAGAAAAACTTAAAAACCGGAAGTATCAATAATATTTTATCTTATATATATCATAATCCTCATGACGATAACTTAAGAGTTGCTAATTACGAAATAAAAGATAAAAATATAAGTCATAAAATAAATATAAAAATATCAAATGAAAAAAAATTTGTAAGGAAAAAAATGAAACTTTATTCATTTTGCAATAGTGATTATGAATCTTTAAAAGAAATATTTTTAAAATCTTGCAAAGACGATTACGAAATAATAATAGATAATATAGAGACCGATAATGTTTTTGGATCTAAATCAAATAAAATTTGGTGTTTTAAAACTAAAAAAATAATAGAATATATAGAAAAAAATTACGGTCAAAAAATAATATTTTGTGATATAGATATTCAATTTTTCAAACCAACAATAGATGTGATAAACAGCTCTCCAGAAGTAGATATTTTATTTCAATTTGAAGATGAACAAATTTGCATAGGATTCATGGTAATAAAATGCAATCAAAATACTAAAACTTTTTTTGAAGAAGTTCTTGAAAGATGTGAAAATAACGAATGGGATCAAGATGTGATAAGACAAAAAGTCAAAGAAGAAAAAATTTCTTGGGCACTTCTTTCAAAAAAAATATGGTGCTACACGCCAAGCGAAAAAGTTCCTCCATTAGATATTGTCTGCCACCATGCAACTTGGGCCTATTCTTTGGAAGAAAAACTATTGCAAATGAAAAGTGTAAAAAACTATATGTGCAAAAAGCGTATTTTTTAGAAAATTAAGGATTATAGATGAAAAGACAACTTATTTCCGTGGTAGGAGTTGAAATTTTAGATGAAAATTTATTTCATCATTTTATCAATCATTATGACGAACACGTTGATGAATTCTCTATTATTTTTAATTACGAAAATATAAATTTATTAGATTTATTTTATCAAATGGTTCCAAAAAATAAAAGAAATATTAAGTTTTGGAATGGAAAATATGATGAAAATACGAAAACAAAGCACATTAACAATCTAATAGATTCAGAAGACAGATCCAGCATCATAGCAGACCACGACGAATTTATTGAATTCAATGAAGATTTTTTCAAATGCCCCGTTAATAAATATAATATGGGCACTTTAGTTGAAAGATTCAAAGTTAAAAACAATAAGATACTTTTATCTAAAGTAAAAAAAAATAAAAGCATATTTGAACAATTCAACGAATCAAATACTCTAAATATTTCCTATGGGAGCTTCGGAGAATTCAGAGCATTATCAAAGGCTTGTTATGTTCATAACAACATGCATGTATTTTTAGGTCACCACAATCTATTAAATAAAGAAGTGAGAATTCACACTAAAGTAATTGTGCATCATTTTAAGTATAATAGCTCTTTTAAAAAAGTTGTTAATAATGTAATGAATTTACAAATGGGCTTCAAACATGAAATAGAAAAATTAAATAAAATAATACTTGATAATTCATTAAAAATATATTAATATGAAAAAAAAATGTTACACATATTATGAAGAAATAAAAACAATAGACGCATGTGCAAAAAGAAAATGCACGCAAAAAGAACTCTTGGATCTATGTAAAATTTCTTGGAAAAAAAACGGATGGGATTTGATCATCCTAGATCATTCTACTGCTGCTAGTCATGATTTTTTCCCGATTTATAGCAGTGTAGTAAAAAAACTACCGTCAATTAACCCAAAAAAATATGACTATCATTGTTTTATTAGATGGTTGGCAATGGCAGTGGTTGGGGGAGGATTGATGATAGATTACGATGTTGTGAACTTGGGTTTTGAAAATATAGAAGAATATAAAGAAAAAATTGCAATATACCAAGGGCATGTCCCCTGTGTGGTACAAGGAACCGAAGATCAGTATCTTGAAATGTGTATGAATTTTTGCAAACTAAAAGATTGCATATCAAATATAAATAAAAAACCACACGTTTCAGACATGATAATGTTAGCAAGTGGAAAAATAGACTTCAAAAAATTTACAACTGTAGTAGACTACCCGAGTAGTGGAATTTTGGTGCACTGCAGTCAATGGCATTGTGAACAAAACAATAAAAATAAAGTTGATGCCATGAAAGAATTAATTCAATTGTAATTCTAAAATTTTATTTATATTTTTGACTATTTTTATATATTTTTTATAGTAATAATAAATACATTCATCTTGTTTATGAATAAAAGAAAAATGAAGAAAAATGCCTTTATATTTATTATTTATAATTATTTCTTTTCCAACCATCTCTCTTCTTAATTCTTTTATATTCCATAAAGCTAAATTGCAACCTAAATGTTTGCAATAATTAACATTTGGAAAATGAATATAAATAAAATCAAGATATTTTTGATCTACGAAAAGACCACTAACTTTTTTCATTTCGCATTTCCACAAACAAGCTTCTGACCACCACTTGATTGCCTCGGTCGATTTTCTAGAGCAACCGATAAATCCAGCATTAAACATCCCATCGGTAAAATTCAATAAAAATCCTGCGTCTTGTGTTGTGTATGGTCTCCAATGTCTGGTCAGTAAAATGCCATCTATATCATCGAATAAAAAATCCCAATTATTTATAAAATACATATCAGGATCTACATATATCACTTTTTCATAAACATCCAGTAATTTTAAAATAAAAAAAGGCTTGAGGCTCCACCGCGTCTCATTAGAAATTATTCCATATTTTTTAGAAATATCTTCATATTCTTCAATAAAATTTAAGTCTAATATTTTTATATTTTTAAAAGAACAATTAGGTAAATAATTATCCATATATAAAATACAAAAATCAACATTTTTATAAAATTTCCTCATTGAATGCAAAGTTGCCAAACCATTTGCAAGAAAATCCGGGGTTACTATAGTACAAACGCAATTTTTCATTATTATATGATAATTATAAAAACAATAAAATTATAAAAAAATTATCAAAATTGGTAAAATTTTTTAAATGAATTATACATATTAATAAACAACAACGCCAATGTCCAGATGCAAATTTTTAAAAATTCAATTAGATATATATATTTATGACAATTAAAACAAAAAATGGAAATGATATTGAATTATCCGGCGAGCTATCGATTGCGAATTCTACCAAAATTAATAGTAATGGAATTGAATTAAGCCCGGGGAAGAGCATTACTTTTGCAGACGGAAGCCAATTAGAAAATGCAATTGGAGTCTCAGATCGTTTATATTCAATCGGCAATTCAGAAACAACAAAAACATTATCATTAGCAGATGGAAATGTTCAAACATTAATATTAAATCAAAATTGCATTTTTACAATGCCTTCGGTAATACAAGCTGGAAATTTAACTATGATAGTAAATCAGACAGCATCATACACAGCTACATTTAATACTGTCAAATGGTCATCAGGCATTGCCCCTACTATAACCACCGGGGCTGGAAAAATTGACATTTTAAGCTTCATATCAGATGGGGTTAGTTGGTATGGAGGCGTCATACAAAACCTATCATGAGACATTGGCATTTTTCTATTTTTAGACCATTTTATATACCGACACCCGGCCCTACGCTAACTAGGCCTACACTAACTAATACGCCTACACTAACACTAACTAATACGCCTACACTAACACTAACTAATACGCCTACACTAACTAATACGCCTACACTAACCAAAACGCCTACACTAACCAAAACGCCTACACTAACCAAAACGCCTACACTAACCAATACGCCTACATCAATTTATCTTTCCGCTGCAGTTCAAGGATCTACAATTTCAAATTTCACTTTGAAATTAATTAAAAATAATCAAATTATGGATTATTTTATTAATGTTTCTGGAACTTTATCTCAATTGACCTATTCAGATATAAATCAAATATTAAATCGTCAACCTGATGCTATGATAGCTGAGAGCAATGACAACACCATAGATATAGACACTGGTTTGCATGTGGATTTCAAATTTTACTATCCCTTCGATTTAATTAGTGGAAAACTTGTAATTGGAGGAAGTATAATATTCTCAATAGTTTCTTCTATTGTTTACTCTTTGGTTGAAAAAGGAAATAATATTACGAGCGCTATTTCTAAAGCAAATTCAAATTTAGGTGTAAATTTTTCTAATTACATAACAGAAAATTATGATAATTATATGGAAGGGAATGAAAAAGAAGCATTAGATAGATTACAAGTTGTTTCTGTTGTTACTAAAAACACTATAGACAATTCTACCAACGAGCATTTATTCGATTCATTTGCAGATGTTATCGACTCTGGGGCCTCTTCTTCTGATCCTGGCCAGTTTTTATCAAATAATTTTTCTTCTGTGGTGCAAAAAGTGCAAAAAAAATCTTTAGGACTATCAGATAATGAAAGCCTTCCATTGTATGAAACTCTAGTCACAGAAAATATAGCTCAAAATGCAAATCAAGCAGCACAAAAACATATAACATATGTTATAAATGGAATAGATATTTCTTCTTTGGTTTATGCTAATAATTTAATTGAAAATTCAAATGTTAGATTTGATGATAATACTGGTGTGGTTTTTGAGGAAATTAATTTTCAAAATAATGTTTTAATTAATCAAATATTCCCAACACCTACTCCCACTCCAACAATAACACCAACCCAAACTGCTACTCCAACAATTACTCTAACAGCTACTGTTAGCTCTACTGTGACATTGACCAATACACAAACTAATTCTCCAACAATTACCTCTACAAATACTTCAACCAAAACATCTACTCCAACTCCAACTATATCTTCCACATTGACCGCAACTCCAACAATTACACCAACAACAACATCAATAGCTGGATTTAATTCATCAATATTAATTACAGATGAAACCAACGGAAATGGCAGTTATGGAATAACACTTATTGGAAAATATGGATCTCAACTAATATTTAATAATATTGCGGACTATAATTCTCTACCAAATAGTATGCAAGTTTATATTAGTGGAGTTGCTGCTTTGGGCGTAACTTACTCTGATGTATATGAGAATTCAGCTATAATTATAATATATGATAATGTTGCATACAGTGCTAATTTAACTAATGGAAGATTAAATCTTTATAAGAACACACCAACTCCAACGCCAACAAATACAACGACAAATACGCCTACCACAACATCAACCTCGACCAAAACGCTTACCCCTACACTAACAGCAACAAATACAAATACTACTTCCTTAAGTGTAACTCCAACATTAACTAGCACTCCAACAATTACATCTACAAGAACTCCTAGAGCAACAAGAACAGCAACCCCAACATCAACACCAACAATTACAAAAACTTCGACATTAACATCAACTCCTACACCAACACCAACACTAACAAATACTATGACATTAACAAATACCAATACCCCCGCTGCCACTGTAACACCTACACCAACTTTAACAAACACACAAACATGCACGCCCACAATCACAGCAACAAAAACATTGACTTCTACATCTACCGCAACTCCTACAAAAACAAGCACGCCAACAATTACTAGCACTCCAACTCAAACTCCAACAATTACTAGCACTACAACACTAACTCCAACAAATACAACAACTCCAACATTAACTGCAACCACCACGCCAGAATTCGATACTACAATAGTGATTTCAGATTCGCCTTACGGCAGTTCATCAAAATCAGGAGTAACCATTTCCGCTCCTTATAATGTAACTTTAAGTTTTAATTCAATAAATACCACACAATCGCTACCGGCTTCTATGTCTATTTTCATTGAAGGAACCCCAGTTGCAAATATAACATTCCCGAATGATTATGATTCTAAATCATTATCATTAATTATAAATAATTTGAAATACAGAACAACATTCCAGAAAAATACTAGGGTGGACTTATAATGTTGAATATAACTGAAAATTCTAAAATTATACAGTACCTTGGTCCACTAGTTGAAATTTCTAGTCTGCCGGGCAATATTTCTACTATATTTGGGGTTATAGATGGAAATTATGTTTCTTATAGAAATGATGTTCCTTACAACTCACTAAATAGTCTTGCTACAGGATCTAGTTATCTAATATTTAGTTCACAAACGCCTTACCAATTATATTCAGATCCAGATGCATCTGTCTCGGGGCAGTCTGTTATTTTTCAGTATCAATTCGTTTATTATGAAGGGCCTGATTTAGATTTACAGACCAATTCATTCATAGCCGATAAGGTAAACAAAATATATTCCTGGAAGAACGGAAGTCCAATAGGCTGGATAAATGGCGAATCTTTAAATTCTCTTAAGACTTTAGCAGGAGGAAATTCTTATCTTTTTATAAATAAAATAGAAAAATTACCATATTTGCTTTGGGGCCAAGTTTCTATCACTCCTACTGTAACTAAAACTTTAACAGCAACTCCAACCTTAACATCAACTCCAACATTGACTCCTGTGGCGACTCAGACTAGCACAGTAACATTTACTGCTACTCAAACCACAACACCAACACTAACAAGCACATCAACAATAACTCCCACATTAACCACTACAAAAACGCAAAAAAGCACACCTACTATAACTCCAACAAAAACATCCACAAATACACTTACAAACACTCCAACCCAAACAAACACAAACACTCCAACAATTGTTACACCTACACCTACTCAAACTCAAACGCAAACTCCTACAATTACCTTTACCAACACACAAACATCAACTCAAACTCTAACACCAACACAAACACTTACTCCAACATTAACTTCAACGCAAACTTTAACATGCACTCCAACTAACACACAAACTTTAACCAGAACTCAAAATACCACCCCTACACTAACATCAACAAAAACTCTAACTCCTACCTATACATTAACACCAACAATAACTTCCACTACAACATCAACATCTACTCCAACTTTGACTTCAACTTTAACTGCCACTCCTACACTGACATCGACGACAACTTTAACATCTACTCAAACTTCAACTCCAACTACAACCGCAACAGCAACATTAACTCCAACAATTACCTCTACAAAAACTCAAACTTCTACACTCACACTAACAAGAACAATTACAAATACAAAAACTACTACCTCTACACCGACCAATACACCAACAACAACTTCAACAAGCACAAACACTCCTACTATTACACCTACACTAACCAATACATTTACATACGCGGGTGAGAAGTTCATATCTTTACAAAATTCAGATTCAAATAATTATGTGAATCTGAATGGTGCTGGTACTGATATGTTTCCTTACTCTGGCTTTGTTGGAGGAAATAGGGAAGACGGAACAATAAGAAATGTGGTGTTTTTAGTTAATAAAAATGGAACTCTTAGATATAGTCTAACAGCTTCCAGTGAAAGAAATTATGATTTTGGCATCATCAAGAAAAACGGATCTCCTGTCAATTTGGTCACCGGAAATGACAACATATCAGGAAACATACAAGTAATTATTGGCGACACAATAGAAATATCATACCAAAAAGATTCAAGTGATTATTCTGGGGATGACGGTGTTTATTTGGATTATATTGCAGTAAATTATCCAACACCAACTCCAACACAAACGCTCACGGCGACAACGACCCTAACAAGTACTCTAACACAAACCCAAACACTTACCGCTACGCAAACACTTACTCCAACACAAACGGTCACTGTAACTCCAACACAAACGGTCACTGCAACACCTACGCAAACGGTCACTGCAACACCTACGCAAACGGTCACTGCAACTCCTACGCAAACGGTCACGGCAACTCCTACTCAAACCGTTACTGCGACACAAACATCAACTTTAACAGCAACCCAGACGGCCACAAATACAGCCACGCAAACATTAACTTCTACGCAAACGGTCACTGCAACTCCTACGCAAACGGTCACTGCAACACCTACGCAAACCGTCACGGCAACTCCTACTCAAACCGTTACTGCGACACAAACATCAACTTTAACAGCAACCCAGACGGCCACAAATACAGCCACGCAAACATTAACTTCTACGCAAACTTTAACTGCAACACCTACGCAAACGGTCACTGCAACTCCTACGCAAACCCTTACAAATACTAATAATCAAATATTAATTAACACACCAACCTTAACTTCTACCCCAACCCAAAATACCAATACACCAACGCCAATTAATATTTATTGTGATATCCGAGTAATTACAATTCCAGAATGTGATATTAATGCAAATTTTGATTCAAGTTTACAATCAGCTTACCCAACACCAACACCAACACCAACACTAACTTCAACAAATACACAAACACCAACAAATACACAAACGCTGACAAATACACAAACGCTGACAAATACACAAACGCTGACAAATACACAAACGTCAACAAATACACCTACAACAACAAACACACCTACTACAACAAACACACCTACTACAACAAACACACCTACTACAACAAACACACCTACAACAACAAACACACCTACTACAACAAATACACCTACTACAACAAATACACCTACTACAACAAATACACCTACTACAACAAATACACCTACTACAACACAAACTCCCACAATCACGCAAACGGCAACAAACAAGCCATCATGTGACACAAATGTAATGTTGAGTCCAGAATGTGATATGAAAATATTATTTAATTAATACAATGGCAAAAATTTAAATTGAAAATTTATAATATATATATAATATATTGGGAAATAACATATGAAAGCTAGAATAGTTTCGAATAATTTCAATAATTTAACTGCAAACATAACATTTGTTCCAGATAGCAACACATCGACTTCTATAAATATAGGATCTCAAACGATACCTTATACATATGAAGCAATAGATGTTTATGGAACTTACACTTTGTATTTTCCTTTTTATGATAAAACATGTTCTTTTCATTTGGTTCCAACTAATATTAATAATATAGGTATTGGAAATGCTTATTTGAGTGTTATTAGATATGATCAATCTGATTCAGAATATGGCAAAATACAATTAGGAAATGCCTATATGAGTGTTTTAAATTTTCAAGATATAAATACATCATCAGATATATATGAAAAAACAAGAATAGGCAACACGTACTTAAGTATTTTAAACAGCGATCCAATTTAATTAGGAGAAATATATAATGGCTATTATCACTTATGAAGGTTTTGAAAATTATACTAGTTTTAATGATGTGAAGGGCTTTGTAGGATTGGACAACTATCAAACTGCAACCATTATAAACAGCAGCGACGGCACTGTTGCTCCTAGAAATAGCGGCAGTTGCTTGAAACTAACAAGCAGCTCAAGCAATGGAATAGAGTATTATCCCAAGGCTATGATACAAACGCCCAACGGCACGGGATACAACAACTCTGTGGTTGGCTTCGCATGGTATGCAGCAAAGCCTGCTAGCGGTAGCTGGGGGAATTTTACGCCAATAGCTGCATTTTGTGATGCCAACGGCAAGCCACATTTATTCGTAGGAGTCAACAGCAGCCTTCAAATTCAAGTCAGAAGATGGACCACGGGATTGTCCACGGTAGGAAGTTTGCCTGGCTCCACCACCGGTACCAACGCAACTTCGACAACTAGTGATTATGCTTGGAACACTCCATACAATAATAGCTATGTCACGAGCACCGGCTACCACTGCGGTCCAACAGTTTCTTACAACTATTACATATCAAACAATGTCAACGCTTCACCGGCATGTCAGAATTTTCTAATGGCATCCAGCAATAGCTCCATTGATGTTACAAACAAGTTTGTTTTGTTGGGTTCAACAAGCTCATTAATTACAGAAAATGCTTGGAATTACATTGAGGTTAAATTTGTTCTTGATAATACTGGAACAAACGGAAGCATAATTGTTAAATTAAACCGAAGTAAAACTGATAGTACGCTAGATATTAATGTTACAGGCATCAGAACCAGCACACAGGCGAACTCTCTGTGTTCTAAAGTTGCTTTTGGAATTTTTTGGGGACATAATACAGCTGCCACTGCAAGTGCCGCTTCTTTAGGTTGGACTACATATATTGATGATATTTATTGGTTAGATAATACATCTCAAATAAATAATGACTTTCTAGGTCGAGTTAGTTGTAAAAAATTTGCCTATAATACTGTTAGCAACTATACTATGACATCTCCATCTAGCAGTTCAACTGGGCTTACTAACGTAAATGAAACTTTTTCTGGAGTAAGCAGTTTAACAACAAGAGATACAGCTAGTATTTTAGGGGCTTATTTAGATTTACAGTCAAGTACTGTCGGTAATGAATCATTAACTCCAATAAATGTGCGTCAATATGTTTATGGCTATAAGACAGATTCTAATACTGACATATTCCTTGGTTGTTCTTATAATAGTCAAGATATTGCAGTAAGTGCTGCCGGTCTAGGTTCGGATCCAAATAATGGTCATCTAAAATATAGAGATTATAGTTCTGCTCCAGGTGGAAGCTCTTGGACAAACTCTATAATTAGCAGCACTACTTTCAAGCACACTACCAACAATATTTCTTGAGAGGAGATGCATGGAATCAAATTTTGATGGCAAAGTTCTAATCGTAAAAAATTTTATATCACAAGAAGATTGTGAAGCCTTAAATGATTGGACCACTCAGGCTATAAAAGAAGGTCAGTTTAGCGAACTAGTCAGGAAAAGCGATGCTGGTAAGTGGCCTACAAAGCAAGATACAAAAAGATTAACGAATAGAACTAACGGCAACATTAGCTATCCAAAATTGGTATATGACATCCAAGAAAAAATTAGAAAAAATGTACCCTTGGTAAGCGATGCTGTTTTATGGGAAGGCGTGAAGAACCAAAATACCTTTGGCAAAAAAATAAGAGGTGCGGCGGGTCGTTCGGAAGGTAAAGACGGCGTTATGGTCACAGTTACCTATGATCAGGGAGAAGTTCATAATCATAAAGATTTTATGGAGAATCACTCTAATGAAGACTATGAAGGACTAAGATGCAATATCCTCACCAGCAAGTCTGCTTCTGGTGGGCTTGTGTTTTCAGATGGGATACCATATGATCTTAATGTTGGTGACATGATGTGTTTTTTAGCAACCAAATATGAGCATAGCGTTGAAAAATGCATCGGAGATATTCCGAGAATACTATTCATATATGGATTCATTTTAAATTCAGGTGAATGGGAAAAACAACAAGCAGGAGATATTTAATGTATTATCAAATTATTAGCAATTATGAAACTCAAGCCAAGGTAGTTGGGCACGTTTTCAAAAAATGTGGAGTTTATTTCAATGATGTTCAAGATGAAAATAATCATTTTCTTTACACCTTTAATAATTGGTTTGAAGACTTCTACAGACCATATATAAACGGATTGAATGAAATCAACTTGGATGAACCAACTCAAAATGAACTCAGGTCATTCATTTTGACCAATAATTGGGAGAATAAAGCTTCATGTAGAACTTCTGATATGCTTATATCCAAGTACATTGGACAACATATGAAGCCAAGCACTTTGGTAGTTTTAGATTACTCATTAGAAGATTTGAATGATGACCTTATTAACGAGATGTCATTAGAAGATTACAACAAATCCGAAGCTCTAAAACAATCCTTTATAGACAATTGTGCTGAGTGGGATGTTGTCAGAATAGACTACAAGAAGTTTACTAATGACAAGTCTTATTTTCAACAAGTGATGCAATCGCTAAATTTGACATCGAATGTTGATATTGAAACTGTGTATCCCCATTACTACATGTTGGAATTACTTGCTTTTGATTCTCACAAAATGCAATGATTCCGAGAATATTTCATAATATTTGGCTGGGCGATAAACAAATTCCAAAAGAATTTTTAGAGTACCATGAAAACTGGAAGGGGCTACATCCCAATTGGGAATACAGATTGTGGACCGATGAAGAATTGCCAAAAATTGACCCCCACATTGTAGAGTTAATAAACAATATCAAAGTTTTTTCAAGCAAATCCAATATTTTGAGAGTTTATTTGGTATATCGCTACGGCGGCGTATACGCGGACATGGATTTTGATTGGAACAAGAGCCTAGACCCTCTTCTGGACAACCTTTCCTTCATTCCAAAGTCCACCCTTAATCTTTATTGCAACGCAATATTCGGAGCTGTTGAAAAACACGAGTGGTTCAAATTAATGCTAGACAAATTAGAATTTTTTGTTGACCAGCCGCCGCCTTGGGGTCCAGTTTTGACAACAGAAACCCTGCTTCAAGTATTGGACAAGAATATTGTTACAATTTTGCCAAGAAAATCTTTTTATCCCTATTTATGGAACGAACCCCCGCAGCCAACGAAAAATTTTCCTAATTCATATGGAGTTCATCATTGGAATAAATCTTGGAAGAAAGAAATATGATAACTTTGGTTGGCATGTTCAAAAATGAGGCTAAATATATAAAAGAGTGGTTATCATATTACCACTTGATTGGAATTGATAGCTTTGTTTTATTCTTGCATAAAAACACCGACTGCTCTTTGGATGTTTTGGATTCTCTAATTTTTAATAAAAAAATACAAATCATAAGCGTTGAAGAAGAAAACAATATCGGAGTATGCTTTCAAAACAGAATATATGAAAGAGCCATAGAATTAGCCAAAACAGAGTGGGTTGTTTATCTTGATGTTGATGAATTTTTGTTTTTGCCCAATCACACAAATATCGGGAAATTTTTGCTTGATATTCCTAATGATGTGGGAGGAATGGCAGTCTATCAAAATATTTTTGGATCCTGTGGGCATGTTAAGTCGCCTGATGGCTTGGTTATTGAAAATTACACAAAGAGAAACGAAGATAATATAAAGCTTGATAAAAAAACGACTTTTTTATTTTCAAAACCTTGTGATATGCTAGCTGAGGTAAAATTTTTATTGAGAAAAAACGATATATCTCATATTAAAACTATACATGAGGTATTTTCTTCAAAAAAAATTATCATAGAAGACGGATCTGTTTTTCAAAAACAAAAAATTAAAAGACAGACGAATAATATAAAAATTAATCACTATTTTACAAAGAGCAAAGAAGATTGGACTTTTAAAACAAATAGACAAAGGATCAGTGGATCTAGCAAATATTCAAACGATTTTTTTGAATATTTTGAAGCACAAAATCACTTTGATGATAGTATAAAACAAAAATACGCAGAAAAAATAAAATCGATATGATTAAAATACCTTCATTAAGCTATGAGATAATAAAAAGTTGCAATCTTAAATGCCAAGGATGCAGTCACTTTACCGATATCAACAACCTTAAAAACAAAATACCAATAGGTCAAATAAAAGAAGAGCTTTCAAACTGGAATGAAATCGTAGAACCAGAGATATTTAAAGTTCTTGGCGGAGAGCCTTTAATACACAACGAACTGATTCATGTGTTAGAACTGATAAAAAAGCTATATAAAAAAAGTGAGATAATCATTTATTCTAATGGGCTGTTGCTAAAGAATTTTGACGATCATTTCGGCAGAACAATAGCAGATCTAAAAATAAAAATCAGAGTTTCTGTTCACTCTGACAGCAAAGAGTTTCTCGCCAGATTAGAAGAGCCTATTGAAAGACTGAAATCTTGGAAAGATAAATATGGTCTGGAGTATGCTTTAGAAGATAGTGTACAAGGATGGCAAAAATCGTATAGATATTTAAATAATAAAATATTTCCGTACGATGATAAAAATCCCAAACTATCGTGGAAAGTGTGTCATGCAAAATGGTGCAAGCAACTCTACAAAAATAAAATTTATAAGTGTCATATGACTGCTTATCTACAAGATATAGTTGATAAATTGGATAATTCTTATAAAATATATCTAGATTATGAACCACTAAAACATACAGATAATATTGACAAAATAAAAGAATTCTTTAATATCAAATATGAATTTGTTTGCGGAGCATGTCCAATTAATCCTGAATTTTTCGTAAAGGAAGTTTTGTGATATCAGCAATAGTTTCTTGCATGAATAGAGAAGATAGTTTGGCCAAATGCCTAGCATCTTGGGTTCCCATACCAGAAGTGGGCGAAATAATTGTTGTAGATTGGTGTTCCAAAAATCCCTTAATTGATAATCTCAACATCAAAAATATTTTTTCAGATAAAATAAAAATTTTAAGAGTTGAAGATGAAGTTTTCTTTTCTTTGCCTAAATCATATAATTTAGCATATAGCCATACTAATTCTGAGTATAAAATACTAATGAAATTAGATGCTGACTACGAAAGTATAGACCCGTCTTGGTTGCAAAAATTGAACTTGAAAGATAAAGAACTTGATAATTATTTTTTAACTGGAGATTATAGAACTAACAAAGAGCATAGCGGGTTCTTATTAGTTAATAAAAAAGATTTTGTTTTATTTAATGAAAATTTTGAGGGATGGGGATTTCATGATCAATATATTTATGAATTAATAAAAAATAATAGTGATCATGTTTTATTCTCAGACATTCACAAATATATCAAACATATTCCACATAGTTATGGTAAAAGAGTAAAAAATTATCAAAATAAAGATATGTTTGATACTATGAAAAAAAATAGAGAAATAGCAATATATAATAAAACATTTATAGAATCTCAATACGTCACACAAGAACAGCAATCAAATTATATAATTCTTAAGAGACTGAATCATGAATAAAATTTTAGTAACAGGAGGAGCTGGTTTTATAGGAGGCAACCTCATAAAAAAACTCATAGAAGAAAACTATCAAGCAATTAGTATAGATAATTATTCTACTGGTTCGAAACTTAATCATATAGAAGGTTGTGAATATATAGATTATGACATTACCAATAAATTAAACCATCTGAATTTACCAGAATTATCAGTGGTTTTCCATCTAGCCGCCAGCGCCCGAATACAAAAATCTTTCCAAAATCCAAGAATTTATTTTGACAATAATGTTGTTGGAACAATGAATGTTGTACAATATTGTATTTCTCAAAATATTCCATTAATTTATGCCGGATCAAGCTCCCACCACTCTGGAAGATTTTCAAACCCTTACACATGCACAAAAGATATTGGAGAAGATCTTGTTAACTTGTACAATAAACATTTTAATTTAATATGTAGTATTACAAGATTTTATAGTGTATATGGTCCTGGAGAACCTATAGACTCTAACGGCATGTTAATAGGCAAATGGAAAAGTAATTATTTAAATAAAAAACCTTTTGTGCTTTATGGAGATGGAAATAAAAAAAGAGATTTTACTCATGTTGACGATATCGTAGAAGGTTTAATATGTATTATGGTTAAATCTGCTTATGGATATACTTTTGAATTAGGGTCAGGTAAAAACTATAGCTTGAATGAAATTATAAAACTGTTCCAATACGATAATATAGTATATCAAGACGATAAAAAAGGAGAATCAGACTCTACTTTGTGTGATTATTCTTTGGCTAGAAATATATTAAATTGGACTCCAAGAAAAAGCATTGAGAATTATATCAATAATATTGTTAATAGTGCACAAAAATAAAACATTAGAAACAGAAAAAAAAATGATATCTCTTCATATTTTTCTATAAAACTTAAGTCTAATATTTTTAAAAAACAATCAGTTAAATAATTGTCCATATAAAGAATATAAAAATCAACATCCTTGTAAAATTTTTTCATAGAATGCAAAGTCAACAAGCCATTTGCAAGAAAATCAGGTGTGACTATGGTGCAGATTAATATTAATAAAGTAAAGGTTGATTTTTTCTACAAATTAGCCTATAATTAGAATATGTCCACAGTATTAAAAATAGAAAATTGCTACAGTCAGTTGCTATCCGACAACATGGATATGCTATGTGTGTTATACAATAATATGAGATTTAGAGAAAGAAACTACTTCCATAGCAGATTGTACAAACAAAAATTATGGGATGGATATACCGATTTTTTTAGCAAAAAAACAGGTAAGTTTCTAACGGGATTATTGCCCGAAGTCCAAGCTGCTTTGGATCACTTAAATGAAAAATACGAAGTGGTAGATAACAGACAACTAGTCAACTTCACAGTTGATCAAATAGATGAAAATTTTCTTGATGGATTTGAATTATACGACTATCAAGTAGATCTAGCCAATGCATTAATCAAACATAAAAGAGGAGTAATATGTGCTCCAACGGCTGCGGGAAAGACGGCCATTATGTTGTCTATTCTAAAAGCTCTACCTAAAAACTGCCCTACTTTGATTCTTGCAAATAAAAAAAGCTTAGTAGAACAAAATTATGAAGAAATGGTAAAAGCTGGCTTTGATAGTGTTGGAAGATTATACGCAAATCATAACGAACCAAATGTACTAACATGTGCAACTGTTCAATCTTTGCACAAAATGGAACCTTTATTAGATAAAATAAAAGCCGTTGTAGTAGACGAAATACATGAAAACATGAGCAAAGAACCCAAAAAATTCCTAAATAAAATGAAAAGTTGCTCTGTTCGTGTAGCAGTTAGTGCAACTCCATTTAAATTTGGGGGAAAAGATCTTTGTCAAAAATGGCTAGTAAAAGGCTATTTCGGACCAATATTAAAATCAAAAAGTGCAGGTGGTGTTCTCAGTACAAAACATTTGCAGGAAAGAGGAATGCTAGCCAAATCAAGATGTACTTTTTATCCAGTACGAGAACCAGAACTAAAATATGAAATTTATTTAGACGCAGTAACCCGTGGAATAGCAGAGAATTGGGGATTTCATGATTTGGTGAAAA
>Ga0114980_10001127_pt1 | contig 19262 bp, 19 predicted proteins | sample S_140806_EF_Meta_FD_87018 | JGI IMG/M metagenome (GOLD analysis project Ga0114980, IMG submission 87018) | Freshwater microbial communities from Lake Simoncouche, Canada to study carbon cycling - S_140806_EF_MetaG | ecosystem: Environmental > Aquatic > Freshwater > Lake | place: Lake...
ACGCACAGCAGTGCGTAATGGACGCACAGCAGTGCGTAATGGACGCACAGCAGTGCGTAATGGACGCACAGCAGTGCGTAATGGACGCACAGCAGTGCGTCCCTACATGTTCACCTTTTCACTAAACACTAATCACTAACAATATGAATTTCACAATCGGATCCAAACTAACACACCCTGCCTTCGGCGAAGGCGTCGTATTTGGCATGGATGAGCACAAGTATCGTATTTACTTCCGTGAGCATGGCGAAAAGGAATTGGGAAAGGCCTATGATGGGTTTAGTCTGCTTGAACCCGGACAAGTCGTCACTTCAACCGTGGAACTGGAAGATGTGGTGGATGCTGTGAAGAATGTATTCGATATGTTTTATGAGGTAACGGATATTGTTGAACTGGCCGATAAGTGGGACGGTGGCACCTTGCTCATTCAGCCGAAGGATACATCACTCAAGCCTAAGGAGGTTCCGGTCGATAATTTCTTTCACAAGATTGTCATGCTGCGCGATCGCTTGCGTGTGCTTGAGCAGAAGATTAACGCGCATCCGAAATTGACGGATTCCGATAAAGTTGAAATGCAGCAGTACATCACGCGCATCTACGGTTCGCTTACAACGTTCAACGTCCTATTCAAATCGAAAAACGATTGGTTTGTGGGCGAAAGCGGCAAGGGTGAGTCAGAATAATTCGGCTCCAACTCTTTCAACAATTGTTGAAAACCTTTGTTCGTTGCGTGTGGGTAAACGACTGATCTAAGTCGTGGGTATTTTCATTGAAGTCTACTAAATTTCAATTGCTTTTCCAGGTGAAGGGCAACGCTTTTCAATGGAAGATCGTTTCAGAATCCACGCGGGACGATGAATTGACAAGGATTCAAAAGTTGAATAGAGATTTCGAAAACCTGTTGACCCTCTATTTTGGTTGATATGGACAACAGCATTTTGGCTCAGGGCCAGTGCCCCGACTTTGAGTCGGCTGATTTTAGGCAATCAGGCATTTGGCGGAAGTTTCGGAAGTGAGATTTCGAATGCCCCATAGTGGGAGCAGTGAGCAAAGGTTAGAGAATCTTTAGGATGCTTTGAAAGGGCGTCAATCTCAGAAGCCCGTGTGGATTTTTTATTTGGCATGCGCCCCTCTGCGCATGTTTCTTTGCAGCATGAATCAATCGACCCAACTGCCCGTTATGGAAACCTTCTACACCGTTCAGGGAGAGGGCGCCTATGCCGGTGCACCGGCCTATTTCATTCGCTTGGCGGGTTGTGATGTTGGGTGCGTGTGGTGCGATGTAAAGGAAAGTTGGGATGCTGAAAAACATCCCCTGCAATCGGTGGAAAGGTTGACAGAATCCGTGATTCAATCGGGTGCCCCAATTTGCGTTATCACCGGTGGAGAGCCAACCATGCACAAGCTGACGGAACTCACACAGCTATTGCAAGCACAAGGCATTCGAACACACTTGGAGACCTCCGGCACCCAGCCGCTCACGGGTGAATGGGATTGGATCACGTTTTCCCCAAAAAAATTCAAGGCGCCCTTGCAGGAGTATTATGCGCAGTCGCACGAATTGAAAGTGGTTATTAACCATGTGAGCGATATTTCTTGGGCGCAAGAACATGCCGATAAAATGTCTTCTCAAACGATGTTCTACATGCAGCCTGAATGGGAAAAAAGAGAAGTCATGCAAGGACACATTCTGGATTACATCCGACGCAACACGCATTGGCGTATTTCGGTGCAAACGCACAAGTATTTGGGAGTTGATTGATTACTCCTCGATATACAGGGCAATCTTTTTAACGCCATTCACATCAATACTGCCTCTAAACATGCCGGACGTTGTGAAGGGCATGGCGATATTTCCTTGTCGGTCAATGGCAATGCATCCTCCGCGTCCTTTGATGCCTTTCAATTTGTGCATAACAACCGAGTCGCAGGCAGCCTGAAGCGATAGATTCTTGTAGCGAATCATCGATGAAATGTCGTGCGCCACATTGAGGCGTATGAAGTCTTCGCCTTTGCCGGTGCAACTCACTGCGCATGTGGCATTGTCGGCGTAGGTACCGCAGCCAATCAGGGGTGAATCACCCACACGACCATATCGCTTGTTCGTCAGTCCACCTGTTGAAGTACCGGCCGCTATGTTGCCGTGAACATCCAGCGCTACGCAACCTACAGTTCCGTATTTCTCTTCTCTTGGTTTGGTATTGTTTGATGCTTGCTTTTTACCGCTGTGATCCAGTTCGGTTTTGTCGTCTTCTATCGCTTCTTGCAATTGATCCCAGCGGTGTTGAGTGAAAAAATAGGAGGTGTCGACAAGTTCTATGCTGTGCTCTTTTGCAAAAGCTTCGGCTCCCTCTGAGTGCAGCAGTATGAACTCTGAATGTTCCATAACGCTGCGTGCACCGCTAATAGGATTTTTAATGTGACGAACGCCGGCCACGGCACCGCATTCAAGGTTAGAACCGTTCATGATGGCGGCATCCAGTTCGTTGTGACCATCGTGTGTAAATACGGCGCCTTTCCCGGCATTAAACAACGGACAATCTTCCAGCACTCGAATGGCACTCTCCACAGCTTCCACGGAGGTGCCGCCACCCGATAGTACTTTCTCACCGGCTGTGAGCGCATCGTTAAGCGCAGTTTTATAGGCTTCCTGTTCTTCGGAAGTAAGATCCATTTTCACCAGATTCCCGGCGCCGCCGTGTATTGCAATAGCGAATTTTCCTTCCATAGTGGGTGGGGGTGTTTTTTGATTAGTGCCTGTGCATGCAGCCAACAGCAGAGCGAAGAACCACAGCGGGGAAAAGATTTTCATGGTATTTTAATCGAAGTATTCAAGCCGAGCACAAAGTAGGTGTTATTGCCACCTGAGCGCTGCAGCTGCTGTTGAATTTGATAGTATACATCAAACCGCACATAGTCATTGCGCGTGTAAGATACACCTGTGGCGATGCGATATTGGTCAATGCCTTTGCGACGAAGATGGTTGAGCGGTTCCATCACTTCAGCGGAAACGTATGGCGCTAAATAGTAGTTAAGTCGGTAACGAACTGCAATTCGATTGCGATTGTACCACACAGGCCCTTTGAAGGCGTCGTTGAAGTGTTCGCCATAAACGAGCTGTTGCAATCGATTGCGCAAGCTAAAGCCCCATTTGCCGTAACTCTTGCTCCATGTGAGGGTGTGGTAATACAAATTGCGCCTGCTGTAGGTGTTGTCAAGTTGTCGAAATTGAATAATGCGTGTATGCAACTCCGTGTTGAGGTTTCGATTGATGCGGTATCCAATAGAACCATCCGTAAACGCAAACCATAGCTCATGCAGATTTTGGTTGAACATGGCTTGAGCTCCGAGCGATACATCCCATGCACGGTTGATGTTTTTCGACACGTTGATGCCTGTCAATCCGGTGAAATCCCTCTGCTGGCAATAGGAAAAACGGACAACCAACAAGAGAACGAAAAGCGATATGTATTTAAATCGTCTCAATAGTCGTACTCAATGCTTTTGTCGTAAGTGATAATACCTTCTCTATTTGTGATGGTTTTGCCTGTAAGCATGCCTCTATTGTCGTAGGTGAAGGTCGTTTTCTTTTTCAATTGCCCATCCTTGTCATATGCAACCTCGCTGATGCGATCATCGAAGTTGTTATACGCATATTCTATGCGTTCAACGGGCAGGTTGTTTTCAATGGTTGTTCGTTGAGTTAAGCGATTCCACCGATCATACTGTTGCTGAACTAAGGTTGTTTTCTTTTCGAGCGAATCAGCGATGTTGTGTTGCACCGTTTTGCCTTTTCGATTGTAGCTGAATTGTTCTGTACGGATACAGATGCTGTCTGCATTGAAATATTCAATCGATATCTCGCGGCCTTTTTTGTCATAGCGAGTTACCTCGATGGATAATTCCCTCTGGCCTTTTTGCAATTGCTCGGTTTTGATGATGACAACGCGAATACCTCTCGACTGTATTTGTTTCGCGTCTTGACCAAGTACCAATAAAGGCACTAGCAGCATGAAAGAAATAATGAGTGCATGTTTCATGGCTGAGAAAGAATTTCAAAGCGTTCGATTTCGATTTCTTCTTTTCGATCTTCTATTGTAACCTTTCTGATTATTGGGCTTTGTGCATCAATTGCGGCGGGGTCGAAGCTGTAGACATAGAGCGTGTAATCGCCGGGATAGAGAAAGGAGAAACGAAACTCTCCGTTGTAGTCCGTTTTTACACGTTTGTCAAAGCCGATGTTTTCACCATACACGATGTATACATACGTGTCTTCTGCAGCGTATTCTGCAATGGTGTCGGTTGCTGAACCATTCAATGCGTAGGCCCATACTTGACCTCTTATTTCTGCGTCGCCGCCTACGCCGGGTTCTTTTTTGCACGAAGCAACAACGATTGCGAATGCAATGAACGTAAGGGTGTATTTCATAATGTGAGCGTTTGATCAATAAGAATGTGATCGGGAAGGTTATTGGCGATGAGGATAATGAGATGCGTTGATTTCATCTTATTGATTTCGTCGCAAAGAATTGATTGGTTTGCATCATTGAGTCCGAGAAATGGTTCGTCGAGCAAAAGAATGGGTTTCCTGGTAAGCACAGCCCTCGCAAATTGAAGCATGCGGCGCTCACCCGATGATAAGTCGCTGCCATACGTTTTTATTTTGCGATCGAGGTATGCGTCACGATGCTCAGCGGAACATAGTCCGAGACGAACAACTACGTCTGCAGCGTCTTCTTTTTTTGCATCCTTACGACTATACGAAATGGCCTCGAAGATGGTATTTCCCAATAGTGGAAATTCGTCGCTTACTCCACTGATTAATTTTCTCAGATCGTGCGCGCCAATGTCGTTGAGTGAATGGGTGCCCAATCGAATAACACCTGTGTTGGGTGTATACAGCTTCATGATTAGCTTGAAAATCGTTGATTTTCCGCCACCCGATGGTCCTTCGACTCTGTGCAGCATTCCCTTACCGAATTCATACGACAGACTTTCCACCAGCGGATGATTGTCATCAAAGCGGAAGTGCACATCTTCAAAGCGAATGGCGATGTTTTTCTTCAGTTCGTTGGATTCTATCTGTGAATGCATATTCTCGTGCTCAAGGTTCAGCAGGGAAAGTAGATTCGTAAACGCGGTGGATCCGGCGTTCACGATGGATGGCACACGCAGCAAACGCTTGTAAACACTTTGCAGATACAGCAGCATCAAAATGAAAATGAGCAGCGAGCCATCGGTAGGGGAAGGGTTTGTGCTCCCCGGCAAGCCGAGGTATAGCAGTATACCAATGGCGGCAAAGAAAATAATTTGTGGTAAGCTTTTGTTGATTGCGCCAATGAAGTGATATTGAATGGCGCTTTGATAGAATTTGGTGTTTCGTTTATCGAATTTCACTTCCTCGGGGTGCGCTCGATTGAATGCCTTGATGGTAGCAAAGGCGTGCAACCGTTGTTCAATGAAACCAATGAGCGAACTTCGGGCGCTGCGTCTGTTTTCATTGGGTTTCTCCTGCAACTTGGAGAGCAAGAGCATGATGATTGCCCCAACCAAAAAGATTACAATGAGCGCAATGGATAAAGTCCTGTTGATCTGAATGAGCAAAGCGAAGGCTACGATGAGAAACGCGAAATCGGAGATGGATTTGATGATTCCTTTGGATAAATAGTACTGAATTCCTAGCATGTCGCTGCTGTAGCGGAGTATGTATTTTCCTGTTGGCCGCGACTGAAAGGCGCTGAACTTGTGATTGAGTTGGGCATGAAATAGCAGTCGTCGGATGTCGTGCGTGAAGCGTTCTTCGATTACACGCATTCCATAGTTCTCGCTCCATACCATCAAGCCCTTGATGATGGTTAGGCTTCCGAAGAAGAAGAAGAAGTCGTGTACGCTCGAGATATCGAGACCGATGCGCTGAAGCAGTTGGCTCTTTCCCGATTGATCTTGAAAGGCAACTTGGTAGTAAATGCCAATGCTCAAGGGTAGCAACACACTGCTCAACGAACTGATAAATGCTGAGACCAAGGAAAGAGTAACAACGAGTTTGTTATTGCTAACAAACTGTCGTATCATCTTCTCTCTGGTTAGCTTCATGCAACAGGTGGCTGAATTTTCTGCTCGAAGATAGCATTTAATTCACCGGTCATTATCTTGTCGATGGTGTGCACAGGGACATTCATTCGCTCTTGTACTTCGGTTATCAGTAATGGGCTCATGGTGAATCGGCCGCTAACCATGCAAGGTTTGATATTCCAGTCATTCAGTACTTGAAGGCCCGCCATAACACTGAGGCTATCGCCACATGAAAACACGACGTTGTGAATCGTATTCATGAACGATTTATCTTCTAACAGAAAGGATGTTTCTCGTTGGAAAAGGCCGTCTGCTATTTCCATAACGATATAAGCGGGATTGGTTTTACCCAGCTCGTCGAGCAGCGTTTGGTAGATATCGAGAATGGTAGGTTTGTCTATAAGGAACGTTGAAGGAAAACCGAGATTACTGAAATCCATCGCCACATCTGCGCCACAGTCTGCCACGTAGTCGATGTCTTTGGTGTAAACGGTGCCTGTTAGTTTGATAAACGCGACTTGTTTTCCGGTGGTCTTCAATCCACGCGCTATGTGTGCGGCAGTTGTGGTTTTGCCGCTGTCCATGGTTGAGCCGATGGATAGAATCACCTTGGCATCACCAGGAACTTTACCGGTGAACGCACTGCGCTGGTGGTTTCTGAAGAGTGTATTGATTACCTCTCCGTTGTCTTCGCAGCAATAGCCAATGAGTTTTACGGTAGTGGGTTCATAATCATCCAACGATGCATTTTTGGTGTGCACAATCCCAATTACACCACCCGCGCCGATGATGTGATAGACTTCCATCGGTTCTTTGGGCACATAGCCTTCGTATTGTGAAGTTGCATAGCGATCGCCAAATACCGCGAGTACATAGTCACCATCGAAAATGCTGTGCGAGCGTTTGTCGATGCATTGCAAGCTGCTGTGACGGTCCACTTCAACAACTTGAAACAACCCAACATCGCCTGCCTTGGGCGTGCGTGTAGAGACATCCTCGGAGTTGAGTGTATATTTTTCAACGCCACGTGTGGCAATGGTTTGCTTGATGCGCATGCTTATTTTTTTATAAATGGTTGACTTAGTTTTTGAGCAGGAATGCTGAGTATGTAGCTGCCGGAGGGCAGATCTTCAATTTGAATTTGATTGAATATTCCTTGCAGTGTATACGATTCAACGATGCTGCCTTCGGAGTCGATTATGTTGGCCTTTGCGTTAGATCCAAGTTGTGGAATGTATACGTTGATGATTGAAGTTGCCGGGTTAGGATAAATCGAAAGTATAGTTGCTTGCGACTCCGCTATACCAACACTGAATGCGTACTTGGCTACAACGATATCGCGCTGCGTGTTTGCATTCCAGATGCTTCCGGCTGCAACAAGTGCATTATTCGATAGGTGAAGGTCGTTGCATATGTTGAGCGAGTCGGAGAGTGCAAGGGTTGTTGAAATGGCTGTTTCTCCCGTTGCTCCGTCAAGGCCTACTAAGTTCAACGAGTATGCAAGGTCTTGCGCACTGCCTGTGTTTGAGTGACAAGCTATGATGACGTTACCGAATGCATCGGTTGTAATGGCATCGCCAATGTCGTCGAGTGGATTGTTCGCGTTGTATTCATTCGACCACTGCAAAGCACCGGTAGATGAGTATTTAACTGCGAGTCCGTTGTATGCATAAGTGGGAGCGGCTTGTGTTGCTATGGAACCTATCAGTGCAATTTCTCCCGCAGGTGTAAGGGTTATTTCTTCCACTAGTGCAGAAAGTCCTGATGTGCCGGAAATGGGTTGTGTCCAAACGATGGATCCGCTGCTATTCACTTGGATGGTGTTTATGCTGCTGGTAGCATAATCTGCAGAGGACGATGTGTTGCCTGTGATAATGATGTTCTCGTTCGCATCGATTACACTCGATTTGAATTGGTCGAACCCACCGCTATCGAATGTGTACGACCATAGTTCATTGCCTGAAGCGGAATATTTGATAACGATGTAGTCGTCATTCGTTCCATTGAAGGATTGGCCGCATACACACACGTTTCCTGTTGATGAGACGTGTATGTTTCTGCCACGGTCGATGCCGCTTCCACCGGTGCGGATAACCGACCACAGAAGCGCACCGGCGCTGCTGTATTTCGCTGTGAAAATCTCATCGTTGGTAACAATCGGTGATCCATTAATGTCTGTCTTTCCTGCAATGTAGATATTGCCGGAAGCATCGGTCGCCAGGTCATAACTGCGGTCCGATTCATTTGCAGCATTGTTGTATTGTGCCGTCCAAGAGAGTACACCCGCCGGCGTATACTTGAGTATCGTGATGTCAGATCCTGTTCCTGAATTTTTAGTGTACCCCGAAACGATGGCATTACCCGCGTTGTCGATGGCAATTGCATTTGCTTCTTCATCGCTGCCGAAAAGTGTACCGCTTACCGAACGCGTCCAGAGGGTGTCTCCTGATGAATTTAGTTTCATCAGAAACATATCTCTGTCGGTGTCCTTGCCAACTGAATAACCGCTTACGTATATGTTTCCACTGTTGTCGAAGGCAAATTCTCGAACGTTGTCGCTGTTGTCTCCAGTTCCGTTCCAACCTTCGATACTCGTTTCATTACCCGCCGAATCGTAGCTTATCAAAATGGCATCGCGTTGCGCTTCTGCATTTTCGGTATGACCTGCTACCCATGCTTTGCCTGTGTTGTCGATGAGGCAAGCTGACCCTTCGTCATCAAAAGAGGAGTTACCTGTATAGTATTTAGTCCAAAGAGCTGTTCCCGTGTTCCCGTATCGAATACTCACGATGATATTTTGTATTGCAGCTGTTGCTGCCACGTCGGAATATCCGGTAACGAGCACTTCACCGCCGTTGCTGAGGTCGATGTCTTGCAAAATGTCATCGTTTGCTGCCGTGCCGTCGAAGGTGGCTGTCCACTGCTGGGCTCCTGTGGATGCGTATTTAACAACGCGAAAGTTATAATTTGTAATAGCTGCTGCTGAGCCGTCGCTTCTGCCGCCGACCACAAAAGAGCCATCTGGATTCACATCCATAAAGTCTGCGCGATCATCTTCTACAAAATCATAGGCTACATTGAAAAGTTGTGCTCCGGCACTGCTGTATTTGAGGGTACGGAAATCGTCGTCGTTTCCATTGTCGCTGCGTCCTGTCACATAGATGTTACCTTGATCGTCGATGCCCATGTCGGCGATGCGATCGAGGCCGCCATTATCAAAAAGTTGTGTCCAGTTAACCGATCCGGCTGCGTTGTATTGGATAACAGCATAGTCGTCATCACCGCCGTTGCTTGATCGCCCGGCAACGGTAATATTTCCGGATGCATCCGACACGACTGCTACGGCGCGGTCCGTATTGTTCACTGCATTGTTGTAGCGCTGCGACCAAAGCAAACTTCCGCTTGGGCTATATTTAAGGGTGAGAAAGTCATCGTTGATAACGCTGCTGGGGTCGCGGTCGCTTTCGCCTGTTACAATCACGTTGCCGCTGTTGTCAATACAAATGGCATTGGCTTGATCGTATTGGTTGAATTGCGCGTCATTGTAATGTGCTCCCCAAAGTGAGTCACCCGAGGTGCTGATGGCAATGGTAAAGAAATCGAATCCCAAGCCTGCGTTGCTAACCTCGCCAGCTGCATAAACGGTGTTGTTGGCAAAGGCTATTGCATAGGCAATATCCGGCCCTTGTCCACTTCCTCTCCACGTGCGATGCCATTGCAATTGCCCTGCAGCATTGTATTTCGCTACCAGAAAATCTGCGTTTTCATCCGTAGAGTGGCTGTAACCGGCAACGTAAATGTTGCCATTACCATCTTCTGTAATGCAAGAATAATGATCTGAAAAATCGCCTTCGCCGTTATAAGTAGTATGCCATTGTTCGGTGAACTGCGCTTGTGTGAACGCAGGAAGTAGTAAAAGAAAAAGGATGAGGTGTTTCATGTAGTGATTAGTTGCAATTGGTTCCGTATGCCGCGATGAACAGGAGTAAATCGCTCACTCCTACTGTTTAATTGACTCAGAAGTATAGAGGCTGTTGGTGCGGTTGTAGAGCCCGTAGAGATTCGTGGTGAACACCGAATGGAATGGCTGTATTCAGTCCATTCGATTCGAAATTTTGCACGCCAAACTGTGAGCTAGCGCGAATACATAGCAGAGGGAGCGTTGGTATGATAAATTTCATGAGTTGTTACGTCGGTGAAATAAACACACACTGAAACAATGTTTTCTTGGGTATGTCAACCAATTATTCCACCGGAGGTGATTTCTGCTTCACTACGGAGAAAATCCTCGATACGTTGAAGCCGAACTGGATGTCGCCTTCCGCCCATTCACCGGTTGTTTCGGTTATGAAGCCTTTCTCATTCATGGGCTTGCTGTTGGTGAAATGGAGCTGAAATACGTGTCCGCCTGTTTCGATATCGAAGCCGAGGGATAGCGAGTTCTTGTAGATGGGTTCGAGTTGATTGCCCGGAACAGCGACCCATTCGAAATTGAACGAAGAGCGTTTGGTTATCTTGTAGCGTCCGCCCATTCCAAGAGCGTATACATCGTTGTTCACGGTGGAGTCGGCCACGAGGTTGCGGTGCACCAACGTAGGGGCGATTTGCAATGAAAGCGCATCGTTCATTTTGCGCGCCACCAGCAATTGATGGCAATAGTAAAGGCGGGATGAAAAGTAATTCTTGCGATTGGGGTCTGCGAAAGGCGTAGCACGCACAACGGCCGATGAAAACCAGGAGATCGTTACAGGCACGTTTTTTAAACCGCTCGATTGGCGTAAAATCTTGTATTTGATAAATCCGTCGATCTCTTTGTTCACATTAGAACGACCGATGCCGACCATCATGCGCTCATTCACCCCGTATTCAAAACCAAGGCGCATGTAAGCCTGGTCGAGTCCCCATAAATCACCTACGCCGGAATTGATAGTTCCGAAGCGGTGCGATATGCGAAAGTCGAGATGACCCGGTGCAACATTTTCCACAGATTGCATATTGATGACACGGGTAGACTTGAAGGTTGCAATGGTGTAATCCATTGTAGGCTCTTCCTCTCCTAACAATGAGAGCAAGTCGGTTGTGTCTTGCTGCGCATGAAGGGCTTGAAACAAAAACAGAGCTGATAGCATCAGCCCTGTTTTTATGGTTTTTGAAATGGGGGAGAACATTATTTCTTGAGTTCTGTTAGTGTCGATTTACACGTTACCTCCAACACATTGGAGATGGACTCTGCTTTGTCGCCTGGAATTTTTATCTCGAAATCGCTCGCTTTCACCATGAACTTTGAATCGGTAACTATTTTACCGCCTCCTACAACAAACGTCGCATCTGTGCTCACCGGTTTTGTTACTCCGTGCATGGTAAGGTCACCAACTACTTTTGCTTTGTAGGTACCGGAAACGTTGAAATTGACCAACGAAGGGTTTTCGATTTTTCCTTTGAAATTGGCCTTTGGGAATTTATCGCTTTCCATGTAGGTCTCATTGAAGTGTTCACCCATAAAAGCATTTTCAAATACAAATCCTTTGATGAGAGCTGCTATTTCAATAGCACCGCTCGAAGCATCGAGCACGATGGAAGCTTTGTTGTTGGTGGCTTCGATTTTTTCCACTTTAGCGTCAGAGAAAAATCGGATTGTACCGTCTTTCGTAAAGAACTTCTGAGCTTGTGTTACAGTTGTTGCGGCTAATAGAATTCCGCAGAAAAGCATTTTTTTCATGAGTATTATTTTATTTGGTATCGAGAACTACAACGCCTTGATTCAGTTGAACTTCACCAAACATGTCGTTGAAGCCGTTGCATATTCCTTTTACTTCAATCATGGTGCCAGGCTCTTGCTGAGGAGCTTGGGCGCCGAGCATCAGAGTGACGCTCACTGTGCTCATCTCGGTGTCTGTTTTCATAACCACTTGTGTATTTCCGGAAGCATCCGTACTGATGGTTTCTACCTCTCCCGAAATTTGAATGACCTTGTCTTTGTACTGCTCCCAACTGCCGGCTTCGTCGGTCGCAAATTGGGTGAATAGCTCACTGGCCGTTACGTTAGCAAACGGCTTTTCGTCATCAGCAGTGCGGTGGGGTTTGTTCCACAAATACATGCCAATCCCAGCAGCGATGGCTATGGCGACGAGGAGAAGAAGGAGTATTTTTTTCATAATTATTCTTGATATCCGTTTTGTTGCCAGAGAGTGAATGCCTGCACATCGCAGGTTGAAAGTGATGCGGAAGGAGGCATTACAGGGCCTTGCGAACAAGTGTTGCCATCGACCACTCTGCATACTATTTCTTCTTTCCACGTATTCACATCGGTGAAGGTGCTGAGGTCCGGACTTTCGCCGGCTCCGTGACAACTCACGCAATTGTTGTTTAATATGGGAGCAATTCTAACCGTGTAGTTTGATGTGGTATCGGCGCAAACGCTGCCGCCGCCGCCATACAAATATGCCTCGTTGTCGTAGTAACACGACTGCAGCAGAAGGATGACAAACAAGGAAAGATATGCAGTGGTGCTGTTGGTCATGTGCTTAGTTGTTCGGCATTCCTGCCTCAATCCAATTTTGAAACTGTTGCTTGTAGCAGGCCGGAAGACCTAACGTATTGGGTGGCATGATTGGAGCCCCGTTCGTTCCGTTGAGGCAATCCATAAAATTGTTGCCTGAATTCTGAACCATGTCCACCAGCTGCTGGTGTGTGCCAAGTGTAAAACCACCAAGTGGGTTTATCCCACCATGGCAACCGTCACAAAATAGGTCGATGATAGGTGCGAGATTGGAGCTGTATGAGAATGCTAGTGGATCACAATCTTCCTGACAACTGTTGTTGAGGGCGCCCTGCATAATCCAGGTTTGAACTTGCGCAATTTGTTCTTGTGTGAGTTGAGGCGAACCTACAGGAGGCATTGGTTCTTCGATATCCATTATTGCCTTGTCCCATAAATCGGAGCTGTTTAAATCAAACGGTTCTACTTGCTGCATGATAGTCGAGTAGTTGGTAAGCACCACGTCACCTTCAGCGGTTATTGCGTCGTGGCATTCAGGCACAGCGCACATGGAGTTTAGCAAGGGTTGGATAGTGTTTGCGAAGTATACACTATCCGGGTCGCACGGATCCGGATTCACAACAATTAGCGTGTCTGTGCCACCGCCACCGTTGCCATTATTATCATCAACCGTATCAGGATGATGCTTGCAACTACCTATCAAGCCGATGGTAAATGCAAAAGCCAAAAACTGAACAAGGATTGATTTTTTTGCCATGGATTATGAACTGCGCGAAGGTATAGAAATTATCCGGCATCAAAAGTTGATGTACGTCAACTTATGAATAGTCTTTGCTTGATTCTATGCATGATTGCGCTAGTGGTCGCTCGGGGCAAGCCGTATACGTGTTTTATGCTTTAGTTCTGAATCGCAAAACCAAAAGTGGCGCTGCAATTGGTCAGCTCGATCACATTTGACTCGTTACCAACTTCCACTAGCTTCACCGAAAAGGAAGCGTTCAGTTCTATTGCATTGTTGCCCTGCAAGCCGGCTGCATAGGGCGTGTAACCCATTAAACGGAAGATGGCTGTTTCGCCCGTGTTAAGCGGCGTTGCTGAGGTGAACGTCTTGCCTGCGTAAACGTAGGTGATGATTGCTTTCTCGTAGTTCAGAACCGGACTGGCCCAATCAACATTGATGGAGGGTGCCGGCATGATGTGCTCATCTTCCTCGCAGTTTCCCAAATTTGGAAAGCCATGGTCGAAGCGAAGGGTGTAACTTCCTGCCAATCCGCTCACGTCGTTCACGTAGTGAATTTCAATTGTGGTTTGGGTGTCTTGTTCGATATCCATCGTAATCGATTCCTCTTCAGTAAGGCTTCCATTGATTACCCAATGCGTTGGGCGCAGCTCGGGCACGTTTGGAAAATGCAATCGTACTTGCTGTTCTTCATCAGGGTTGTTTTCCAAAAACTCAAAAAGAAAAGGGGCAGAAACATGCATGTGATCTCCCGCATAAATAGTTTGTTCAATGAATACCTGATTATCACCAGCGCCTTCAGTGCCGACTATTTCGAAGTCGGAACTTATTTCGTAAAGGCCTTCACTCGGAAATGAAAATGAATGGTTATTCAGCGAAACAGCACCCGGAGCAGTGAAGGTTACTTGCGCGCTTTGATCCACTCCGTCAATACTCAAATTACACTCATCAAACTCGGATGAGCTTGCCTCTTGAGCGAATTGAAGTTCGCTGCTGTCGAACAATTCAAAGTCGGCACAGTTTACTAAATCTGCGCCTTCGCGATCATTCAGAACCACGGAGAAAACAGCATCGCAGGTTGGGCAATTGGCATTGCTAAAAGAGCTCGTCCATTCTATTTCGCCGTATTTGTTGCGCTCCAGTTGTGCGGTTTGAATCAAGCCGTTTTCCCCGGCCGAGAGGGTAAAGGGTTCACCGTTGCGCAATCCCGTTATTGTAAAAACCGGAGTACCAACGGACGGCTCTATATAATCCTTGTGGTCGCATGACACGATAACAAAGGAGCAACAGATGAAAAGGATGAAAAGTCTGTTCATGGCTTCAGTTTAACGTTGAAGTAGAGGGAGAGCATCGAATTGCGGTTCGAAGAATTACCGAAATAGGAGTTCATGGTGACGTCGGTTAACCCAAAACGATAGGCCATTCCGATGGATTTGCTTTTGCCCAGTGCATATTCATACGACAAGCCAATGCTGTGTTGGATTTTGCGGAAACCTTGCACATAACCGCGAGCATTCACTTCATTGGAAGTGCGTGCTTCGAAGCTGGATGCGTTGCCGGTTTCAATTCGATTATCTGCTGTCAAGAGCACATTGCTGTCGAAGAGCATGCCCACAGAGTGCTTGTTGTTCATACGATAAGCAATCCCTGCTGAAATACCGGTATGATAAAATTTGTCGGTGTGATAACTAAAGGTCGTTTCGCTGAACCCTTCGGCGTAAGTTCGTTGGGTTGACACATAGGGCGCAGCGATCCCCGATATAGTAAAGAATTGCCCGGCCACACGCACGCTCATTTTCTTGCGCCACTTGTAATCGATTCCAATGCCCACTATCGGATCCACTTTGGCCGGTCCGGAGCCAAATCCGTAATCAGCCCAGAGTTTCGCGCCAACTGAAGCATATACGCTCCATTTGCTAATGGGTAATTCGGGCAGCGGTCGGTGGTGTGCAAGGGTTCTGTTGAATTGTAATGATTCAAATGGGATGTAGGCTAGGTAGGTAGGTTGTGAAAGACCTTCAACCCCTTGATTTTCCTCAAGTGTATTGTTCGAAAGTTGATAATTGATAGCTTCTTGAGTGGCTTGCTCAATGATGACATCATTCTCAACAGCCTCTGCAACTTGAGGAATACTGTTATTAGTCCTTGTCTGTACTTTGCTCTCTGAAGTCGACAGCTGACCGGGCAACCCGACGCCACTACTCATCGGATCACCCTTGTCAACTGCCTTGTTAGACAGGTCCTGCGTTGCCTCTGAAGATTCAACAGCGGGACTTTGTCTATTCCTGTTAAAGGTTCCTTCATCGTTATCCAAATCAAGAGTCGACGAAGAATCGGTTGATATTTTATTTTGTTCTATAATAGAGTTCAACGAGCTCTCTTCTGCTTGTGGGTTGTTTACCGGTTTGTTCCAAAGCGCAATGGTAATGGCAGATGAAGCAATCAATATCGCGGCAACTACGCCGATTTTACCCCATAGGATCGCACGCTTTTTTCTGCGGTACTTCCCTAAGGCAGTATGCATGTACTCTTCCCTGAATTCAAGTCCGTCCGGGATGAAGTTGTCGTCGATATGTGATTTACGCTCACTCATTTTTTTTGGGTTTGGAAATTCCAAGTCCTTCGCGGATGCGGCGCTTGGCATCGGAAAAGTGCCAAGCACTGGTTCCTTCGCTGATGCCTAGCATTTCCGAAATCTCATTGTGCGAATAACCGTCGATAGCGAATAGGTTGAACACCTTTAACGTCATCGGTGGCAATGCCAACGCTTTCGAGCGTATGGCTTCTAGCATTTCTTGCTGTGCCCCCGACAGCCCGTCATCGTCGGATTTTTGCATCATAAACTCCGGAAGTCCCACGCGATTGCGGTCTTTCCAAACCTTGTTTTTTTTGAACTCGTTGATGATGGTGTTGATAGTGACTCGCCTTGCCCAGAGCTCGAAAGGTACTTCCGGCCTGTACTGCTTCAGGTTGAGTAATATCCGCACAAAACCAATGTTCATGTACTCGATTGCCTGCTCCTTGTCGGTAGCATATCGCCAGCAGGTGCCTATCAACTGCTTATAAAGGAGCTTGTAAAGCTCGCTTTGAGCGCGTTGGTCTTCTTTCAGACAACGCTCTATAAGCTGATGATCTATGCGGTTTTCCAATGCGAGTTGACACTAGATTCGTTCACATAGACGATATGTATTTAGCCGATTTCCGATAACAAGCGCCTCGGGTACGCTGATAAATACAATCGATGAAAACGAATTCTTGGGTTTTGGTTAAAAAAAAGCAATGCAGTGGCGGGGCTAAAATAAGAAGGCACGGCGCATTCTTGCCTAAGCTCAGGAACAGGCTATAACAAGTAGACACAAAAACTCCATCAATGGTTGGTTGACAGAGGTAAGAGGAAATGCCTAAGGGTTAAATATCCCAGGTAATTTTTACCGTCTCTGATGTGGGGTGTGATTGGCAGCAAAGCACGAAGCCTGCGGCAATCTCCTTGTCCGTAAGCGCATAGTTCGCATCCATTTTAACAGTACCCTCGAGTACTTTACCCATGCACGATGTGCAAACTCCTCCTTTGCAACTGTAGGGTGCGTCTACTCCGGCATCGATGGCTGCATCCAAAATGCTTTTGCCTTGCTCAGCCAGTTCGAAGTGTGTTTCTGTTTCGTCTATGATCGTCGTGATTTTTGCCATAATTAGGGGTTGTTAAATGATTCGAGTATGGATTGTTGGTCTTGCCAATCAATGGCTTCCAAACGTTTGTCAATGATTTGATTATTCAAAAAAAGGAAGGAAGCCGGAATCGAGTAGATGCCAATTTCTTTCAAAGAGTGTGTATGCAAGAAGGTAATCTCAGCAGGCATATTGGCTCGCATTATCTCAATCTTATCCTGTGAATCATCGGTGATGCAGTAGAATTGAATGTCGGTATTCCGATATGCATCAAAGTGTGTCTTGAGCGAGCGAATTTCCTTGAGACAAGGGCCACACCAAGTGGCGTAGCAAATAACGATGCTACTGTCGCTGAGCAGCGTGTTGAGTGTGGAGGTTTCCCCTACAGCGTTGGTCACGCTAATGCTGGAGGGGTCAATTTCCGGGGCTCGTCGATAACGCCAAAAGTAAAACACCGCAACGGCTGCCAATACAATCACAAGGGTGTAGTTTCTTTTCATCGATGAGTTGCTCGCTTATCTGTGCTGGGTTTCCTGTGGTTAATAGGCCAGTAATGCATCGATTTTTTGGGCCACCTTTTCAGCATTCGGAAGCATGGTTTGCTCCAATGTGCTGTTGAGTGGTATAGCCGGAAGGCATTCGGAGCCTAGCGTCATCACCGGCGCATCGAGCGAAGAAAAACAGTGTTCGCTGATTAGACCACTTAATGCACGTGCAAAACTATTTTGAGCCGGTTCTTCCGTAAGCACAAGGCATCGGTTGCACTTGCGGACTGCAGCGAATACGGTCTCCTCATCGAGGGGATGAATGGTACGCAGATCTACAATTTCCACTTGCCCCGGAAAGTCTTTCGCTGCTGCTTTTGCCCAATACACACCCATTCCGTATGTGATAATGGCAACGCTGGATGCATCGGTGGCTTCCAAGGCTATGCGCGCCTTGCCCAATGGAATGACGTAGTCTTCCGATGGCTCGATGGTGCGGGCGTCTTCAGTGCCTTTCACCTTGCTCCAGTAAAGGCCTTTGTGCTCGAGCACTACGACAGGATTGGGGTCATAAAAGGCGGCTTTCAGCAAGCCTTTCAAATCGGCACCGGTTGAAGGGTACACGATTTTAATGCCTCGGATGTTCGACAATACGCTCTCTACGCTGCTGCTGTGGTAGGGGCCGCCGCTGCCGTAGGCGCCAATTGGCACACGAATAACAGCGCTAACAGGCCATTTCCCGTTGCTCAAATAGTAACTTCTGCTTACCTCTGTGAACAACTGGTTGAGACCAGGCCATATATAATCTGCAAACTGAACTTCAACTATGGGTTTCAAACCGGAAGCACTCATGCCTACGGTGCTACCAATGATAAACGCTTCCTGAATGGGCGTGTTGAATACACGATTGTCGCCAAATTTCTCGGCCAGAGTTGCGGCCTCGCGGAAAACTCCACCCAGCCTTCTGCCCACATCTTGACCGTATAGTAAGGCCTCCGGATGCTTGGCAAGTATTTCCTGCATGGCGAATAATGCGCAGTCGACCATCACAGTTGGTTCTTTTCCGGCAGGCTCACGTTCGCCCTGCTCGTGTGTTATCGGAGTGGGCGCGAAATCGTGTAAAAAGAGATCTTCCGGACGCGGATCTTCCGCTTGAAGGGCTTGCGCGTAGTGGTTTTCAACGATTGCCCTTGCTTCGTCGGTGAGCTTCATAAGTTGTTGCTCATCGAACCCCAACGTTTTGAGCTGCTTAATGAATCTTGGAAATGGGTCACGCTTTTGAGCGCTCTCCAAATCATCGCGGTACCACTCCTTGCGCACACCGCTTGTGTGGTGACCCAACAAGGGTACTTTGCAGTGAATCAACCACGGGCGGCGATTTTTTCGAATGTCTGAGATAATTTCATGAAGGGCTGTGTAGCACTCCATGAAGTCGGTGCCATCCACTTGCTTCACGCGAATACCCGGAAAGGCTTTGGCAAATACCGAGGCATCGCCAAATCGGATTTCAGAGGAATGTGCGCTGATATCCCATTCGTTGTCCTGAACAAAATACAGGATGGGAAGTTGCTTGAGTGAAGCCATGTGAAAGGCTTCGCTTACTTCGCCCTCTGTCATGGCCGCATCGCCTATCGAGCAGACCACCACCGCATTTGCTTCGTTGGCGGCTGTGAGTCCTTGTTGCTCCTTGTATTGGATGCCCATTGCCACGCCGGTAGTGGGTATGGCTTGCATGCCGGTGGCAGAACTTTGATGCGGAATTTTCGGCATTCCTTCTCTGCGCAGCGATGGGTGGCAGTAG
>Ga0114980_10001129_pt1 | contig 19252 bp, 16 predicted proteins | sample S_140806_EF_Meta_FD_87018 | JGI IMG/M metagenome (GOLD analysis project Ga0114980, IMG submission 87018) | Freshwater microbial communities from Lake Simoncouche, Canada to study carbon cycling - S_140806_EF_MetaG | ecosystem: Environmental > Aquatic > Freshwater > Lake | place: Lake...
AAAACCATCACCCTATTGCCGGGGGTAAAGAGCAGCGGAGAGGGAAATGCCGGGTTCTACGTTCGCGGCGGCGGTGTTGATCAAAACCTGATTTTGCTGGATAATGCAACTGTATACAACGCCTCTCATTTGTTCGGTTTCTTCTCTGTTTTCAATGCCGACGCGGTTAAAAACTTAGAACTAACCAAGGGCGGCATGCCCGCCAGCTTTGGTACACGCCTCGCTTCGGTGCTCGATGTTTCGCTCAAGGAAGGCAATCAACGGGAGTTTCGCGCCCAGGGTGGTATTGGCACTATTTCTTCGCGCCTCACGCTGGAGGGCCCCATCAAAAAAGACACGGCGTCCTTCATCATAAGTGCACGGCGCACATACATCGATGTGCTACTGAAGCCATTCATAAAGCCCACTGCGAATGCATACGGATCAGGTTATTACTTCTACGATGTAAATGCCAAGATCAACTGGAGGCTTTCCTCGAAAGACCAACTTTTTCTGAGCGGTTATTTCGGACGCGATGTGTTCAACTTCAACAGCAAAAAAACGAACTTCAACACACGCATTCCATGGGGAAATTCCACCGGAACACTGCGTTGGAACCGGGTAATCAACCCCAAGCTTTTCATGAACTCCATTCTTACGTTCACCAACTACGCATTCTCATTTGGTGCAAAGCAAGAAGGTTTTGAGTTTACGCTTTCCAGCGGCATCCAAGATATAGGCGCCAAGATTCAATGGAGCTATTACCCCAACTACCGTCATCGCATCAAGTGGGGAATCGATTATACACACCATGACTTCATGCCCAACAGTGTATATGCGCGAAGTGGCGATACCGAATTTGACACAGGCGAGAAGGTTCATTTGCTGTCGCATGAGGCAGCGGGCTATGTGCTCGATGAGTTTGATGTGACCGAAAAGCTGAGCATCAATGCAGGCATTCGCTATTCCTATTTCGCCCACGTTGGTCCGTTTACGCGCTACATCAAGACGGAAAATGGTCCTTTGTCGTCTGGCGTTACTACCTCCACCATCGAATACTCAAAAAGCGAGCTGGTGCAAGATTACGGGGGCTTTGAGCCACGCCTGAACATTCGTTGGTCTGTTGGCCGCAATGCCAGTATTAAGGCCGGCTACATGAAAAACTATCAATACATACACCTAACGAGTTTGTCGCCCACCTCCTTACCGACAGATGTTTGGCTGCCCAGCACAGATGTGTTACGACCGCAGATTGGGGATCAGATAAGCGCAGGTTACTTCCGCAATTTCGCAAACAACGCCTGGGAAAGTAGCGTGGAAGTGTACTACAAGACCATGCAAAACCAGAGTGAGTATAAAGAAGGAGCACAGCCCGATCAAACCATCAATGACAACATCGACAATTTGCTGGTATTCGGTTCAGGTAGAAGTTACGGAGCGGAGTTCTTTTTAAAGAAAGCCACAGGCACGCTCAATGGCTGGGTAGGTTATACGTGGTCTAAGACCGATAGAATCTTTCAATCGATTAATAACGGAGCATCGTTTCCGACACGTTGGGACCGCCGCCATGATGTGAGTGTAGTCGTGAATTACAAGATACATCCCCGACTCGACCTCGGATTTGTCTTTTTGTATTCAACAGGCAACGCGATAACACTTCCCTCCGAACGCTATTTCTACGAAAACAGAATTGTGGATGTGTATGGTTCGCGCAACAGTTATCGCATGGCCCCTTACCACCGAGCCGATTTCTCGGCCACTTGGCACATGAAGCATTCAGAGAAAAGGAAAACACAAGACCCCGGTGAACCTATTCGAAAATCCAAATTCAAAAGCAATTGGAATTTCTCGGTGTACAACCTTTACAACCGCATGAACCCATACTTCATATACTTCAGTACTGAAGGTCAGATACAGGAGGGTGCCATTCAAGTGAAGGCTTATCAGGTTAGTTTGTTCCCCGTTCTGCCCAGCATTACTTGGAACTTTGAATTCTAAGGAAGGTTGTACCTTAGCACCTTCATGAAAAACCTCGCACAACTTAACGTCTACTTTTGGAAATACCGGGGAAGGCTGTTCGCGGGTTTCATCCTCATTGTTTTCGGCAACATATTTAGTGTATACGCGCCGGTTGTTGTGCGCGACGGTATAGACTTCCTAGCCGATGCGCTTCGTGTTAAAGACCAACTCCAAGAGACCAATCAAATACCCTCGCCGAGTTCATTCCAATACATCGCTTCGTGGTTTAACACCAGTGAGCCAACTATTTCCTTCACACCGGAAAACTACGCCTCTACGGTGGTGAAAATTGGGATTATGCTCGCCTTGCTCTACCTGCTCATGTACGTTATCAAAGGCGTTTTTCTGTTTTATCAGCGCCAAGCACTCATTGTTATGTCGCGACACATCGAGTACGATCTGAAGAATGAAGTGTATCAGAAATATCAAGAGCTCGACTACACATTCTATAAGCGCAATCGAACCGGCGACCTTATGAACCGCATCAGTGAAGACGTGAACCGCGTGCGCATGTATGCTGGGCCTGCTGTAATGTACACCCTCAATTTAGCAGTGCTATTGGTAATGTGCACCGTGGTTATGCTGCGCATCGATGTAGAGCTTACCCTCTATACCTTATCACCGCTTCCCTTCATGATGATTGCCATTTTTTATGTGAGCAAGACGATCAACAAGAAGACCGATTTGGTTCAACAGCAACAATCCAAACTGAGCACGATTGTGCAAGAAAGTATCTCAGGCATTCGCGTGCTTCGGGCATTTGGCAGAGAGCAAAGTTTTGCCGATACGTTTTCGGCCGAAAGCGAGCACTACAAAAAGAAGCAATTAAAGCTGGTTCGCATCGACGCCCTCTTTATGCCAGTGATCGTTATTCTGGTCGGATTGAGCACCATACTCACCGTATACATTGGTGCACACAAGGTAATGAGCGGAGAACTTTCACCGGGAGTTATCGTGCAATTCGTGTTTTACGTCAACATACTTACCTGGCCATTTGCCGTAGTTGGGTGGGTGACCAGTTTGGTTCAAAAAGCAGAAGCCAGTCAGGCACGCATCAACGAATTCCTGCACACTACACCCGACATAGTAGATGCAACTGATGCACAAAAATTTGTAGCAGGTCCCTTGCGCATGCAAAACGTTTGCTACAACTATCCGGATAGCGGCATTGAAGCGCTGCACGACATCACATTGGAAATTCCGGTTGGAAAAACCCTGGGCGTTATAGGAAGAACCGGAAGCGGAAAATCGACCCTGGCGCAATTATTTCCCCGCATGATTGATCCGAGCTCGGGCAGCATTTCAGTTGGAAGCACAGACATTCGTCATCTCAAGACGACCTCACTGAGGGAGAATATCGGGTACGTGCCGCAAGAAGTCTTTTTGTTTTCCGACAGCATTCGCAACAACATCACCTTCGGAAAAGAAGCCACCGACGAAGAAGTGGTTCATGCAGCGCGGATTGCGGACGTGCACAACAACATCCTTTCATTTCCGGATGGCTACAACACCCTATTGGGCGAGCGCGGTATTAACCTCAGCGGTGGTCAGAAGCAACGAATCTCCATTGCACGTGCAATTATTAAGAATCCGGAGATACTCCTTTTCGACGACTGCCTCAGTGCAGTTGATACCCAAACCGAAGACCGCATCATACGCGAATTGAAGGATGTAATGAAAGGAAAAACAAGCATTGTTATTGCGCACAGGATATCGACCGTAAAGGAAGCCGACATAATCATTTATCTCGACCACGGACGCATTACTGAACAAGGCACACATGCGGAGTTATTGGCACTCAATGGTTCTTATGCCTCTCTTTATAAGAAGCAATTGCTCGAAGAAGCGCAGGACAGCCCATCCTTTCCGGCAGCGAACGATTGAGGTTCGACTTTGTTATTCTTTTTTTAGCTCGACATCATGAAAAATTCCATTGCCATCCATTGGTTTCGGCGCGATTTACGCATCGAAGACAACCACGCACTCAGCAAAGCGATTGAAAGTGGGAAGCCTGTGCTTTGCATTTTCATTTTCGATCGGTTGATTTTAGACAAGTTGGAAGACCGTTCAGACAAGCGTCTCACCTTTATTCACAACACACTGCAAGGCATCAATCGTCAACTGCAAGAGCTAGGAAGCACCTTACGCAGTTATTACGGAGAGCCGGAACAAATATGGCAAGACATCTTGAGCGAATATGCAGTTACCGATGTGTTCTGCAACCGTGATTATGAGCCCTATGCCCAACAACGTGATCGCTCGGTTCATGAATTCCTTTCCGCCCAGGGTGTATCAATGCATGGATACAAAGACCACGTCATCTTCGAAAAACAGGAAGTCGTAAAGGATGATGGCCTGCCCTACACCGTTTTTACACCGTACAGCAAGAAGTGGAAAGCGAAACTCAACGCACACTCCTTTGATGCTTTCAATAGCAAACCCTCAGCGCACCAATTGCTAGCAACCGATCCATCGGATATACTTTCACTCCAATCGATGGGCTTTGAAGAAACAGAGTTCGTTGATTTCCCGTCAGCAGAAGTATCATTGAAGACGATACGCAATTATCACTTCACGCGCGACATTCCGGCAATTGCAGGCACCACCCGACTGAGTCTTCACCTAAGATTTGGAACAGTAAGCATACGGCAGTTTGCAGCAATAGCACACCGTGAAAATGAGAAATGGTTGAACGAGCTCATCTGGCGCGACTTCTATCAAATGATTCTCTACCACTATCCCACAACTACCACACAATCTTTCAAGCCTGCTTACGATCGAATACCCTGGAGAAATGCCCCTGAGGAATTCAACGCATGGTGTGAAGGAAAAACGGGCTACCCTATCGTGGATGCGGGCATGCGAGAATTGAATGCAACCGGTTTTATGCATAACAGGGTGCGCATGATTGTGGCCAGCTTTCTCACCAAGCACCTACTTATCGATTGGCGATTGGGAGAGCGTTATTTTGCAAAGCAACTACTCGACTTTGACCTAGCAAGTAATGTGGGCGGTTGGCAGTGGGCCGCGAGCAGCGGCTGTGATGCTGCTCCCTACTTCCGTGTTTTCAATCCCGCACTTCAAACCGAAAAATTCGATAAGGAGTTACACTACATAAAGAAATGGGTTCCTGAATTGGAAACGGCGAAATACCCAAAGCCCATCGTTGATCATGCATTTGCACGCGATCGCGTGCTGAAGGTATTCAAGGCAGCCCTGCAGCGCGATTAGAATAAAGACTAGATTTGAAGTATGGAAACCCTCTTCGCAGGAACTCGAGTACTCGACCTTTCTACCGTATTGGCAGGCCCATCGGTTGCTACATTCTTTGCTGAGTTAGGAGCAACGGTAATCAAAACGGAGAACCCTCGCACCAAAGGCGATGTTACCCGCTCGTGGAAGCTGAGTTCGGAAAACGCGGTATCCGATATCAGTGCTTATTTCGCCTCAGTGAACTACCGAAAATCGTATGTATGGATTGACTTTTCGGCTAACGATAGTAGACCACAACTAGAAGAGCTCATCCGAACCAGCGACATCATCATTACCAATTTCAAAGAAGGTGACGATCGGAAGTTTAAGCTCACGTCGCAGGACGTTCATGAGTTACAACCGAAAGCGATTATCGCATCTTTGAAGGGATTTCAATCACATCCAAATCGAATCGCATACGATGTAGTGCTTCAAGCCGAATGTGGTTTCATGTTCATGAACGGAACGGAACAAAGCGGCCCGTTGAAAATGCCGGTAGCACTCATCGATGTAATCGCTGCTCATCAGCTTAAGGAAGGTATTCTTTGCGCATTATTGCGCCGATCCGAAACAGGAAAAGGAAGCACCGTTCGAGTTACGTTAGAAGAAGCTGCTCTATCGGCATTGGCCAATCAAGCCAGCAATTACCTCATGGCCGGGCACATAGCGCACGCCGCAGGTTCGCTCCATCCGAATATTGCACCCTACGGCGAAACTTTCCAATGCTCCGACAACAAGCGCTTAGTTTTAGCGGTGGGAAGCGATGCGCAATTCAATAGATTGTGTGAAGTTGTGGGTTTTGATGAGCTTAAAAAAGATGTGCGTTTTTCTATGAATCAAAACAGGGTTGTAAATAGGCAAACCCTGGCTGTTGCGCTGCAAGAAGCATTCGAATTGCACACACGCGATTATTGGATGGAGCGTCTCATAAAAGGTGGAATACCCGCAGGAGCCATCCGTTCTATGGCCGAAGTAATGGAAACCGGTGCAGCAAAGCAGATGATTCGCGAGGAAATGATTTCTGAACAACCCACCCGCAGGATGAGCTCAATTGCCTTTAGACTGGAATCTTGATTTCGTACGATTTTCCCGAAGCGACCTTCAGATAGTTTTCGCGCAACCACGGGTTATACCATTTTAAAAGCTTGTAGGATGTTCCTTGCTCTTTAGCGAATGCAGCCAAATCCGAAACACTCGTTGTAACCTGTATCGAATTATAATGAAAAGGCTCATAGAGCTCTGCCGGCCTCAACACGAAACCATATTGGTCAGCATGATTGAAAATTTCCTTCATTGCGAGAATGCGGTACACGTAGCGCGCAGTTTCTTCATTAAGCAATAAATCCCAATACGTGTTTTGGTACTGTTGACCCGCGCGCCGCTGAAGACCACCCATTCCCATGTTGTAGGAAGCGGCTGCCATGACCCACGAACCGTGAATATCATAAGCATCTTTCAAATAGTGACAAGCAGCATAGGTGCTCTTCTCTACGTCATAGCGCTCATCCACTTGCTCATCGATTTCTAGGCCGTAACCCTTTCCGGTTTCTTCTAGGATTTGCCAAAAGCCCTTTGCTCCTGCCGGTGATGACGCGTTGGAAAGTGCACTTTCAATTACGGCCAGGTATTTAAAATCGTCCGGTATTTCATTGGCCTTCAGTATAGGCTCTATGACCGGAAACCAACGATAGGCGCGTTTTATGGCAAGGAGTGTATTGCTGTGCCAATAAGTGTTTACGAGTAGCTCTCTGTCTAAGCTCTCGCGTACATCGGGGCGATCCATGGGCACTGGTTCACCCGCAAAATCAATCTTCTCGGGAAGAGGCATGGCGAAGATTCGATACTCACCGTTTATGAAATGACGGTATGCATCATTTTCTGCCTTTGTGGGTTTTGCTCTGTCAACAAAAGCAACGAGAACAAGCGTGATCAACGAAACAAGCAATCCGACTATCGCTGCTATTCCGTATACGCGTGCATTCATGGTTCGAATCAGAAAAAGGGAGTTTCAAAATCACTGAAAAGTATAGCCTGTTCATCGCGGGGCGAGATCAAGGGGCTATCGCAACCCCAGTTTATAGCAATAGACTGATCGTTCCAGCGAATGCTTCTTTCGAGCTCCTTGCTATAGTAATTCGTGCATTTATAACTAAAAACAGTATCGTCTTCCAAGACAAGAAAACCATGAGCGAAACCCTCCGGAATGTAGAGCTGGGTAGCATTCTCTCCCGAAAGCACACGTGAGTAGTACTTACCGTAAGTGGGTTCTGTTTGACGTAAATCGACAGCGACATCCAAAACACTGCCTTTGGAAACACGCACCAATTTAGCCTGTCCCTTGGGGGGAATTTGAAAATGCAAACCTCTTATTACATTTCGTTTGGACACACTCTCGTTATCTTGAACGAATGACACATTGAGACCGGTATCGATTCGAAAACGAGCTTCGTTGAACGATTCTTGAAAAGCCCCGCGTTCATCGGCAAAAACTGCTGGCTGAATGACTAGCAAATCACGAAAGGGAGTTTTTTCTATTTGCATATTAGAAAATTCGTTGTGGAATAGTCAATAGAAGGAAGATACCCGACAAGAGGAAGGTATAGGTGCGCACCTCAGCCGCAATCTGCTGACCTACACGTTTGCGCGCCTCAACATAGATAATGTCACCTGCTTCAACCGACATATCCGCATAACGCACCCCCTCTATAGTTGAAAGGTCTACATGGTAAATCATGCGCTCACCGCTTTCGAGTTTTCTTATCAGTTTAATGTCATGGGCCTTACCATTTTGTCCAATACCACCCGAACTGGCTAGGGCTTCTATCACACTGATACTTTCCCTTCCCAATTGCAGTACCGACCCGTTTCCAGCAGGGCTCGTAAAAATGATCGCCCGTCGATTCATCACCTCCAATTTAACATAGGGGCGATTGAACTGTGGGGTATACAACTCCTCGATGTAATCCTGCGCCTCTGCAAGGCTGAGTCCACTTATTTTGTGCATGCCGATACTCGGAAACTCAACATAGCCTTGCGAGTTTACTAGGTATTCGATGTTAGCATCTCGCACGCCAGATTGTGCATCCACCGAACTGGTGCTCACCTCGAGCATGAGTGCACCCTCGTTCGTATATATTTCGAATGAGATTACATCGTTCGGTTGTATGCGATAGTCGATACTACTCGAGTCGATAACCGGAACATCGAACACGTATTCTTTTGGTGTCTGAAACATGAATTCAGAGTTGATGCCGCATGATGCAAATAACATTGAAAGTAAAAGCGCGCCAAAGAGGTTTGAAAACCTAGTCATGGTTAAAGAGTTTGCCACAAAAGTAAGATGAAAGAGCAATGCCTTTTCACCATCTTTGTAATATGAAAAAAACGGTTGTAGTAGGAGCCTCCCCAAATCCTGACCGGTACAGCTATAAGGCGGTTCAAGCGCTTGTTGAGCATGGCCATCCCACTATTGCCATAGGTTTAAAAGAAGGAACAGTTTCGGGGGTTCCCATTGCTAGACAGCCCGAAGACACGTCGGATATTGACACCGTTACCCTTTATGTAGGTCCCGAGAATCAATTGAATTGGAAAGACACCATCCTTCAAATGCAACCACGCCGCGTGATTTTCAATCCGGGTACAGAAAACCCCTCATTCGAGCAAATGCTGGAAAACGAGGGGATTGAAGTGGAAAAAGCCTGTACATTGGTATTGCTTGCCACCAATCAATTTTGAAGAATTGCCCATGATCTCACTGCGACCGCTTGCAAAGGATGATATCAATTTAGTTTTTGAATGGGAGAATTTACCTGAGTTGTGGCAGTTTTCGGAACAACGAGGCCCATTTAGCAGGGAAGACATTGCGTCGTTCGTGGGCAAATGCCTAGATAACAACAATACGGAAATAGAACGCTGGCTTATTTGCAACACTTCCATGCCCATAGGAGCAGTAGACGTTTTCGATTACGACCTACACAACCATACGTGCGGGCTCGGAATTTTTATTACCTATCCGGAAAACCGCAAGCAAGGACAAGCCGCAATCGCTCTGAAAAAGGCCTTATCGATTTTGCGCGCAAGGGGGGCACTGCTCATTCGCGCCATCATCTACGAAGACAACACATCGAGCCGTCGCCTATTTTTGTCGGCCGGTTTTCGCTAAGGGGCATCGACATTTTATAAAGGAAAACAGGCCCTTCAATTTTTTTGGACGCCACAAGCATGAAAAAAAACCGCGTATTCATTTTCCTTGGACTTACTGTTCTCTTGGTTTCGATAGCTATCTTCAGTTACTTCATCTTGTTTGTCCAATCGAATCTTTCGGTTGATGACGAAAACATCGTCTGTGTAGTCAGGGAAGAAACCGACGCCCAGCTGGTATTCTCAAAAAGTGGCCTTCAACTTCGGAATATGAGCAGCTGGCAATTTGCTGCCCGACTCAAGAAGCTGACCTTAGTGAAACCGGGACGCTACCGACTGAGATCAGGCATGTCGAACAATGAGATAATTTCCGAGTTTCGCTCTGGCGGTGCATCGACAATAGACCTGCGAATCGATGATGTGATTAGCCTCGAAGAGTTGGCCACCAAACTCGGCAACAACATGCTGCGCGACAGTGCGCATTTCATGTCGGCATTCACGAATGACTCCTTGCTTACGGTCTTAGAAATTGATTCGGCGCTCGTGGCTACCATTATTCGTCCGAATACCTATGAGTTTTTCTGGAACATGAATGGAGAGGCATTCCTTAAGAAAATGAAGAGTGAAAGCGACAAGCTTTGGAGCCCTGCCCGAATTGAAGCTTGCAAACGGCGCGGCATGAGCAAGGAAGAAGTGGTTATACTCGCATCGATTGTGAAAGCCGAAACCGGTGCAAGGGAAGAAGCACCTCGAATTGCCGCACTTTACCTGAATAGACTTAGAATAGGCATGCCGCTGCAATCTGATCCAACAGCAATATTCGGACGAAGAAAATCGACCCAACGAGTATATCTCAACGACATTAAAAGTGACTCGCCATACAACACGTATAAGTTTCTTGGCCTACCACCTGGCCCCATCAATTTCCCCGAAATGATTTATATCGACGCGGTATTACAGGCCGAGGAACACGGTTATGTCTTTATGTGCGCAGAGCCAGGTTCAACCGGAAAGCACCGATTTGCAAAAACACTTTCAGAACATGAAAGGAATAGAAAAGAGTACATAAGTTGGCTGGATAACAAAGGAATACGTTAGACTTTTTTTGTTAATAACTTCCTTGTTTTATTACCTTTGTCTTCAAACTATGTCGAGGGGAAAGATTTTAATGCGACTCAGAGTGCTCCTACTTTTTATGGTGGGATTGGCCGTTGCATCCTGTGTAGTTCTCATCGTAAGTCAATTAAATCAAAACAACTACCTCTCTAAAATCAGTTTGTCATCGCGTCAAAAAGCGCTTGCAGAAGAGTTAGGGCGTAAGATGTACGACATTCATCGCCAAACAAATTCCGGAGCGGACCTAGCGAATGCGACTGATGATTTCAAACTAACTCTTAACAGGTGGGAAAGTGCACAGAAGGCGCTCATTACCGGAAGCGATCACTATGGCACGCGTGGCGACAACTCGAATGCATCGCAAGAAATGTTGCAGCAATCGTCGGGGCAGTTCGTACAAGGTCGCGACTTTCTGAATGAGTATATCGCTCAACCCCAGGCATACCATATTGCTCAACTCGATTCGGGCATGGTGCTTTTGGAGGGCTACATTGGAACCATCAACAACGTGACCGGTAAGTTTTTGGCAGAGAGTGAACTTCAGGGACAGGTGACAACTACGTCCATAGTTGCGCTTGCATGCGGAACTGTTTTCATAATCATCTTCGGAATTTTCCTGACATTAAGACCCATTCGAAAAACCTTCGAGGAAACAGATTCCGAGATCGAAGCCGCCGATGAAAAAGTAGCGGTGGCACTCAGCGCCAAAGCCGAGTTCCTTTCCAACATGAGCCATGAGGTTCGGACCCCGCTCAACGGCGTAATTGGCATGAGTGAAATTCTATTGCAAAGCAAATTGGACGAAGAGCAACGAGCATGCGCACGCAATATTCATAACAGTGCCTTTCATCTGCTAGACCTGCTTAACAATGTGCTGGACGTTGCCAAGATGCAATCAGGAAAAATGGAAATTCGCAAAGAGCGCTTTGTTCTTTCAGATTGCATTGATCAAGTGATTGACTTATTAAAGCCTCTTGCTCACGGAAAGAAGATTGAGCTTATGAGCGATTTAAGTCCACTTGTTCCGCTGGAATTGATCAGCGACGAGCACCGAATTCGTCAGATACTGATGAACCTCGTCAACAACGCTATCAAGTTTACCGACAAAGGAGAAGTGGTCATCAAGACCGAATTGGTGAATAGCGAAAACGGATTCATACAACTTGAGTTCAGCATAACAGACACAGGTATCGGGATTGACCCCGACAAGGTGGAGAAAATTTTCGATTCATTCTATCAGGTCGATTCTTCGTTTCAAAAGAAATACAGTGGCTCAGGCTTGGGTCTTGCCATCAGCCAGAGCTTGGCAATCGAATTAGGAAGTCGTATTAAAGTACAAAGCAAGCCGGGGCATGGATCCACTTTCTCATTCAGCATTGTTGCGGAAGTTTCGGGAGCAGAGCACAAAGAGAAAGTAAATGCGTTGCAAGGGATGCGCGCATTGGTAATCGACGACAACACAACGAATCTCAAGATTTTAGTTAAGCAGCTTTCAGGTTGGGGTATTCAGGTAACGCCATTCAACAGTCCGCAATTGTTAACCGATATCATGTCGAATCTAAATAAATTCGACTTTGTGATACTCGATATGCAGATGCCGGAGATGGATGGCCATTCGGTTGCGAGAACCATTCGTCCTAATTTCAATATTCAGGAGTTGCCAATTATTGTTCTCTCGTCGCTCGGAGAGCACATGATGGCCGACAGGGAAAATTTATACAACGCGTACTTAACGAAACCTGTTAAGCAATCCAAACTGCTCGACACCATTATTGATGTTATGAAAGTTAGCCCGATGCAGCGAGCTAAGCTGAATTTGCAAAGTGGCAATACCGATATATTGGCCCAACAAAAGTCGAACATTAAAATCTTACTTGCGCAAGACAATGATCTTTCAAGAGCGGTAACAGCCAAAACACTAGAGCTGCTCGGACATAAGTTTATCACGGTCACTTCGGGCAAGGAGGTGTTGGAGAAGTCGCGACGCGATGAGTATGACATCATTTTAATGGATGTGAAAGAAAACGATGTCGATGGCATTGAAACAACGAAGCAACTCAAACGCATGGTTGATGAAGAGTCGATGCCGGTCATAATCGGGCTCAGCAGTGATCAGAAAAAAGACAAGGCACTATGCATGGAAGCGGGCATGGACGACATCCTGGAGAAACCAATGCGCGCAGAACTACTGCAAGAGAAAATCAACTACTGGATTATCCAAGGCTAATGAACAATGTCGTTCATTAAGTATTGCAACCTCCGTCCTCTCAATCATTCAAATCTGATGTAAGTTGCGTGCAGCCAAATTGAAAATGCTTCGCGCCATCTTACATAGTTTTTTTTTCATGTTGATTGCATACAGCATTCCATCTGCAGCGCAGCGTGACAGCATTCGGTATGATGCGCGCAAGAAGATTGCATACTCTACCACCCTTGCTACTGCCGGTATTTCCTATACGTTGCTCAATCAACTCTGGTATAAAAATTATCCTCGCACAACACTTCATTCTTTTAATGATAACGATGAATGGTTGCAGGTAGATAAAGTTGGCCATGCATTCACCTCGTATACACTCTCCCGATTTCTTACTGATTACTATTCGTGGTCTTTGCCAAGTGGAAGAGACACATGGCGCGGTGCAGCAACAAGCATGTTGTATATGACAAGTATTGAAATACTCGATGGGCAAAGTGCACAATGGGGTTTTTCATGGGGTGATATGATTGCAAATACAAGTGGAATTTTACTTCACACATCACAAAATATTTTCTGGAAAGAACAACGCATCGTTTTAAAATTTTCATACACACCGTCAACATTTGCAGAGATGAATGAAGAAGTGTTAGGTCGTAATTTTCAACAACGCATCTTGAAAGACTACAATGCACAAACGTATTGGGCCTCTGTGAACGTATCTCGCTTTCTCTCTACTGGCGCGACTTTCCCGAGATGGTTGAATATAGCAATCGGATACGGCGGAACAAAAATGACAAGTGGAAATTTCGTTGTTGATGATGTTAATAATTTTCAACGCGAGCGTGAATTCTACTTTTCATTTGATGCAGATTTGGAACGTGTTCGCTGGAAGAAAAAATGGATGCAACGAACTGCGAAAGTTTTAAGCTTTATAAAAATTCCGGGACCAACTTTTGAAATTCGTGATAATGGAAAAATAAAATTTCACGGATTGTTTTTTTGAAGACCTGAACATTAATCGAAGTGCAAAATTGAAATGGGAGTTTATCGAGTGACAGAGATAACAAATGCCTCACCTACCAGTTGGGAAGACGCAACAGCGAAAGTGGTAGAAGAAGCAATGGCCCGGTTCAAGAGTGTAAGTTCGGTATATGTTCAAGACCAGACCGCAAAAGTGTTGAATGGAAAAGTGTATTCGTTTTGCGTTACGGCCAAGGTTACTTATGAAATTGTAAATCACAAATCAACCGTTACAAATATGAAAACAAAGTCAAAATCACACGCTGCCCCAAAGGCCGTGAAGAAGGCTGCTGCCAAGAAGGCTGCTCCGAAGAAGAAAGCTGCTGCTAAGAAAGCTGCTGCTCCTAAGAAGAAAGCTGCTGCTCCTAAGAAGGCTGCTGCTAAGAAGGCTGCTCCTAAGAAGGCTGCTGCTCCTAAAAAGGCTGCTGCTAAGAAGGCTGCTCCTAAGAAGGCTGCTGCTCCTAAGAAAGCTGCTGCTCCTAAGAAGGCTGCTGCTCCTAAGAAGGCTGCTGCTAAGAAGTAATATTCTTCGCAACGAAAATGAAAACCCCGCAATGCGGGGTTTTTTGTTTTTAAGCCTAACCAATAAGTAAGTTGGTTTCTTTACTTCTGCATTTTGATGAACACGGGTAAGTGATCGGAATAACCTCCCTTGTAAGAATCGCCTGCATAGGATCGGCTCGGACGAGCAATTCCTTCTTTATCACGAAACAGGAGCTTGTCTTCGCGCATCACTCCAGCCGATTGACTGTCTACATGCCAACCTGAAGTTTTCGTGTTGCCTTCAATGGCTAACATCAATCCACGCGAAGTAATCATTTGGTCCAAAGCTCCCCATTCTCCTTTATAAAAATAGGAACCGTTTCCCGAGGCATGTATCGAATACATGTGGTTATACAATGTTGATCCAAGCTCTTCCTTAGCGCCCAATACCTCATACACACTCTTGTCGTTTGGATGATCATTGAAGTCGCCCATAATCACAATTTTCGCGTTCGCGTTTTCTGCGAGCACTGCATCCACCTTTGTCTTCAATAACTGAGCAACCGCCAATCGGTTTGGTTCACTTTCCGCTTGTCCACCGCTGCGACTGGGCCAATGGTTTACAAAAAAGTGAATCGTCTCACCGTCCATCTTGCCTTGCACATGCAATATGTCACGTGTGTTTGGATCTTTCGGATCGGGCAAAGCAATTGAGTAATACTCGAATTTTACATCTTTCAATTTCGATGCATCATACAATGCTGCAGCATCGATACCTCGTTCGTCCGGGCTATCGGCGTGGATAATTTCATAGCGCTCCGTTTTAGGAGAGGCATTCAATACAGGCTCGCGCACCAAATCGAGCAGCACTGCCTTATTCTCTATCTCACACAAGCCAACAAATACCGGGAGATCGCCCGGCAACATATCAATCACCTCCGAAATACGGCTCAGCTTCTCACGATAGCGAGGAGCGTTCCATTGAAGTTTACCGGTCGGAGTAAAATCTTCATCGAGCGTTAGCGGATCGTTGATGGTATCGAAAAGATTCTCGACATTATAAAAAGCGACAATTGCCTCTTCACTAACCGAGCTGCCCGAAGGCTTTACAGATGCGCATGAATAACACATCACCACAACAAGAGCGCCTAGTCCAAAACCATATTTGTTTTTCATCCAATAATTTTTGGCAAAGATGACCGCTAATGTTCAATTACAAAAAACGTAACCTTATATCTTCTGCTAACGTAACACTGAACAAACTGAAATGCGATGAATAAAAGCAAACTCCGCACTATACTGCTAGGTATGTTCACCTTTGGTCATGGAGTGATGGCACAAAGCCAACACCAACCCAAAACGATTCATCTCAATGCAATGATGCAAACAGCATCGGAGACGGGATCAACCTACCGACTTCAACTTACTCCACTTGACGACACCAAGTATAAAGGCATCGTGTATGATGGCATGGAGAATTTAAAAATCGAAGGACAATACATAGAGCGCAATGGTCGCTACATAGAAGACGGCTACTTCAAATACTACTTTGCCAACGGCAGTGTAGAAAGTGAAGGCGCTTATCAGGCCGGAGTTAAAATTGGTCATTGGAAGCGTTTCGACTTTCAGGGCAATCGCAAACCCGATCGCTACTATCCGCCATCCAGCGCGAGCATGCGCCGCAAATCCATGAACATCGACATTTCCACAGACAACTAAACTTAGTTGCGGCCTGCCTACTTTTGGCACGCCATGACGAAACGATATACCTGCCGAACCTATCTTTCGATGGCACTGACCTTGTCGGTGCTTTCGGCATTTGTATCGTGCAGAGAGGAAGCGCACGAAACAAAGTCCGTGTTTTGTTACAACGAGAGCAACGGTATTACTACGCTCGACCCGGCATTCTCACGTGACATTGAAGTGATGTGGGCCACCAACCAATTGTTCGATGGTTTGGTGGAACTCGACAGTCAAATGAAAGTAGTTCCTTGCATTGCTCGCAGTTGGGAAATCAGTGCCGATGGAATGCACTATCGTTTTCAATTGCGAAATGATGTTCATTTTCATCCAAGCCCTTTGTTCGAAGATTCAGCCGGACGCCGAGTAGTTGCATCCGACTTTGTATACAGCTTCAATCGTTTGCTCGACCCTGCATTAGCGTGTCCCGCCACCTGGATTTTCAGCAGTGTCGACCGCACGTATCAAGGCGGTTTCGAGGCAATCAATGATAGCGTTCTTGAGATTCACCTTCGCGAACCTTTTCAACCATTCTTGGGTATGCTCAGCATGCAATATTGCAACGTCGTTCCGAAAGAAGTAGTCGAACACTACGGTCCGGACTTTCGCGAACACCCCATCGGAACAGGGCCGTTTCGATTTGCCTTCTGGTATGAAAACATCGCACTCGTTTTCCATCGCAACAACAACTATTGGATGAAAGACGCACAGGGCAATCAACTCCCCTATCTCGATGCTGTTAAGATTGAGTTTGCGAAAGACATGTCGGTTGAGTTCCAAGGATTGCTACAAGGCAAGTACGATTTCATGAGTGGCATCCACAGTTCATTTAAAGACGAACTCCTCAATCAATCGGGTGAACTCGCTGATGCCTACAAGTCCATTCTAACGTTTCAGCGAACGCCTTTTATCAAAACGGATTACCTAGGCATTCAAATGGACCCAACAGCCGCCATCAATGCCGATTCGCCGTTGATGGATGTTCGTGTGCGTCGTGCAATCTCACATGCTATCGATAAAAAAGAGATGGTTAGATACCTGCGCAACAACACCGTGTTTGCCGCTTACCAAGGATTTGTGCCTCCCATGCTCAACCCGTCAAGCACACAGGAATTTTATCCGTATGATTTGCAGAAGGCTCGTGTACTGCTCTCAGACGCAGGCTACCCCAACGGTGAAGGCATGTCCGAAATCGTGTTGTCGACCACAGGCGACTACGCCGATTTGATGGAATACATCCAGCATGCATTGGGTAAGATTGGAATCAAGGCACGCATCAACGTATTGCAAGGACCTGCGCTTCGCGAACAATCGGCCAAAGCTCAGCTGGCCGTATTCCGAAAATCGTGGCTGGCCGATTATGCCGATGCCGAAAATTTCCTGGCGGTATTTTACACACCCAACTTTTGTCCGTCAGGCCCAAACTATACGCACTACAGCAATCCTGAATTTGATATCCTCTACGAGAAGATTCGCCGTGAATCGAACGACTCCATTCGGCATGTTCAAATAGCAGCACTGAATGAAATGCTCATGCTCGACGCACCGGTTCTTCCGTTGTATTACGATCAGGTATCTCATTTTGTGCGCAGCAACGTGCAAGGCCTTCAAACCAACCCAGTGAACATGCTAGATTTACGGCCTGTTCGAAAAAACTAATGTCCCTTTTCTCCTATGAGTCTCAAAATAGACATGCACACCCACATTATGCCGAAGGTTGTTCCCGACTGGTCATCGAAATTTGGGTATGGCAGTTTTATTCATCTCGACCATCATCGACCGGGTTTCGCTCGCATGATGCAAGGCGACAAGTTTTTTCGAGAGATTGAATCGAATTGCTGGGATGAAAACATTCGCATCGAAGAGTATGCGAAATACAACACGCAGGTGCAAGTGGTGTGCACTATACCTGTATTGTTTGCATACTGGGCGCAACCGAAAGACGGACTAACGGTTGCACGTTTTCTGAACGACCACATAGCCGACATTGTTGCACGACACCCAAAACACTACGTCGGCCTTGGCTCACTGCCCATGCAAGATGTGGATTTGGCCATTGCTGAGTTGGAGCGTTGCAAAGCCATTGGCATGAAGGGCATTCAGATAGGCAGCAATGTCAACCAAAAGAATTTGGGTGAAACAACCTTTGAACCGTTGTGGCAAGCCATTCAAGAACTCGACATGGCCGTGTTGGTGCACCCATGGGATATGATGGGTCAGGAAGAGATGAAAAAATATTGGTTGCCGTGGCTGGTTGGGATGCCTGCAGAAACAGCACGTGCCATGTGCTCACTCATCTTCGCAGGAGTGATGGAACGATATCCAAACATCCGTTTCAACTTCGCACATGCAGGAGGATCATTCCTGCCTACACTCGGACGCATCGAACATGGATTCAATTGCAGACCCGATTTAGTGGCTATCGACAATCCTGTTAATCCGCGTAAATACGTCGGGCATTTTTGGGTTGACAGCGCAACACACGATGATAAACTGTTTCAGTATGTACTCGACATGCAAGGTTCAAAACGTGTAACGCTCGGCACCGACTATCCATTTCCTTTGGGTGATTTGGAAGTGGGCAAGTTTATTACTCAAATGAACCACGACCCATCCGTTGTAGAAGATGTGTTTTGTAACGCTACACTCGAGTGGCTGAAGCTCGATAGGAATCAATTTAGTTAACCTTATTCAGCTTGGCAGCAACAAAGAGAAGTTGCTGACTAGAATAACGCGAATAGACATCATACAACTGCGTTTTTTCGTTCCGAACCACCTTGGCAGTCATCACTAACACCGGGAAATCGGCAATACTATCCTGGCGGAAACCCAGGATTTCCGTGCGAACACCTTCGAATTGAGCGGAATCTTGTGCGGCCATTCGTTGTCCCATTTGGTATAGTATCGTATCCGGAAAAAACGTTGGATCAACTGCTAGTCGAACGGAATCAAGGCCTTTGGAAGAATCCCATCGAAAAAATGTAACCGCATTATCAATGCAGCGATCGGCAATAGTCAACTCTTCACACGTGTAGGTGGCCTGCAAGGGTGTTGCTTTTTCCTGCGAAATATTCACTCTCACAAAGCAGTTGCCGGTTCGTTGCTTTTCACTCAGCTCATTGTAAAATGCCAATGCACAAACGGAGGTTATTTGCTCTTGTGTGTAATCGGAAGTAATCCTCGCCCCCTCAATATTGAGCGCAAAAACATTGCCCGTTGGCTGCTCCAACAATTCTGCATTGGCGGCCCCAGAACCCACAAGAGCAGCGGATTTCAAGGCAGCTTCGTTAAGTGAATGATCTGAAC